>CAJIAD010000126.1_pt1 | contig 20200 bp, 14 predicted proteins | sample 9198981 | NCBI WGS metagenome assembly CAJIAD01 (sample SAMEA7708274, study PRJEB35096) | sediment metagenome | biome: marine neritic benthic zone biome [ENVO:01000025]; feature: sediment [ENVO:00002007]; material: shallow marine sediment [ENVO:03000034] sea grass bed [ENVO_01000059] ...
ACCATAATCTCAACAATCCAGGGAACGATTCAGAAGACGTTTGATGGCCGGCCTCTCCGGAAGGTAGATACTCCGGAGGTAGTCAATGTCACTTTGTCGCAATGCGACGCTCTCCAGCCAGTCATGTTCATCGAGCCAGCGGCCCAGCCGGCCGCGGTTGATCCAACCACGGAGCGGCCGAGCATAGTAACTGACCGCACTGCGCGTCCAGCTCCAGCTCTCATGGACTCTCTGTTCGGGACTGCAAGGTTCGAACTCAGCATTCAGACCGAGAAACCCATACACCCTTTGCAATGCGTTTCTCGGGTCGCCTATGACATCCTCCTCGAACAACAACGGGAGGATACGATCTGCCGGAAACTCGCCATACCAGGCTTCGAGATGCTGAAGGTAGTGTCCATACTCGATGATGCGCAGCTTCGGGTGACGAAGGGCTGTCGATTTCAAACCGGCTAACGGCGACAGATCCCCCTTTTTCATCCAGTGTCGATATGCCGATATGGCACGCTTGACCGGGTCCCGCAGCACGACAATGATCTTGCTATCGGGAAGCGCATTTCGGACCAGCCGTGGAATCGGATCGAGCCTGGCGTCGTACTCAATCTTACGATCTTCATTGAACCAGAACGGCACCCGATCAAAGAAATAGGAGGTCGAAGCCTCCCCCACCAAGCGAGACGAATCGAGCCCCTGAAAGTGCTCCAGATACCAGTCCCATCCTCGCCCGAACAATTCCGATGCGCCGAAGTAGTGAATTTCCTTCTTGTCGGGCAGGGATGTGCCATCGTGTTGACGCAGCATCTCCCATAACCAGGTCGTTCCGGCCTTCTGGGCACCGATAAGCAGGAATCCGGGCCTGATCGGATTCGGGATCAAGCGCTCTCTCCCCCGCTTGAATGTCGTGCCTCAGCCACGCGACCGCCTTGTTCTTCCAGTGCGGTGTCCAGGAAATCCGTCAATTCGATGCAGGCTGCCCTCACGTCCGGGTCGATATCCGGCAGATCGGCCTTGCCGATCGACGAACTGAACACGCCGTCCGCCAGTTCCGGCTCAAACTTCGCACCCATGAAGTGACACATCCTCTCGAGTTGAGGAACGGGTCCCTGCACGAACTCCTCATAATTGACCAGCAACACCCTGGGATCCTGCATCAGCCCGAGATCCTTGACGATCCGGTTTCTCAGATACCAAAGAATCGCGGCACCCGTATGCTCTGACAGGGGCGCCCGTGTCCATCTGACCAGTTGCTCGATGGCATCCTCGGGTAAGCGCTCGGCATAGATTCCATAATTGGGCTTTTCCTCGATCCTGCGCATTGCCTCATCGTGCGAAGGCAGATCACTGAATGCGTCTCCGATCCACTTGACCATGTCGCGCTGGGACCCCTGCCATTTCGCAACTGCCGAATTGGCGGTATCGAATACGCTCCTGTAGATCCATATAATCCGGGCATTCTCGAAATCGCCGAGCAGGTAGTCAGCCCACTGCGAGTCGTTGATGGGCTTGAACAACAGGATACTGCGCCGGGTCTGCTTGATGAGCCTGTCGATGTCGCGCTTTGGTCGCAGTCGCCAATTTTCTGTCATGGCCTTGCGACTTCCCTCGCGGAATACTCCAAACCCACGCGCTTCGAGAAAGACATTCTGGCAGATGGTCGTACCCGATCTCTGGCAGCCCAGGATGAACACTGGCACCTTGCGACCTGCCAACAATCGTCCGACGATCTGCATCAGTTCATGCCCTCTTCACTGCATTCCGGATGATCCCGATAGGCAGCCAGGGTGCGTTTCAGCCCTTCATCCAGATCGACCTGCGGTCGCCAGCCCAGCAGCTCTGCTGTGCGCTCAACATCGGCCTTTCGTACCTGCTCCAACTTCCGGTCGGGAATCGCACCGAGTTCGGGCTCCAGCCCGGGCGAAGCATGCTGGCAGATCTTCGCTGCCACCTTGCCTGTCGTGACCAGGTTCCCCGATCCGATATCGACGTACGATCCATCATCGGGACCGGCGCAGGTCATGCGAATCAGGCCGTCCACGACGTCCGCGACGTAGATCCAGTCAACCGGGCGTTCTCCACTCATCAGTTGCGGGGGCTCGCCGCGCAATGCAGAGAGGCATACGTAGGGCACGAGTTTCCTGGTATCGCCCTGGCCCGGACCGTAGACCATGAAGATCCTCGCGACCGCCGTCGGCAATTCGTACAAGGCACTGAACATCCTTGCGTAGCCACTTGCGGCCCATTTTGACGCGGCATACGGCGAGGACGGCACCGGATCACCGATACCATCGGGTTCCTCGAGAGAACCAGCGAGAACAACTTTTCGAACGTCATTCCGTATTGATGCCGACAAGATGTTTACGGCGGCCACAAGGTTGGCTGCCATTGTCTTCTCAACCCACTCAAGATCCCGGATTCCTGTCACACAACTGGCGAGATGCAGCACATAGTCAGGCGCTGCCTCTTCAAGCACTCGTTCGCTCTCACCAGGATCCGTCAGATCGGCTTGCAGGTGATGCCAGGATGGAGGGTTGAGGTCTGCAGGGCTTCGTGACACCCCGAATACGTCGGCATTTCTGCGCAGCAATTCCTCGCAGGTTGCGCGGCCGATGAAGCCCGACGCCCCCGTCACCAGATATCGAGCACGCTCCGCTTGCCGTGTCATCGCAACTACTTTGGATTCCCGTTCATGCTTGCCGGCGGTCGGATGGAAACCGGCCGACCCGGTGAAACCGATTTCTCGCCATCGGCCAATACCAGGCCATGACGGGCTCGAAATCCATCAAAAAAACCACTGGATCGCAGTATACCTTGCCGTCAATCCCACGCTGTGACCGCCGTCACTCTACAATCGCCGCGTCTCGGATCACCTGATACCCGTTTACCTGTTGCCAGCCAGCTGGTACGGCCGCCGGTTGCGATCAGGGCACCCCTCCACCCATTGCGATTTTGGGCCGACGAGAGGCATCGTAGAGGACGACGACCGTGCAGGCCGTATAATCCCGGTACATGCCCGAGGGGGCAGCGCTTTGGCAGGTGTGACCTGGGTCCTTCACAATGCAGAGTATTTGTAGTCGAATCGTAGGTTCGGTACCGCATGCCGAACCAGGGATGGCCCCGTTCTCCTGATTGAAGACCGCCAACGAATATCGATCATTGAACCCGAATCTCGAACAAGGCGAACCGGCGTCCAGCCACCAGAGTATCGACTATCCTGGCGGTGACCTGATCTTCGTCATTTCGCAACCGCGCTCCGGATCAACACTGCTCCAACGAATGCTGTCGGGACACTCCTGGTTGCAGACATCGGCCGAAACCTGGCTCATGCTGCACCCGCTCTACGGTCTCCAGAAGAAAGGAATGAAAGCGCCCTATCGGGCAGACTGGGCAGCGACTGCGGTCACTGAATTCCTTGATCACTATTGTGACGGCGACAGTACCTACGACGACGGCGTCAGGGCCTTCGCCAGGGAAATTTACGGTCGAGCACTACAAAAACATGGCAAAAGGCGCTTTCTCGACAAGACCCCGCGTTACACAATGATCGCGCCACAACTTCACAGGCTCTTTCCGGAGGCCCGGTTTATCCTCCTGTTCCGAAACCCGCTCGCGGTCCTTAACTCGGAACTCGAAACCTACGTGCGCGGCAACTGGCCCAAGCTCGCAAATTTCAATTATGACCTCCTGGAAGCACCCTCGGATTTGATAACCGCCAGGCAATTGCTGGGCGACGCCGCCATCAGCATCAGCTACGAGTCCCTGGTCACAGATCCCGACCAAGTCATCGAAGCAATCTGCAAACACTGTCGAATACCGGTTGAAGAAGGCCTCTCCAACTACGGAGAAACCGACGTACCGAGGGGCACGATGAATGATCCGATCGGGGTCCACAAGCACACGCGACCGCAGACCAGCAGCCTGGATAAGTGGTTGAATATCGCGAGTGATGCCCAGACCCGGCACTTTGCCAATCGCTATCTCGACACCCTTGGCGACGAGCTGATCGGTGAACTCGGCTACGATGCAAAGATGCTCAGGGATTCGATTCGGCAGGTTGCCGTCGAACGCAAGAGACGGCAGATCTTCCCCTGGGAACTGGCGCTGCGCCCGCAGAAGAGATGGACACTGCGCCAGAGAGTCCGGGCGGCGCGATACTTTGCGCATGACTCGAATGGTGTGATGGCTGGGTGGCTGGCAGCGATCAGGGTGGTCGTAGAGCAGTTTCTAGGTGGCCTGGGCCGCCTGTTCCCCGGGGACGAGGAGCAAGACCGGCGACGAGATTCTGCGCGAGGGAGCGAGGGCCGATGAAGCTACCGGACGCGGCTCTTGAAAATTCTGTTCTCATCGTCGCGCACCCCGATGACGAGGTCCTGTGGTTCAGTTCGATTCTGGAGAAGGTGGACAGGATCGTCGTCTGTTTTCTTGAGTACCCGCCTGACGTAGAACTCGCGGATGCGCGAAAAATCAGCCTGGCCGAGCATCCTTGCCGGGACCGGCTTACTTGCCTGGGCATGACGGAGATGAAGTCGTTCAACAAGGCCCGGTGGCCTAACCCTGAATTGACGGACTATGGCGTCCGCCTGGGCACGAAACCGGCCCTGGATCAAGCTTACCGGAAGCGGGCATCCGAACTTCGCGCCAAACTAGCGGATTTCGTGACAGCGGAGTCCAATGTATTTACCCATTCTCCATGGGGCGAGTACGGGCACGAGGATCACGTTCAGATCAGCAAGGTTGTAACTGATCTCGTTGCACAGGCTGGTGCAAGGGTCTGGTACAGCAACTATGCCAGTGAGCGGAGTCACCCATTGATGGTCAAGTATGTGGACGGATTCAGCAGGCCGTACTACTCAATGCCAGTAGACGCCATGGGCGCTCGGCAGATGGCCGATACCTATTATCGGCATGGCGCCTGGACGTGGCTGGATGACTACGTCTGGTTCGACACAGAGTGCTTCGTCGAGGGCCCGCTTGAAGAGCGCGAAGAACCGACAGGTGGGCGTTTATTCCCGGTCAATTTTGTGCGCATGGCGGCTGTTGAGGGGCCGCGGCAAGACAACAGAAGGAGCCTGAAAACCCGGTCCATGAGGGCTGTCAAGCGGGCCGTTCGCGATGCCTTCGGTGATGACTGACATGCTCCGGCTTGCAAACAGACTGCTGAGGCGGATCGGGCTCAAGATGGTGCGAATGCCGTCATCAAAGGGCCGCAAGCCGGCGGCGACGATAGGCCCCACGGGTAAACCCCGCGGGCGTGTCCTGTTGTCATACGTAACTGCACCGTTCCTTGTTGACGATGACAGCAAGATCTCGAACGAACACACCCACCACTGGGAATCACACCGCATCGCGCACACTTTCAGGGAGCGCGGTTTTGTTGTCGATGTCATTCATTATGAGGACGATACATTTGTACCCGCTGAGAAATACGACGTCCTCGTCTCGGCACGAACCAACCTGGAGCGACTCGCGCGTCACCTGCCGGATAATTGCCTGAAGGTCGCACATCTCGATACTGCCCACTTCCTGACCCATAACAGGGCCGCCTGGGACAGATTGCACTCGCTCGGCGAGCGCTCGGGTCTCGCGCTGCGCAGCCCACGCATGCTGGAAGAAAACTGGGCCATTGAAGCAGCGGACATGGGATGCGTCTTGGGCAACCAGTTTACGATCGACAGCTATGCCTATGCCGGCAAGCCGATCTACAGGATTCCACTTTCGACGACGCTCACCTACGAGTGGAACGAAGACAAGGACTTCGATGCTTGCCGTCGAAACTTCGTGTGGTTCGGGAGCGGTGGGCTCGTCCACAAGGGACTCGACAGGGTGCTGGAAGCCTTTCGCGAGTTGCCGGAATGTCATCTCACCGTTTGCGGTCCGCTAGATCGGGAACAGCGATTCACTCGGGCTTTCGAGGATGACTTGTATCAACGCAGTAACATCACGGCCAAGGGCTGGGTCGACGTTGCGGGCGTTGAATTCGCGGACCTGATGCGAGACTCGCTGGCTACGATCTATCCCAGCTGCTCGGAAGGTGGCGGTGGCAGCGTCCTCACCTGCATGCATGCCGGGCTGATCCCGATAGCAACACGCGAATCCAGCGTAGATATTGGCGAGTTCGGGCTGGTTCTTCCTACCGGCAGCGTAGAGGAGATCAGGAACGCCGTGGGTCAATTGAGCGCCCTGTCGGCTGACGAACTGAAGGACAAAGCCCGACAAGCCTGGCAATTCGCTCGCGGTCGCCACACCCGCGAGGTATTCGCAGCACACTACGATCGCTTCGTCGACGAGATCGTGTTGCCCGAGGTGGACCGGAGAATTTCGTCGGTCAAGCCTTGAGCAAGCCGTGTTCAGAGAGAATCGCGGCCGTTTCGCTGATCAACCCGAAGTCGATGCCGGACCTCACCGCCATATCCAACAATGTATGGTCGCCGTCGGCCAGGTTCAGTACCCACAGCATCGCCATTTGTCTCTCCGCGCTCTGATTGTCGCCTCCGACTGCTTCGTATAGACCCCGCTTGCCCAGCTGCGGCTCACAATTCGGATTCGTGCTGATTGGCCGCCAGTTATGCTCGAGTATGTCGATGGTACGGGCGATCAGTCTCAGCGATTCGGCAAGGCAGTCGGGACTCACGAAATCGAGATTGTCCGCCGATGTATGGTATTCCGGAAACTCACCGTACTGACTTCGTTCGAATAGTCCCACCGGCAGGTTGAAGCCAGGTGAGCAGTACTGGCGCTCATCGTAGCCATAGGGCGAAAAGTCCTTGATGCTCGGCCTATCTGAATGTCGCTGGAGCACGTACTCCACGGCCGTGTCGATTTCCGCCGAACCGCGCCGGCTCCTCTTGTAGGTCGGCCCACCCGGATCACCCACGCATGAGACCACGAGTCCGTGACGAACCCGGCTAACTGCGTCCGGGTTGCGGGCCAGCCAGGTGATCGATCCGATCGTGCCGGGGCCGAAGATCAGTCGGTACGACAATCGGGTATCGGTCTCTGCCAGCAGCTCGCCCAGTGCTGTCAGCAGTGCAATTCCCGACAGGTTGTCGTTGGCCAGCGACGGGTGGCAAACGTGGGCCGACAGCAACACCTCATCCTCGCTACTACCTTCAATGAGGCACTCTCCGTAGGTCAGCGAACCATCTTCAAGGCTGGTATCGACACAGACTTCGTAGTCACCGTCTTGCAAGGAATCCAGCTGCCGCTGAGTCAGGCAAAACCCCCAGGTTTCGTCGTAGTAACTTGTCCTGTATGGAATCCATTCAGGCCTGTCGGGAAGGCTGTGAAGATGCTTTTTTAGTTGCGCCAGGTCGAGCGTCCCCCGATAGGGTGCGCTGTAACCAACCAGATGGAGATTGTGGTCGGCAAAGTCCACGATTCGACGACCATCCGGGGCCTTGATCCATGCCTCGCGCACATGCCATTCCCGCGGCACAGTCCAGTCAAAAACCTCGGTGCCGCTCGGCACCTCATGCACCACTAGCGGTATGCGCTCGCCGACCGTAGCCAGTGTCCGGCGAACCCCGTCACCCGTGATACTCCGGCAGTGAGGGAAAAGCTCGCGCACCATGCCGTACATGGACTTGCCGGAAACGCCTCCCAGCAGATAATCGAGCAAACGGCGGCTGGCTGTCATGTCAGTCCAGTACGTGAACCTCGGGTATCGGGACCAGGAATTGGCCACCCCACTCCCTGACTTCCCCCATCTTGCTGACGATCTCCGCGCTGATGTTCCACGGCAGGATGAGGACGTAGTCGGGCTTGTCTTCCAGGATCTTCTCCGGAGCGAAGACGGGTATGCGCGTTCCAGGCAGAAGGGTGCCCTGCTTGCTCGGCGCCCGATCCACGGTGTACTCGATCATATCGCTACGCACACCACAATAGTTCAACAGCGTGTTGCCTTTCGCCGGAGCGCCGTAGGCAACCACACGCTTGCCCTGCTCACGCGCCGATATCAGAAACTTGAGCAACTCACGCTTGGTTCGGTGAACTCGTTCCTCGAAACCCCGGTACACATCGAGGTCGCCGAACCCCTCCGCCTTTTCGGCGTCGCGCAGATCCGTAACACGGTCAGTCACCGGCCTGGACTCGTCGTCGTTGTGGCGGGCGAATATGCGCAGTGACCCACCATGTGTGGGCAACTCCTCGACATCGAAAATGGTCAGGCCATGGTGTGCGAATACGCGTTCTACCGACAGCAGAGAGAAATATGAAAAATGCTCGTGATAGATAGTGTCGAACTGATTGTGTTCCATCAGCCTGACCAGATGTGGGAATTCCATGGTGACGATCCCACCTTGTGCAAGGAGTCTCTTCATTCCGCTGACAAAGTCGTTCAGGTCCGGCACATGAGCCAGCACGTTGTTACCAATGACGAGATTCGCCTGCCCCTTGTCAGCTGCCAGGCGTTCCGCCAACTCGGTACCAAAAAACTCGACGACACTGGGGATGCCCTTTTCCTCTGCGGCCTGCGCCACGTTAGCGCATGGCTCAACACCGAGTATCGGCACTCCCTTTTCCTTGAAGAACTGCAGCAGGTAACCATCGTTGCTCGCCAGTTCGACAACAAGATCATCTTCACCGATGTCGAAGCGCTCTGTCATGGCCTCGACATATCGCCTTGCATGCTCCACCCAGCTATCGGAAAAGGACGAGAAATAGGCATAGTCGTCGCGAAAGATATCCCCCGCCGACTGCACCGCAGGTAGCTGGACAAGCAGGCACTCGCGGCACACGTACACGCACAGCGGGTAGAACGGCTCCACCGAATTCATCTTTTCTGCGGGAACATAGTCGTTCGCGATCGGGGACATCCCCAGGTCGACAAAAACATCCTTAAGCTTATCCCCACAGAACCTGCATTCTTCAGACATTCTTTTCACGCCCCATCATCTATCTCAATAAGGACCCTGGTACCGTTACTTGGCCTGCGCTGAAGGCAGGACGATCCGGTCGTCGCCACCCTGCCCTACTTGCTCAGTACGCCAGTCGAGCAATGGCCTGACAGCACCGCGCAGTTCGCCGATGAAGTCGCCACGTGCCGAGTCGCCGGACATCGAATCGAGCACCTGGAATGAAACCACTTCCTTGACGTGGTACTCCAGCCTGCGGTGTGGCTCCCACTCCCATAGCGCTGTGTTGATTAGCAACGTACCTTCAGACAGGAGGTTGCCAGGGATTTCTGCACGGCAGATGTAGCGCCCGGGCTCCCGCTCTACGCCTCGCCAGCGATCTTCCAGGTCCATCGACGAGAACAACAACAAGCCTTCGTCGTTCCAGAGAGAAAACGCCGGCAATAACTGGTGCCCGGGACGCAGGACATCAAATACGAGCTTGACACTGAAAGGCTTGCGAATGTCGACTGAATCCGTCTCCCGATCCTCTGCGTCCACTACGCTGACCGAACGCAAGCGCGCAATATCGCCACCCGGCGCATCGTTCCCCGGCCACTCCCGGTGAGCTGCCTGACCCTTACCGCTTTGCAAATAACTACTGACTACATCATGGGCGGTGCCGTCCATCGCTACGCCGCCGTCCTTCAGCAAAAGCACGCGGTTACACATGCGGGTCACAGCCGACATATTGTGCGAGACGAACAGGATGGTCCGGCCTTCCTTGCCGATCGACTCCATCTTGCCGATACACTTGCGCTGAAACTCCGCATCGCCCACGGAAAGCACTTCGTCAACAATGAGAATCTCGGGCTTCAAATGCGCCGCAACCGCGAATGCAAGGCGCACCTTCATGCCGCTGGAATAACGTTTGACTGGCGTATCGAGAAACCGCTCGACACCGGAGAAGTCGACGATCTGATCAAAAACCGAGTCGACTTCCTTCTTGCGCATGCCGAGGATCGTGCCGTTCAGGTAAACGTTCTCGCGCCCGGTCAACTCCTGGTGAAAACCGGTGCCCACCTCGAGCAGGCTGCTGACCCGACCGCGTATTTCGGCCCTACCGAGAGACGGTGAAGTGATGCGTGACAGGATCTTCAGTAGCGTGGATTTGCCAGCGCCATTGCGGCCGATGATGCCGACTACCTGTCCTGCAGGTATCTCGAATGAGATATCACGAACGGCCCAGAGAATATTCTCCGGAAGATCGTCCGATTCACCAACCAGTGCTTTCGGGTCGATGTCCCGAAAATCGTACAGCGCCCGGTACTTACGATAATTCTTCAGCGGACTCTTCAGGAAGTCGAACATGGCCGCACCGAGGCTGTCGCGTGCTTGCTCGCGGACGCCGAGCCGGTACATCTTGCTCATGCGCTCGACTTTGATGGCGATATCTCTTTCCATGTGCTTTCCCAGATGAACGTCAGATGACATCGACGAACACTTTTTCCATACGACGGAAATACAAGAGTCCGAACACGAGCATCAGCAGGCAGGTGACTGCGCCAGGCCAGACGAATGCCCATGGGATCGGCGTACCCAGCAGACATGCCCTGAAACCCTCGATCACCGCGACGATCGGATTGAACGAATAGACCAGTCGCCACTTGTCGGGAATCGCCGACGCGGTGTATAGGATCGGCGCCGAGTAGATCAGCATCCTGATAATGAACGTCATTGCAAATTTAACGTCGCGGTAGCGGATCGCCAATGCGGACAGCCACAAGCCAACTGCTAGCGGGACCGCCATCATCATGACGATAAATAGAGGCAGAGCAAGCAGATTCCAGGTTGGTTTGACCTGGTAGATAACCATCGCCCCAACAATCAGCAATAACGAAATCACGAAGTCCACGAATTTCGCCAGGATCGGTGTGGTGGGGAATATCACCCTGGGGAAGTAGATTTTGCCCAGGATCGCTTGTCCGAAGACAAGGCTCTGGGACGACGCGGTCATGGCGTTGGACATGTAGGCCCAAGGCACGATGGCTACTGTAGAGAACAAGGCATACGGTATGCCGTCAGTGTCGATCTGTGCGACACGACCGAAAATGATCGAGAAGATCACGATCTGGATCAACGGATTCAGTATTGCCCAGGAGAATCCCAGGATCGTCTGGGCATACAACACCTTGATATCGCGCCAGACCAGGTAGTAAAAGAGGTCGCGGTAACCAAGCAACTCCGAGAAATCGACCATCCGCCAACCCTTGGGCGGCTCAATCGCAATTACTTCATTCGACATCCGACGATCTCCCTGGGTCGGCAACGGTCCCGCGCTCATCGTTCCACGCGGGCCATTCGAGGTCCTTGTCTGAAATGCAGGTCACCGGATGCCGCCACTGGATATCGAATGCGCCATCGTCGTAGCGCGCTCCGCGCGCAGATTCCGGGGAATACGGTTCCGACATCAGGTAGTGCACTTCGGTGTCATCCTCCAGCGTCTGGAATCCGTGTGCACACCCCGCGGGAACATAAAGTGCACGGCAGTTGGCCGCAGTCAGCTCCTCGCCAATCCAGTTTCTGTAGGTCGGCGACGACAGGCGCAAATCCACAACCACGTCCCAGATGCCTCCGCGCACACATCGGACTACCTTGGTTTCCTCATGTGGGTGTTCCTGGTAGTGCAATCCACGGATCGTGCCGCACCGCTTGTTCTGCGAGATATTGGCCTGGGACACGGTCGATGCCAGACCCGCGTCCGCGAACTCCTGCTGGCACCAGCTGCGCAGGAAAAAACCGCGCTTGTCCTCATGGATTTCCGGTTCGATCATGAATACACCTGCGAGGGATGTCTCGACGATATTCACGCTACACTCAGCCCCAGATCTTCCAGGGAGCCTCGTTGTCGCTCCACATCTGGTCGAGCACGTTGCGATCTCGCAGCGTATCCATCGCGTACCAGAAGCCATCGTGCTTGTATGCTGACAGTTCGCCGTCCTCGGCCAGCCGGCCAAGCGGTTCCGCCTCCCAGAAGATTCCCAAGTGATCGATGTACTCCAGGACACCGGGCTCTAGGACAAAGAAACCACCGTTGACCCAAGCTCCGTCGCCGCGGGGTTTCTCACGGAAATGCTCGATCCTCGCCTGGTCGCTACTGAGTCGGAATGCGCCAAAGCGACCTGGCGGCTGAACCGCGGTCAGCGTCGCCTTGGTGCCCTGCTCCTTGTGGAAGGACAGCAGTTTGGCGACGTCGACATCTGCAACTCCATCGCCATAGGTCATGAAGAAACGTTCGTCCTCCAGGTACTTGCGCACGCCAAGCAGCCTCCCACCTGTGCCGCTGGTCTCGCCTGTATCGACTAGCGTGACCCGCCAGGGATCAGCGCTATTCTCATGTATTTGCATCCGGTTGTTGGGGATGTCGAAGGTCACATCCGAAACGTGTAACAAATAGTTGGCAAAATACTCCTTGATGACGTAACCCTTGTAGCCACAGCAAATGACGAAATCGTTAATACCCTGGGCAGAGAATATCTTCATGATGTGCCACAGGATCGGTCGGCCCCCGATCTCGACCATCGGCTTCGGTCTCAGGGTCGTTTCCTCGGACAATCGCGTGCCCAATCCGCCCGCCAGAATCACTGCCTTCATGAAATACCTTTTAATCTCAAAGAGTTGAGGTCGAAACGAACGAGTCGACCATGACCCACAAGGTCGTATTCAAACATCCGGACGCGTCAGTCACTCGCCCCTCCCGAACACACCGCGGTATCTTAATCGGGTAGGCTTGCCTGTCGCTGTGACCAGCGTCTCAGTATGTCGGTGGACGATCGCGGGACCCCTTGCAGCCACTGCGCCGGAACAGACATTACGACGGAAATACAGACATGGCAAAAAACCAGGAATGTGACAGGCGAGAACTGGTCGGCGTGATGCCGGCAGCCGGCCGGGCGATCCGCCTCGGGGTCATCCCGTGCAGCAAGGAGATTTTACCCGTGGCCATCGTCCCGGACGCATCGAACAGCAGCGGGCTGCGCGTGAAGGTCGCAGTTGAGTGTGCTCTCGAGGCATTCCGATGCGCTGGTGCCGACCGGGTTGTTGTCGTCACATCGCCGGACAAGCAGGACGTGGCGAGTTACCTGGACCGGTACCGACACCGCGACATGGCCATCTCGACGACATTCATAGAGAACTCTGCTGGTGCGCCTTCTACGATCGAGGTGGCGATGCGCAGCGCGCCGGACGCCGATATCGCGCTCGCTTTCCCGGACATCCAGTTTTCGCCACAACATGCGATCGCCGATATCGCGAGTTTTCGGCACGACGCTGGCGCCGATGTCGCACTCGCGCTTGTACCCTCCGGCGACGGTCACAAAGTCGATCTAGTCGAATTGGATGCCTCAGGCAGGGTGGTCTCGGTGACTATCAAGCCCGGAGCCGGATGCAGCGGCCTGACCTGGGTAACCGCTGTCTGGTCGCCTTCCTTCAGCAAATTCCTCCACGCGACACTTGATCGGATGTTGCAACGCACAGATAATCCGGTTGAGGGGATCCAGAAGCCGACCACGGAATTATTTGTCGGAGACATCATCAGAGAAGCGTTAATCGCCGGGCTTGATGTCCGGGGAATTGTTTTCCAGGAAGGCAAAGCGCTTGATATTGGGACCCCTGAAAGCTTGCGAATGGCTTGGTCCGGGCGACTGCCCTGACATGCGGCGAATCGTTACCGGACCGGAATCTGTGATCCTGATCACGGACCCTGAGGCCATAAAACTGCAATCTCTTGCTCGGGGAAGATCCACCGGGTGAAACAGCGCCGGAACCAAGTCGTCTGACGCTGACAAACATCTGGATATCAAGGCCTGATCGAAGGCTCCTTGCGACCGACCGTCCAGCGGTGTCGCCAGGATCAGTTTTCGACGCAGGCGCGGCTGGAAGTCACAGCCGCATGAACAATTTGAACGACGACTGACACAGGATATCGTTATGGACATTGGTACCAAGATCAGGACCGGCATTGCGCGTCTCGCTTTGATGACCGCCATCGCCGCTGCAACAGCAACCACTGGTCTGGCGGCAACGCCCGGCTTTCCCTTCACCGAGGACTTCTCGGCGGACAACCTGAAGGATGCCGCGTTAACAACGGCCGACTGGGATACCGCTTCGGGAACACTCAAGCTGGGAACCGCACCGGTGCTTACAGACCTGGCTACTGCGGTGACCACACTTGGAACCGATGACAACCTGAATAGTCGCGCGATCGTGGCTGGTGATATCGATGGCGACAATGATCTGGACCTGATCGTCGCCAACAGGGACGGGGTCGATCTCATCTACTTCAACGATAACGGCAGTTTTGCCGCCGCCGGTGTTCAGGTCTCGGCCGACGTCAAAACGACACGAACAAACGCGATCGGGGACATCGACAATGACGGTGACCTGGACTATGTAAGTTCGGGGTTCGTCGAGCCAGTCGATCTGTTCCTGAATGACGGTACAGGCTCGTTCACCCTCACGACACCAATCCTGTCCCAGAATCAACGAACCTGGGATGTCAATCTCGTCGATCTGGATGGGGATAGCGATCTTGATGTTGTCATCGCGACGGACGGCAACCCGCCGAGTCGTATCGTCAAGAACCTCCTTGTCGAGAATGGGACTCTGTCCTTCTCTTCGGCAACTGCACTGAGCGCCGGCAGCGATACATCGCGATCGATGGACTTTGGCGACATCAACGGCGATACATTCATTGATATCGTGGCAGCCGAATTCCTTGCACCCAATGTTTACTACCTGGGTAACGGCGACGGCACATTCGGCAACGCCGTAACCATTTTCAATCAGTCTCTAGAGACCTTCGATGTACGCCTCGTGGACCTGGACGGCGACGACAATCTGGACATCGTCGAAGGCAGTCAGAATGCCGCAACCCAAGTGTTTCTCGGTGACGGCGCCGGTAATTTTGCCGCCCCGGTCACCGTTGGTGATTCAAACGCCAACGGTGCTACGGTGCGGGTCGAGGTGGCGGACTTCAACCGCGACCGAATCCCGGACATCGTCGAGGGTAACAATGCTGCGACCAAGCGGCTCTTCCTAGGCATCGACGACGGTGGCGGTAACGGAACGGGAACGTTCACCAACGCGGTCGCCGGTTTCTTCCCGGACGAATCCTCACTGCTGACGTACGGCATCGTTTCGGGAGATTTCGACCGTGACGGCGTGCTCGATATAGCAGCTGCACACCAGGCCAGCGCGAATCACCTGTATACAGTCAGCGGCACAGACACAGCCACCGAGTTGCCAGCGCAATTCGCCCGGGCCGCCTCTCTGCGTGTCGATGACGACTCTGTGGCTTCCTTCGACAGTGTTCGGTTCACGCCGACAGAAACAGTGCCTGCCGGATCCAGCATCCGCTACTACATGTCGAATGATGACGGAGCCACCTATTCAGAGGTGACGGGTGCCGCGGTCGCATTCCCAGACGCCAACGACAACAGGCTCCGCTGGCGCGCAGAGCTGGAAACAAGCTCTGACGCTATCCAGCCTTCTGTCGACAGCATCAATATTTCCGCCAACCAGGCACCCATCAAGCTAGTGGACCCGTTCGGGAAGAAGATCTTCCAGGAAGACGACTTCAGGACCCATCCGCTGGGCGAGGGCGTCCTGGTCAGCGATCCGGATGGCGACGCACTGACCTGTTCCATCACCGGTCTCCCGGCAGGGACCGGATTGTCTATCGATCCGGAAACGTGCGTCTTTAGTGGAATCGCGACAGACGCGGACGTTGCGGCGGACGGCAGCAATGTCCTTTTCACGGCCACCGATGGTGCTTTCTCCGTCAGCGGCGACATCAAGCTCGACGTCCGAAATGTAAATGACGCACCGGTGATCACCGGCCAGAATCCGGCTGTCGACCTGACGACGGCGGAGGAAACGCCGATCGAGATTCCGCTGAACGCGGCACTGGTGAATGATCCTGATAACACTTTCCCGGATGATTTCACCCTCACGGTCCAGGACGGTGCAGATTACACCCATGTCGGCAACGTCGTGACGCCTAACGCGAATATTTCCGGCGCACTGCCGGTCAGCGTGATCGTCAACGACGGCGAGTTGGACAGCTTGCCTGCCAACCTGACGGTCACTGTCAGCAATGAGAATGACCAGCCGACGATTACGGGGCAGGAGGAAATCTCGATCGTCGAAGGTTCGTCAGTCGAGATCACACTTGCCGACCTGACGGTCGACGATCCCGATAACACCTATCCGGATGATTTCACCCTGAACATCCAGCCCGGCGATTTCTACACGTTCGTTGATACGACCGTAACGCCAGACGCCAATTTCGATGGTGCGCTGGGTGTGAACGTGACGGTGAACGACGGTAGCGGCACGGCGAACGCCGAAAGCGACGTGTTCGTCCTGGTGGTCGATGTGACCGGCACAGACGATGACCCGGCATTTACCAGCACCCCGCTGGTAGACGGAACCGAGGGTGTCCTCTACGAATACAACATCGTGGCGGAGGATCCGGACAACGGAGACGTTCTCACCATCACGAGCCTTGCCAAGCCGAGTTGGTTGACCCTGGTCGACAACGGTGACGGCACTGCTCTCCTCAGCGGCACACCTGGCCAGGCGGAGATTGGGATGCACCAGGTCGCCCTGCAGGTTGAGGACAGCACCACGCGGACGGCGATCCAGAACTTCGAGATCACGGTCATCTCGCCGGATATCGACGATGACGGCGTCCTCAACGAAGATGACAACTGCCCGGATGTCGCAAATCCGGACCAGCGTGACGTCGACGGCGACGGCCTTGGCGACGCCTGCGATGCGGAGACCGGTCCGCGGACCGACTTCCTGGTACGTAACACCAGCACCAACCGCTGGGAGATGTACACCATCGTCGGCACCCTCGTCACCACTGGCGGTGAGGTCAACCTGCCGCTGAGCGCCAACGTGCAGCCTATTTCCAGGGGCGACACAGACGCCGACGGGATTGGTGACGTCCTGGTTCGCAATGAAGGTGGCGGCGGCGCCTCCGGCGACATCACCTCATCGACACTGGTCGATCAGACGGTCACCGATTCAGGCGTCCTGAACACGATCAAGGATCTGGACTACGCCTCCGTGTCTACCGACGACTTCGATGGTGACAGCAAGACCGATCTGCTGCTGCGTAACAGCGCCAGCGAATGGCTGATGTACCTGGTCAACGGTACCGTGATCAAGAGCGTCGGCGTGCCGAACCTGCCTGTTGACACGACCGTGAGCCCGGCGGCCACTGCCGACTTCAACGGCGACGGCCGGTCAGACGTTCTCACGCGGAAGAATAACAACGGTCCATGGCACATCTACCTGATGAGCGGAACCAACGTGATCTTCGACGGTAGCCCTGCCCTGCCCCAGTTGCAGGTCTGGCAGGTGTTGGCAACGCCCGACTTCAATGGCGACGGCCAGGCCGACCTGTTGATGCGGCGTTCCGATACCGGGCTGTGGAAGATCTTCATCATGAACGGCACGGACGTAGCCGACGAACGCACTGTGTTCGCTAACTACAAGCCGCTCAACTTCGAGTTCCAGGCAGCCGAAGACTTTGACAAGGACGGCAAGGCCGACGTGCTGATCCGTAACCTGAACACGGGTCTGTGGCGGATCTTCAGAATGGACGGCACGGCGATACTCGCGACCGGCGTGGTCGACCTGTTGAGAAGCGCGCGCTACACGCTCGTCAACGCAGAGGACCTCGACGCCGACGGCGACGCCGATATCATCCTCCGTCGCGACGACGGGCGCTGGGTCGGCTCTCTGTTCGAGGACGGCAACGTCATCGAGACCGAGTTCCTGCCGATGAAGAAGGACCTCGCCTGGCAGCCTGTTCTGGACTAAGCAACAGAACAGCTGACAAACAGGAAAGCCCCGGCTGGTCACAGCCGGGGCTTTTTCTTGCTCGTCCAACAGCCCGGCAAGCGCTTGACATAAAGCGTGAACTTACCAGTTCAGTGTATTCTTTAGTCAAGAGAAACGAGGAATAATCCGGGTCGATATTTCGGCCAGATGGAGAGTGCTGACTCACCGCGATCCTGACCGGGAATGCGGTGCGGGTTTTGTTACCCCCCATCATTTCCTCACTCTTTCATGAGTTGCCCGTCACATGGGGGAAGGCTGATTTGCAGCCGCGGGAGATGACCAGGCAGAAACAGCTTCTCGACACGAGGTTGAGGAGCGCTGTTGCCGGCACGATGTTCTTCGTGCTGGCCCTCTTCGCTGTGCCTGCCTCCGCGCAGGTCGTCGGCGACGATCCCGAAAAGAAACCTATCCTGCTGGAGCGGATACCCGACCAGGTAGCGCTAGAGGAAGAGTTATTCGAACTTGACCTGACTGCCTACTTCAGCGATCCGGATGGAGATCCGCTCACTTACTCGGCCAGCGGCTTGCCCGACAGCCTGAATCTAAGCCCGGACGGCCTTCTCAGCGGTACACCCGACGATGACGACGTAGGTAACTATTCAATCCGGGTCACGGTACGGGACCCGTCCAACGGTTCTGCCCGGGACCGTTTTCGTCTCGAGGTCGTCCAGGTGGACGACGCCCCCATCATCACGGGACAGAGAGTCATCCCGATGGTCGTTAACGAAGACGAGGTGCTCGTCATCACGGAGGATGACCTCGTTATAGTGGACCCTGACAGCGATCTGGGGGCGATGACCGTCGACATCCTGCCCGGCGAGAATTACTCGGTTTCGAGTCGCAACAACCTCCGTCCGGATCCGAACTATTCGGGAGACATTAGTGCGCCTGTCACGGTGACGGCCGACGGCGAAACCAGCAACATTTTCAACGTCATCGTCCAGGTGCAACCGGTAAATGACGCGCCATTCGTGAGTTCCCCGATCCTGGACCAGGTGGCTGCCGAAGACACGAATTTTGCGCTGAATGTGGCACAAAATTTTGACGACATAGAGGGCGACACGCTCACCTTTGACGCCATAGGACTTCCGCCGTCCCTTTCTATCAGTCCACAGGGAGACATTTCAGGAGTACCTGGGAACAACGACGTCGGCGACCATGTGATCACGGTCACGACGACTGATTCGTCTGACGCAACAGGCAGCGACGTATTCGTTCTCGAAGTCACGAATACCAATGACCCACCGGAGATCCTGACGCCTCTGGGCGACAAATCGGCGAACGAGAACACGGCACTCAGTATCGATGTCAGTGGCAATTTCACAGACCCTGACGGCGACCCACTGACTTTCGCCGCGGCCGGCCTGCCTCCAACACTGACAATGTCTTCCGCCGGTCTGATTTCGGGCACACCCTTGTCTTCGGATCTCGGCACCCATCCGATCACCATCACGGCGAACGATCCGGCGTCCGCGAGTGTTGCCGACGATTTCGTACTGACCATCCTCGATATCAATGACCCACCAACGCTGGTGATACCGATTGACGACCAGCAGGTCGAAGAGGACTCGACATTCGATCTTGACGTTTCAAACAACTTCGATGACCCGGATGGAGACGCGCTGTCATTCTCAGCTACCGGGCTCCCCGCAGGCATCACGATCACGCCATCGGGTGTTATCAGCGGTTCACCGACGCAGGAAGACGTCGGCACTTATCCGGTCACAGTCACGGCCACGGATCCATCCGATGAGTTCGCGTCCGACGAATTCATCCTCACCGTGGTCAATACGAATGATCCACCCAACCTCGTCGACGAGATCCCGGACCAGGCAACCGACGAGGACAGCCCCTTCGAGCTTCAGTTGCAGAACTTCTTTTCCGACCCGGACGATGACGCCTTGAGTATCTCGGCCGTGGGCTTGCCTGACAGCCTCGTTGTCAATCCGGCGGGAACCATCATCGGCACACCAGGCCAGGCTGACGTGGGCACCTATGTTGTAACGGCGACAGCAGCGGATCCCGCCGGCCAGGAGGTCTCGGATCAGTTCGCCCTCAGTATCCGCAACGTCAACGATCCGCCCCTGGTCCTCGCGCCTATAGGCGAAAGAGCGGCATTGCAGGACATCGAGTTCGTACTGGATGTGAGTCCGTTCTTCGATGACGAGGACGGCGACCCGTTGTCCTTTGCGGCAGAAGGTCTCCCGCAAAGCCTTTCGATGACACCCGAGGGAATCATTTCAGGTGTTCCCGGCCAGGAGGATGTTGGAGACTACCGGGTGTCTGTTCGCGTTGAGGACCCTTCTGGTGAGACGGCGGCCCAGACTTTCGACCTGCGGGTCGATGACGTCAATGACCCGCCTTTTGTCTCATCACCGATCGTCGACAGAACGCTGCCGGAGGACTTGCCGCTGAATTTCAACATCAGCGACTCGTTTGAAGATCCTGATGGAGAC
>CAJIAD010000048.1_pt1 | contig 19868 bp, 15 predicted proteins | sample 9198981 | NCBI WGS metagenome assembly CAJIAD01 (sample SAMEA7708274, study PRJEB35096) | sediment metagenome | biome: marine neritic benthic zone biome [ENVO:01000025]; feature: sediment [ENVO:00002007]; material: shallow marine sediment [ENVO:03000034] sea grass bed [ENVO_01000059] ...
ATCCCGTCGATGACATGGTCATCAATACGCTCTCGGGGAGCGTCGGCGACGGTCCGATCGTCTCGGCCACGTTGCTGGTCAGTGACAAGAACGACAAGACCATCAAGCAGGTTTCTTCGACCAGCAAGGCCGACTATGTTGTCGATGTCGAAGCGTCACCTGGGCAGTACCCGCTGATCGTCAGAGCCCGCGGCGGCACCGATCTGGTGACCGGCATGGCGCCCGATTTCGAAATGACATCTGCCGTCATGCGACCGGCAACGGCGACGACCAGCAACATAAATCCATTCTCCTCGTTGATCCTGCAAAGCGCCTTGTCGCAGCCGAGGGGACTGACCGAAAACTCGATTGCATCTGCAAGAACCAGCGTCATGCAGAGCATGAACTTCGGACTCGATCCCGCCCTGGTCGGAGACCCCATCACGACTCCGATCAGTGATGAGAATATCGCCGTCATGGTAAAGGCCAGCGAAACGCTGGGCGAGATGGTTCGCCGTACGCGAGACGCACTGACGAGCTCAGGAGTCACCTCGGGCAATGACATCATGGAAGCCGTCGCCGCCGACCTGGTGGACGGTGTCCTGGACGGACGCGGCAGCGACAAATCGGATCCACGGATCGCCGCTGTGGCATCCCTTGCTTCCGCAGCTGTGCTGGTGGAAGCGCTTACAAACGAACTGAAAGTCAACGGTGTGGACGCTCGGCAGGCGATGGACGATGCCATCGCTGCAACGAGCCCCGGAGCGCCAGCCGGAACGACAGTAGCAGACGTCCGGATCAACGAGGCCATGCTTGTCCAGGCGCTGATTACCGTCGATGCTGCGTTTGCCCTCACTGGTGATCCAGTCCTGGACGATCTTGCCATCGCGATCTCGTCAATTGTGCCGGGCAAACGTCCTTCGCAGATCAAGCCTCTGCTGCCGGCGAATGTCGGTGCAGCTCTGGACGACGCGGTATCGGTCGCTGCATTTGCCAGCGATGAGGAACTCGATATTGTCAATTCCGCCGTGCGGGCCGGTGAACCGGAAGCATCAGAAGCGACCCTGATTTTCTTCGAGTCTGCCTCTCTCTCGATCACCGAGGGCCAGGTAGCTGAGATCACGGTCCGACGCAGCAAGGCGACCAGCCAGGCAACCGTCAACGTCGAGTCCCTCGACGGCACGGCCAGGGAAGGCAGTGACTACCATGGCATCGGCCTTGCAACTGTCTCTTTCCAGACCGGAGAGATGTTCAAGACTTTCCCGATCCCCACAACAGATGACGGTTTCGAGGAAGACAACGAAGACTTCCGTTTGCGCCTGTCGGCGCCATCGGGTGGATCGGCAATCGGCGCACCAGCTGAAATGGTCATCACCCTGGTCGATACCGGTGTCCCGGCACCTGATCCGGAGTTCTTCGCGCCTGTCATTCAATCGGTGGTAGCCAATGGCGATGAGTACACGGTTTCATGGACCCATCCGCAGCATCCGCCGACGGGTGGCTACGATGTCATCGTCAATGGCGTGGACACGCAGGGCGCCTGGAGAACGAGCGCACTGTCGCTCGCCATTGCGCCGCTGGATCCGTCATTGAGGCACTGTTTTGCCGTCGAAGCACGATATCCCGCTGCAAGCGAGTACCGGGTGTCTGCCGAGTATTGTGTGGAAGGCTCTGCGACACCGGTCGAGCCGCCGCCGCAGCCGCCGCCCCCTGGCCAGTCCTATTACGCCCCCGAAAACCTGACGGTCGATCTCGAAGGGAACGTCTATGCATTGTCCTGGACGCATCCGCAGCACCCGGTGGAAGGTGGCTATGACATTTTCATAGACGGAGTGGATACCAATGCCATGTGGCGTACGGACGGGCTCGCCGTTTCTATCGACGTCCTGGAACCGACGCTGGCGCACTGCTTCAACGTCGAAGCACGTTATCCCACGGACGGTCAGTTCAGGGTCTCCGACGAAGTTTGTGTCGACGCCGTTGCACCGCCGCCCCCGTCAACCGGGGTGGTCGAAGCGGCCGAACTAATCTCTGTGACGACCGATGGCAGTTTCTACACCCTGAATTGGAGCCACCCTGATCATCCACTCGAAGGTGGATTCGACATCATCATCGACGGTACGGACACCAATAATCAGTGGCGGACCCAGGCGCTGAGCGCCGAAGTCGGCCCCCTTGACGCAAGCGCAAGGCACTGCTTCATGGTCCAGGCGCGGTATGTAGCAGAAGGTGAGTATCCGAATTCCAACGAGGTCTGTGTTGATCCGGAGCCGGCAGCAGGTGGAACAGGAACTGCCACCATCTCCTGGACGCCGCCGACGGAGCGAGTCGACGGCTCTCCTCTGACCGATCTCTCCGGATATCGCTTGTACTACGGCGAGGGAGCAGGAGATCTCAACCGTGTCATCGCCATCGGGAATCCCGGTCTGACCCGCTATGTGATTGAAGGGCTGACCAGCGGTGACTGGCGATTTGCCATCGTGGCGCTGGACAGCCTCGGACAGGAAAGTCCGTTTTCCAACGTCGCGTCCAAGACCATCCAGTAACAAAACACCCTACCCCGGGCTGGCTCAGGGACGAGCCGGCCACTTTTCTTTCCTGCCGCAGCCGGTCCTGCGGCTCAGTGCGCCAGGTAGCAACCTGCTATTGAAAGTACCCTCTTCAGTCCCTATTAACCGATGTAACGATCTATTCGGTGCCAGGAATGAAATTTAGGGACTACTACCAGCTACTGGGCGTCTCCCGGGACGCCAGTACGGACGAAATCAAGCGCGCGTATCGCAAGCTTGCTCGCAAGTTCCACCCGGATGTGAGTTCCGAAGCGGATGCCGAGGAGCGCTTCAAGGAAATCGGTGAGGCTTACGAGGTCCTGAAAGACCCCGAAAAGCGAACGGCCTATGACCAGTTCGGAAAGGACTGGCAGGCGGGACAGGAATTCAGACCACCGCCGGGCTGGGACGCCGGATTCGAATTTGCTGGCGCCGGTGGTCGTGCAAGCGGATTCAGCGATTTCTTTGAGAGCCTTTTCGGGTCCGGCCGAATGGGTGGATTTTCCGAGCACATGCGACACCCGAAAGGAGAGGATCACCACGCCAAGATCATGATCAGTCTCACCGACGCCTATTCCGGTGCGACGCGGACGCTGACCCTGAGGGCGCCGGAAGTGACTGCTGATGGTCATGTGACCACGCGTGAGCGATCGATCAAGGTCAATATCCCGAAAGGTGTGACTAACGGCCAGCGAATCCGATTAGCAGGACAAGGCTCCGCCGGAGCGGGCCGCGGCCAGCCAGGTGACCTGTACCTGGAAATCGGCTTGGAGCCTCACGAATTTTTTGCTGCGAGCGGTCGCGACATCCATCTGGATCTACCAATCACGCCATGGGAGGCGGCCCTGGGGGCGAAAGTGGCCGTACCAACACTCGGGGGCAATGTCGACCTGACGATTCCGTCGAATTCCAGGCCCGGGCGCAAGCTTCGCTTGAAAGGCAGAGGCTTACCCGGCCGGCCGGATGGCGACCAGTTCGTCACCCTGCGTATCGAAACGCCGGAAGCGGACGATGCTGAGAAAGAAGACTTCTACCGTCGCATGAGCGAACTCATGCCGCTCGATCCGCGTAAGAACCTGCACTTGTGAGCCCAGCCAGGGATTTTTTCGGAGTTCAGACCGCGATCCCCGCCCATTGCCTTTTTCGCCAGAAGCTGATGAATACCCCGGTCTGCAGTGCCCGGTAACTCGCCTGCAGAATCCAGATCGTCGTCAACCCAAAACCCATGACCGGCCCTGCAAGGTAGGCCGCCGGCAGGAAAAGCAGCCACTGCGTACCGACGGCGACCACCATCACTCGTCTTGCATCGCCCGCACCCAGGAGGGCATGCATCAAGACCAGGCCAACAGCTTCAAGGGCCATCAGGGCGCCGATCAACATGGCCGGAACACGTGCTACATCCAGCGTACTGACATCATGAATGAAGACACCCAGGATCGGATCCGGGTTGGCCCACAGCGGCATTCCGAGAACCGCCAGCATCATCATCGCCACCTTCACGACGTCCCAGCCCCAAAGCGCTGCATCATCCGGCTCGCCACGACCGAGCGCCTGGCCGACCAAAGTCGACGCAGCCATCCCGAGCCCCATTCCGGGCAGCACGGCAACGAGCATCACATTGATCAGGACGGACGCAGCAGCCAGTTCGCGTGTGCCTACCTGGCCAATGATCCAGAACATGACGAGAAAGCCGGTGGAAAAGAAAAGCTGCTGTATTCCGGTCGGCAGGGACAGCCTGATGATGGCTTTTGTCTCGGATGCCGGCGGCAGGCCATGCAGAAACCCGTGAGGGTGAGCCTGGCGCAGGCCCAGATAGACGTAAATCGCCAGCCCGACTGCTGTGGATACGGCTGATGCAATCCCGGCACCGGTAACGCCAAGCGCCGGCATTCCCAGGTGCCCGAAGATCAGAACCCAGTTGAGAAAGATGTTGGTTGCATGCATGAGGATCAGGGTCCCCATGTAGTACCTCGACAGATCGACCGCATTCCAATATCCGCGGAATGCGAAATTGCAGCCTACAAATACGATGGCGAGAACGCGCGCCTGCAGATACGGGATACCCTGACGAATGACCTCGGGATCACTGTTGAACCAGTGGTAGATGTTGGGAATCGAGAAGAAAAGCACAATGGACAACAGGGGCGCTGCCACCAATACCACCAGGAGACCCGCATTCAGCGGTCGGGCCATGACGTCGAAACGGCCTTCCCCCTTGCGTCTCGCCGACATTACCTGCACACCTGTGGAGATACCCAGGATCAGCGCCATGAACATGAAATTGGCAAAGCCACCCAGACCAACGGCTGCAAGCGCAGCATTGCCCAGGGTTCCGACCATCGCGGTGTCAACCAGATTCAGAATGTTCTGCGACACCATGCCGCCGATAATCGGCAATCCCAACGACAGGATTCTTCGGAGGCGAACGCCATCAATCATGCAAATCGTTTCCCGGAGCGACACGCGACTAGGACAGCGAATCCGTCCCAAGGTTCGTGCACAGCAGTGGCTCAGTGTAACGCGGCGGCTGCGCAATCCGACACGGTCGGTGTGCGATTGCGAGCACCCGTCTCGCAACAATGCCGGGGATGTCCGCAATGACCGGTTGTCGCTCGGACGGTCTGCCGATATAGAATCTGGGGTTGTGACTGGCAGCCAGGAATCTGTAGAGCTAACGACATGACAGGGATCTACGTCTTCACAGTCGACGACCAGGAAGATCGCGAAGCGGTCAGAATCTCAATCGAGAGCAAGATCCCGCGCGACCGCGTGATACCGCATTTTAGCGACGCGACCTACGCGGAATTGCTGGAACTGGAGAAGAACACGTCCGGTTTCTATGCTTGGGGCGTTCCACCCGGGCCCATGAACATCATGAACTGGTTGTACATGGCATCCGGCGACTATGTGTTAGGCGTGGTAGGTGGTGCGTACCGGTTTGCTGCCGAGGTGATCGGGCGATATGAGAACCCTAAGGCGGCGGCATCTATCTGGGGGGTCGAGAAGGAATCCGGGGAGTCCAGGGAATACATCTTCTTCCTGTCGGAACCGGTCAGGATCAACGTACCGCTGGACAAACTGACGGACTGGCTGCCGGGCAACTACAAAAACCTGACTCGCATCGAGGAACCGCATCTTCAACAGATCCGCGGCGACTTCGGTACCGTGGGCCGGTTCTTCAAGGAAAATATCCTGCAAACCAACGAGAAAGGTCCATCACTGGACGTTTCCGGGATTTTCAAGACAGTCGAGGACACCGCAACGTCGACGGGCATCTTCTCACCTGTGAGTGTGACGGATGCACGAACAAAGCACTTTGAAGCGATCATCCGGCGACGCGGCCACCCCAGGTTCCGGCAGGCCTTGCTGAGAGCCTATGACAATAAGTGCGCGATCACGGGCTGTGACGCTATCGAGGTGCTGGAGGCCGCTTTCATCAGGCCCTATCGGGGCGACCGAACGCATCATCTTAGCAATGGCATCCTGCTGCGCTCGGATCTCCATACCTTGTTTGATGTTGGTCAGATCGGCATCGAAACGAAGGACATGACAGTGATCGTCGCCGAACCGATCATGCGCAGCAGTTATCGGCTGCTGGCGGGCAAGAAAATCTTCACGCCGGCGCGACCGGAACTGCGGCCGAGTGTCGACGCGCTCGACTCACATCGAGTGACCTGGGGACTATAGGGCGGTCCGTCAGTCCTTCGATTTTCGGCCCTAGCAGCCGCGTTACTAGTCAGAACCGGTCTTTGCGATGACCGGGTTGACGTCCGTCGGTGCGCTACTGTCCAGCGCCGGCCCGCCTCCCGATGCCATGCGAACCTGATCCGCGATCCAGGTGTATGTGGCTTCCATGCCCGATCGCAGGCCGAACTCGGGGGCCCAGTTGAGCTTCTCCTTGATCAGCCGGTTATCCGAGTTCCTGCCACGCACACCCAGTGGTCCCGGAATGTGCTTGATAGTGAGATTCTTGCCAGCAATATCCATGGCCATCGCCGCTAGATCATTGATGCTCACCATTTCTTCCGATCCGATGTTCACCGGCCCTGTCCAGTCGGAGCGCATCAGGCGAATGACACCCTCAAGGCACTCGTCTACATAGAGGAAAGATCGCGTCTGGGTACCGTCGCCCCACATGGTTATTTCACCGCCATCGGGAGTCTCGGCAACCTTTCTGCAGAACGCCGCAGGCGCCTTCTCGCGCCCACCTTCCCATGTGCCTTCGGGACCGAAGATGTTGTGAAAACGCGCAACCCTGACATCCATGTTGTAGTTGCGGTGGAACGCCAGATAGAGCCGCTCGCTGAAGAGCTTCTCCCATCCGTACTCACTGTCCGGATCAGCCGGGTAGGCTGATTCTTCAGATGTCATCGGATTATCCGGATCCATCTGGTTGTGTTCCGGATACATGCAGGCCGACGAGGAGTAGAAAACCCTGTGGGAATTCCTCCTGTGGCAAGCCTCCAGCATGTTGAGGTTAATCAGTGCCGAATTGTGCATGATGTCCGCATCATGCTCGCCACTGAAGACGAACCCGGCACCACCCATGTCGGCGGCCAGCTGGTACACCTCGTCGAACTTCCGGTCCACGACCATCCTGCAATTGACCGGATCGCGCAGATCGGCCTGCACGAAGTCATCGGCGTGTGTTTCGGCGAATTCGGGGAATTTCAGATCGACTCCGCGGACCCAGAATCCCTCGCGTTTCAATCGCTTTACCAGGTGCGAGCCGATAAAGCCGCCCGCGCCACAAACCAATGCTGTCTTCATTCGGAGTTCCCTTTCGCTTTAGATGGGTTGGTGGCGTACGAACTCACGCCGCTTCAACTGTTCTCTTCCCGGACGTGACCCGTAACCGGGTAGTCCCGGTCCCTCAGATCCTTACCCTTCGAATCCTTTCCGGTGACGTCCTTTATGCGCCGGTCCCTGGCGCCATCACGGCGATCGTTCCCGGATCGCCTGTCCTGACCCACACGGACCAGCGCCTGCGGATCCTGCCTGCGACGTCTGTCGATCAGAACGCGGCGGTCTCGCTTGGAGCCACGCCGATTGATGGACCGGCTGAGGAAACGCATGACGCGCCAGGCATGCATGATCATCCAGTAGTAGCCGCCCGACACCGCCAGGAACGCTGCAAGCATCAGGCTATCCGGGATGCCCGCACTTAACGAAACCAGCCCTACCAGGACACCCAGCAGGGCGATTCCAGTCATGATCAGGACCGTTTCCGAAACCGTAAACTTGGCGAGCAGGAATACATGGTGGAGATGCTCGCGATCTGCCGCGAAGGGTGACCGCTTGCGATGCAATCTGCGTAATATCATGCCCGCGGTATCGAGTAGCGGAACCATTGTGAACCACAGGGCCGTTACAGGGCTCATGGCGCGGTCGGGGCCCTGTGACAACTTCACGCACAAGAATACGATGACGAACCCGATCAGGTATGTACCGCCATCGCCCAGGAACACGCCCGCCTGGGCCCGGCCCGGCATCCTGAGATTGAATAGCAGGAACCCAACGATGCCACCCGCCAGGCTGATCGTCAGAAGAAATACCTCGGTCTTGCCAGCCATCATCGCCACGACGCCGAGGCCCAGCAGCGCGACAAGACTTAGAAGCCCGCAGAGACCGTCGAGACCATCGGACATATTGACAGCGTTGATGATCCCGACACCGGCGAAGATAGTGAAGGGAATGGCGAAGACTCCCAGTCCGAACAGTTGCCCGCCCCACCCCACATGCCCGAGGTCAGACAGCACGGCGTCGCACAATGCAACGATGACGACTATTGCGATGCTCTGCACAAGTAGGCGCACACCCGAAGAAATCTTCCGCAGATCGTCCCATATGCCTACGATCACGACTGCGACACCCCCGGCCAGGATTCCGACCCAGCTGCTGATACCGCCCGCATAGGCCAGTGTCACCAGCAGCGCTACAAAGATCCCGATACCGCCGATAAGCGGGATCGCACCCTTGTGCTCTTTGCGGTGATTGGGGTGATCGACCAGGCCGACTCGCCTGGCGAGGGGCTTGCCGATCGCTATGATTGCGGCCGTGACGACAATACCCATTGTCCAGGCGACCAAGGGTTGCACGTGGAAACTCCCCTCACTCCAGATATCAACGCCGTGCATGATAGGTACAACTGGCCAGAAGATACCATGAACAGGATCACAATTTTATGGCAGCGACAGCTCGAAAACCCTTGATGGGACTCTAATTGCTGCGACGCCGCATGCGATATCGGAAGGTCCGGTAGAAGAATTTTGGAGCAGACACAATACTGCGACGCCACAGTCGACGAGGTTCCTGTAGCAGTCGTGGTAACCACTCCAGCCCCATATTCCCCCAAAATGCCCCAACCCGCCTGATGTTGCCGACGTAGAAATCGAAGGCTGCGCCGATCGGTCCCGCGAACCGGACATTGAGACTGTCCCGGTGCTGGTGCAACCACTTCTCCTGCTTGGGCGCCGTCAGCCCCACCCACAGGACCTCTGCCCCGGAGTCATTGATGGCATCGATCATGGCCTGGTTGTCGTCCGCCGAAAACTCGGGCTTGAAAGGTGGTGAATAGGTCCCGGCCACGACAACGTCGGGGTAATCAACGCGCATACGCTCCCTAATCTTGAGCAGGGTTTCCTCGGTCGACCCGAGGAAAAAGCAGCTACCGCCCCTGTCCTGCATCGCTTGCGTAACCCCCAGGAACACGTCCATTCCCGTCACGCGACGCCTCAGTTCACCGCGGAGCAACCGCGAGGCATGAACGATTCCGATCCCGTCAGGAGTCAGGAAATCAGACCCCAGCAGGGCTTGCTGGAACCATTGGTCCTCCGCCGCCATCTCAACGGCATGGGGGTTGAGGCATGAGAAGTAACGGCAACGACTGTCGTCGCTCACCAGGTAGCCCGTCACTTCGGCGACGATTTCGTCAATTGAGGACTTACTAACGGGGTAGCCAATGATATCCTCTGGCTCGAGACTCATGAACTGTTCCTTTCGCGTATTGCTGGACCGGTCAAGCGCTCGGGATTTGGAGCGCCGATGGTCGTCGGGGCAATCATGGATCATCAATTCGCCGGGTTCTGTGAACCAGTCGGCTAGTGGAAACATTTGATTATGCTATACATGCCTCCCGCGGTGCCGGCACAGTCCACGGCGCCGGGCGGAGTTGTGGGGAGAAAGGTCAAACGGATGAATCAACATAGCAAGTCATGGGGTAGACGTACGCATTCCCTGATAGTGGCTGCCACGCTGTTGGCCGTCGCGCCTCTGGCCGTGTCCCAGGACGCGCCGCCTACGCCAGCATCCTCTTCCTACCTCGTCAGTGCGGGCGACCTGCTCGAAGTCTCAGTATGGAAGGAAGAATACCTCGAAAGGCAGGTGCTTGTTCGGCCGGATGGAGGGATCTCCTTTCCCCTGGCCGGTGACGTCCAGGCAGCAGGCCTTCCGGTTACCACGATCCGCGATACGCTGGCCGGGCAACTGTCCCGCTATATCCCGGACCCCGTGGTCACGGTCTCCATCAAGGAGATCAGAGGAAACCGCATCTACATACTCGGCCAGGTGAATCGACCGGGACCGTTCGTCATGAATCCTCGAGTCGACATCATGCAGGCACTCGCGATGGCCGGTGGAACCACTGCCTTTGCGGCACTGAATGACATCAAAATCCTCCGTCGGTCACCTGACGGACAGCGGGTCATCAAGTTCCGCTATGGAGATGTCGAGAAAGGCAGGAATCTGGAGCAGAATATCGTACTGGAGAGTGGCGACATTATTGTCGTCCCGTAGGCTGCTGGATCGTAACCGGGGTAATCAGGGCGCACCTATGAATAGTTACAGAAGTGACAAAGACAGGAAGTTCGGAATCCGCCAACTGGCCGCATTGCTGGGAAGCCTGGCAATCGGCATGTCGATCTCCTTGTCGGCGGTCGCGGCCGAATGGACTTTTCAGCCGAATGTAAGAACGGCGGGTGACTATAACGACAACGCCAACATGTCGTCTCGCACCGACGAGGAGGAAGAGATCAGCGGCTTTATCGTCGAAGGTAGCGCGGATATCGGTTACGAGTCGGCAGCGACAAAGTTCACGATCTCTCCAAAACTCCGGTCACGATATTATCCGAATGACGATGACTTCGATTCGGATGATCAGTTCGTCAAATTGCGATATGAGAAGAATGTCCGTAGCGGGTCTTTCGGGCTGCGAGGCGACTTCGAACGCGAAGACATCCGCACCGCTGAACTCGCTGACACCGATCTGGGTGAAGAGGATCCGGATGACATCGCTGACGACGATACTGGCAGGGTCGGCGCCAGCAACCGGCGTATCAAATGGACGGCAACGCCTTTCTGGACGTACCGCGCATCCAATATCTCGAGTTTCTACACCGAACTGAAGTATCGCGATGTCAGTTATGACGATACGCTGGCGACACGCCTGGTCGATTACACCGATGCCCGGTTGACATCCTCTTACTTTCGTACGCTCTCCGATCGAAACACCGGCATCCTGACAGCGACAGTCCGACAATACGACGCGGACGAGATAGACAATGACGTAATCGGCTACGGACTCTCTGCCGGTTTTTCCAGGGACCTGACCGAGACAACGAGATTCAGGGCATTGTTTGGCCTGGAGAACACCCAACGCGAAACCGGCAGCGATGACCTCGCATACACAGGCGATGTCACCTACACCCAACGCCTCGAAACCATCCGATTAATTGCCCAGTATCGCCGCCGGGTCAGCGGAACCGGTTCCGGTGCCCTGACGGCGCGAGATGAGGTCAACCTCGGTTTCACCCGGGACCTCAGCGAACTGTTGTCCGCGGGTCTGGGTATCAGGGCATACCAGACCAACGCCCTGGATCAGAATGTCGAGTTCAATGAGCGCGACTACGTCCAGTTGAGGTCACAGTTCTCGTGGCGACTGACCAGGACCTTTTCAGTACAGGCAGACTACAGGTACACGTTGATCGATCGCAGCGATGAACAGGAATCGGCGAACTCCAACCGGGTCACCTTGTGGCTGACATATAAGCCGAACCCGATCTCGAGATCGAGATAGGAGTCAGTCGCGTAATCGACGATCAGGAATAATTGAGGCTATTCAGTGCAAGAAGACACATACAATCTTCAGGATCTTAGCGGTCTGATTCGAAGGCGCTGGCGGTTGATCGCCATCGTCTTTTTGTCATTGGTCTTGACCAGCATTGTGGTGGCATACAGCCTCGATAATTTGTATCGCAGTGCTGGTCGAATCGTGATCGTCCAACCAGAAGTGATGCGATCCGGACCTGCCCCCGGCGGGGACCGCGAACAGCGAATCGCACGCATCAATGACGTAATCATGACCCGGAGCAACCTGACCTCGGTAGTCGAGAAACATGGTCTGTACCCGGAGGAACGTGGCGACCGAGGGCCGGAATCCGTGGTCGGCTTGTTGCGAGCCAACACGAATATCGAGCTGATCCTCGAGGGTGAGGACGATCCCAGGGTCAAGAACCTCGGCGATGCCCTTGGCGTCGAGGTGGCTTTCTACTATGGCGACCCCGTCGCTTCCAGGGATGTTGCCAGGGACATCATGGACCTTTTCCTCGAAGAGGATCAGCAACGGCGCCAGAAGGCTTACGACGAAGCTGTTGCGGTGCTTGCACGAGAATCAGGCACGCTACGAGGGCAGGTCTCGGAGGTCGAGAGACAACTCGCCGAATTCAAACGCAGGAACCCAGGCGCATTGCCGGAAGATCGAAAGTACAACATCCAGATCATGGAGAGGAAGGCACGCGATCTCGACGGACTGGACCGCGAAATCCGATCCCTGCAGGAACGCAAGACGCTGCTCCAGACGCAGCTTGCACAGACAAGCTTGTGGGTAGGTACGGTAACCGCAGATGGTCAGGCACTACCGGCGACCAGCGACCGCCTGCAGGCATTGCAGGCCCAGTATTTGCAGATGCTCGGCAATTACAGCGCTGATCACCCTGATGTCCAACGGCTGCAAAGAGAGATAAGGGCGCTGACCGGTGGCTCCGCAAACCCGGCATTTCGCCAGGTGCTCGAAGTTGAGTTGGCAGCCAAGCGTGCCGAATTGTCGGACGCGCGTACTCAATATAGTCCGGACCACCCGGATGTCCGGAATCTCGAAAGGGCCGTGGCGACCCTGGAAGACCAGATCGCAGATATGCCCACTGATCCGCAATCTTCGCCGCCGCCAAACAATCCCATCTACCTGAATCTTCAGGTGCAGATCCAGGGCGTGAACAACGAACTGGCGGCGCTACGTTCGAATCGAGCCCGACTTCGCCAGGAGATCGGGGAGTTCGATTCCAAGGTCCTCATCGCGCCCGAGGTTGAGCGTGAATACCTAGAACTAACCCGTGACCTGGGGATGGCCAGAGATCAATACCAGTCAACGACCGAGAGGCTGATGGGCCTCGAACGAGACCGGGTACGCTGGGAAGAAGAGCTTTTCGAGCGCTATGAGGTGCAGTACTACCCAACCGTTTCCTACAAGCCAGCTTTCCCCAATAGAATGCTTTTCTTCGTTGTCGGCGGTTTCCTCGGACTGACATTCGGTATTGCTGCAGGAATTGTCGCTGAGACAGTGGATGGAACGGTCAGAAGTACGCGAGACATCCGATCAATCCTCGAGATGCCGCCAATAGCCGCCATTCCAGTTGTCAAGACACTTGATGACATGAGGCAAGATAGATTGCGTCGGATATTTTCGGTGGTAGGTGTCGTCCTGGTGCTATCGATGGTCGCGGCGTATGTACACCTGCAAAGAGCCGGCATTGCATGACGACCGACACCGTCCAGCAATGCGAACAGATTGAACACTAGGGACTCGATATGGGACGACTAGAAAAAGCGCTTGAGAGGATGAAACGCCAGGACCTGCAATCAAAGACGCAGGTCCGGACGCCACCTACGCTCGCGCCGGAAGAGCCGTCGATTTCGCAGCCTCTCGCCACAGAGCCGACGATTTCACAAGCACCGGCAGCCGAGACACGAGTCAGGCAGACGACCACTGGCGGCCCGGCGATCGCAGAATTCACTCTGGACCCGGCACTATTGCAGGCCAATCGCATTATTAACCCCAGTAGCGATCCTGCGATTGTCACAGCCTACAAGATGCTTCGAACACGCGTCCTGCAACGAATGCGCGCTAACGGCTGGCGAAGTCTTGCGGTCACCAGCGCCACGCCGGGCGACGGCAAGACGATGACCGCGATCAACCTTGCGATCAGTCTGGCCGGCGACGTCAATCACAATGTTTGCCTGGTGGATCTCGATCTGCGCCATTCAAGCGTTTCCCGTTACCTGGGAATCCAGGCGGAAAAAGGTACGTCCGATTGCCTGCGACGCGGAGTGCCGGTCAGCGAGGCTCTCGTTCGGCCCGATATCGACCGCCTGGTCATATTGCCGAACGCCCAGATCGAAACCCATTCTTCGGAATTGCTTTCCTCGCCAGAGATGCATGAGATGGCTCAACGCTGGGTACTGGAAGATCCCGGGCGCATCATCATCTACGATATGCCCCCTCTTCTGTCAGCTGACGATATGCTCGCATTTGCCCCGTTTATTGATGCGGTCTTGTTTGTCGTGGCGGAAAGAAAAACCAAACGCACTGATGTGATGAAGACCCGGGAATTGCTGGAGAACATCAACGTCATCGGAACCGTGCTCAACTGCTCCGACGAGAAAACCGCCTCCTACTACTGAGTTCGAGGCAGTTATCGCATACAAAGATAGCAAGCCACAGCGCAACTACTCGGTGGGATGGCTGACCCGCCAACCGAGTATGCCAAGCCGGCATTGACGACAGACATCCAAGTGAAGAAATCAGTGGGACAACCGGCCTATGCTTTCTACGGGCATCACAAGTGCGCCACGATGTGGTTCAACACCATCTGCTCATCGCTATGCCGAAGACTGGGGCTGAATTTCGGGCACGTCCACAACGAGGACCAGTTCGATCGTGATCTATCGACCTATTGCCAGTCGCGTCACATCGACTTTCTCTCCTACAGCAACGCCGACATCGAATTCCCATCCCGATTGCCGCCACACAAGGCTTTTCATGTAATCAGGGACCCCAGGGACATCGTTGTCTCAGCCTATTTCTCGCACTTGGCTTCGCACCCTACTGAAGGTTGGCAGGAGTTGATTCCATATCGCGAGAAACTGGCTGGCCTACCGCAGGAGGAGGGTCTGGCGCTGGAGATCGAGAACAGGAAGAGAGAATTCGACCACCTGAATCGGTGGGATTATGAACAGGACCATGTTCTCGAGATCCGATTCGAGGATATCGTGAGTTCGGGTTACGAAACACTGCTCAAGGCCTTTGAGTTTCTCGACCTCCTGGATCCCGAGGATTACACCTTCTGGAAGCGTGCGAGAACGCTAGGCAATGAAATCAATGCCTACACCCGTGCGCGCTGGGAGATCGGTCTGCTGCCAACACCCCACAAGCTGCACCCGGCAGAACTCCTCGCCCTGTCATGGCGCAACCGGTTCCAGGCAAAGTCCGGCGGCAGAAGCCAGGGGCGTCAGGATGTCGGCAGTCATTACCGGAAGGGGCAGCCCGGCGACTGGAAGAATCACCTTAACAACGACCACAAGAATCTGTTCAGAGACCTTTATCCCGGACTGATACCCAGGCTCGGATACGAGGACACGGACACCTGGTAGCAACAGCATGAACGAATCCAATCAAGCAGGGGAACTAGAGCCCAAACAGGGTCCGTTGGTGACAATCGCCATACCGACCTACAACCGCGCCGGCGGATTCCTGCCCGTCGTCCTGGAAGCCGCTTTGTCCCAGACCTGGCAAAACATCGAGGTCCTTGTCGGCGATAACGCGTCAACCGATGAGACACCTGACATCGTTGGTGCGATCGAAGACGAACGCCTTGTCTATTTCAGGCATAAGGAAAATATAGGCGCGAACGGCAATTTCAATGATCTGCTGAATCGTGCCCGCGGGGAATGGTTTCTGCTACTGCACGACGACGACCTGATCGACCACGATTTTGTCGAGAGCTGCTTGTCTGTCGTAGAGCCAGGCCATCAACTGGGATTCATCTGCACTGGCGTTCGCAGTATTGATGCGGACGGAAACACCTTGCAGAGCCGGGAGAACCTGATTCTGGGCCCATCCCGCGAGGACTTTTTCCTGAGTTGGTTCCGTAAGAAAACCGCTCTCTATCTTTGCAGTACGCTCTACCATACCGAGCGCCTGCGCGAGATCGGCGGATTCCATTCCATGCATAACTTGCTCGAAGACAACTACGCACTCTGCAAGTTGCTCAAGAAATGGCGGCACGGCGATATCAGGGCCGTGAAAGCAAGCTACCGGTATACCTTCGATCAAAGGACCTACTCGGTTCCCGTTGTGGAATGGTGTCAGGATTTTCAGCGTTTACTGAAAATGATTGTCGCGGAAACGCCGCATGATTCGCAGACCACAATCCAGTACGAAGGCAATCGTTTCTTTGGTCGCTTGTGCCTGTTGAGAGCCGATGCGCTTAGTGCTGCCTGGAAACGTCTGGTCGCAAGACTACAGATTGCATGGTATTTCGGGCCTCAGACACTCTTTCATCGGCGACGACAAGCCGGTTAGAGGCGCCAACAGGAAGAATCATGTGCGCCTGTAACACATTCCTCAAATTCGCCGTGACGAGAGCATCATGGTCGAAGCGCTAGCAGGGCAAGCTCAAAGTCACGCGGCTCCCGTTTTCATCATCGGTGGTGCGCGCACAGGTTCGGAGATGCTCAAGACCATGTTGAGCAAGAGCATCGAACTGGACTTTGTTGATGAACTGTTTCTTCATTGCCCGCGATGGCTGCACAAGGACCTATGGACAAACGTAGTCGAGACCGCAGGGGATCCGGTGACTGCAGATGCTGTCGACCTCGTGGTGGAACTGATCTTCTCCGGTCGGCCATATGGCTGGGTATTTACGGTCGCCGATCAGAAATTCGATCGAGCCACCTTGCGTGAATGGCTGACAGGAAGCGATATCACCCCTCAGCGTCTCCTAAGTGCATTGATGGCGTCACACAAACAACTGACAGCCAAGAGAGGATTCGGCGCCAAGTTTCCGATGCACTACGGCTATACGGACCGACTTCTTGCCTGGTATCCGGACTGCAAGCTGATTCACACGACCAGGGATCCGCGCGCTGTCTACGCGTCCCAGGCAAACAAGTATTTGATCGCGGACGCGAGCAGGCTCCGCAATAACTGGATTCGGTTTAAGCATTTCGTTCACATCAATATCCAGATTACGTGGACTGCCGCCATCCACGCGCGATATTGCCGGCACCCGAATTACAAACTCGTCCGATACGAGGATGTTGTGGAGAACCCACGCGCTACGATCCAGGACCTTTGTAATTTCCTTGAGATCGACTACGTAGACAGGATGCTGAGTCCCGAGCAGTATGGATCATCATACGAGTCGAAGCTCGGCAACACCGGTATCAGCAAGTCCTCACTCGATGCCTGGCGCAAGAAAGCATCCCCCCTTACCACTGCCCTTATATGGGCTACCCATCCAATAGCCCGCCGCCAATTGGGCTATGTGAAGCCATGACAACAGGCCGATGGTCAGTTGTGCCAAGCGCAGAGCCTCCTTGCGTTCAACAAGTTGCCGGGGCATCACCCCCCCCACGGAGTGACCCCGATGTCGGATGACATACGAGCACTCTATTTACTACCGTCGCTGAAACGTGCTGGTGCCGAGGCGCAAGTTGTCGCATTGGTCAATCACATGCCGCGGGATCGATACGCGACGACCCTGTTGACGTTCCTGGAGGATCAGTCGCTAGCCGATGATCTGGACGAAAAGGCGGTTCGTCATCTGTTCGTGCCCCGATCCGGCACTATCGACCTACGCTTGATCCGCCAGATCGCAACCATCATCGATGAGGAATCAATCGATGTCGTCCATTGCACGATGCAGTACTGCAATCTGCTTGGTTACATCGCAGGCAGGATCGCCAGACGGAACCCACGCGTGGTCGGCGCGATTCATACGACCAAGAACGTCGATCGAAAAAACGAACTCGCAGACCGCTTTCTTTACAGCCGGATATTGCGAAAAAACGCATGGACGATTTTCGTATCCGACAAGCAGCGGAAGTACTGGCTCGATCGCTTTTCATTTCTAAGGGAACGCTCGTCAGTGGTACACAACGGTGTCGATTGTGACTACTGGAATCCGGTCGAAGTAAGTGCCGACGAAAAGAGCCGGATGCGACAAAGCCTTGAGTGCGCGGACAACAATCGAATCATCAGTTGCATTGCGGGCTTCCGACCGGAGAAAGGTCACGACATTCTGATCGAGGCCTTTGCAGATCTCGTAGACAGGCGTCCGGAAACCAGACTGATACTGGCCGGCGACGGGCCGATGAGAAACTCTATCGTCGAGCGGTGCAAGGCACTGAACGTAATGGATAGTGTGAGGATCCCGGGCATCATCGACGATATAAGAGCCTTGCTGGCGATCACCGATTTCACCGTCCTTAGCTCAACAGCCGTCGAAACGCTGTCGATGGCCATGCTCGAGTCGATGGCCATGGGTGTCCCGATGATCAGCACCCGGATCGGAGGCGCGGAGGAAGTGATCTCCGACGGAGACAACGGATTCCTTGCCTCACCTGGAGATGCCGAGGGGCTCGCGAAGACTTTCGAACGCGCGATGGCCTGTTCGTCAACCGAAGTCCGTGAGAACGCAAGAAGTACTGTCATCGAGTCTTTCTCTCTGCAATCGATGGTTTCAGGAACCTCCAAGATCCTGACCAGAGTCGTCAGTGATTGTGGAACGGTGTCGACATGACCAGTCACCCACGGGAACAAACAAGAGTCACGATGATGTACCCGACAGATCCGCTGGTAGTGACACCGGGCGGTATCGATACCTTTATCCGCGGCCAGTTGAAGTACGCGCCGGCGGAGATCCGTTACAGCCTTGTCGGGATGACCGCTGACGAATCACGATCCCCTATCGGCGAGTGGCAGAAAATTCAGATCGATGGTCGGGAAGTCCGATTTCTTCCGGTGATGAAAACCAATGCATCGGCTGTGTCAGCGCGCCTGCCGGCAACCGTAAGATTCGTAGCGGCGTTGATGCGACACCGGATGAAGGCCAGGCAAGATGCAGACATCCTGGTCTTCCACCGCATCGAACCGTTGATCTTGTTTGGCAAAAGCACGACACCCTGCACCGTTACACTGCATCAGAATATGCATGATCTCTACCAGAAGGACGGCGATATTGCATGGCGACACCTGCCAGGCCTGTACTTCTGGTTCGAGCGTAGACTTCTTCCGCAGGCCGACAGGATTTTCTGTGTGCGAAGTGACGCCACCCGGGACTATCAGGAGCGGTTTCCAGAACTCAGCCAGAGAATCAGTTTCACGCCGACATGGGCCGACCCTGACGTCTATTTTCCCGGCGAGCAATCGGGTCGTGAGTCGACCAGGAACGGATTGCTTCATCGGTACGAGTGGCCGCCGGAAACAAAACTGATTGTTAGCGTGGGTCGGCTTGACGGCCAGAAGAACCCGGCGCTGCTGCTAGACAGTTTTGCGCGCCTGGCGAAGCACGATGAGGCCATCAGGTTGTTGTACGTCGGAGATGGCCCCCTCAAGGACGAAATAGCGGCGCGAATCGGCGCCGGTTGCCTCGACACAAGGGTCGCTCTTCATGGCATCGTCGGTCCCGGCGAGCTGTCCAATCTGCTCCGCGCCGCTGATGTATTCGCTCTGGCTTCGCGTTACGAAGGAATGCCCATGGCGGTCATCGAGGCGCTCGCGTGCGGACTTCCGGTAGTCGCAACCCGGGTCGGGGAGATCGGACGTGTGGTCCTCCCCGGTCGGTGTGGCGAACTGGCTGAATCAGGTTCCGAGGACGCGTTCTCGGCGGCACTCGAGCGCGGCATCAGGAATTGCGAACGGTATCGAGGAATCGCCTGCCAGGCCGCCGTAGAATCCTACACACCGAGCGCAGTCCTCGAACCCATGCATGAATACTTCAGGTCCTGCCGTACCAGACAGGCCGACTCAATCCAATCATCGCAATGAAGCAACGCAAGACAAAAATCTGCTTCGTCAACCCGGACACATACCCTGTGCTTAGCGGCACTGCCGGCAAGGATTACATTGGTGGAGAATCTGTTCAGCACACCCTGCTGGCAAGAGCCTTTCTTGACGCAGGTTACGAAGTGTCGGTCGTGGTACGGGACTTCGGGCAGCCGCAGGGCGAAGTTATTGACGGCATTTCCGTATGGAAGACTTTCCGGCAAGAAGCCGGTTTACCTGTC
>CAJIAD010000418.1_pt1 | contig 18735 bp, 33 predicted proteins | sample 9198981 | NCBI WGS metagenome assembly CAJIAD01 (sample SAMEA7708274, study PRJEB35096) | sediment metagenome | biome: marine neritic benthic zone biome [ENVO:01000025]; feature: sediment [ENVO:00002007]; material: shallow marine sediment [ENVO:03000034] sea grass bed [ENVO_01000059] ...
AGGTGCTGGCGAAGCCTGGTTCGATCACGCCGCACACCAAGTTCGAGGCAGAGGTTTACATTCTGACGAAGGAAGAGGGCGGACGACACACGCCGTTCTTCAAGGGCTACCGGCCGCAGTTTTACTTCCGGACGACGGACGTGACGGGTTCGGTGGAGTTGCCGGAGGGCACCGAGATGGTGATGCCTGGTGACAATGTCCAGATGAAGGTGGACCTGATTGCACCGATTGCGATGGAAGACGGTCTGCGGTTTGCCATCCGAGAGGGTGGACGGACTGTGGGCGCCGGCGTCGTCGCGAAGATTATCGAGTAACAGACTTAAACCCCGGGCCCACATGGCCCGGGAGCCACAAATTGGTAAAGGACGAAGGGAAGCCGCGCCGAATGGCCGGATCCCGGGACAGACAGATGGCAGCGAATCAGAACATCAGAATCCGGCTGAAATCATTCGATCACAGGCTGATCGATAATTCGGCGCGGGAGATCGTGGATACGGCCCGACGGACCGGCGCCCAGGTGTGCGGACCCGTGCCGTTGCCGACGAAGAAAGAGCGGTTTACCGTTCTGATCTCGCCCCATGTCAACAAGGACGCGAGAGATCAGTACGAGATCCGGACCCACAAGCGGCTGATGGACATCATCGATCCGACGGACAAGACCGTGGACGCCCTGATGAAGCTCGAATTGCCGGCTGGCGTGGACGTCCAGATTAAATTGAACTAGGGAAATAATCTCTCTATAATATCCGGCTCCCTGCGGCCCGGTGCGGTAATTCGCCCCGGGCCGCTGATTTGACGGGATAACCTGATCTGTCCGGACGGCCTGCGGGCAGTCGGAGAGTTTCACACGATCCACGGGCGCGGCACGTATCTCGCCCGGGACGAAACAGCGCTGACCAATCGCAGCCGGCGCGGTGTTAAGAGGAATAGACAAGATGGCTATAGGTCTCGTAGGCCGCAAGTGCGGCATGACGCGCGTGTTCACTGACGCCGGGGATTCGATCCCGGTGACGGTGGTCGAGGCGTTGCCGAACCGCATCACACAGGTAAAAACCGACCAGACGGACGGATACCGGGCTGTGCAGGTGACGACCGGCAGCCGCAAGCCATCTCGTGTTTCGAAACCCCTTCAGGGGCACTTCGCCAAAGCAGGCGTCGAGGCCGGTCGTGGCCTGTGGGAATTCCGCATCGATGCGGATGACGATGCTGAGCTGGAGCCCAGCGGCGAAATCACTGTCGATATCTTCAGCGACGGGCAGATCGTCGACGTGATCGGTACCAGTATCGGTAAGGGCTATGCCGGCGTCGTCAAGCGCCATAATTTCTCGACCCAGGATGCGACGCACGGCAACTCCCTTGCCCACCGCGCCCCCGGGTCGATCGGCCAGAACCAGACGCCTGGCCGCGTATTCAAGGGAAAGAAGATGTCCGGTCAGATGGGCAACGTGCGAAGCACGTCATCAAATCTGACCGTTGTCCGCGTGGACGCCGAGCGCAATCTGCTGCTGATCCAGGGCGCGGTACCCGGATCCAAGGGCAGCGATGTGATCGTCAGGCCGGCAGTGAAGGCGCGGGGTTAGGGGATGTCGATGAAGCTTCAAATGCATGGAGCGGCCGGTAAGGACCTGCAGGTTTCCGAGGCCGCGTTCGGACGCAGTTTTAACGAAGGTCTCGTGCACCAGGTCGTGACCGCCTACCAGGCGGCCGGACGTGCCGGCACGAAGGCCCAGAAGAACAGGTCCGACGCACGTGGTGGTGGCGCCAAGCCGTGGCGGCAGAAAGGCACGGGCCGGGCACGCGCAGGTACGATCCGCAGCCCGATCTGGGTCGGCGGCGGCCGGACGTTTGCAGCCAGGCCGCGTGATTACGCCCAGAAGGTCAATCGCAAGATGTATCGCGCAGCGATGCAGTCCTTGTTGTCAGAGCTTGTACGCCAGGATCGGCTGATTGTTGTGGAGTCGGTCGAGGTTGCCGAGCCCCGGACGAAGCTGATGGTGCAACAGATGAAGGACCTGGGCCTCGAAAAGGGCCTGTTCGTTATCGAGGCTTTCGATGAGAGCCTGCACCTGGCGGCGCGAAATCTGCCGCACGTTGACGTGCTGGAAGTGACAGCGCTCGATCCTGTGAGCCTCGTGCGGCACGACAAGGTCGTGATGACCGTTGCGGCGCTGCGTCGCCTGGAGGAGAAGCTGGGATGAATCAGGAAAGACTCATGACAGTCCTGCTCGGCCCGCATGTGTCGGAGAAGGGCACGATCTTGGCGGAGAAGAATAACCAGGTCGTTTTCAAGGTGCGGCGAGACGCCAACAAGGCGGAGATCCGCGCGGCCGTGGAGTTGATGTTTGAGGTCAAGGTGGACGGCGTGCAGGTCGTCAACCAGAAAGGCAAGGCGAAGCGATTTGGCCGGTACATGGGCCGTCGCAGCGACTGGAAGAAAGCGTATGTGAGGCTGGCCGAAGGCCACGACATCGATTTCGTCGGCGCGGAATGATCCGGCCGCATCGTAGGAACAAGGTTTAAGAGTAAGCAGTCATGGCATTGCAAAAAGCGAAACCGACATCACCCGGAAGACGGTTTACCGTTCGGGTCAAGACGGCAGACCTGCACAAAGGGAAGCCTGTCGGATCCCTGCTCGCAAAGAAGAGCAAGACCGGCGGTCGAAACAATGCGGGCAGGATTACCAGTCGGCATCGTGGCGGTGGTCACAAGCAGCGCTACAGGGTCATCGACTTCAAGCGCGCGAAGGATGGTGTGCCCGGCAAGATCGAACGGCTGGAATACGATCCGAATCGCAGCGCTCACCTGGCCCTCGTGCTGTATGCAGACGGAGAGCGTCGCTACATCATTGCGCCCAAGGGTCTGAAGGCCGGGGCCACAGTGATTTCGGGGCCGGATTCGCCGATCAAGGTCGGCAACTGCCTGCCCCTCAAGAACATCCCGGTCGGTACCCAGATCCATTGCGTGGAGCTGAAGCCGGGCAAGGGTGCGCAGATGGCGCGCAGCGCCGGCGCCACGGCCCAGATCGCGGCGCGCGAAGGCACCTACGCGACGCTGCGACTCAGGTCAGGCGAGATGCGCAAGGTGCATAGCGATTGTCGGGCGACGGTGGGCGAGGTCGGTAACGACGAGCACAACCTGCGCAAGCTGGGTAAGGCCGGTGCGACGCGCTGGCGCGGAGTCCGACCGACGGTTCGCGGTGTCGCAATGAACCCGGTCGACCACCCCCATGGTGGTGGTGAAGGCCGGACTGCCGGTGGTCGTCACCCGGTATCGCCGTGGGGCCTGCCGACCAAGGGCTACAAGACACGAAACAACAAGCGTACGGATGCATTGATCGTCCGTCATCGCAAGCGGAAGTAGGAGTACTAGTCGTGCCACGATCGGTAAAAAAGGGTCCTTTCGTCGATGCGCACCTTTCCAAGAAGGTGCAAGCCGCGCGCGAGAGCAACGACAGGCGACCCATCAAAACATGGTCCCGGCGTTCAATGGTGCTGCCGGAAATGGTCGGCCTCACGATCGCTGTTCATAACGGCCGTCAGCACGTGCCCGTGCTGATCTCCGAGAACATGGTTGGCCACAAGCTGGGTGAATTCGCGTCGACGCGGACCTTCCGTGGCCACTCCGGCGATCGCAAGGCCTGACGGGAGGGTTTGACATGCAAGTAGCAGCAAAACTCCGTTATGCCCGGATCTCGGCGCAGAAGGGCCGGCTGGTCGCAGACATGGTCAGGGGGCGCCCGGTTGGCGAGGCCCTGCAGACCCTGACGTTTACGCCCAAGAAGGCGGCGCGGATCGTCAGGAAAGTGCTCGAGTCGGCGATTGCCAACGCCGAGCACAACCACGGCGCAGACATCGATGAGCTGAAGGTCTCGGCGATCATGGTCGACGAGGCGCCGACGTATAAGCGGTTTCGTGCCCGTGCACGAGGGCGTGGTGCGCGGATCCTGAAGCGCAACAGTCATATCACCGTCCAGGTTGCGGACGAGTAAGCGGATAGAGGCACCGTAATGGGTCAGAAAGTAAATCCAATCGGCATTCGTCTCGGCATCAGCCGTGACTGGGTGTCTCGCTGGTACGCCGACACGAAGAATTTCGCGGCCTTCGTCAACTCGGACCATAAGATCCGCACGTTGATCAGGAAGCGACTTTCGCAGGCTTCGGTCAGCAAGATTCAGATTGAACGGCCGGCGAGCAAGGTGCATATCACCATCCACACGGCGCGGCCGGGGATCGTCATCGGCAAGAAGGGCGAGGACATCGAGAAGATGCGCCTGGAAGTGGCGCGGATGCTCGAAATGCCCCTGGGCGAAGTACGCATCAACATCGCCGAGATCCGCAAGCCGGAACTCGACGCACAACTGGTCGCAGAGGGCATCGCGCAGCAGCTCGAGCGTCGGGTGATGTTCCGGCGGGCGATGAAGCGCGCTGTCACGAACACAATGCGCCTTGGCGCGGGTGGCGTGAAGATCAAGGTCGGTGGTCGACTGAACGGCGCCGAGATCGCACGTTCGGAGTGGTATCACGAAGGCCGCGTCCCCCTGCACACGCTGCGGGCGGAGATCGACTACGGCTTTGCAGAGGCTGCGACGACCTATGGCGTCATCGGCGTCAAGGTGTGGATCTTCAAGGGCGAAGTGTTTGAAGCGCCGGTGCCGCAGGCGGCGACCGGCGAAACGGCGGCACGCTAGGAGTTTGTAGACATGTTGCAGCCAAAAAGAACCAAGTTCCGGAAGCAGCACAAGGGCCGTAATCGAGGCCTGGCGTTGCGCGGCAGCACCGTTTCGTTCGGTGAATACGGGCTCAAGGCGACGGGACGCGGGCGGCTCACGGCGCGCCAGATCGAGGCCGCACGACGGGCCATGACACGTCACGTCAAGCGTGGCGGCAAAATCTGGATCCGGGTCTTCCCCGACAAGCCGATCACCCAGAAACCTCTCGAGGTTCGTCAGGGAAAGGGTAAGGGCAACGTCGAGTACTGGGTCGCCCAGGTGCAGCCGGGTCGTGTGCTTTACGAAATGGAAGGTGTCAGCGAGGAGGTCGCCCGGGAGGCGTTCCGCCTGGCCGCGGCAAAGCTGCCGTTTGCTACCGCCTTCGTCAGCAGGCAGGTGATGTGATGAAGGCCAACGAACTGAGAAAGATGTCGGGGGCCGAGCTGAAGGAAGAGCTTCTCAAGCTGCGGCGTGAGCAGTTCAACCTGCGGATGCAGCAGGCCACCGGACAGATGGCACGGTCGGACCAGTTCGGCAAGGTGCGCAAGGATATTGCACGGCTTAAGACCGTGCTGACAGAGATGGAAAGCCAGAACGGCGCGGGTGAAGCACGATGACTGAAACAAACGAGGTAACGGAGACCGAAACTCCGGAGACCGAGGCCGTGGAAAGCAAGTTGCGTACGGTCAGTGGTCGCGTGGTCAGCGCCGGCATGGACAAGACTGCGGCCGTGGCAATCGAGCGCCTCGAGAAGCATCCCGTCTATGGCAAGTACATCCGTCGTACCGGCAAGGTGCTGGCACACGACGAGGACAATCGTTGCAAAGTGGGCGACACCGTAGAAATCACGCCGTGCAGGCCGATTTCGAAGCGGAAGTCCTGGCGCGTAGTCAACGTTATTGGATAAACGACGATCCGCTGAGTCGCGGATTGCCGACTAGAAAGAAACCAGAGAATCAGAGAGATCAGTCATGATTCAGATGCAGACCGTATTGACTGCTGCTGATAACAGCGGAGCGAGGCGCATCCAGTGCATCAAGGTGCTCGGAGGCTCCAAGCGGCGTTACGCCGGCGTGGGCGACATCATCAAGGTCAGCGTCAAAGACGCGATCCCGCGCGGCAAGGTCAAGAAGGGTGAGATCTACGACGCGGTGGTTGTGCGTACCCGAAAGGGCGTGCGACGCCCGGATGGGTCCGTCATCCGCTTCGACGGCAATGCGGCTGTTCTGCTCAACCCGAGGCTGGAGCCCATCGGGACCCGTATCTTCGGGCCCGTGACGAGAGAGCTTCGCCGAGGAAACTTCATGAAGATCATTTCCCTCGCGCCGGAAGTCATCTAGGGGCGCAAGAGTACAGAGTTATGGCTATCAGCAAGATCAGGAAAGGTGACGAGATCGTCGTCATCGCCGGCAAAGACAAGGGCCGGAACGGAACAGTGCTAAAGGTGCTTGCCGACGAGCGGTTGCTTGTGGAGAACATCAACGTCGCCAAGAAGCATCAGAAGCCGAATCCCAATGCGGGTGTCGGCGGCGGCATCATTGAGAAGGAGATGCCGATCGACCTGTCCAACGTGATGCTCTACAACCCGATTACGAAGAAAGGCGATCGGGTCGGAATTAGAGCGCTGGAGGACGGCACGAAGGTTCGCTATTTCAAGTCCAATGACGAGGTCGTGGACGTTTAGTCGCGGTAATCGAGATGTCCAGATTACAGGAAGAATACAAGAGCAAGCTCGCGCCCCAGATCATGGAAAAGCTGGGGCTCTCCAATCCCATGGAAGTGCCCAGGATCACGAAGATCACGCTCAACATGGGTGTCGGTGCGGCGGTCCAGGACAAGAAAGTTATGGAGCGCGCGATGGGCGATATGGAGAAGATCGCCGGTCAGAAGCCTGTGGTCCGCAAGGCGCGCAAGTCAGTCGCAGCCTTCAAGATCAGAGACGGCTGGCCCATCGGCTGCAAGGTAACACTGCGACGGGAGCGCATGTACGAGTTCGTCGACCGGCTCGTCAATATCGCCATCCCGCGTGTTCGGGACTTCCGGGGTTTGAATCCCAAGTCTTTCGATGGTCGCGGGAACTTCAACGTGGGCGTTCGCGAGCAGATCATCTTTCCGGAAGTCGACTACGACGAGATCGACGTGATCCGTGGCATGAACATCACGATTACGACGAGTGCGAAAAACAACGAAGAAGGGAAAGCGCTGTTGGAGGCGTTCAACTTTCCCTTCAGAAAGTAAGGACAGGTTGCAATGGCTAAGAAGTCAATGATCGAGCGAGAGCGGAAGCGGGCAAAGACCGTCGCAAGGTACGCGGAAAAGAGAGCCAAACTTAAGGCTGTCATCCGCGATCCGAAGTCGTCGGAAGCGGATCGCGCGGATGCCCAGGCGAAGTTTCAGGCGATGCCGCGCGACGCGAGCCCCGTTCGAATGCGAAATCGTTGTGAGATCACCGGCCGGCCCAAGGGCTATTACCGGAAGTTCGGTCTCGGCCGCAACAAGTTACGTGAGGCAGCCATGGCGGGGGAGATCCCCGGGCTGTCGAAGGCGAGCTGGTAGGCCCGCCTGCCGTAATCAGGAACGAAGGAATCTGCCATGAGTATGACTGACCCAATCGCCGACCTGCTGACCCGTATCAGGAATGGTCAGAAGGCCGGAAAGACCCACATCAAGGTCGCCGCTTCGGGCGTCAAGAAGTCCATCCTGGAAGTCCTCAAGGACGAGGGATACATCGGGGGATACTCCAGCGAGAAAGATGGTGCGCTGGAGACACTGATCGTTGACCTCAAATACTTCGAGGGCAGGCCGGTGATTGAAAGCATCCAGCGCTATAGCAAGCCTGGTTGCCGTCGCTACAGAGGCAAGGACGATCTGCCGAAAGTCATGGGTGGCCTTGGCGTCGCGATCATCTCGACGTCAGGTGGCGTGATGAGTGACCGACAGGCCCGAGCGCAGGGTCGTGGTGGCGAAGTGCTTTGCGTGGTTTCCTGAGTACCAGGAACAGACAAGAGATAAGACGATGTCGAGAGTAGCGAAACAGCCGATCGAAATGCCCAAGGGTGTCGAGTTCAAGAGCGACGGTCGCACGGTGTCCATCAAGGGCGGCAAAGGCACGCTGAGCATGGACCTGTATCCGGGTATCGAACTCAAACAGGACGATCAGACCGTAGCGGTCGAGCCCACTTCCGATGAGCGGCGCCTGGTAGCCATGGCCGGCACCACACGCGCGCTGATCGCGAATATGGTCAAGGGTGTTTCCGACGGGTTCGAGAAGCGCCTGGAACTGCGCGGTGTGGGATATCGCGCCCAATCCAAGGGCAAGGTCGTAGGCCTGACCCTCGGTTTCTCGCACCCGATCGATTACGCGGTACCAGAGGGCGTGACGGTAGAGACACCGAGCGCGACAGAGATCGTCGTGACGGGTGCAGACAAGCAACAGGTCGGCCAGGTGGCCGCAGAGATCCGCGCCTTCCGCCCACCCGAGCCATACAAGGGCAAGGGTGTGCGTTATACGGACGAGCGCGTGATCATGAAGGAAGCGAAGAAAGCTTAAGGCATAGGCAGGACTAGCAATGGACAAGAAACAAAGTCGCATGCGCCGGTCGCGACGGACGCGGGCCAAGCTCCGGGAGCTGGGCGCGGTTCGCCTGAGCGTCCATCGGACGCCGCGGCACATGTATGCCCAGATCATTTCCGCGGACGGCGGTTCGGTACTGGCGTCGTCGTCGACGGTCCAGCCGGATCTTCGTAAGGAACTGAAAGGCACCGGGAACATCGAGGCCGCCAAGGCGGTGGGCAAGTCGATCGCCGAGAAGGCGAAGGATGCCGGCATCGTCAAGGTGTCGTTCGATCGTTCCGGGTTCAAATACCATGGTCGTGTGAAAGCGGTTGCCGATGCAGCCCGCGAGCACGGCCTCGAATTCTGATCGCTGGCCGGGAGTTATTTTTATGGCAGCACCAGGCAGAAATACGGCATCCGATGATTTCATCGAGAAGCTCGTCACCATCAATCGTGTGGCAAAGGTCGTCAAGGGTGGTCGCCAGTTCGGCTTCACCGCATTGACGGTCGTCGGCGATGGCGACGGGCGCGTGGGCTTCGGATATGGCAAAGCTCGCGAAGTACCGATTGCGATCCAGAAGGCGATGCAATCCGCTCGCAAGAACATGCAGCGGATCCAGCTCAAGGGCGACACGATCCAGTACGCGATGAACGGCTACCACGGCGCGACCAAGGTTTACATGCAGCCGGCGTCAGATGGTACCGGCGTGATTGCGGGTGGCGCCATGCGCGCGGTGTTCGAGGCCGCAGGGGTCCGCAACGTGCTCGCCAAGAGCTACGGCTCGCGGAATCCGATTAACCTGGTCCGGGCAACTTTCAGCGCCCTGACCAGCATGCATTCTCCGCAGGCGATTGCGGCGAAGCGTGGCAAGACGGTCGAACAGATCCTGGACTAGTCAGATGGCGAAGAAGAAAGCAACTCCCGGTGAAATCAGGGTGACGCTGCGCAAGAGCGTGAGCGGACGTCTCAAGAACCACAAGGCCTGCGTGTCCGGTCTCGGTCTGCGACGTATCAATCACAGCGTTACGGTCCTGGATACCCCCGAGAACAGGGGAATGATCGACAAGGTCTCGTACCTGTTGCAGGTAGAGGACGTTTAAGATGCGACTCAATTCACTCAAGCCCGCCAAGGGCAGCCGCAAGCCCGGCAAGCGATTTGGCCGCGGTATTTCCGCTGGCCAGGGCAAGACCTGTGGACGCGGAATCAAGGGCCAGCATGCCCGATCCGGTGGTTACCACAAGGTCGGTTTCGAGGGCGGACAGATGCCGTTGCAGCGGCGCCTGCCCAAGGTCGGCTTTGCGTCACGTAAGGCGAGATTTGCCGCTGAAGTCCGTTTGGACGAATTGGCCAAGGTCGACGGTGGCGTCGCCGACGAACTCACGCTGAAGAAAGCGGGAGTCGTTTCGCACCATATCCGGCGTATCAAAGTGATCGCCTCCGGCCAGATCGACACGGCCGTGACCGTCAAGGGACTCCTGGTGACTCCGGGGGCGCGCAGCGCCATCGAAGCCGCCGGTGGGACGATAGAGGACTAGGGAAGCCACAGTGGCAAAAGGCAGCGTACTCAGCTCGAATCCGGCGACAGCCCTGGCTGAAGCTTCTCGCTTCAGTGAGTTGCGCTCGCGTCTGTTTTTCCTGATCGGCGCCCTGATCGTCTATCGCATCGGTACCTTTATCCCGGTTCCCGGTATTGATCCGATAGCACTTGCGCGGTTCTTCGAACAGCAGGAAGGAACGATCCTCAGTGTGTTCAACATGTTCTCGGGCGGAGCCCTCGAACGTTTGAGCATCTTCGCGCTGGGCATCATGCCGTACATCTCGGCTTCGATCATCATGCAGATGATGTCCGTGGTTGTGCCGTCGCTCGCCGCCCTCAAGAAGGAGGGCGAATCGGGTCGCCGCAAGATCACCCAGTACACGCGTTACGGCACCGTAGGTCTCGCCACCTTCCAGTCCGTCGGTGCGGCCCTCGCATTCCAGAACCAGGGGGTTGTGATCAGCCCCGGGTCGCAGTTCGTGTTTACTGCCGCAGTCACACTGGTGACGGGCACGGTATTCCTGATGTGGCTGGGTGAGCAGGTAACCGAACGTGGTATCGGAAACGGTATTTCAATGATCATCCTGTCCAGCATCATCGCAGGCCTGCCGTCCGCTATCGGCGGCACGCTCGAACTGGTGCGTACGGGCGAGATGGCCGCGGCACTGGCACTGATCCTGTTCGTGCTGATCCTGGCTGTCATCGGATTCGTGGTATTCGTGGAGCGTGGCCAGCGCCGCATCGCGGTGCACTACGCCAAGCGACAACAGGGCCGGAAGCTGTACCAGAGCAGCTCCACGCACCTGCCATTCAAGATCAATATGTCGGGCGTCATTCCGCCGATCTTTGCGTCGAGCCTGATTCTGTTTCCCGCAACCCTCGCACAGTGGTTCGGAACCAGCGAGGGATTCGGGTGGCTGCAGAACATCGCGACAAGTCTGTCCCCTGGGCAGCCTGTCTACGTGATGATCTATGCAGCACTCATCATCTTCTTCTGCTTCTTTTACACGGCACTGGTTTTCAATTCGCGGGAAACGGCGGACAACCTGAAAAGATCGGGTGCGTTCATTCCGGGGATTCGTCCGGGTCAGCAAACCGGTGAGTACATCGACACCGTGCTGACGCGGCTGACGTTCTGGGGTGCCTTGTACGTGACTGCTGTCTGCCTGCTGCCCGAGTTCATGATCATGTACTGGAATGTACCGTTCTACTTCGGTGGTACGTCCCTGATGATCATCGTGGTTGTAGTAATGGACTTCATGGCTCAACTGCAGTCACACATGATGAGCCACCAGTACGAGGGCATGATGAAGAAGGCCAATCTCAAGGGCCATGGTCGCGCAGGACGAGTGCGCTGACCGGTATCCGGGCCCATAGGAGAGTCAGATCATGAAAGTTAGAGCTTCAGTCAAAAAAATCTGCCGGAACTGCAAGATCGTCCGGCGCAAGGGCGTGGTTCGTGTCATCTGCACGGACCCCAGGCACAAACAGCGCCAGGGCTAGCCCACAGCTTGAACGAGGCCCGGAACTGCGATACATTGGGCAGTTCCGCGCCGCCAACAGGAGACGATATAAATGGCACGTATTGCTGGGATCAATATCCCGACAAACAAGCACACTGTCATTGCCCTGACGCACATTTACGGCATCGGGGATTCGATGGCGCGGAAGATTTGTGGAGAGGCCGGTGTGGCACCGGACGCGAAGATCCGCGATCTCAGCGAACCAGAAGTGGACAAGCTCAGAGCGGAGGTCGCCAAGTACGCAGTTGAAGGCGATCTGCGCCGCGAAACTGCCATGAACATCAAGCGCTTGATGGATCTTGGCAGTTACCGCGGTATCCGTCATCGTCGTGGGTTACCGCTACGCGGTCAGAGGACACGGACGAACGCCCGGACCCGGAAAGGGCCCAGGCGTCCGATTCGCAGGTAACCAAAGCGTAATGGCCGGGACTACCTCGGTCACCTTACTAACCAGGACATTTGACGAGTAGGCAATATGGCAAAGCCCACTACACGTGTACGCAAGAAGGTCAAGACGACGGTGCTGGACGCCATCGCGCACATTCATGCGTCATTCAATAACACGATCATCATGATCACGGATCGTCAGGGTAACGCTCTCTCGTGGTGTACCGCGGGTAGTTGCGGTTTCCGCGGGTCCCGGAAGAGCACGCCGTTCGCCGCGCAGGTTGCGGCCGACAAGGCAGGCAAGGGCGCACAGGATTACGGGGTGAAAAATCTCGAGGTCCGGGTCAAGGGTCCGGGCCCGGGTCGGGAATCGGCTGTCCGGGCGCTGAACGCCGCCGGCTTCCGCATCACGATGATCACTGACGTTACACCGATCCCACACAACGGTTGCCGACCGCCTAAGAAGCGTCGGGTCTGACGGAGAACGAGCAGATGGCTAGATATCTGGGTCCAAAGTGCAAGCTTTCGCGCCGTGAGGGTACGGACCTCTTCCTGAAGTCCAGCGTTCGCCCGCTGGCCTCGAAGTGCAAATCGGAAGTACCGCCGGGTGGTGCGCCACAGCGCCGGCCGCGCGTGTCCGATTATGGTCTGCAGTTGCGCGAGAAGCAGAAGCTGCGCCGGATGTATGGCGTACTGGAGCGTCAGTTCCGCAACTATTACAAGAGCGCTGCCAAGCAGAAGGGATCGACCGGCGAAAATCTCTTGCAGTAACTCGAGGGACGGCTGGACAACGTCGTCTTCAGGATGGGGTTTGCATCTACGCGCGCCGAGGCTCGTCAGCTGGTGGCTCACAAGGCGGTTAACGTAAACGGCACTGTGGTGAATATTCCGTCCTTCCAGGTTTCCGTGGGAGATACCGTGGAGATCCGCGAGAAGGCCAAGAAGCAACTGAGAATCGAGAACGCATTATCGATCGCCACCCAGGTTGGATTGCCTGGCTGGGTCGAAGTGGACGAAAAGAAGCTGGTAGGGGTCTTCAAGCAGGCGCCGGATCGGGATGAAATTCTTCCCGAGATCAACGAGAACCTGGTTGTCGAGCTCTACTCCAAGTAAGCATTGAGGCTGAATCTAATGCAGGAATCTGTCACTGAATTTCTCAAGCCGCGTGTCGTCAAGGTAGAAGCCGAGACGGAGACGCAGGCGCGCATCATCATCGAACCGTTCGAGCGGGGTTTCGGGCATACGCTGGGTAATGCCCTGCGCCGGATCCTGCTGTCGTCGATGCCTGGCAGCGCAATCGTCGAGGTCGAGATCGAAGGCGTGCTGCACGAATACACGAGCATCGAAGGCGTCCAGGAGGACGTGGTTGATATCCTGCTGAACCTCAAGCAGGTGGCGATCAAGATGCATGGCCGCAGCGAAGTAGAGCTGACCCTTGCCAAGAAGGGTCCGGGCGCGGTAACCGCAGGTGATATCGTCATCGAGCACGACGTCGAGATCGTCAACCCCGATCTCGTGATCGCCAACATGACCAAGGCAGGCGAACTCGTGATGCGGATAAAGGTGGAGAGCGGTCGTGGCTACCGCCCGGCAGTTCTGCGTCCCGTTTTCGAGGAGCAGGCCGGTCCGATCGGTCGCCTGCAACTCGACGCTTCCTTCACGCCGGTGTCGCGGGTGACGTACAACGTGGAAGCAGCGCGTGTCGAGCAGAGGACTGACCTCGACAAGCTCGTCATCGATATCGAAACCAACGGGACGATAGACCCCGAGGAAGCGATCCGCCGTGCCGGCAATATCCTGGAAGAGCAGCTGTCCGTGTTTGCCGACCTGAAGGGTCAGGCAGAAGCGGATGCCGAAGGTGCCGAGGCGAAGATCGATCCGATCCTGCTGCGCCCGGTCGACGAACTCGAGTTGACTGTGCGTTCGGCCAACTGCCTGAAGGCGGAGAACATCAACTACATTGGTGACCTCGTGCAGCGCACGGAAGTTGAATTGCTGCGGACGCCGAATCTCGGCAAGAAGTCACTGACCGAAATCAAGCAGGTGCTGGAAACTCACGGCCTGATCCTTGGTATGCGTTTGGAGAACTGGCCACCGGCCAGTCTACAGCAGCAGGACCAGGAACAGGTGGCCTGATCCCGGCGACCCCGACCGACTGGAAGAATAGAAAATGCGTCATCGTCAATCTGGCAGGCCTCTTGGCCGAAACAGCCCGCACCGTCGGGCGATGTTCCGAAATATGTCGGCCTCTTTGTTGATGCACGAGTCGATCAAGACGACCGTGCCAAAGGCAAAAGAGTTACGTCGTGTTGTCGAACCGCTGATCACGCTCGCCAAGAAGGACGGGGTGGCCCAGCGCCGCCGAGCCTTCGACCGGCTGCGTGACAAGGAAGCCGTTGGCAAGCTGTTCACGGAGATCGGCCCTCGCTACAAAGATCGTCCGGGTGGCTATCTCAGAATCCTGAAGATGGGGAATCGCCATGGCGACGCAGCGCCGATGGCCCTTGTTCAGTTGGTGGGCGGTAGTGCAGACCCAGAGGCCCAGGACGCAGAGAGCTGATCCCTGCTGACAGCCGATTGCGAAAAGCCGGGCATTGCCCGGCTTTTTTCGTGGCGCACAAATCGTCTGGCGGATCGAAGCGCCCGGCGATGCCCGTATAATCGACAGCCATGGGTGTCAAACTCGAAAACCGTCTGGTGATCGGAATCTCGTCCCGTGCGCTGTTCGACCTTCGGGAGGAGGATCGCGTTTTCGAAACGCAAGGTCTGGAGGCTTACCGGCGCCACCAACTGGAGCGGGAGGGCGAACTGCTGCAACCGGGCACCGGATTCGGTCTGGCAAAGGCGATTCTGCACCTTAACCATTCCGATCGTGACCCGGTGGCCGAGGTCGTCGTGATGTCCCGCAACTCCACTGAGACAAGCCTGCGGATCTTCAACTCGATCGAGCATCATGGTCTCGACATCAGTCGCGTTGCACTGACCGGCGGCGCGTCACTCGCGCCCTATCTGCAGGCTTTTTGTGTCGACCTGTTTCTCTCTCAGTACGAGGATGATGTACATGCTGCCCTGGAAGGCGGGATCGGTGCCGCCATCCTGTACGATCACGCCGGCGACGGCGCGGAACCTGTCGAGCAGATCCGTATCGCTTTCGATGGTGACGCGACCATTTTCTCGGACGAATCCGAGCGCATCTATCAGGAGAAGGGTCTTGAGGCATTCGTTGCGCACGAATCCGAGAATGCTCGCAAACCGCTGCCTGAGGGCCCTTTCGCGCGCTTTCTCAAGCTACTTTCGGAGATCCAGGCCAACACGGATGACGGCCGGTCCCCGATCCGGACCGCCCTGGTCACTGCGCGAGGTCGGCCGGCCCACGAGCGGGTGGTGCGAACTTTGCTCGAATGGGGCGTCATCATCGACGAGGCATTTTTTCTTGGTGGCGTCGAAAAGACAGAAATCCTCAGGGCCTTCCGCCCTCACATCTACTTCGACGATCAGCCGGTTCACTGTGAACGCGCCGCTGGCAGCGTTCCCACCGGGCGTGTACCTTTCCCGACGCCGGTCGCTATCGGCGATGGGAAACGATCGGGGGGCAAGCACTAGGGTGGCGCGGTGACACCTGCCGCACATTGTGGATTGTACCGATTGGCGCGTTCCGGTATTTCGGACAAGATGACGGCTGCGGTTGCGTGCCGGTATCGATTGCAGGCTATGATATGCGGACTCGGGCCTGCGACACTGCGGCCAAGAAGGAGGAGTGAGTTGCAATGAAGTACAGCCATCCGGCAACCCTGTGCGGTTTCCTTGTGGTCTTCGTGTCCCTGATGGTCGGTGTTGGCGGAGCGGTGGCCGACGAGCGACCGGACGGCTGCGTCGATTGCCACGTCAAGAAGCAGGGGCAGACTGACCTCAGACTCAATGCGCTCCTCCACCAGATCGGGCACGAGCCCATTGAACGCACTCGTAACGTTCCCAGGGATTGCCAGCGCTGCCATCGATCGGCGGATGTAGAGGGCTTGCAGACGTTCGATGTCCTCATGCACGCGATTCACTACGATGTGCCGAGGACAAATACTTTCATCACCAAGTACGGCGGTGACTGTCGCAATTGTCATGGGATGGATGCGGACACCGGCGTGGCGTCCGTGAAAGGCGGAAAGAAGAACTGGTGATGGCTACGAGAGACGTCCGGAATCCGGGGAGATTCTTTGTGATGAAGAGGATTTTTTGGCTGTTGGGTGCATTCGTTTTTACCGCAACGATCAATCTTGCGGGCGCCGACGAATTTCCCAATGGTTGTGTTTCCTGCCACGTCGTCCGGGATGACGGCGCCGATTGGCGGCTTAACGTTCTGATGGAGAAGGTCGGTCATGGACGCGGCGGTGAGCGGACGAAGCTGATTCCGACCGGTTGCAACCGGTGCCATGCCACCGACGATTCAGGGACCGCCAGTTCGATCAGCAAGCTGACCCACCAGGTGCACTATGAAGCGCCTGGCGAGAATCCCTACATGCAAGAATTCGGCGGCGATTGCCTCGATTGTCACAGCATCGATGGCGTCGTCGGCAAGACCGGGATCAAGGTCGGTGAGCGCAACTGGACGCTGAGCATTGCGGGCAGCGAAGTCCCCGGCGCCGACTAGGTCTCACCGCCTCTGCCGTCCGCAGCTTGTCGCCGGTACGCAGACAGCCGGCATCCGCTTAACACTGTTCGCTCCGTGCGGCATGATGCCGTGTTCGTGAGCCAGTGAGGCCGTGGAGCTAGGATGTGTAAAAGAATTTCCGTAGCGGTGTTCCTCGCCGCCGGGTTGATGGTGAGCGGCATGACGATCAGTGCGGACAGGATTACGGACAAGCCCTTTACCACACGCTCGGAGGTGATTGCTCCGCATGGCATGGCAGCCACCAGCCATCCCCTGGCTACCCAGATCGCGATCGAGATCCTCAGGCGAGGCGGATCGGCGGTCGACGCGGCGATCGGGGCCAATGCGGCGCTGGGATTGATGGAGCCGACAGGCAACGGCATTGGCGGAGATCTTTTCGCGATCGTATGGGACGCGGACAAGAAGGAACTGACCGGTCTGAATGCCAGTGGCCGGTCTCCGCAGAGCCTTACGATCGATTACTTCCGGGACAACGGCTACGGGACGATTCCCAAGTACGGACCATTGCCGGTCAGCGTGCCGGGTACGGTGGATGGCTGGTTCGAATTGCACGGCCGCTACGGCCGGCTGCCGATGTCCGAGATTCTTGCTCCCACGGTTACCTATGCGCGGGAGGGCTTCCCGCTTACGGATATCATCGCATTCTACTGGGATCTGAGTTCGAAGCGTCTTCGCGAGTATCCGGGCTACGCGGATATTTTCATGCCCGGCGGAAAGGCCCCCGCCAAGGGCGAAATGTTTCGGAACCCGTGGCTGGCCGATACCCTGGAGCGCATCGGGGCCGAGGGTCGCGATGTGTTTTACAAGGGAGACATGGCGCGTGCCATCGCCGGCTATATGCGGGAGCATGGCGGGTTCCTGACCTACGATGACCTGGCGAGTCATACATCGGAATGGGTCGCACCAGTCTCGACGAACTATCGGGGCTACGACGTCTGGGAGTTGCCGCCCAATGGCCAGGGGATCGCGGCCCTGCAGATGCTCAATATCCTGGAACCCTACGATCTGGCTTCCATGGGGCGCGAGAGCAGCGAGTACATTCACCTGCTGGTGGAAGCCAAAAAGCTGGCCTTCGAGGACCGGGCGCGCTTCTATGCCGACATGGAATTCGCCGATGTGCCGGTTGAACGACTGATCTCCAAGGAGTACGCGGCGGAACGTCGCGAATTGATCGATCCGGGCAAAGCTGCGAAGTCATTTCCCGCTGGTGACCCGAAGCTGGAGCACGGCGATACGATCTATCTGACCACGGCTGACTCCGACGGCAACATGGTTTCCCTGATCCAGAGCAACTATCGCGGCATGGGATCCGGGATGACGCCGGCGAAACTGGGTTTCATCCTGCAGGATCGGGGAGAGCTTTTTAGCCTGGAAGATGGTCATCCGAACGTGTACGAGCCCGGCAAGAGGCCCTTCCATACCATCATCCCGGCGTTTGTGACGAAGGGCGGCGAGCCGTGGCTCAGCTTTGGCGTGATGGGCGGTGCGATGCAACCCCAGGGTCATGTACAGATCCTGGTGAACCTGATCGATTTCGGTCTCAATCTGCAGGAGGCCGGAGACGCGCCACGGATCCGACACGGTGGGTCGAGCCAGCCGGCCGGCGTTCTGGACAACGAGGGCAACCCGGTGCCGACGGAGCGGCGTATGTCCGATGGCGGCACGGTCTACCTGGAGAGTGGATTCCCCGGCGCGACAATCGAAAAACTGCGTATCCTGGGGCACCGAATCTCCTCGGATCCGGGTGGCTTCGGCGGCTATCAGGCAATCAAGCGGGATGCCGCGCAGGGCGTCTACTATGGCGCTTCGGAATCACGCAAGGACGGTCACGCCGCAGGCTATTGAGACTCGATCCCGGCCCAGGGGCGCGTTGAGCCCGCACGCCAGGCCGGCAACGGCACGAGCTTTCCCCGTCGCCTACACTACAAAACAATGCCGGTAACCGGTCGACGGATTGCCGGTGCTAATAAGAAATTGGCCGCGCGGTCGGCCGGGGAGAGTGTGAGATGGTCCGGTTGTTCACTGCCAGCTTGCTGGCGGCCGTTGCGGTATTCCTCTTCGGTTGGATTTATTGGAGTGGTCCGCTGGCGTCCGCCGGCATCAACGAAGCGGCGGATGACGTCGTGGCCCAGGCCCTGCTGAGCGAAACATTCCCGGATACCGGCGTCTACTTCGTGCCCGGGATGAGCCTCTACACGGAGGATCCGGACCGCTACGCCGAGTTGCACACGGCGGGCCCCGTCGCGATCGTCAATATCGTTCACGACGCAGGGTCACCGATGGAGCCCTCCATCTTCATCTGGGGGTTCCTGCATTACCTGGTCACCTGCCTGCTGATCGGATTGCTGCTCCAGAGGGC
>CAJIAD010000408.1_pt1 | contig 18155 bp, 13 predicted proteins | sample 9198981 | NCBI WGS metagenome assembly CAJIAD01 (sample SAMEA7708274, study PRJEB35096) | sediment metagenome | biome: marine neritic benthic zone biome [ENVO:01000025]; feature: sediment [ENVO:00002007]; material: shallow marine sediment [ENVO:03000034] sea grass bed [ENVO_01000059] ...
AGTGTATCGACTCCATGGTGCCGATCGGCCGCGGCCAGCGTGAGCTGATCATCGGCGACCGGCAGATCGGCAAGACGGCCATTGCCATCGACGCGATCATCAATCAGCGCGACAGCGGCATTAAATGCATCTACGTGGCCATCGGTCAGAAGATGTCGACCATCGCCAACGTCGTGCGCAGCCTCGAGGAGCACGGGGCGATGGCGAACACCATCGTCGTGGCCGCCTCCGCCTCGGATCCGGCGCCCATGCAATTCATCGCGCCTTACTCGGGCTGCAGCATGGGTGAGTACTTCCGCGACAAGGGCGAAGACGCGCTGATCGTCTACGACGATCTCACCAAGCAGGCCTGGGCCTACCGGCAGGTTTCCCTGCTGCTCCGTCGGCCGCCGGGACGTGAGGCCTACCCGGGCGACGTTTTCTACCTGCACTCGCGCTTGCTGGAGCGAGCGGCACGTATCAATGCTGATGAGGTAGAGCGCCTGACGGATGGTAAGGTCAAGGGCAAGACCGGATCGCTGACGGCGCTGCCGATCATCGAGACCCAGGCGGGCGACGTATCGGCCTTCGTGCCAACCAACGTCATCTCGATCACCGATGGTCAGATCTACCTGGAAACCGATCTTTTCAATGCCGGTATCCGTCCGGCCATCAACGCTGGTCTTTCGGTGTCCCGAGTGGGTGGAGCCGCGCAAACGAAGATCATCAAGAAGCTTGGCGGCGGTATCCGCATGGCGCTTGCGCAATATCGCGAGCTCGCCGCGTTCGCTCAGTTCGCTTCGGACCTCGACGAGACAACCCGCAAGCAGCTTGATCGCGGCAAGCGCGTGACAGAGCTGTTGAAGCAGGCCCAGTACTCACCCATGTCCGTTGCGGAGATGGCGGTCACCCTGTACTCCGTCAACGAAGGGTTCGTTGACGCTGTTGATGAAAAGAAGCTCGGGGTCTTCGAGAAGGCACTGCATGATCACATGCATACGAACTTCAAGGAGTTGATGGACAAGGTCGAAAGCACGGGTGACTGGAACGACGAACTTGAGGCCGAGATGCGCAAGGGCGTCGAAGAATTCGCGACGACGGGCAGCTACTGAGCGCGGAGTAGAACATGGCAGTCGGCAAGGAAATCCGCACCCAGATCAAGAGCATCCAGAACACGCAGAAGATCACCAAGGCGATGCAGATGGTGGCTGCGAGCAAGATGCGTAAGGCGCAGGCCCGCATGGAGGCATCGCGGCCCTATGCCGAAAAAATCAGGACGGTGATCGGTCATCTGCGGGAGGCGAATCCCGACTACCGGCACCCGTTCCTGATTGAGCATGACGACGTCAAGCGGGTCGGTTACATCGTGGTGTCGACTGATCGAGGGCTCTGTGGCGGCCTGAACGCAAACCTGTTCCGGCAGTTGCTGCACGATATCTCCGACTGGAAGGCCAAGGGCGTCGAGGTCGATTTGTGCCTGATCGGTGGCAAGGCGGAACAGTTCTTCCGCCGGGTCGATGTCAATGTCGTTGCAGCGGTAAAGGATCTGGGCGACATCCCGCATGTTCGGGACCTGATCGGGTCAATTCAGATCATGCTCGATTCCTATCGCGAGGGTCGCTGCGACAGGATCTTCATGATGCACAACATCTTCGTGTCGACGATGAGCCAGCAGCCGGAGAGTCGACTGCTGATGCCGGTCGACACGCCGGATGCAGACGAGCTGCAGGAGCACTGGGATTACATCTACGAGCCCGGGGCGCGTGAGTTGCTCGACGGCGTCCTGGCACGCTACGTCGAATCCCAGGTTTACCGGGCGGCGGTGGAAAACGTCGCCTGCGAAATGGCGGCACGAATGATCGCGATGGGCGCGGCGACTGACAACGCCGGCAAGCTGATCGACGAATTACAACTGGTTTACAACAAGGCCAGGCAGGCCGCGATCACGACAGAGTTGTCGGAGATCGTCGGTGGTGCCGCAGCGGTGTGATCCGCCGGCCGGAACGGAATTACTGATAGAGGAAATCGAGGCATGAGCACCGGAAAAACAGTGCAGATCATCGGCGCGGTGGTGGACGTGGAGTTCCCCCGCGAGAGCCTTCCCAGCATTTTCAATGCGCTGACCATCGAAGAATCGGGCCTGACCCTGGAGGTCCAGCAGCAGCTCGGTGATGGTGTCGTCCGAACCATCGCCATGGGTGCGAGTGAGGGCCTCAAGCGTGGCATGGCGGTGACGGACACCGGTGGTCCGATCACAGTGCCTGTCGGCGAGCCGACACTGGGTCGCATCATGGACGTGCTGGGCGAGCCGGTCGACGAGGCCGGTCCCATCGGTGAGAAGAAACGTTTGCCGATCCATCGCGAGGCACCTTCCCTGGAAGACCAGGCGGCGGCACTCGAGATTCTCGAGACGGGCATCAAGGTGATCGACCTGATCATGCCGATCGCGAAAGGCGGCAAGATCGGACTGTTCGGTGGCGCCGGTGTCGGCAAGACCGTGACGCTCATGGAACTGATCCGCAACATCGCTATCGAGCACAGCGGCTACTCCGTATTCGCAGGCGTTGGTGAGCGTACCCGAGAGGGCAACGACTTCTACCACGAGATGAAGGAATCCGGCGTTCTCGACAAGGTGTCGCTGGTGTACGGTCAGATGAACGAGCCGCCGGGCAGCCGACTGCGCGTCGCGCTTTCCGGACTGACCATGGCCGAGAACTTCCGTGATGAAGGTCGTGACGTGCTGATGTTTATCGACAACATCTATCGTTATACGCTGGCCGGAACCGAGGTCTCGGCGCTGCTGGGACGCATGCCGTCCGCCGTCGGATACCAGCCGACGCTTGCGTTGGAGATGGGTGAGCTGCAGGAGCGCATCACCTCCACCAAGACGGGCTCCATCACATCATTCCAGGCGGTCTACGTGCCGGCTGATGACCTGACGGATCCGTCACCGGCTACCACGTTCGCCCACCTCGATGCGACGCTCGTGCTGTCACGACAGATCGCCGAACTCGGCATCTACCCGGCGGTCGATCCGCTCGACTCCACCAGTCGCCAGCTCGACCCGCTCGTCGTCGGCGAAGAGCACTATGAAGTTGCGCGTGGCGTGCAGGCGACGCTGCAGCGCTACAAGGAGCTGCAGGACATCATCGCGATCCTCGGTATGGACGAGCTGTCGGAAGACGACAAGCTGAGCGTCACCCGGGCAAGGAAAATCCAGCGATTCCTGTCCCAGCCGTTCTTCGTAGCCGAGACCTTTACAGGCACGGCCGGCAAATATGTGTCGCTGGCGGATTCAATCAAGGGCTTCAAGGGCATCGTGGACGGTGACTACGACCACCTGCCAGAGCAGGCGTTCTACATGGTCGGCACCATCGAAGAAGCAGTCGAGAAAGCCAAGACGATGCAGTAGGCGCGGGAGCGAGACCTGAAATGAGCAGCATACATGTGGACATCGTCAGCGCTGAGGGCGAAATCTATACCGGCGAGGCCTCGATGGTCTTCGCGCCGGGGCGCATGGGCGAGTTGGGTATCGCGCCGCGCCATGCACCACTGCTGACCGGGCTCAAACCGGGGGGTGTTCGGGTGCAGCCTGCCGAAGGGGGCGAGGAGCTCTTCTTCTATATCTCAGGGGGCATGCTGGAAGTGCAGCCGAAAAAGATCACGGTGCTGGCGGACACCGCGATGCGCGCCAAAGATCTCGATGAAGCGGCGGCGGTGGAAGCGCGTCGTCGTGCCGAGGAGATGCTGAAAGACAGGGAAAGCGCGATCGATGTCGCCCACGCCCAGGCAGAGTTGTCCCAGGCCATGGCCCAGCTTCAGCTGCTCGAAAAGTTGTACAAGGCACGCAAGCAGTAGTTTCCAAACCGCAGCGCCGCCGTGGATCGACTCCCCGAACCACTTGCGTCGCCTGCGTGCCCGTCGGAGAATCGATCCGGACCTGCGCGACAAACTGCGAAGCAGTCCCGGTGTAGGGCTGCAACTTGTTGCTAGAATCGCGCGATATCCAGTCGTCTTAGAAGGGGCCGGCGATGCCGACAAGCGTTGTGATACTGGCTGCGGGCGAAGGCACGCGCATGCGATCCGACCTGCCCAAGATGCTTCAGCCGCTGGCGGGCCTGCCGATCCTCGATCATGTTATCGACGCGGCGCATCTTGCGTCCCCGGACGCCATACACGTTGTTTATGGTTTCGGCGGCGACCGCGTCCGCGAGGCAATGAGCGGTCGGGACGTGCGATGGGTGTTGCAGGAGCAACAACTCGGTACCGGCCACGCGGTATCCCAGGCACTGCCTGATATTCCCGATGAGTATATCGTCGTCGTGTTATGCGGTGACGTTCCGTTGATCCTGCCTGAAACGATCTCCGCCCTGGCTGCCGAGGCGGCCGATGGCGCGGTAGCGGTTCTGACCGTGGTCGTAGACGACCCCGCCGGGTACGGGCGCATACTGCGAGATGATGTGGGATGCGTGACGGGTATCGTGGAGGATGCCGATGCCGACACCGACCAGAAGCAGATCAGCGAGATCAACACCGGCCTGATCGCGGCGCCCGCAGGCCACCTGAAACGATGGTTGTCAGCCGTGGGCAGCGACAATGCCCAGGGAGAGGTCTATCTGACTGACGTCATCGCCATTGCAGCCGCCGACGGCGCGGGAGTAAAAGGCGTCATCGCCGACTCGCCATCCGAAGTCGCGGGGATCAACGATCGCCGGCAACTTGCCGCGGCGGAGAACGCACTGCGTGAGCGGCGTGCCGGCGCGCTGATGGACGCAGGCGCTACGTTGGCCGATCCCGGCAGGATCGACATCCGGGGTACAGTCACTTGCGGTCGCGATGTGTTTATCGACGCCAACGTATTGATAGAGGGTGACGTCGTGCTCGGCGATGGTGTGCAGGTCGGCGCCAACGCCGTGATTCGCGACGCCAGCATTGGCAACGGGACGGCCGTCTTGCCATTCACGCTGATCGACAGTGCCGACGTCGGCAAGGACTGCAGCATCGGCCCCTATGGCAGGCTGCGCCCCGGGGCCATACTGGCGGACGGCGCAAAAGTCGGTAACTTCGTCGAAGTGAAGAACAGCCGGATCGGTGAAGGCAGCAAGGTCAATCACCTGACCTATGTCGGTGATGCCGAGGTAGGCAGGGACGTCAATATCGGGGCGGGCACCATCACCTGCAACTACGATGGCGTCAACAAGCACCGGACCGTCATCGGCGATGGCGTTTTTATCGGGTCGGGTGTCGAACTCGTGGCCCCGGTCGAAATCGAGGACGGCGCGACAATCGGAGCGGGTTCCACGATCAGCAAGCGTGCCCCGGCAGGCAAGCTGACCGTCGCGAGAAGCCGGCAATCGACCATCGAGGGCTGGCAGCCGCCAAAGAAGAAGACCTGAAACTGTGGACTCATTCCTCGCCTTTCGCGAACTAAAGGCGTAGAAAGTCCCGTTCAGTATCCCGGAGACTGACAAGATGTGCGGAATCGTCGGAGCCATTGCGGAACGACACGTGGAACCAGTCCTGATGGAGGGCCTCCGCAGGCTCGAGTACCGTGGCTACGACTCGGCAGGAATCGCAGTCATAGGTGACGACGGGACGCTGCAACGGCAGAGAACCCCTGGCAAGGTCAGCAAGCTGGAGGCGATCCTCGACAAGGAACCCGTCCGCGGCACCTGTGGGATTGCGCACACGCGCTGGGCTACGCATGGGGTGCCGAATGAGACGAACGCGCATCCTCACCTGTCCGGCGACTCGGTGGCCGTGGTTCATAACGGCATCATCGAGAATTTCGAGGAATTGCGCGATGAGCTCGCCGCTGATGGCGAGCAGTTCACCTCGGATACCGATACCGAGGTGTTGGCGCACCTGATTCGGCGGGAACTCGAGGCAGGTGCAGACGGACTCTTTGACGCCGTACGCCGGACGGTGGAGCGCCTCCAGGGCGCGTACGCATTGGCGGCTACCGCGGTCCAGGATCCTGATTGCATCGTCGTCGCGCGGGCCGGCTGCCCGGTGGTTCTGGGTATCGGTATCGGTGAGAACTTCGTGGCCTCCGACGTCGCCGCACTGTTGCCGGTGACAAGGCGTTTCGTGTTCCTCGATGAAGGTGACCTCGCCCGCGTGACCCGGGACGGCATAGAGATCCTCGATGCGGATGGACGCGCGGCGAGCCGCCGCGAAACAGAAAGCAAGCTGATGGCCGATGCCATGGAGCGCGGCAGATATCGGCACTTCATGCAGAAGGAAATACATGAGCAGCCGCGCGCCGTCGCCGATACCCTGGAAGGCCGCATCGCAGACGGCCGGGTGCTGCAGGAGGCGTTCGGAGCGTCGGCCGCCGATGTGTTCAGCAAGACCCGGGCGGTTCATATCGTGGCATGTGGCACGAGCTATCATGCAGGCCTGGTCGCGCGCTATTTCATTGAACAGTTGTGTGGTCTTCCATGCACGGTGGAGATCGCCAGCGAGTACCGGTACCGCAGTCCGGTAGTGCCGGACAACACGCTCTTCGTAACGATCTCCCAGTCTGGTGAGACCCTGGATACCCTGGAAGCGCTGCGGGCGGCGGGAAAACTCGGATACCTCGCAACGCTGGGAATCTGCAACGTTCCGGAGTGCGCACTGGTACGGGAGTGTGACCTCACCCTGATGACGCGCGCCGGCCCGGAAATCGGCGTCGCCTCGACGAAAGCGTTTACGACGCAGCTGACGGCACTATCGTTGCTGGGGGTCGCGCTCGCGAGGCACAACGGGTTGAGTGAGGCGGAGGAGCTGTCCCTGGCCGAACAGTTGTTGGCGTTACCGGCGTTGCTCGGCGCGGTCCTGGAAATGGAGCCGGTTATCGAGCGGCTGTCGCAGCAGTTCGTCGAGAAGCACCACACGCTGTTTCTTGGACGCGGCATCCAGTACCCGATTGCCATGGAAGGGGCGCTGAAGCTCAAGGAGATCAGCTATATCCACGCCGAAGCCTATCCGGCAGGCGAGCTCAAGCACGGTCCGCTTGCACTGGTGGACGCCGACATGCCGGTGATCGCCGTTGCCCCCAATGACGAGCTACTGCGAAAACTGAAGGCGAACCTGCAGGAAGTAAAGGCCAGGGGTGGGGAACTGTTTGTCTTCGCGGACCCGACATCGGGCATTACCGCTGAAGAGGGGGTCACCGTGATCGAGATGCCCCGGCACATAGAGGACTTCCAGGCGCCGATCGCCTACACGTTGCCCCTGCAGATCCTCTCCTACCACGTCGCGGTGATGCGCGGCACCGACGTGGATCAGCCACGGAACCTGGCCAAGTCCGTCACTGTCGAATAGTCGACATTAATCAGTCGACAGGCGCCGTACGCGACCAGCGTATGGCGAGCGGCACCTATGGCGGCGAAACCGGACCTCTCAGAGGCGCTCGCACTGCACCGGCAAGGACGGCTATCGGAGGCTGCGTCGGCCTATCGCTCGTTGCTGCAGGATCAGCCGGACCAACCGGGCGCGCTGCATCTGCTCGGCATGGTCATGGTCCAGACAGGCGATTATCAGGAGGCGGTCCGGCTGATCGGAGGTTCGATCGAATCCGGTGGGGCTAATCCTGCCAGGCTGAACGACCTTGCTTCCGCGCTCAGGGCGGCCGGCGAGCCGGCGGCGGCGATGAGCCGATATCGAGAGGCGCTTGCACTACGCGGTGACCTGGTGCCGGCCTGGCTCGGACTGGGCGCTTTGCTGCAGGAGGGCGGGCGCGCTGCTGATGCGATAGAGGTTCTGGAGGAGGCTGTCCGATCGTTGCCTGGTGAGGAGCGCTTGGCGTTCGCCCTCGCGACCCTGCTGGCGGAATCGGCACGATTCGATGAGGCCGAGCAGCGGCTCAGGGCCGTACTCACAACATCGCCGCAGTCCGTGCAGGCGCGACGGATGCTGTCTGATGTGCTCGTGCGGCTCGAACGTCGCGAACAAGCCGAGGACGTGTTGCTTCGTGGTCTTGAGGCGCCGCCGCACGATGCGGATCTGATGGCATCGCTGGGCCAGCTGCTGCTGGAGTCTGGCAGGCTACAGGAAGCGGAGCAGATCCTGAGGGAAGCTCTCGATGCCCGACCAGGCCACGTCGATGCATGGTTCGCCATGGGCAAGACACTGATCGCGGCCGATCGCATGGATGAGGATTTCCTCTATCGGTGGCTGTCGGTCGACGGACCATTGCCGGGTATCGTGCGACAGGCTGCCATAGACCATGTACTGGCCCAGCGCGACTTTGAACTCGTGTTGCATCAGCTGGACTCGGACGCGACGGACCTGCTCGCCGAAGCCGCGTCCATGCGGCTGATGCATAGCAGGGTGCTGATCGCTCTGCTGCGCAAGGATCGAATTGATGACATGGCACTCGAACGGGTGCTGGCCGGCCTGCGGCGCGCCTGTCTGCTGGCCATCTCCAACCAGGAATTGAGCGTCGGTCTGCCCTTTCTGGTCGCGCTCGCCCACCAGTGTTTCCACAATGAATATGTCTATCCGCTGGATGCCGGCGAGACGGAGATCCTTGAACGGGCACTCCGCAATCAGGACCCGGAGACGCTTTCGGTCCGGGAGGCCGTGCTCATCGCCGCCTACGAACCGTTGTATCGGTTGGATCCGGAACGAGTTCGCATCATCCGCGACCAGCATGCAGGCGAGGCCCTTTTCCTCGAACTGATCCGGGAACAAATCGAGGAACCCATGGAGGAGCGCGCGCTTGCGTCGGGCATTCCCTCGGTTACGGCCATCGAGCACAATGTCTCGCGTGCTGTCAGGGAACAATACGAAGACAATCCATACCCACGGTGGGGACCGGTTGGGCGATTGGTCACCCGACCGATTGCGTCGGTCCTGACCGGGCTCTTCCCATTCCTGTCTGCCTGCGACCGCCGCTGGCCGGATTCACCTTCGATCCTCGTTGCCGGATGCGGCACCGGCCACCAGTCCGTCGCAACCGCCCAGCGGTTCCAGCGCTGTCGCGTGACGGCGCTGGACCTCAGCTTGTCCAGTCTGGCGTTCGCCCGGCGCAAGACCAGGGAGGCGGGTATTGGGAATATCGAGTATCTGCAGGGTGACATCCTGGAAATCGGGCATTGGGACAAGCGCTTCGACGTGATCGAGTCTACCGGCGTACTTCATCATATGTCCGAGCCGATGGCCGGCTGGCAGGCGCTGCGTGGCTTGCTTCGACCCGGAGGATTCATGAAGATTGGGCTGTACAGCGAGCTGGGTCGCCAATCGATCGCAGCGGCCCGCGAGTTGATCGCCCTGCAGGGCCTGGAATCGACGCCCGAGGGGATGCGTGATGCACGCCGACTGATCATGTCCTTGCCCGATTCGCACCCGGCCAGGCAAGTCATCGAGCGACCGGATTTCTACACCATGAGCACCTGCCGCGACTTGTTGTTTCACGTGCAGGAGCATCGCCTGACACTTCCCGGGATCAGTGCCATGCTCAAGCAGCTCAACCTCGAATTCCTGGGTTTCGAGCTGCCGTCAAATGAGATTGCGAGGACCTATCGGTCCACGTATCCCGGGGACCCGGACATGAGATCGTTGGACAACTGGCATCGCTTTGAAAAGGAATATGCGGGGACGTTTTCGCGCATGTACCTGTTCTGGGCGGGTGCACCGGAAGAGTAGCGGGTCGTGGCCAGCCTGAGTCGCTATCGGTACATCCTTTTCGACCTGAACGGGACGCTCGCATTCGATCATGACCGGTTCGGCGACGATCAGGATTACCATGCCACCTATCGTGGCATCGGGGGACACGACCTCGGGCCTGCCCAACTGGATGGCATCATCGCGGATTCTCTCGGCAGGCTGGTCGAACAATATGAGAACGGCCCCTACGACCGCTTCCCGCAATATCGGGACTTCATCGCCCAGGCCGGGCACTTGTCACAACAGGAATTGAGCCTTGTCGAGCAAACGGTTGCGGAGCACGAGATAGGACAGATCCCGCGCGATCGTATCGATCTGTTGCGGCAACTGGAGAAGGACCACGTACTGGGTATCGTCAGTGACCTGTGGGCGCCCGCACAACTGTGGCGGCGCCACCTGGCATCTACCGGTCTCGATGGTCTGTTCGGTACGTTGGTGTTTTCCTGCGAAATCGGCGCCGTCAAACCCGATCCGAAGCCATTCCGGACCGCACTGGATCGCCTGGGCGCCGATCCTGCGGAGACACTGTTCGTTGGTAACGATCTCAGGCGTGATGTCGTTGGTGCACATGCCTGCGGCATGCACACCGCATGGCTGGTTGGTGACGAGGATTCCGCCGCCGCTGACACGGCTGATTATCTGCTGCGCGAAATGGACCAGATTCTGCGCCTGTGAGGACCGCCCGGTGATTCGCGGGTTCAGGCCGCCCTGGCCCTGATGTCTCTCAGGCGCGCGGCCACCAGCCTGCGGGCCTTCTCGACGGTTTCACCCCTGGCCAGGACGCAGGGCGGTGTTCTGCGAAGCAGCGGCCATCGCTCTCCCCGAAGAATCCGCTTCAGGTAAAAGATGTTCTTCTCCAGGGAGATCATGTAGGGATTGCGGCCGTCGTAAACGATATTCATGTAACGATGAACGCCCTGGAAATCTTCCTCGAAGCGCCGCGTACAGAATGACTCGTAGAAGTCCAGGGTGTTCCGCAGCAGGTCGAGCCCCGATCGGTACCGGGTGACGAGCTCGCCGTCGCTGTCGACGTACATCGCGATGCCGCCGAGAACGAACTCGGGATAAAGACGATCGCGGCATTTTTCCAGATAGCAACGGTCTGCCATCTGTGCCATGAGATCCGCGGTTCCGAGCAGGTAGCCGAGTAGCCGGTCTTTCTCGCTGCCGGCCTTGATCTGGTCGAAGTGAACTTCGTAGCCAGTGAAGTGGACGATCTGTCTCGAGATCCGGGCGGCGCCACGCATGCCGATGCTGCCCATGTATCGATCGATGTACTGCGCACTTCTGCTGACATGGCTCTTGGTGAACTCGGCGCCATTGAGATGGCCTTCGTCGGCCGAGTGACGGATATAGCCGGAGTCGTGGAGGAGGGCGGTGATGATGCCGACGGTGGTTCGGCCAGGGCCGAGTTGGGCGTCGGGTGCCGCAGACTGCTCGTAGCCCTTGATCAACCGCGCCATCGCCAGCACGCCGTCCAGGGTGTGCTGGATGTCGTGGTAAAGAGTGTCGCAGCCCAGGTAACCTGGCACGCGGCCGTTGAACAGGTCGTCGAAGTCCCGGAAAGCCCGTGCCAGCGCGTGGTATGAAGCACCGGGATAGAGCTCGTTAAAGATGTCGTGCACGGCGTCGCATACAGGGGCCCAGTGGCTCACCTGAACGCTGTTCGTCACGTCATAGTCGCTACGCCGTTGGCGCAGGGACACGACGCGCGCTCCCCCCTGTATGTCGACACTCATGTTGAGATCAGTCTAAATCACGCGATTGGTGGCCGCTACGGCGATTGTGTGACAAGAATCACAGCCCCGTTACTGGGGATTGGACATAAGCCCCCGGCAGACGATTCGGACCCTCGCCGGGAGGTCGCTATGGCAACTGCAGCAACTCGCCTCAGGTGTCGAACAGTGCCGTGACCGGCGCATGGTCGGACGGTCGTTCCCAGCTGCGCGGCGTACTGTCGATCCCGGACGCCGTGCAATCGCTGCTCATCCGCTGGCTGGCCAGTACCAGGTCGATACGGAGGCCACGGTTCCTTCTGAAGTTGGCGAATCGATAGTCCCACCAGCTGTAACTCCGGTCGGGCTGATCGAACAGGCGAAAACTGTCGGTCAGACCCAGCGCGAGAATCGCCGAGAGCGCATCGCGCTCCTCGGGGCTCACGAGCACGTTCCCCTCCCAGCCGGCAGGGTCATGCACATCGCGATCGTCCGGTGCGATATTGAAATCACCCATCACCAGCAAACTGTCATGGCGTTTCAATTCCTCGGTGAGCTGACACCGAAGCGCCTCCAGCCAATCCAGCTTGTAGCCGAACTTGTCGCTGCCGACCGACTGACCGTTGGGTACATACACGTTGAAAATGCGGACGTCACCAACCGTCGCCGCGATCAGGCGACGCTGCGGGTCCTCGAGGTTGCCAACTTCGGTCACAAGATCGGCCATCGGCTGGCGGCTGAGCAGAGCCACGCCGTTGTAGGTCTTCTGACCGTTGTTGGCGACGTGATAGCCCGCTTGTCGAAGCGGCTCGGCCGGGAATGCGTCGTCGGTTACCTTGGTTTCCTGCAGGCCGACGACATCAGGTTGATGTTCTTCGAGCCAGGTGAGGACCTGATCGAGTCGGACCCTCAGTGAATTGACATTCCAGCTGGCGACCAGCATGCCTAGTCGCCCGCGATACCGCTCAGTCGCAGCAGCGCAGCCGGGTCCGGCCGCCGGCCCCTGAAACCGACGAATGCATCCATCGCGTCGACACTGCCGCCGACTTCCAGGATGTGCTTCCTGAAGCGCTCCCCGATCTCGGGGTCCAGCACAGGGCCCGATTCAAACGCCGAAAATGCATCCGCTGACAGGACCTCGGCCCATTTGTAGCTGTAGTAACCGGCGGCGTAACCACCGGCGAATATGTGCGAGAAGCTGTTCGCAAAGCGATTGAAATCCGGACAAGGTATGACTGCGACCTGTTGTCTGACGGCCTCAAGCGCCTGCGTTATCTCCGCTGCCGACAGTCCGTGATCGGCGGAATGGATGCCGATGTCGAACATCGAAAACTCCAGTTGCCTGACCATCTGCATGCCGGCCTGGAATTTGCGGCTGCCGATCAGTCGCTCCAACAGGTCATCGGGCAGGGGTGCCCCAGTCTGGTAGTGGCCGGAGATCAACGGCAGCACTTCGGGCCGCCACGCAAAGTTCTCCAGGAACTGGCTCGGAAGCTCCACCGCATCCCACGCCACACCGTTGATTCCGGATACGCTCGGGTATTCCACCGCCGTCAACAGGTGATGCAGCGTGTGACCGAATTCATGGAACAGTGTGACGACCTCATCGTGGCTCAACAGCGGTGGCCTGTTGCCCGACGCGGGCATGAAATTGCAGACCAGGAAGGCCACGGGACTATCGACTCCATGCTCCGTACGAGCGCGTCCGACACAATCGTCCATCCAGGCACCGCCGCGTTTCCGGCCGCGGGCGTACAAATCGACGTAGAAGCTCCCCAACAGGCCGTCGTCGTCGCTGACCTCGTAGTAGACAACGTCCGGATGCCAGCAGTCCGGTGGTGAGGCCTCGCGAATCCGGATGCCGAACAGCCTGGAGGTCATCTCAAAAAGGCCCTGGATGACGAGCTGGACGGGGAAGTAGGGGCGCAACTCCTCGTCCGAGATCGCGAAACGCTTCTCGCGCAGCTTCTCGGAGTAATAGGCGATGTCCCAGGCCTCCACCGGCTCGCCCGCATGCGACTCGATTTCGGCCAGTTCGCGTTGTGCGACAGGCCGGCTCCGGGCGGCAAGCTCTGCCAGGAAATCGCGCACCTCATCCACCGTGGCCGCCATCTTCGTGGCTAGCGAGTACTCCGCATAGCAGGAGAAGCCGAGCAAGGAGGCGGCTTCGTGTCTCAGGCCCAGGATCGATGCCATGAGCGACGTGTTGTCCCAGCGGCCCGCATGCGGACCGATGTCCGACGCGCGCGTTACCCAGGCCTCGTAGAACTCACGCCGCAGCGCACGATCGTCGGCATGCGTCTGGATCGCGTGATAGGTCGGGAAGTCGAGTCTGAACAGATAGCCGGATTGATCTTTTTCCCGGGCGCTCTCTCTCGCCCTGTCGAGAACAGACTCCGGGAGTCCGGCGAGCGTGGTCTCGTCCGTGATGTGCCGTGACCAGGCATTGGTAGCGTCCAGCAGGTTCTCCTCGAATCTCGCCTGTAGTGTGGACAGTTCCTGCATGATCTCCTTGAATCGGGCCTTGTCCACGGCAGGCAGCGCGACACCCGCCAGCCTGAAGTCGCGTACCGCATTCTCAACCACCTTCTGCTGGGCCGGGTCGAGGCAGGACTCCGTTTCCGCAACCCTCCGGTAAGCGTTGAACAGGTCCTCGTTCTGACCCACGGTCGTCGCGTAGTCGCTGAGCTTGGGAAGGCAGTCGTTATAGGCCTCACGCAGCCCCGGTGAGTTCATCACGGCGTTGAGATGCCCTACGGGTGCCCACACACGGCCGAGACGGTGCTCCATCTGCTCCATAGGTACGACGACGCTATGCCAGCTCGGGTCCGAGGCGGAAGCGATCTCTTCGATCAGGCTCCGATTTTCGTCCAGCACACGGTCGACCGCGGGGCCTACATGTTCGGCCTCGATCGCGTTGAATCGGGGTAATCCCGACAGGTCCAGGAGCGGGTTTTCCATGCTGTGCTTGTCCGAAAAAGCCAATGATGACAGTTATCGGGGACACAACCAAAATACCGCCCGTCGGCGGTTCTTTTGTCGGGCGCTCGACTAGAATTGATGGCAGCACCGGATTACCAAGATTGGAGCATCGCTATGTCGACGGATTATGACTTGTTGGTCATCGGCGGGGGCAGCGGTGGCCTCGCGGCGGCCCAGAGGGCGGCCGAGTACGGGGCCAGGGCCGCGGTAGTGGAGTACAAACCCCTGGGTGGAACCTGCGTCAATGTCGGCTGCGTGCCGAAGAAGGTCATGTGGAATGCGGCCTCTCTGGCGCATGCATTGCATGATGCAGCGGACTACGGATTCGCGGTCGATGGCGGCGAGCATCGCTGGCCTGCCCTCAAGAAGAAGCGGGACGACTACGTCAAGAGACTGAACGGGATCTACGCGTCCAACCTGGATCGACGCGGCGTCGAGTTAATCACCGGTCAGGCCGCCTTCCGTGGACCCCATGAGGTTGTGATCGACGATGACCGGACCGTAACCGCAGGCCGCATCGTCATCGCAACGGGGGGCCGTCCCCAGGTGCCCGATCTGACCGGTGCGGAGCTGGGCATCACTTCTGACGGGTTCTTTGACCTGGAAGACAGGCCTGACCGTGTGCTGATCGCCGGTAGCGGATACATCGCCGTCGAGTTTGCCGGAATGCTGCGCTCGCTCGGGGCCGAGGTCACGCTGCTGGCGCGCAAGGACAGTGTGCTGCGCAGTTTCGATCAGATGTTGCGCGAAACGGTCATGGAAGAGATGGCAAAGGATGGCATCGACGTTGTCACCGGGGCCGTTCCCATGGAGGTCACTCGCAGCGACCCGGGTATCTGTATGGAGACGGAGGACGGCCGGCGATTCGATGGATTCGATTGCCTGATCTGGGCGATTGGCCGGTCACCGAACACGGCGACGCTGAATCTCGAGGCAGCCGGCGTCGAGATGGACCCGAGGGGTTTCATTCCGACCGACGACTTCCAGAGATCCAACGTCGACAAGATCTACGCCGTCGGCGACGTCACCGGCAGGGCCGCGCTGACACCGGTCGCCATCGCGGCGGGCAGACGACTCGCCGATCGTGTCTTCGACGGCCAGTCCGATCGACACCTGGACTACGAAAACATCGCGACGGTGGTTTTCAGCCATCCGCCCATGGGGACAGTCGGTCTGACAGAAGACCAGGCTGTCGAACAGTTCGGCGACACGGTCAAGATCTATACATCGGTATTCACGCCGATGTTCCACGCAGTGACCGACCGCAAGACGACGTCGGCGATGAAACTCATCACGCAGGGAGAGAATGAACGAGTACTGGGCTGCCATGTGATCGGCCACGGTGCCGACGAGATGACCCAGGGTTTTGCCGTTGCGCTGCGTATGGGCGCCACCAAGGCGGACTTCGATGACACTGTCGCGATCCATCCGACGAGTTCGGAGGAATTCGTGACGATGCGCTGATTCAGCTTGCAGCCAGGCTGCTTCTTCGCCTGAGCCAGTCCAGTACAGGGCCGGTGTCGGGTCGCAGGCCGCGCCACAGGAAGAAAGATTCTGCTGCCTGCTCCACCAGCATGCCACTCCCGTCCGCCAGTCGCTCGACGCCCTGGTCTCCAGCCCAGACGAGGAACGACGTTAGCTCTGATCCGTACAGCATGTCATAGCAGAGCGTATCGGGCCGCACTGCCGTCGGCGGCAGCGGCGGGACGTCGCCTTTGAGGCTTGCGGACGTAGCATTGATGACGAGGTCGAACGAGCCTTCCAGGTCTCGATACGAAGACGGATGCGAGGGTGCGATCCCCCGGTGACGATCCGTGAGCTGCTCCGCCCTTTCGACGGATCGGTTTGCCACCACGATCTCGGCCGGGGTTTCGGCGAGCAGCGGAGCCAATGATCCGCTTGCAGCGCCGCCAGCGCCCAGGAGCAGCACCCGCACACCGGCCAGGTCGAAACCAATGTTGCGAGTCAGGTCCGTCACCAGACCCGCCCCATCCGTGTTGTCGCCAATCAGGGCTCCGCCTTCCCGCCATAGCAGGGTATTTACGACACCGGCAGTCGAAGCCCTGCCAGTCAACTCGTCGGCCAGGGCCGCAGCCTCCGTCTTGTAGGGCAGGGTGACATTGAGACCCAGTCCCCCTGATCGATGGAACTGCTCCGCTTCGTGATTGAATTCCCCCGCGGCAACGTCCACGGCGACATAGCGAAGATCCTGGCCGGTCTGCTGCGCGAACCGCTCGTGTATCTGGGGCGACAGGCTATGGGAAACAGGGTGGCCGAAGAGGCCGTAGAGATCGGATCGGCCTGTCCGGCTCATTGCTCCCTAAGCCAGGCAGCCGCCTTTCTCGCAAAGTAGGTCAGGATGCCGTCTGCGCCGGCCCGCTTGATGCAAATGAGTGATTCCAGCACTGCGGTTCGCTCATCCAGCCAGCCGTTGCCGGCGGCTGCCATCAACATCGAGTACTCACCGCTGACCTGGTAGGCGAAGGTCGGCACGCCGAGTTCGGCTTTAACCCGACGCACGATATCGAGGTAGGGCATGCCCGGTTTGATCATCACCGCATCCGCACCTTCCTCGAGATCCATCGCCACTTCGCGAAGCGCTTCATCGCTGTTGCCCGGATCCATCTGGTAACTGCGCTTGTCTCCGGCGCCGAGATTTGCTGCGGAACCGACCGCATCGCGGAACGGTCCATAGAATCCGGATGCGTACTTCGCGGAATAGGCGAGGATGCCGGTATTGACGAAGCCCTCATCTTCGAGAGCATTGCGGATGTGCGCAATACGCCCGTCCATCATGTCCGAGGGCGCCACGATATCGGCGCCGGCCCTGGCATGCGACACGGCTTGTTTGACCAGAGCATCGACGGTGACGTCATTCAGAACATAACCGGATTCATCGATGATCCCATCCTGGCCATGCGTCGTGAATGGGTCGAGGGCGACATCGGAAATCACGCCGAGATCCGGATGACTGCTCTTCAGGGCCGCAATGGCCCGCTGCGCAAGACCGTCCGGGTTCCAGGCTGCGCAGCCGTCCTCTGTCTTGTCGTCCGATTCCGTGACCGGAAACAGGGCGACAGCCGGAATCCCGAGGTCAGTCAATTCCTCCGCTTGCTCCACCAGCACGTCGACAGTCAATCGCTCGATCCCAGGCATCGAGTCGACCGCCTCCGTCTTGCCTTCGCCCTCGATCACAAAGACCGGGTAGATGAGGTCATCGACAGACAATGCGTGCTCGCGCGCCAGGCGCCGCGAGAAAGGCGATTTCCGGAGCCTGCGCATCCGTGTCGAAGGAAATTTTCCGGTTACCGGTCCCGTCATTTTGCGCCTCCGTGGCGGCCGAGAACCGGTGAATTCTCTCGCGATTCGCTGGATCGTGCCAGCATGGCGCCGAATATCGTGTAATTTATCTCGCTGAGACCCGGTCCTATCCAATGACATCAGGCAAGAGCGAGATAGAAAAAAGGCGCGAATTCGACACGGTCGCCCGCGAATTGCGTCCGGACCTGTTCCGGTACGCCTTCTGGCTGGGGCGCGATCGGCACCTCGCCGAGGACGTGGTTCAGGATGCGCTGGTGCGGGCATGGAAGGCCTGGAGTTCGCTGAAGGACCCCGGTGCTTCCAAGCAATGGCTTGTCGCCATCGTGCGCAGGGAACACGCAAGGCAATTCGAGAGGAAGAGACTGGAACTGGTAAACATCGATGACGCAGCGGACCAGATATTCGTATCGGACGAGAACCCCGAGCTGGAGGATATGCGCAAGGCGATCTTCAGGCTCGACGAACAATACCGGGAGCCACTCGTCCTGCAGGTCATGATGG
>CAJIAD010000374.1_pt1 | contig 18073 bp, 14 predicted proteins | sample 9198981 | NCBI WGS metagenome assembly CAJIAD01 (sample SAMEA7708274, study PRJEB35096) | sediment metagenome | biome: marine neritic benthic zone biome [ENVO:01000025]; feature: sediment [ENVO:00002007]; material: shallow marine sediment [ENVO:03000034] sea grass bed [ENVO_01000059] ...
CAGGCTGGCGACAGGATCCTGTTTGGCAAGTACAGCGGGACCGAGGTCAAGGTCGAAGGCGAAGACCTCCTGGTCATGCGCGAAGACGACGTGATGGCGGTGATCGAAGGCTGATCCCGCACTTTTCCGAATCAAAGAATTTCAATTCAGAGCAACCTAAAGAGGAATCTGTGAATGGCTGCCAAAGACGTTAAGTTTAGCGACGACGCTCGTCAGAAGATGATGAAGGGCGTCAACATCCTGGCCGATGCGGTCAAGGTGACACTCGGTCCCAAGGGCCGCAACGCGCTGCTCGAGAAGAGCTTCGGCGCACCGACGATCACCAAGGACGGCGTGTCCGTCGCCAAGGAGATCGAACTCGGCGATCGTTTCGAGAACATGGGCGCACAGATGGTGAAGGAAGTCGCGTCGCACACCTCGGACGAGGCCGGTGACGGCACGACGACTGCCACAGTGCTGGCCCAGGCAATCCTGCGGGAAGGCCTCAAGGCTGTTGCTGCCGGTATGAATCCTATGGACCTGAAGCGCGGCGTCGACAAGGCCACCCGCGGCATCGTCGAAAACCTGAAGGACCTGTCCCGTCCCTGCGAGGATGACACGGCCATCGCACAGGTCGGCACGATTTCGGCGAATGCGGACGACAGCATCGGCGGCATCATCGCCGAGGCCATGGGCAAAGTCGGCAAGGAAGGCGTTATCACCGTCGAGGAAGGCTCGGCACTCGATAACGAGCTGGAAGTCGTCGAGGGCATGCAGTTCGATCGCGGCTACCTGTCGCCGTACTTCATCAACGACGCCGAAAGCCAGTCGGCTGACCTCGAGGAGCCCTATATCCTGCTCCACGACAAGAAGATCTCGAACATCCGTGATCTGCTGCCGCTCCTGGAGGCCGTCGCGAAGTCCGGTCGCCCGCTGCTGATCATTGCAGAAGACGTGGAAGGCGAAGCGCTGGCCACCCTCGTGGTGAACACGATCCGCGGCATCGTCAAGGTTGCCGCAGTCAAGGCGCCCGGATTCGGCGATCGTCGTAAGGCCATGCTCGAGGACATCGCTGTCCTGACCGGCGGCACGGTGATAGCGGAAGAAGTCGGTCTGACGCTTGAGAAGGCCACGCTGGAAGACCTGGGACAGGCCAAGAAGGTCCAGATCACCAAGGACAACAGCACGATCATCGATGGCGCCGGCAAGGGCGAGACGATCCATGACCGCGTCGAGCAGATCCGCAAGCAGATCGAGGATTCCACCTCGGACTACGATTCGGAGAAGCTGCAGGAGCGCGTCGCCAAGTTGTCCGGCGGTGTTGCCGTGATCAAGGTCGGTGCGGCTACCGAAGTCGAGATGAAGGAGAAGAAGGCACGCGTCGAAGACGCCCTGCACGCGACCCGCGCGGCCGTGGAAGAGGGAGTTGTGCCCGGTGGTGGCGTCGCGTTGCTGCGCGCTGCGGACGTGGTTAGTGGCCTCGAGGGCGACAATCACGACCAGAGCATGGGTGTGAACATCCTGCTTCGGGCCGTCGAAGAGCCGCTTCGTCAGATCGTCAGCAATGCCGGTGACGATGCTGCCGTCATCCTCAATAAGGCGCGTGATGGCGAAGGTAGCTACGGATACAACGCTGCAACGTCTGAGTATGGCGACCTGCTCGAGATGGGCATCATCGACCCGACCAAGGTGACGCGTCTGGCCCTCCAGAACGCCGCATCGGTCGCCGGTCTGTTGCTCACGACAGAAGCCATGGTGGCCGAGCTGCCGAAGGAAGAAAGTGCCCCGGCCATGCCCGATATGGGCGGCATGGGAGGAATGGGCGGCATGATGTAAACGCGCTTGCGTTCTCATCAACGTTTGTTCAGGAAGCCCCGCCTTGGCGGGGCTTCTTTTTTTTCCGACCCCGCCTGCGTGACAATGTCCGGATGACGCATACGGACGACCGACCACCCGACGGGTCCTGCCAGTGATGCCTGACAACGGCGAGATCCTGCCCCAGGCCATTGCCGCCCTGCCCGAATCGGTGCGCGAGGGCGTTAGCGACCGCTGGGCCGGTTTCGAAGAGGACCAGCCCGACCATGCGATGGAGATTCATGGCTGTCCGGTCGTCGCCGCTTCCCTGCCCAGGGTCTGGGCCTGCAGCAAGTTCGTGCAGACGGCATGCACGAATCATCCGGAGGATCTGTCTTTCCTGACAGGCAAGAACGGTGTACAGGCGCCCTGGACCGAGGGCACGCTGGAAGCCGATCTGCGCGAGCGGATCGCTGAATGCGCCGACGAAGCGGAAGCGATGCGATGCCTGCGGGTTTTCCGGCGACGCCAGGCTGTAAAGGCGGCCTGGCGGGATCTCGCGGACCTGTCGTCGCTGGACGAGATCCTCGGCCACATGAGCGACCTGGCGGACGTGAGCATCCGCTCCGCAGTGGACTTCAGCCACCGGCGATTGGCGGCGATCCATGGCGAACCGCGCGATAGTGAAGGTCATCCCCAGTCTCTGATCGTGCTGGGGATGGGCAAGCTCGGTGGCAGGGAGCTCAATTTCTCGTCAGACATCGACCTCGTATTCCTTTACCAGGAAGCGGGGATGACAGACGGCGAAAGACCTATCGGCAATGAACAATTCTTCCTGAAGCTCGGGCAGGGCGTGATCCGTATGCTGGACAAGGTGACTGAGGACGGCTTCGTGTTCCGCGTGGACATGCGTCTGCGGCCGTTCGGCGACAGCGGCCCCCTGGTGGTCAGTATGGCGGCCTTCGAAATCTACCTGCAGCAGCATGGCCGGGCGTGGGAGCGTTATGCCTTTATCAAGGCCCGGCCCATCACCGGACACCGTGCGGGCATGGGCCTGTTCCGGAACATCCTGCGGCCCTTCGTTTACCGTCGCTACCTCGACTACGGGATCTTCGAGACACTGCGCGAAATGAAGCAGATGATTGAGGTCGAGGCCGAACAGGAGCAATTGCTCGGTGACATCAAGCGGGGCCGGGGCGGCATTCGCGAGATCGAATTCATTGCGCAGTGCTTCCAGTTGCTGCGGGGCGGGAACGACGCAACGCTGCGCGATACGGCATTACAGGATGTGCTGCCGCGACTGGCGATGACGCGACAGATCACGACACGTGTCGTCGACGACCTGTTATCCGCGTACCGGTTTCTGCGGACGGTGGAGAACCGGCTGCAGGAATGGCGTGACAGACAGACCCACGCCCTGCCCGACGACCAGGCTGGGCGCGAACGACTCGCCTTTGCGACAGGGTTCGGCGATTGGCAAAGCCTGGCTCCGGAGATCGAGCGTCAGCGGGATTGCGTGAACCGCATCTTCACGGAACAAGTCATCGGCGTCGAGGCTGATGAGGCCGGGGTGGGCAACGAGAGCCTCCGGGCGCTGTGGGAGGGTCGGCTGGAAGCAGATGTTGGTCTGCAGTTGCTGAAGTCCCGCGGCTTCGGGGATCCCGCGCGAGCCCGGACAGTACTGCGCAGCCTCGCCAGTGCATCCTTTGTCAGGCGTCTTGACCAGGCGGGGCGCAGCCGACTCAATCTCGTGGTCCCGGCCGTCATTGAGGAAGCGGCGCGGCACCGCGATCCTGAACAGGTGCTCGAACGACTTGCTGCCGTGATCGAATCGGTGGGGCTCCGCAGCGCTTACCTGGCGCTGCTGAAGGAGAACAGGACGGCATTGAGCCGGCTCGCTGAACTCTGTGGTCGCAGCGGATTTCTCGCCCGCCAGGTCGCCGATCATCCTCTGCTCCTGGATGAACTGATCGATCCCAGGGTCTTCGATCAATTGCCGGATCGCGTGGCACTCGCCGCTGCGCTGGACGAGCACTTGTCGGGAGTACCCGACGATGAACTGGAGGCCCAGATGGATGCCCTCCGGCGGTTCCAGAGAAGCGCAGTGTTCCTGGTCGCTGTGGCCGATCTCGGGGGTTCGCTGCCGCTGATGAAAGTAAGCGATCAACTCACCGGCATCGCCGAGGTTGTGCTCGAAAGCTGTATTGCGATGGCGAAACGCGACATGAGGAGACGACACGGAACCCCGCAATCCTGCTCGGGTGAGGAGATCGGATTCGCCGTTGTGGCATACGGCAAACTAGGCGGGATCGAACTCGGCTACGGATCTGATCTGGATCTCGTGTTCGTGCATGACTCCGAAGCCGAGGGGGAGACCGTGGGGGGTGAGAAGCCGCTCGCGACCAGTCACTTTTTCACCCGGCTCAGCCGGCGAGTGGTCCATCTGTTGTCGACCCAGACAAGCTCAGGACACCTCTACGAGGTGGACACCCGGCTCAAACCGAGCGGCAAGGGTGGTCTGCTGGTCACCAGCCTGAGGGCATTCGGCGACTACCAGCGGGAACGCGCATGGACCTGGGAGCATCAGGCTTTGTTGCGAGCACGGGCTGTCGCCGGAGACGAGTCCGCCCGGGCGTCCTTCGAATCGATACGCCGGGACATACTGTGTTCGTGCATTCGACGTTCGACGCTGGGTGAAGAAGTCGCGCGCATGCGCGAGAAGATGTTCAGTGAGTTGCGTGACGGTGGTAACGGGGTTTTCGATATCAAGCGCAGCAAAGGTGGTCTCACGGACATCGAATTCCTGGTGCAGTATCTCGTGCTACGGGACGCAGCCGAACATCCCAGGCTGATCGAGTTCTCGGACATCATCCGGCAACTAGAAGCGCTGGTCAGGGAGCAGCTGCTGCCCGCTGACGACGCTGAAGCACTGCGGCGAATCTGGCTGGAATATCGGAATTGTATCCATCATCTGGCCCTGGAACGACAAGCCGGCAAGGTCGATGCGGATCGCTTCCGCCAGGAGCGCGAGATCGTGACAGCATTCTGGAATCAGCACTTCGATGGCTCCTGACCAAACGCCCTGCCAAGGACTGCGCTGCTATACTCTGCCGGTTTCTCCGACAACGCCGACGAGGATCTGACAGTCGTGAACTCGGAATCCATCCAATCGAATGCCGAGCAGCAGTATGAGGTGTCGAGCACCGATCTGCCGCTTTCGTGCCCGATGCCTGCCATGAGTCTCTGGAATTCGCATCCGAAGGTCTATCTTCCCGTTGAAAAGACAGGCCAGGCGGTGTGCCCCTATTGCGGGGCAAGGTATGTACTCCGCGAAACCGGAGACGCGTAGGTCCAGGAGCACTCGGTCGTGCAGGCCGGAGAGCCGCACCGGGCGGATACCGTGACCATCTCCCACATCAATATCTCGAAGGGCTTCCGCGGGGGCGAACGCCAGACGGAACTCCTGGTCCGGCACCTGGCCGCGATGGGGCTTGAGCAGGAACTCGTCGTGCGCCGCAATCAGCCACTGGCGGCAAGGCTGTCGGGAACGCCCGGTCTGACTGTCCGTGAGGCCAGCGGCAATGCGATAGCAGCGATGCGGGCCACCCGCGAAGTCAGCATCATCCATGCACATGAATCCCGCGCAGCGCACGCCGCGTTCCTGCGCCATCGAATATCGGGAACGCCCTATGTCATCACGCGGCGGGTGAGCAATGTGCCGCGTGGGGACTTGTTTACGCGCCGTGTGTACCGCCAGGCCGCGATGGTCGTGTGTGTTGCGTCATCGGTGGGGAAGGTGCTGGAGGAATTCGAGCCCACTGTGAGAACCTCCGTAATACACAGCGCGGTCAGCGAATTGCCGGTCGACCAACAGTACGTTGGCGAGCTCAGGGACCAATACCGCGGACTGTTTCTCGTCGGGCATGTCGGCGCCCTGGACATAAAGACCAAGGGTCTCGAAGAAATCATTCAGGCGGCCGGGGACCTGGAAGACAGCCACCCGGATATCGTCTTTCTGCTCATCGGTGACGGCGCGGACGAGACCCTGCTGCGAGCAGCTGCCGGTAACCTGGCAAATGTTCGCTTCACCGGGTTCGTGGACAACGTCGGCGACTATCTGTCGATACTGGATTGCCTGATCCTGCCGTCCAGGATCGAGGGGATCGGCGGGATCCTGCTGGATGGTATGCAATTCGGACTACCGGTGATCGCATCGCGGGTTGGCGGACTGCCGGAGATCGTGAGGGATGGCGATAATGGTCTGCTGATCGAGCCGCGTGATCCCGGCCAGGTCCGAGATGCGATTCTGCGTCTGTACGGCGATGAAGACCTCAGACGCCGCATGGGTGAGCAGGGCAGACAATTCGCTTCCGACTTCGCGCCGGATAAGATGGCAGCCAGGTACGTGGCAGTGTATGAATCGATCCTGGGAAGGAGCCTGACATGATCATCGTGACCGGTGGCGCCGGCTTTATCGGCAGCAATCTCATCAGGGCGCTCAATCGTCGCGGTGAGGAAGACATCCTGGTCGTCGATAATCTTAGCGACGGTACGAAGTTCGCCAATCTCGTCGATTGCCGGATCGCGGATTACGAGGACAAGGACGTATTTCGAGAGATGGTCCGCAAGGACGGGCTGCCGGCCGGCACGCGGGCCGTCCTGCATCATGGCGCCTGTTCGGCGACCACCGAGTGGGACGGTCGCCTGATGATGGACCAGAATTTCTGCTGGTCGCGCGACCTGTTGACTTCGTGCCAGGCGCGCGGGATACCGCTCATCTATGCATCATCGGCGTCGGTATACGGCGCGGGTCCGAACTATTCGGAAGCACCTGCCAATGAGAAGCCCCTGAATGTGTATGGCTACTCGAAAATGCTGTTCGATCACTACGTGAGAAGAATGCCGGGGCACGAAAGTCAGGTTGTCGGTCTACGCTATTTCAATGTCTATGGCCCGGGTGAGGCGCACAAGGACGCAATGGCCAGCGTGATCTGGCATTTCAATCGTCAGCTGGCGGAGCACGGCGAGATACGGGTATTCCAGGGTTGTGATGGGTACGCTGACGGGGAGCAGCGGCGGGATTTCATCTACGTGGATGATGCGGCATCAGTGGTGCTGTTTTTCCTGGATCACCCAGAGATATCGGGCATCTTCAATGTAGGAACCGGGCGCGCGCAGACCTTTAACGAGGTGGCCGGCGCTGTGATCGACTGGCATGGCAAGGGAGAGATCCGTTATGTCCCGATGCCGACGCATCTGGTAGGTCGTTACCAGAGCAATACGCAGGCAGACCTGACGCGCCTGCGCGACGCGGGATACGAAGGGGAATTCCGCCCGGTCGAGCAGGGTGTCCGATCCCAGCTCGAGATCATCAACGCCGACCGGTGACTCGATGCCCCAACGCTACCTGATCGTCGGTCCCGCCTGGGTTGGCGACATGGTCATGGCACAAAGCCTGTTCATGACCTTGCGTGACAAGGATCCCCACGCATCCATCGACGTTCTTGCTCCGCCCTGGTCGCTGCCATTACTGGCGCGGATGCCCGAGGTGGGCGAGGGCGTAGAGTTGCCATTCGGACACGGAGAGCTGGCTCTCGGCCGGCGACGTCGGCTGGGGCACTCGCTGCGCGCCCGGGAATACGATCAGGCCATTGTCCTGCCGCGTTCCTGGAAGTCTGCCCTCGTTCCATTTCATGCACGGGCTGCCAGGCGCACGGGATACCGTGGTGAGGCGCGCTACGGCTTGCTGAACGACATGCGGATTCTCGACAAGGCGTTGCTGTCCATGACCGTGCAACGCTTCGTCGCACTCGGGCGCGACGAGGGTGAGACACATCCGCCGCCAGTGCCCGAGCCGCGTTTGACGATAGACGAAGAGAATCTCTCAAGACTGGAGACGCTCCATGCACTGGACCGGCGCCGTGGCGTCGTTGCAATGATGCCGGGCGCGGAGTTCGGTCCGGCGAAGTGCTGGCCACTCGAGTACTTCGGCGAGGCCGCCAGGGAGCTGGCATCGGCCGGGATGTCAGTCTGGGTGCTGGGTTCGGAAAAGGACCGCGACGCCGGCCGCAGGATTGTCGAGATTTCCGATGGCAGCGCAGTCAATCTGTGTGGCGCCACAAGGCTGGAGGATGCCGTTGACCTGCTGTCCGTGGCGGAACGGGTAATCACCAACGACTCCGGATTGATGCATATCGCGGCAGCCGTTGGTTGTCACGTCGACGCCATCTACGGCTCATCGAATCCGCACTACACGCCGCCGCTGACACAGAATCGCACCATTCACACGCTCGCGCTGGACTGCAGTCCGTGCATGCAGCGGGAGTGTCCGCTCGGACACTACAAGTGCCTGCGGGACCTGCACCCCGATCGATTGTTGAGGGATACCGAGTTGCCAGGACAGTAAATCCCGGCGTCGGTTCAGGATGTTTTGAGAATATTGATCGGCGCCAGTTCCGGTTGTCGGCAATTCTCCAGCGGCACGAGGCAGGTGGTGACGAAGGCGTGCTGTCCGGATATGGCGGCGTGGCTGACCATGTCAGTGAAAACCATCCAGGCCGAAAACGGGCCGAAGCGCATCGTCTCGTGGCCGCGCGGATCTGCCTGGAAGGCCGGGGTGTCCTTCATATAGTTGTGAAACCTTCGCATCGCGCGATCGTAAGGGCTCGAGTCGAGGACCCGCGCCATCGGCAAACCCATGGACGCCAGCATTCTGAGAAAACCTGTGCGCGCATGATCCACGGGGCCCTTTTGCAGATGTCGGAGTTCTCTGCGGGCACCCCGCAGACCTGCTTCCTCGCCGTATGTCTCGTAGACCCGGGGAAAACTCCCTTTCGTCGCCCAGACCCTGTCGGTCGTCGGATTGAGATTGACGAAAAACCTGAAGATCCTGTCCCCGTTCGTCGCGCCATAGGCACCCGCATCGAAATGGATGAGCTCATTGCTGGCATGCGGCTTCAGGTTTCTGCCCTGTTCCTCCAGCGGCCTGTAACTGGATGTGCCCATTAGCCAGCCATCCGCCAGGGACGGAATGACGTTGCCGAGAAATCCCTGCACAGATCGCCGGTGGTCGGTCAGGATCCGGTAGGCTCGCGACTGCATGTCCTCGTCCGCCACCAGGCCCGTCACCGCATCTGCTTCGGGGTGGTAACTGACATTCTTGCGCTTCATTCCGGTGGCCAGGACCCCCCGCAGGAATGCCTGATCGTCTTCTCCGGGTAACGGGATGGGACACTCGGGGAAGTGCACGATATGACCTGTTTCGAGCAGGTCCGAGATCTCGTGCTGCGCAGCATTTTCCAGTTGCTCCGAAGTGATACTTGCAACGACCATCGTTGAACCCCGGGGATTGCCGAGACCGGGCCAACGCCTGGCGTCGGGCCGGTCACAAAACCTGATGATACACTCGGATTTCCCTGTTCCCGAGCATCCACGGTCGGAGGATTCGAGCCACAGCTGCATGGAAGGCACGACTGAATCCCGCATCGCAATCGGCGACGGCGGCATCCTGTGCGATGGCAATATCGACTTCGCGTGGGAGGCAGATGCGTTCACGGTGGAATACTGGCGTGATCGCGGACGATTGCAGGAAGCTGCAGTTGGTGGTCGTGGCACGGTCATATTCCTGCAGCATGGCGACGATGAATGGGCCCTCAGGCACTATCAACGCGGCGGGCTGTTTGGTCGGTTGTTCGAGGATCACTACCTCTGGACCGGTGAAGCCAATACGAGGTCGTTCAGGGAGTGGCGATTGCTGAACCTGCTCTACGGGCTCGGCCTGCCGGTGCCGCGCCCCATCGCCGCCTCGTACGTCAGACGGCGGGGCTCCTATTGCGCCGATCTCATCACCAGGCGGATTCCCGGCGCCGAGCCACTGTCGTCGCGTCTGACCCGCGCGACCTTACCCCGAGATCGTTGGGCCGACATCGGTCGCTGTATCAGGCGATTCCACGACGCCGGCGTGTGGCATGCGGATCTGACCGCCCACAACCTGCTGGTCGATCGCGACGACGCGCCCTGGCTGCTCGACTTCGACAAGGGGCGCATCAGGTCGGGCGGGCGTTGGCGGCAGGCAAATCTGGATCGATTCCTGCGCTCGCTCAGGAAAGTGTCCCGGGAAAGGCCCGGACTGCATATTGTTCCGGCTGACTGGGAGATCCTGGTGGCGGCCTACCGTCAGATACCGGCGTAGTGATCGGGGGAGCCCGGCTCGGTCATCTTGAAACGCCTGTGCACCCACAGGTATTGCTCGGGCATCCGCCTGATCTCTTCCTCCAGTAGCGCATTGATTCGCTGCGCATCCTCCCCCGGGTCCTCACCGGGGAAATCTTCGAGCGGTGGCCGGATATTGAGCAGGTAGCCCTGGCCGCCCGGCAGGCGTTCGGGGAAAAACGGCACGACCGGTGCCCCGCTGGCCCGTGCGAAGGTCGAGGTCGCGGTATTGGTCGGTGCGTCCACGCCGAAGAACGGCACGTTGGCGCTGTGCCGACGACGGTGACTCTGGTCGGGCGCGTACCAGATCGCATTGTTGTCCTTTAAAGCGCGCAGAATCCCTCGCACGTCCGTCTTGGGGATCGGCTGTGAGTGTCGCGCCCGCCCCCGGCGGACGATTTCGTCGAACAGCGGATTCCGATGAGGCCTGTACATCGGGCTGACCGGCACCCGCATCGTGAGGATGCGTCCGCCCAGGTCGAGCGCAGCGAAGTGCCCGGTCAACATGATCGCGCCTTTGCCACGCGCCAAGGCGGCCTCGATGTGTTCAAGTCCCTCGATGCGGACCAGCGGCTCCAGCATCCTGTCCGACGCCCACCAGCAAAGCGCGCCCTCAACCAGGGCGATGCCGAGTGACTCGAAGTGTCGGCGCAGCAGGCCCACGCGCTCGTCCTTGCTCAATTCCGTAAAACAGAGATCGATGTTTCGCTCGGCAATCTGCCTTCTGCTGGGAATCACCCGCATGCCGAGGCGGCCGATAGCCCTGCCGATGGGCAACTGCCAGCGATACGGCAGCACGATGATCAGTCGCAGGATTCCCAGTGCGATCCAGATTAGCCAGAAGCGCGGTGCGAGAAAGCGATAAAGCGGTGTGTTTTCGTTTTGCATGATGGCCGGGGCCGCATCCTGTTCGATCCGGCGGGCCCCATTATCATCGCAAAGCCTGCGTCGCGAAAATCCGGCCTATCCTCGCGGGCCTGATATCCACCACGGAACTGTCTGCAGATCCCTCGCAACACCAGCGTCAGGGGCCGGTGGGCGCAGGGCGCTGTGATAACATCCGCGCGACATCGGGGGCAGTGCCCATGACCTTGAACATACCGGATTTCGGCAGCGCAGCGGTGATCGTCGCAGGCGACGTCATGCTCGATCGATACTGGTTCGGGCCAACCGGCAGAATCTCGCCGGAAGCGCCGGTACCGGTCGTTCGTATATCCGGCATCGAGGACCGTCCTGGCGGTGCGGCGAACGTCGCAGTCAACCTGGCCGATCTGGGTGTCGCCACCCGGTTGTGCGGCTGCGTCGGCAGCGACGATACCGCCGATCAGTTGCAGGCGTTGCTGGGGCGATGCGGCGTCGAGGATCGGCTCGTCAGAGTTGATGGCCGCAAAACGGTCACGAAGTTGCGGGTTCTCAGTCGCAATCAGCAGTTGATCCGCCTGGATTTCGAACAGGAGCGGGCCGCCGGTGTGGGAGAGAAGATCGTTGATGTCTTCGACGACTGGCTCGATTCCGCAGGAGCGGCGGTTCTGTCGGACTATGGCAAGGGTTCCATGGACCAGGCGCAAAGCCACATCGCCAGTTGCCGCAGAGCGAGCGTGCCAGCCCTGGTCGATCCCAAGGGCAGTGATTTCAGTCGCTACAAGGGTGCGACCGTCGTCACCCCCAATCTCACCGAGTTCGAAGCCGTCGTCGGTACCTGTGACACCGATGCAGAGTTGGCGGAGCGCGCCCGGCGACTGGCCAGCGATCACGATATCCAGTACCTGCTGATCACTCGCAGTGACAAGGGAATGATGTTGGTCGGGCGGGATGACACCGTCCATGAACTGGCGGCCGAGGCCAGGGAGATTTTCGATGTGACCGGCGCCGGTGACACGGTGATTGCCGCAACGGCGGCAGGACTGGCGGCAGGTCAGACCATGATAGAGGCGGCATCACTCGCCAATCTCGCCGCCGGTCTCGTGGTCCGCAAGCTCGGCGTCTCATCCGTCACGGCATCCGAACTCAGGCTGGCCCTGCACCAGCGTGGCAAGGGTGGTCGGCGTCTGCCGGATCGGTCGCAGCTGGTCGAGGCTGTGCGACAGGCGAGGGAGCGCGGAGAGAAGATCGTGATGACCAATGGTTGTTTCGATATCCTCCACGCGGGGCACATCGCGTATCTTGAAGAGGCGAAGACGCTGGGCGATCGCCTGATCGTCGCCGTTAATGACGATGAATCCGTGCGCCGGTTGAAAGGCGACGGGCGTCCCATCAATGCGCTGGAAGATCGTCTCGCCGTACTTTCCGGCCTGGCTGCGGTCAACTGGGTCGTGCCATTCGCAGAGGACACCCCAAAGGACCTCGTCGCAGAGGTGTTGCCGGACGTGCTCGTCAAGGGCGGCGATTACCGACCGGACGAAATCGCCGGCGCCGGCAACGTTCTGCGAAACGGGGGTGAGGTGAAGGTTCTCGCCTACCGTGAAGGCAGTTCCACCAGCGAGATCGTGGATCGTATCCGCGGGGAATCTGAAGACCGTTGAGAGTCGTCTACCTGATCCTGTCCTACGTGCTGGCGCCCCTCGTCATCCCGATCCTGATCTGGAAAGGGATCGGCAACCGCGAGTACTGGGAGCGTTGGGAAGAGCGATTCGGGTACGGGCGCACGAGGACTGACAAGCCGGCGATCTGGGTCCACGCGGTATCCGTTGGCGAGGTGACGGCGGGATCGTCCCTGGTGCGGGATCTGCAGGCGAAGTATCCGCAGTTCCCCGTGGTCGTGACGACCGTTACGCCGACCGGGGCACAGCGTTTGCGGGACATCTTTGGCGACAAGGTGATCCACAGCTACGTGCCCTACGACATGCCCGGCGCGGTGTCACGGTTCTTTGATCGCTTCCGGCCGCGCCTCGCGATCATCATGGAAACGGAACTTTGGCCCAACCTCTACACTGAATGCGGTCGCCGGAATGTGCCGCTCGTGTTGGCCAATGCGAGGATATCGCCGCGGTCGCTGTCGCGTTACCGGCGGTTCTTCAGCGTGTTCAAGGAGACCCTGTCCCACGGCATCGTGATTGCCGCCCAGAGCGAGCGTGATGCGGAGCGATTCCTGTCGCTGGGAGCAGGTCCGCGGCGGACCAGGGTCGTCGGCAATATCAAGTTCGACCTGGACATCCCCAAATCAGTTGACCGCGGGGGCGTGGCGTTTCGCGCCGAGCAGGCGCCCGGTCGACCGGTATGGGTCGCGGCAAGCACCCATCCCGGGGAGGAAGAGAAGGTTATCGTCGCCCATCGCAGGATCCAGCGGGAATTACCGGATGCGCTGCTGATCCTGGTTCCCCGGCACCCGATGAGATTCGACGCGATTGCCCACCTGCTGGACAAGCGCGGGATGAGCTACGTGCGGCGCAGTACGGGGGCCGTCTGCGGTCCCGACACGCAGGTGTTCCTCGGCGACACGCTGGGCGAGCTGACGATGTTTTACGCTGCGTCGGATATTGCTTTTGTCGGCGGAAGCCTCGTACCGATCGGTGGCCACAACCTGCTGGAACCTGCCGCGCTGAGCGTGCCAATCGTTACTGGATCGCACAACTTCAACGCCCAGGACATTTCGGACCTGCTGAACGAAGCAGGTGTCGCCAGCATCATCGGCAATCCACGCGAGCTGGCTGACGAAGTGGTCGCCCTTTTCGGAGACCCTGAGTCGCGGGAGCGCCGCGGCGTGCGCGGCCGCGAGATCGTCGCGGAGAACCGCGGTGCACTGACGCGTCTGCTGAGCCTCGTATACCCGCTGCTGGACCAGCCCGTCGAACGGCTCCGGCCGGATCTCCTCAGTCAGTCAGCCAGCCGTTCACCTCATTGATGTCGGCGGGAGACAGGTTGCCAGCGGCCTGCTTGAGCAGCAGGGCATTGACCACGTAGGTATAGCGGCTCTGCGCGTAATCGCGCTGCGCTTCGAACAGATTGCGTCGTGAGTCCAGCACATCAACGGTGGTCCGGGTGCCCACTTCGAAACCGGCCTCGGTCGCGCGCAATGCGGTCTCGTTCGACTCCACCGATCTGGCCAGGGCACGTACCCGCGAAATCTCCGATGTCACACTGAGATAGGCGTCGCGCACGGAGCGCTCGGTCTCACGCGCAACCCGCTCCAGCTGTTCCTGGGAGGCGCGGTGCTGGTAAACCGCTTCCTTCACGTTCGAACGAACGCTGCCGCCGCTGTATATCGGCACCTGCAGTTGCACGCCCCAGACGTCCGAATAGACCTTCTGGTTGGCGTCGCCAAAACCAAAGTCGTTCGGGTCGGGCCGCGTCCGGCGCTCTTTCTTGTCATTGTTCTTGCCCCTGTTGGCGAAGAAGTCGACGGTGGGCATGTGCCCCGATTTCTGAATGCTGATCTGGTCGCGCGAAATGTCCGCTCCGATCCGGCTTGCCTGCAGCGTCAGATTCCTGTTCAGCGCCGTGTCGACCCAGACGTCGACATCCGCCGGATTCGGCGGAATCAACGGCGTGTCCGGGCCAGCATCCGCAAGGTTTTCGTAGTACTGCCCGGTGATTTCGCGCAGGAATTCCTGCGCGGTCGCCGTCGATCTTTTCGCCTCGATCACGCCCGCGACCGCGGAATCGTAACTGGCCTGGGCCTCCTGGACGTCGGTGATCGCGATAAGCCCAACCTCGAAGCGCTTCTCCGCCTGTTCCAGCTGGCGGCCGATAGCGTCCCGTGCGGCCTCGCCGGCCACCAGGGTGGCACGGGCGCCGAGGACGTCGAAATAGCGTTGCGACGATCTGGCCATCAGGTCCTGCTGGGCCGCACGGTACCGGGCCTCGGCCTGGGCTACCTGTTTGTCGGCCTGTTGCAGCGCCACGAACTGGTCCCAACGAAACAGGGTCTGGGTCAGGCTCAGTTGCCAGAACTGCCGTTCATCGGGGCTTTCCTTGAATGAGGTCTGGACGTTCTGGACACCGATCGGCTGGTCGTTCGGATCGAAGAGCACCTGCTGGAAGGTGCTGGTGCCCTGGTTGTATGACTTGTCGTAGACATACTGGCCGCTGACCTGCGGAAGCAGGGAGGCCAGCGCCTGGGGTTTCGATTCCATGGTCGCCATGCGATTAGCGGCCGCCTCTTTTAGCGTCGGGTCGGCGCGCAATGCGTCTTCGTAAACTGTGGCCAGATCCACCCCGTAGGCGGGCGACGCGCCTGCTGTCGCCAGGACAGCAATGGCGAAAAAGCCGAAAAATCTCTTCATAATCAACAACTCCGTATCGATAACGGCATGTCAGTCAGATGGTGATATAGTTGACTATAACACCATATCGCTCAATAACAACCCCGGCTCGGGCTCCCGTGGGTGTCAGTACTCGGGTATCCCCGCATCCACATCCCTTGACCAGGCGTCGATTCCGCCCGTCAGATTAAGGACATGCGCGAATCCGCTTTGTTTCAGAAAAGCGACGACCTGACCGCTACGTCCGCCATGGTGACAAAGAACGGCAATCTCGTCGTCCTTGTCCAGTTCTTCGACGCGCCCCGGAACCTGGTTCATCGGGATGTGCGTCGCGCCATCCAATGCGGCGATCTGTAGTTCCCACGCTTCCCGAACGTCGAGCAGCATGACCGCAGCGCCGCTGTCGAGCCGCGCCTTCAACTCTCGTGGTGAGATTTCCCCCATATCAGCGACTCCCCGGGTCTCAGAAGACAAATTTTTCCGGCACCCGGACATTCTTCAATGACGGGATATCGGTTTCAAACAGCACGTCCCGGGCACAACTCCCGTCGCCCCGAATAATCAGCTGCGCCTCCATGACCGGCGATTGGCCGACAACCATCGACAGACGCCCGCCGGGCGCAAGAGCCTTTTCGAAGCGATCGTCGTAGACCGGCAATGAGCCGCTGACCAGGATCGCGTCATACTCCTTGTTCAGGTCCATCGACATGGCGTCTGCAGTCTCCACTGTTATGTTTCCGATGCTCAGATCGTCCAGATGGTTGCGTGCCTGCTCGACAAATTCATGCTCTATGTCCACGCTGCGGACATGCTCCGCAAGGCGCGCGAGACAGGCAGTCAGGAATCCCGTGCCGGTGCCGATTTCCAGTACACGGTCGCCGGCGCGGAGATCGAGCGCCTGCAGGAGGCGACCCTGGAGCTTCGGAGCCAGCATGACCTGGCCGTGTCCGATCGGGATGTTGGCGTCCGAGAAAGCGCAGCCCCGGTAAGCCTGGGGAACGAATTCTTCACGCGGGATTGCGGCCATGGTCTCCAGGACTTCATTGCTGGAGATCTTCCAGGTACGCAGCTGCTGGTTGATCATCTGCGTCCGTGCATTATCGCGATTCATCTGTCACTCCGATGCGAATGTTGGTTCCGGGAGGGAAGGTCGTTGCTGGCCGGAAAGACTCTGCTGGCACGAGGTTGTTGCGCATTATCCGCGCCATTGTAAGTTGTTTGGGTGACAAGCCGCATGTCCGACATTATGGTGAGTCCCGGTACGCCGATCATCGTCGATGGGATAAGCTGTACTGATCGGATCGCCGACCACTGCATAAGGAACGGCGGCCAACAAAATCAACATTTTACACCTGGGTCTGACGTAACCCGCCGGAGTGACGTTTAAATGAATGCCAAATCCGAGGAACTGTTGGCGCGGACGACCCGGCTCAGCGAGGAGGCGACGCGCGCGTTCCCCAGGTCACGCAAGATACTGGTTCAGGGCAGCCGGCCGGATCTGCGGGTGGGCATGCGGGAAGTCAGCCAGACCGATACGCCGGCCGTGGGCGGCGGTCAATCCAATCCCGCCATCACCCTGTACGACACGTCGGGTCCCTATACCGACCCCGACGCAGTCATCGATCTATCGGCGGGACTGACAGCGATGCGGGCGGATTGGATCCGGGAGCGCGGTGATACGGATGAGACAGACATCAGGGGTTCGCGCTATGTCCGGGACCGGATGAGTGATGACCGCGCTGCGGGCCTGAGATTCCCCGAGGTGCCCATGCCGCGGCGCGCACGCGCCGGACGCAATGTCTCCCAGATGTACTACGCCCGCCAGGGCATCGTCACGCCGGAGATGGAGTACGTAGCGATACGCGAGAACAGCCGACTGGAAGAGCTGCAGGCGTCCTACGCGGATGCGGGTCTGCTGCAGTCACATCCGGGCGATCACCCGGGACCGGGACTTAAGGGGCTGGTCACGCCGGAATTCGTGCGCGACGAAGTGGCCAGCGGGCGGGCGATCATCCCTGCAAATATCAACCACCCGGAGCTCGAGCCGATGATCATCGGCCGAAATTTCCGCGTGAAGATCAACGCCAACATCGGCAATTCGGCCGTCACGTCCTCCATCGCCGAGGAGGTGGAAAAGATGGTGTGGTCGACGCGCTGGGGCGCTGACACGATCATGGATCTTTCGACCGGCCGTAACATTCATGAAACCCGCGAGTGGATTATCCGGAATTCTCCCGTCCCGATAGGCACGGTGCCGATCTACCAGGCACTGGAGAAGGTCGACGGTAAGGCGGAGGAACTCACGTGGGAACTGTTTCGGGACACCCTCGTTGAACAGGCTGAACAGGGTGTGGATTACTTCACCATCCACGCCGGTGTCCGATTGCCTTACGTCCCGCTGACGGCGAACCGGGTAACAGGCATCGTCTCAAGGGGCGGCTCGATCCTCGCAAAATGGTGCCTGGCCCACCATGAGGAGAATTTCCTCTACACCCACTTCGAAGAAATTTGCGAGATCATGAAGGCCTACGACGTCTCCTTCTCGCTTGGCGACGGGCTGCGCCCCGGGTGCATTGCGGACGCGAACGACGAGGCGCAGTTCAGTGAATTGAAGACCCTCGGCGAACTGACCCGCATCGCCTGGCAGCACGATGTCCAGGTGATGATCGAGGGCCCGGGGCATGTTCCGATGCAACTGATTCGGGAAAACATGGACAAGGAACTCGAGGAGTGCATGGAAGCACCGTTCTACACCCTCGGCCCCCTAGTTACCGATATCGCGCCTGCCTATGATCACATCACGTCTGCCATCGGTGCGGCCCAGATCGGCTGGTACGGCACCGCCATGCTGTGCTACGTCACGCCGAAGGAACATCTCGGATTGCCGG
>CAJIAD010000003.1_pt1 | contig 17973 bp, 15 predicted proteins | sample 9198981 | NCBI WGS metagenome assembly CAJIAD01 (sample SAMEA7708274, study PRJEB35096) | sediment metagenome | biome: marine neritic benthic zone biome [ENVO:01000025]; feature: sediment [ENVO:00002007]; material: shallow marine sediment [ENVO:03000034] sea grass bed [ENVO_01000059] ...
AGCTGATAATTCATTCCGGACTCGGTCCGGATCAGATCCAGCCTTGTCGACCTTGTTAACCGCGACGACGAGCGGCACCTCGGCCGCCTTGACGTGCTCGACCGCCTCGAGAGTCTGGGGCATCGGCCCATCGTCCGCAGCGACGACCAGGATGACGATGTCCGTAGCCTGGGCGCCACGCGCACGCATCGCCGTGAAGGCAGCATGTCCCGGCGTATCCAGGAAAGTGATCCGACCACTATCGAACGACACCTGGTAGGCACCGATGTGTTGCGTGATTCCCCCTGCTTCACCCTCCGCGATGTGGCTCTTGCGGATGTAATCGAGCAAGGACGTTTTGCCATGATCGACATGACCCATGATGGTCACAACCGGTGATCGCGGCTTGTTCTCCCGCTCCTCTTCGTCAGTCTCGATGAGGTCGGCTTCCAGTTGGTCATCCTGGAGCAGCTTGACGGTGTGCCCCATTTCTTCGACAACCAGCTGGGCGGTTTCCTGATCGATCACCTGGTTGATGGTCACCATCGAGCCAAGACCCATCATGGTCTTGATCACCTCGGTACCCTTCACCGCCATCCTGGATGCCAGCTCGGATACCGAGATTGTCTCCGGAATAGTGACTTCCCGGATGACGGGTTCGGTCGGTCTTTCGAAACCGTGTTGCGAATCTACTGAAACAGCTACCGTCCGTCTTCGGGCCGGGCGCTTGCGACGGCGTCCACTCTTATCTCCCGCGACGTGCAGTTCCTTGCGGCCGTACCGCGTCGGAGCGGCGTCACCAGCCGGGCGACGCGCGTGCGCCGGCTTGTGCCGTTCACTGCGATCCCGCGCCTCGCGCGAGGCTCTGGCCTTCTCCTCTGCCTGTCGCTTGGCTTCCTGCTCCGCGAGTTCGCGAGCTTCCTGCTCTGCTTTCAGCTGCGCCTTTTCCTCGGCCTCCCGCTTGGCTTCTTCATCCTTGGCCTTGAGTTCGGCGTCCTTCTCCGCCTTGCGCCGGGCAGCCTCTTCCTTGATCCGATCTTCCTCCGCCTGGATACGTTCACTCTCGGCGGTGCGTTGCTTCTCGAGCTCTTCCTCGTGTTGGCGCGCTTTTTCCTCCAGCACATCGCGCTTGACGTAGGTGCGCTTGCGCCGCACCTCCACCGCAACTGAGTGTGCCTGGGATCGGCGGGGACCGGTCGGCCGCTGGCGCAACTCCGTGAAGCTCTTTCGCTTCAGGGTGAGCTTGCGCGGCGCTCCTCCGCCCTCGCCACCGTCACGACCGTGGCTCTTGCGAAGGTAGGTCAACAACTCTGACTTGCTGTCATCAGTCAACATGTCGTCGGGACCAGACACCTTGATGCCTGCCTCTTCAAGCTGGCTCAAGAGGCGTTCAACCGGGATCTTCAGAACCTCGGCGAACTGTGAGACGGTGACATCGGCCATGTGTACTTCCTAGTGTTTCAGGCTTCTTCCTGAGTTTCGGCTTCCTCGAACCAATGCGCACGCGCGGCCATGATCAGCTCGCCGGCACGTTCCGGATCCAGATCCTTGATCTCTTCAAGATCGTCGACGGACTGTTCCGCCAGGTCTTCTCGGGTGATCACTCCGCGGCTCGCCAGCACGAAGGCCAGTCCACGATCCATCCCTTCCACTTCCAGCAGATCGTCGGCAGGCTCTGCCTGGTCAATAACTTCCTCGGTCGCGATGGCCCTGGTAACAAGCACGTCTCGCGCCCTGTTGCGCAACTCCTCGACGATCGCCTGATCGAACTCCTCGATCTCGAGCAGTTCACTCTCGGGCACGTAGGCAACCTCCTCCATACTGGTGAATCCTTCCTGCACCAGGATGGTTGCGAGCTCCTCGTCGACATCAAGACGGTCCTTGAATTTCCCGATGAGTTCCTTGGCTTCCTGCTCGGTTTTCTTCTCCTGGTCCTCTGCTGTCATCACGTTCAGTTCCCAGCCTGTCAGTTGGCTGGCAAGACGGATGTTCTGACCACCTCGGCCGATCGCCTGGGACAACTTGTCCTCGTCGACCGCGATATCCATGCTGTGCGCGTCCTCGTCCACGACGATCGAAACCACTTCCGCCGGTGACATGGCGTTGATCACGAATTGCGCCGCATTCTCGTCAAACAGGTTGATATCGACGCGCTCGCCGGCCAGTTCATTGGAGACCGCCTGAACCCTCGATCCACGCATGCCGACGCAGGCACCCACCGGATCGATTCGCTGATCCAGACTGCGGACCGCAATCTTGGCTCTCAGCCCCGGATCCCTGGCAGCACCGAGAATCTCGATCAGACCCTGGCCGACTTCGGGCACCTCCAGCTTGAATAGCTCGATAAGAAACTGCGGCGATGAGCGGGTAAGAAATAGTTGCGGGCCGCGAGGTTCCGACCTGACTTCCTCCAGCAGCCCCTTGATTCGATCCTGGGGGCGGACGGGTTCGCGGGGGATCATCTTCTCGCGCGGCACAAAGCCCTCGGCATTGCCGCCAAGATCCACGTACACACCATTTCGATCTACTCGCTTGACTAGGCCATTCAACAGCTCGCCAACGCGTCCCTCAAACTCTTCGACTACCTGGATCCGCTCCGCCTCGCGCACCTTCTGCACGATCACCTGCTTCGCCGTCTGGGCGGCGATCCGACCGAACTCCACCGACTCCATCGGCTCTTCGACATATTCGTCTGGCTGGACGTCCGGGTTCATCTCGACCGCGTCAATCATCCGCAGTTCTCGATCCGGCGTTTCGAGTTCCGTCGAATCATCGGCAAACACCAACCAGCGCCTGAAGGTCTCGTATTCGCCTGACTCGCGATCGATCGCAACCCTGACCTCGATGTCCTCGCCATAACGCTTGCGCGTGGCCGACGCCAACGCCGCCTCGATTGCCTCGAAGATGATCTCTTTCTCGACGCCTTTCTCCGCAGAAACGGCGTCGACAACCATCAGTATTTCTTTACTATTCATGGCCTTACCTAGCTCACTAGACCTTAATTCTAGGTGTTAATTGGGCAGTACCGATTTCCTGAAACGAAAACTGGAATCGCTGCCTGTCTACTTCAACCTCTATGCCGGATTCACCGACATCCTTGAGTACGCCCGCATATCGTCGTCGCCCATCCTCCCTGGGACTCTCGAGCTCCAGCTTCAATCGCTCGCCGACGAATTTCTCGAAGTGCTGCCGCGTTCTCAGCTTCCTGTTAACTCCCGGCGAAGATACTTCGAGTACATAGTGACCCGGGATCGGGTCCTCGACTTCCAAGACACCACTCACCTGGTGACTGACCCGCGCGCAGTCGTCGACGGTTATTCCGTCCTCACTGTCGATAAACAGCCGCAGAACTCCGGAACCCCCGGTGTGCAGTTCCAGATCCACTAGCTCGTATCCGAGACCACGTATCTCAGGTTCGAGCATTGCCAACAGTTCCGTTCGGTCCGTCATTGCTCCCCAAACAAAAAATGGGCCACGAGGCCCACTCTTGCAGTCCCGATCCGGAATCGCGTCCTGACCGGTTTCGCTGTGGCTGGTACTGGTCAACCACTCTCCTTTTGGTCGCCTTGCCAACCCAGAAAACAAAAAAGCCCCAGCGGGGCTTTCTCGAACAAAGCTTGGTAGCGGGGGCAGGATTTGAACCTGCGACCTTCGGGTTATGAGCCCGACGAGCTGCCAGACTGCTCCACCCCGCACTCGCTGGGGCAGCATTATACAAACAAGACCCCTGTTTTCCAACACCTCTGGGTGAGTTTAAAAACTCTCCCAGAGGAATTCATAACTTATTGTTTTTATTATTTAAAACTTAAGCCTATTTGTGCGAATCGAACGGGGCAACGCCAGCATTCAATCGGAACTGGTTGAAAGCGGCCGACACCCGCAGGGTTAAAGTCGGGAATTACCCCTCAGGCGATCAGAGGACCCGGGCGCACAATGAGATCAGCCCGTCCGGAAACAGACCCAGCGCCAGGACCAGCAAGCCATTGACGCTAAGCGCCAGCCTCATGTCAATGCCGGCGTCCAGGATGATCTCCTCTTCCGGTTCGTCGAAGTACATCAGCTTCACGATGCGCAGATAGTAGAACGCCCCAACGACCGAGAAGATCACGCCGACAACGGCGAGCCACACCAGTCCCGCATCGATCGCGGCTCCCAACACTGCAAGCTTTGCGTAGAACCCGAGGAACGGCGGCACGCCCGCCATGCTGAACATGGCAATCATCATGATCCCGGCGAACCACGGGCTGCGCGCATTCAGACCCTTCAGGTCCTCCAGCCGATCCGCCTCAAAGCCTTTGCGCGCCAACAGCAGGATCATGCCGAAGCCGACCATCGCCATGATCACGTATGCCAACGTGTAGTAGAGCGCGGCCGCCGTGCCGTCCGGCCCACCGGACAGGATCCCCATGAGGATGAAGCCAACGTGAGAGATGGTGGAGTACGCCAGCATCCGCTTTAGATTTGTCTGCGCGATGGCAATGACATTGCCGATAATCATCGACAGAACGGACAGCACGATCAGCATGCCACTCCAACTCGAATACAGGTCGCCCAGCCCCTCGACTACCACGCGCAGCAGCATGGCGAACGAAGCCAGCTTTGCGGCCGACCCGATAAACAGGGTCACTGAGGTCGGCGCTCCGTGGTAGACATCGGGGACCCACATGTGAAACGGCACAGCACCGAACTTGAAAGCGACTCCGACCAGGATGAAGGACAGGGCAAACAACACCTGGAGATTGTCATCCTCCAGCGACATCACGGCCAGTCGGATCTGGCCTAGGTCCAGGCTTCCCGTAATGCCGTAGAGCATCGACGCTCCGAACAAGAAGCATCCCGAGGCTATGGCGCCGAGCACGAAGTACTTCATCGCAGCTTCCGCGGCGATCGGATTATTCCGGTCGAACGCCACCATCGCATACAGCGAGAGGGACAACAGCTCAAGGCCGAGATACAGGCTTAGCAGGCTGTGCGCCGAGATCATCACCATGATCCCGAGCGTCGCAAACAGACCGAGCAAGTAGTATTCGCCCTTGTCCTGCCCCCTGTCGGCCAGGTAGGCACGGGAATACAGGAAGACCACCGCGACGACGGCGTAGGTAAACAGTTTGAGCACCCGGGCAAGCGGATCCAGGATGAATGACCCGCTGAATGTCACGACCGTCCCTTCGTTCGCCGTCATTGCTGTCGCCGCCGCAACTACGGCAAGGGTAAGCAGGCTGAGCGAAAAGGTAATCCCCTTTCTTCGATCGGACACGAACAGGTCAACGATCAGCACCAGGGATGCCATGACCAGCATCAGGATCTCGGGGACAGCCGGCCCGAAGTCAGGTGCTACAAATATCGAGGGCGAGACGTTCATAGTTTGGACTGCATCATCATTTCGACCAGGTGATCTATCGTCGGCGTCATCACCTCAAGAAGTGGGGCCGGCCATACGCCGAGCAATAGAACCGCAACCGCCAGCGTTCCCAGGACGATGGTCTCGCGACGATTGACGTCTTCCAGTTGCGCCACCTGTTCGTTGCCAATGTCGCCATAGACGACCCGCTTGACCATCCACAATGTGTAGGCCGCACCCAGGATCAGTGTTGTCGCCGCGATAATCGCAAACCAGGGATTGGCCTTGAAGCTCGCGAGGATAACCAGGAACTCGCCAACGAAAGCGGACGTGCCCGGCAAGCCGGCATTGGCCAGGGCAAAGAACACCATCAGTGCAGCGAAACGGGGCATCGTGTTGACGACGCCACCATAGTCCTGGATCCGGCGGCTGTGCATCCTGTCGTATAGCACGCCGACACAAAAGAACAGTGCTGCCGAGACGAGTCCATGGGACACCATCTGAATCATGCCGCCCTCCAGACCCATTGCCGCGCCGTCGACACCGCCGGTACGACGCCAGATCGAGAACGCGAGGAAGAACCCGAGCGTGACGAAACCCATATGGGCAATGGACGAATAGGCGATCAGCTTCTTCATATCGGCCTGGACCAGGGCGACGAAGCCGATGTACACGACGGCGATCAATGACATCCCAATGACCAGCCAGTCGAGCGCCATGCTGGCATCAGGCGTTATCGGCAGGCTGAACCGCACAAACCCATAACCACCCATCTTCAGCATGATCGCCGCCAGAATGACGGAGCCGCCAGTTGGCGCCTCGACGTGCGCGTCAGGCAGCCAGGTATGGACCGGCCACATCGGCACCTTGACGGCGAACGCGATAAGGAACGCCAGGAAGATCAGAACCTGCGCCTGCAATCCGAGCGCGTGCTCCTGAAACGCCGCGATCTCATAGCTACCTGACTGGAAGTAAAGATAGACCAGCGCGATGAGCATCAACACCGAGCCGAGGAACGTGTAGAGGAAAAACTTCAGCGTCGCGTACACCCGTCGCGGGCCGCCCCATATGCCGATGATGATGAACATCGGGATCAACATGGCTTCCCAGAAGACATAGAACAGCATCGCGTCCAGCGAAGCGAAAACGCCATTCATCACGCCTTCCATCACGAGGAAAGCCGCAAAATACTGGGCCGGTCGCTTTGTAATCGAATCCCAGCCGGCGATCACGACGAGCACGGTCACGAAAGTCGTCAACAGGATCAGCGGCATCGAAATACCATCGACGCCCAGGTGGTAGTACACGTTGTACTGTGCAATCCATGGGACACGCTCCACGAACTGCATGGCCGCAGTAGTCCGATCGAAGGCAGTGAACAGCGGGATGCTGAACACGAAAGTCGCCACGGCGAGCACGAGCGCAGACCAACGCAAGAGTGCGCTCTGCCGGTCACCGAGGACCAGCAACAGCAGACCGCCCACGATCGGGAGCCAGACAACGATACTCAGTAATGGCAGGTCGACGGACATCGTATGCGGTGCTTCCTTGTTATTCTCTTTCCTTCCGGCGCCCTATCCCAGCAGCAGCCACCCGAGGATCGCGGCCAGCCCGAGGATCATTGCGAATGCATAGTGATACAGGTAGCCGGACTGCAAGCGGCGGCTAACGGCAGCTACCCACCCCACAGTCTTCGCCGTACCATTGACCAACGCCCCATCGATCAGAATCTCGTCGCCGACACGCCACAGGCCGCGGCCCAACTCGCGTGATGCCTTTGCGAGGATCTTCTCGTTGAAGTCATCGAAGTAGTACTTGCTGACCAGCACGCGATGCAGGCCGGACAACTTTGTCGCGATCGCCTCGGTCGTGCCCGGCTTGTGCAGGTAGCAATACCAGGCAGTCGCAACGCCGGCCAGTGCCAGCAGGAGCGGCAGCGGCGCAGCGGTCACCGCATGCAACAGAAAGTGCAGCGCATCCGATGACTCGCCTGATCCGGATTCAACGAGTGCACCCTGGAAATACCCGCCGAAGAGCACCGACTCGACGGTCAGCCAGCCAATTGCAAGCGATGGGATTGCCAGCAGCACCAGCGGCAGCGTCACGACCAGGGGGCTCTCACGCAGGTGTTCACGGGCATGGGCATCCATCCGTTCCTTGCCATGGAACACCAGGAAAATCATGCGGAAGGTGTACAGGGCCGTGACAAACACACCAATCAATACGCACAGGTAGGCGTAGCCGCCGCCGGGGACGCTTGTCGCGTGGGTCGCCTCAATGATGGCGTCCTTTGAAAAGAAACCTGAGAAACCGGGGAAGCCGATGAGCGCCAGACTTCCGATCAGTGCCGTCCAGTACGTTACCGGCATGTATCGCCTCAGCCCGCCCATGCGTCGCATGTCCTGTTCGTGATGCAGCGCGATGATCACGGAACCCGCCGCCAGGAACAGCAGCGCCTTGAAGAAGGCGTGGGTCATCAGATGGAAGATGCCGGCGGCGTACGCCGAGGCCCCGAGGGCCACGGTCATGTATCCCAGCTGGGACAGCGTCGAATAGGCTACAACGCGCTTGATATCGTTCTGGACCAGACCCAGCAGACCCATGAACAATGCGGTTGTGGCGCCGATGACAATGACGAAAGAAAGAGCCGTGGTCGACAATTCGAATAGCGGCGACATTCTTGCCACCATGAAAATACCCGCCGTGACCATGGTCGCCGCGTGAATCAGGGCCGAGATCGGCGTCGGGCCCTCCATGGAATCCGGCAGCCAGACATGCAGCGGCACCTGGGCCGACTTACCCATGGCACCCACGAATAGCAGCAGACAGATGACGGTGGCCGCAGACCATGGGCGTCCATCGAAGAGCTCTATGTTCTGCTCGCTGATCCGGTCGCCCGCAGCAAACACCTCGGCATAGTCCAGCGAACCGGTGAAATAAAGCACCGCCGCTATGCCAAGAATGAACCCGAAGTCGCCCACCCGGTTGACGAGAAAGGCCTTCAGGTTTGCGTGGATTGCGGTCGGTCGCTTGAACCAGAAACCGATCAACAGGTATGACACCACACCGACCGCTTCCCAGCCGAAGAACAGCTGCAGGAAGTTGTTCGCCATCACCAGCATGAGCATGGCAAAGGTGAACAGGGAGATGTAAGCAAAGAAGCGTTGGTACCCGGGATCTTCTTTCATGTAGCCGATGGTGTAGACATGAACCATCAGGGAAACGAAAGTGACGACCGTCATCATCAACGCCGTCAGGCGATCGACCAGGAAACCGACCTGCATGGAAACGCCACCACTGACACCCCAGGTGTAGATCGTCTCGTTAAAAACGCCCAGACTGCCGTCGAGCAAACCGGCGAGCACCCAGGCGGATAGCAGGAAGGACACCAGGACACCGAGGATCGTTACCGTATGGGAACCGGCTCTGCCGACCCTGCGACCGAAGAAGCCAGCAACTATGGCAGCGACCAGTGGAGACAGAACGATTCCGATGAGAACGTCGCGCATGATCAGCCTTTCAGCGAGTCAAGCCGATCCACGGCAATGTCTCGACGGTTTCGGAACAGGACCACCAGGATCGCCAGCCCGATCGCAGCTTCCGCGGCGGCCACCGTCAGGATAAAAAACACGAATACCTGGCCGGCAGCGTCGCCCAGGTAGCGCGCGTATGTGATGAAATTGAAATTGACTGCCAGCAGCATCAGCTCGATGCACATCAGCAACAGGATGACGTTCTTACGGTTGATGAAGATACCGAGGATACTCAGGCTGAACAGAAGTCCCGACAGCGTCAGGTAGTGGGCCGCAGTAATCATTCGCGGTCCTCCGCCGGCATTGAAACGATGCGAACCCGATCCTCGCGCCGTACACGTACCTGCTTGGCAACATCCTGCACTTTCAGTCCGGGGCGACGTCGCATCGTCAACGCAATCGCTGCAACGATGGCGACAAGGAGGATCACGGCCGCCAATTCGAAGGGGTAGACATAGTGCGTGTACAGCAGGCTGCCTAGCATTTCCGTATTGCTGATGTCGGCCGGGGCCGGGGGCGGCGTCTCCGCCAGGTTCTTTGTTCCGCCGTGGGCCCAGAAGATGTAAATGATCTCGATCGCGACCACGATGCCGACAGCGATGCCTATCGGTGCATAGCGTATGAATCCGGCCCTGATCTTCTCGACGTCAATGTCGAGCATCATCACGACGAACAGGAACAGCACCATCACTGCGCCGACATACACGAGCACCAGCACCAGCGCCAGGAACTCGGCTTCCAACAGGACCCACAGGAACGCACTTGTAACGAAGGCCAGTACCAGGAACATCGCCGAGTAGACTGGATTCCTCGAACTGATCACCCCGATCGCGGCACCGATCAGGATGGTCGCGAAAAGATAGAACATGCCGGTCTCGATCATCTGGCGCTATCCCCTACCGATACTCGGCGTCGGCCGCCTTGTCTGCCGCGATCATTGGTTCGTACTTGTCACCGACCGCTAGCAGCATTTCCTTGGTCATGATGTTGTCGCCGCGATTTTCCATGTGGTACTCGAGGATCCTGGTCTCCACAATCGCATCGACTGGACAAGCCTCCTCGCAGAACCCGCAATAGATACACTTGAATAAGTCGATGTCATACCGAGTAGTACGCCGCGTTCCGTCATCCGCAACATCGCTCTCGATCGTGATCGCTGCAGCCGGGCAAACAGCCTCACACAGCTTGCACGCAATGCATCTCTCCTCGCCATTCGGATATCGCCGTTGTGCATGCAGTCCCCTGAACCGCGGTGACTGCGGGGTCTTTTCTTCCGGAAAATAGATGGTGACTTTCTTGGCGAAGAGGTTGCGCCAGGTAACGCGCAGACCACGCACCAGCTCCGTGAGCAGAAAGGTTTTCGCAAGACGTTGCAGCACGATCAGCCTACCTCCTATCCGAACCAGGGCCCGACACTGAAGAACACCATGAGGCCCTCGACGAACAGCCAGACGATTGTCACGGGGATAAACACCTTCCAACCAAGTCGCATGATCTGGTCATAGCGATAGCGTGGGAAGGTCGCCCTGAACCAAAGGAAACAGAACAGGAAGAACGAGATCTTCAGCGCCAACCACCAGAAGCTGGGTTGCGCCAGCCACGTACTCCCGATCAGTGGCAGCCCTGCAAACGGCGACAACCAGCCGCCGAAAAAGAAGCAAGCGGTCAGCGCCGCGATCAGGATCATGTTGGCGTATTCGGCGAGGAAAAACACCGCGAACGCCATGCCGGAGTAGTCGACGTGAAATCCTGCCACCACTTCTGATTCGCCTTCGGCGACATCAAACGGCGCGCGGTTGGTCTCCGCGACGCCCGAGATGAAATACACTCCCAGCAGGGGGAAAAGCGGTAGCCAGAACCAGCTCAGGATGTTGCCTTCCTGGGCGCGAATAATCTCGCCGATATTCAGGCTTCCGCCCGCCATCAGCACGCCAACCAGGGCAAAGCCCATTGCGATCTCGTAAGCCACGATCTGCGCCGCCGCCCGCATGGCGCCGAGCAGTGCGTAGCGGGAATTGGACGCCCAGCCCGCGAGGATCACGCCGTACACACCCATCGATGTCAGTGCCAGTACGTAAAGAACGCCGGCGTTGATATCGGCAAGGACAAACTCGGGGCTGACCGGGATAACCGCCCATGTCGCCAGCGCGGGAATGATCGAAAGCAGAGGTGCGATCACGAACAGGAACTTGCTGGCGCCGGCCGGAATCACGATCTCCTTCACCATGAGCTTGATCATGTCGGCGAAGGGTTGCAGCAATCCCTTGAAACCCACCCGGTGCGGTCCGATCCTGTTCTGCATGAAGCCGATCACCTTGCGCTCGGCGTAGGTCAGGTAGGCGACGGTGAGGATCAGTGGTACTACGATCGCCACGATCTGCACGGTCGTGATGACAACCGTGCGGAGTTCGACGGGCAATCCATCCCAAAGGCTTAGCGCACTCTCGATCATGAGCGATGGTGCCTCCAGGGAGTTTGGCCATCGTCGGTCGCCTGCAACGCTGTCGCGCGCCTGACCAGGGGATCGATGGCGTACATTGGCACTTCGACCAACACAGGATCTTCCAGGTCGACGGCGTCAGCCGCTTCACCTGCCCGGCCGTTTGACGTCAGGTCCACGTCGCTGGTCAACCCTTCGATCTCCTCCCGGACCTCGGTCGCCGATGCGTAATCGAATCCCTCGAGTTCCAGCAGATTTCCCAGCACCCGCAAGACTTTCCAGCCAGGCCGGGACTCACCGACCGGCTGGGCGACGCCGGAAAACCCCTGCCAGCGGCCCTCGCAATTGACGAACGTACCGGCAGTCTCGGCAAAGGTCCCGACTGGCAAAAGGACATCGGCGTACGATTTCATGGTGTCGGTCGCAAACTGCGTCATGGCCACCACAAACCCGGTCTGCTCGAGAACGGGAATGCTGTTCACACCGACATAGGTGTCATATTCGGGCTCGATCCCGAACAGTACGCAGGCAGAAAGCGGCGCCGTCAGCATCTCGGCGACCGATTTACCCGGCGTATCCGTCGGCTTGCCACCGACCAGGCGATGCGGCAAGGCGCCGGCCAATGCGCCACCAGCACTGTTCGCGCCTTCCGTGACATGGCCGAGTCGGGCACCGGTAGACCTGGCAAGGTCTGCGGCGAGTCGCCGGAGTTCTGAATACCTCGGATGTCGCGCCGCCAGGTGCCCCAGCAAGATCAGCGGTCGCTCTGCCTTTTCCAGACACCCGGCGATCCCGGCCAGCCCAGAACCAGACGCATCGCCAGAATTCTCCCCGGCTGCCGCTGCGACCAGTCTCTCCATGGCGCTGACCATCTCCGATGGCTTGACGACCTCATTGCTCGCGACCTCGAAAAGGACTTCGTAGTCCCCCGGGTTCAAGAATCCGACCCGCGCCCCATTTAGCGCCGCCTTGCGAATGCGGTGGGCCAACATCGGGGCTTCGTGACGGATATCGCTGCCGACCAGCAGCACAGCATCGAGGTCATCAACCTCCGACAATCCAACGCCGATCCCCGGCACGATCGGGTCGTTTGCCTGATCGGCGAAATCGGACCGGCGTAGCCGATGATCGATATTATTGCTGCCAATACCGCGGGCGATCCGGTTGAGCAGGTACAACTCTTCCAGCGTGGCGGACGGACTCGCCAGCAAACCGAGGTCATTTCCCGGTATGTCTGCCATCCGTTCAGCGACTGCCTGGAGTGCCTCCGGCCAGTCTGCCTCCCGCCATTCGTCATCGATCTTGATCATCGGCGACTGCAGGCGATCTTCGGCATACACGCCTTCGTAGCTGAAACGGTCCCGGTCCGATATCCAGGTTTCGTTGATCTCCTCGCAATCGCGAGGCACGACGCGCATAAGCCGCCCGCGCCTCACATGGGCGTTGAGTTGCGAGCCAATGCAATCATGTGGCGCGATCGTTGGAATCTGTGACATCTCCCAGGACCGAGCCCGGTATCGGAATGGCTTGCTGTTCAGTGCGCCGACGGGGCAAAGATCGATGATGTTGCCCGACAATTCGTGGTCGACGCTTTTTTCAATATAGGTGCCGATCAGGGTGTCCTCACCCCGGCCCACGGTGCCCAGTTCCTGGATCCCGGCGACCTCCTGTCCGAATCTGACGCATCGCGTGCAATGAATGCAACGCGTCATGTCAGTGGAGACCAATGGACCAAGGTCCAGATCCTTCACCACCCGCTTCGACTCGTTGTACCGCGAGACGTCACTGCCGTAGCCAAGAGCCAGGTCCTGCAGTTCGCACTCCCCGCCCTGGTCGCAGATAGGACAATCGAGAGGATGATTGATCAGCAGGAATTCCATCGTCGCCTTCTGGGCCGACCGGGCCAGCGGCGACCTCGTGAAGACCTTCATCCCCTCGGCGACAGGGGTCGCGCATGCGGGTAGTGGCTTGGGGACGTTTTCCACTTCCACCAGGCACATACGGCAATTGGCTGCCACGCTGAGTTTCTCGTGATAACAGAAGCGCGGCACATAGACGTCCGCCGTATCTGTCACCTCGATGATCATCTGGCCCGGGCGCGCCGACACCTCTCGCCCGTCCACTTCCATGTTGATCTTTTCGTCAGTCATCGCTGGTGCCTGGATCCTTCTGTACTATGACAACCGCCGCTAGGCAGCCATCGCTCCCTGCGACGCGACGAGACTTCGGCCTTCATGCTCGATCATGTAGGCAAACTCGTCCTTAAAATGGCGAATAAAGCTCTGGACCGGCCACGCGGCCGCGTCGCCGAAGGCACAGATGGTATGCCCTTCGTTCTTGCGTGACACATCGTCAAGCATCTCGAGGTCACCGGATCGACCGCGACCATCCAGGATCCTCTGGACAACTCTGTGCATCCAGCCTGTACCCTCCCTGCAGGGGGTGCACTGGCCACAGGACTCTGCATGATAAAAACGCGTTATCCGCTCCAGCATTCGCACCATGCACGTCGTTTCATCCATGACAACGACCGCTCCCGATCCCAGCATCGAGCCGGCCTCCTTGATCGACTCGAAATCCATCCTGGCCTCCAGGGCCGCGTCTGCCGGTAGCACCGGTGCCGAAGATCCGCCTGGAATCACGGCTTTGAGCTTGCGCCCCTGCCAGACGCCACCGGCAAGTTCCAGGAGTTCCGCAAATGGAATACCAAGGCCAACTTCGTAGTTACCCGGTTTCTCGACATGCCCGGAAACCGAAAAAATCGCAGTCCCGCCGGAGCCCTCGACGCCCAGGTCGGAGAACCACGTTCCACCTTTCCGGAGAATGGTCGGGACCGAGGCAAAGGTTTGCGTGTTATTGACCGTCGTCGGTTTCCCGTACAAACCGCTATTGGCGGGGAACGGCGGCTTGAATCGGGGCTTGCCCTGCTTGCCTTCGAGGGATTCCAGCAAGGCCATCTCTTCGCCGCAGATATATGCCCCGGCGCCCACAAAAGTGTAGAGATCGAAATCGATGCCCGAATCCAGGATATTGCGACCCAGCAAGCCTGCGTTGTATGCCTCTTTCAGGGCTGCTTCGAACCGCGGCACCGGTTCATCGATGAATTCTCCACGGATGTAGTTGTATCCGACCGTGGCCCCCATCGCGTAGCCACCGATCGCCATACCTTCGATCACTGCGTGCGGGTTGTATCTCAGGATATCCCTATCGCTGCAGGTACCGGGCTCGCTCTCGTCCGAGTTGCACACGACGTATTTCTGAATAGGTGCCGACCGTGGCATGAATCCCCACTTGACCCCGGTCGGAAAACCGGCGCCACCACGACCGCGCAGCCCCGACGACTTGACCTCGTTGACAATGGCCTCGGGCGCCGTGCCTTCACGCAGGATCTTCTTCCACGCCTCGTAGCCGCCGGTCTCGAGGTAGTTCTCGAGGGTCCATGGCTCGTCAAAACCTAATGTCGCGTAACAGATCTGATGCTGATTCATGTCCCTACTCCAGACCGTCCAGGATCTCGTCGACCTTCTCGGTCGTCAGGTCCTCGTAGTAGCGATGATCCACCATCATCATCGGGGCACCGCAGCACGCGGCGAGACATTCCTGCTCATTTTTGAGATAGATCCGCCCATCCTCGGTTGTCTCACCGGTCTTACACCCAAGACGTTGCTCGATGTGCGTCACGATGTTGTCCGCCCCGCGCAGCATGCAGGAGATGTTCTTGCAGACCGATACGCTGTGCCGGCCGATCGGCCGGGTTTCCAGCATTGAATAAAACGTCGCCACCTCATACGCCTGAACGGCGGGCAGGCCGAGGTAGGCGGCTACTGCGTCCATGATCTCCGCTGTCAGGTAACCCCCGTTCTCGTGCTGTGCGAGCCTGAGTCCGGAAATGACTGCGGACCGCTGACGACCTTCAGGGAACTTCGCGATCCACTCGTCCAGTTCTTTTTGGAGATGAGCGGACAGCTGGTAGCGACCCTCTTCCTTACTGGCGGCCATTAGCGGTCGACCTCCCCAAACACTATGTCCTGGGTCCCGATGACAGCGACTACGTCAGCGAGCATGTGCCCCCGGACCATTTCGTCCATGGCGGACAAGTGGGCAAATCCCGGTGCCCTGATCTTGACCCGATAGGGCTTGTTGGCACCGTCCGAAACCAGGTACACACCGAACTCTCCCTTCGGGTGCTCGACGGCTTCGTAAACTTCGCCTTCCGGCACGCAGTAACCTTCAGTGAACAGTTTGAAGTGATGGATCAGGGATTCCATGTGGTCTTTCATTTCCTCCCGCTCCGGAGGCGCGATCTTGTAGTCGTCAAGCATCACCGGGCCCGGGTTGTCTCGCAGCCAATCTACGCATTGCGCAATGATCCTGTTGGACTGCCGGAGCTCCTCGATTCGCACCAGGTATCGGTCGTAACAATCCCCATTGACACCAACCGGGATATCGAAATCGACCTCGTCATACGTCTCGTAGGGACGCTTCTTGCGTAGATCCCATTCAATGCCCGAGCCTCTGAGCATCGGCCCCGAAAAGCCCAGCGCCATGGCTCGCTCAGGAGACACCACCCCGATGTTGACCGTGCGTTGCTTCCAGATTCGGTTGTCGGTCAGCAACGTTTCATACTCATCCACGCAGGCCGGGAAGCGCCGCGTGAAGTCTTCAATAAAGTCGAGCAGCGTGCCGTCACGGGCTGCATTCAGACGATCAAGATCCTTCTGTTTGCGAAATCTCGAGGGTTGATAGCGGGGCATGTCCTGCGGCAGGTCCCGATAGACTCCACCAGGCCGATAATAAGTGGCGTGCATGCGTGTTCCGGAGACAGCCTCGTAGCAATCCATGAGGTCCTCGCGCTCCCGGAAGCAATAGAGGAACATCGTCATGGCCCCGATATCGAGTCCATGTCCGCCGAGCCACATCAGGTGATTCAGGATGCGTGTGATCTCGTCGAACATCACCCTGATGTACTGGGCCCTTTTTGGCGGCCGAATACCCAGCAGTTTCTCAATCGCGAGCACGTAGCCGTGTTCGTTACACATCATGGATACATAGTCGAGGCGATCCATGTATCCGATGCTCTGGTTGTACGGCTTGCTTTCGGCGAGTTTCTCGGTCGCCCTGTGCAACAGACCAACATGGGGATCAGCTTTCGCGATCACCTCGCCGTCCATCTCAAGTACCAGGCGCAGAACACCGTGCGCAGCCGGGTGCTGCGGCCCGAAATTCATGGTGAAATTCTGGATCTCAGCCATCTTGTGGCGACGCCCCCGTGTCACCCCTGTCCTGGGTGTCCTCGCGGATGACTTTCGGCACTAGCACACGAGGTTTTATGGAAACCGGCTCGTAGATTACGCGTCCCTTGTCCGGGTCGTAACGCACTTCCACGTTGCCGATCAGCGGAAAGTCCTTGCGGAACGGGTGGCCGATGAATCCGTAGTCGGTCAGGATCCGGCGCAGGTCCGGGTGACCGTCGAACATGATCCCAAAGAGGTCGAAAGCCTCGCGTTCGTACCAATTGGCCGATGGCCAGACCCCGGTCACCGAGTCAACGACCGGCGGCTCTCCATCATCGGCAAAAACCTTCAGGATGAGGCGTTGATTGAGACTCACTGACAGCAGCTGGTACACGACGGAAAATCGCCGCTCGGGTCTGCCCGATTGCAGCTCCCGTGACACGCCGCGACCGAATCCGGTCGTTGTGGCATCGCCCGTATTCCACTCCGCTTCCCCGAATCCCAGGTAGTCGACGCCGCACAGATCGATCAGCACCTCGAACCGCATGCCATCCCGATCCCGCAGGTCGGTGCAGACATCCAGGAGATCCGCTGCGGCGACCTCGTAAGCCAGCTGTCCGCGCGTCCCGGTCACCGGAGTCAGGCGTTGGCCGAAGTGTGATTCGACTGCCGCGACGAGAATTTTCTTCCTATTCGACATGCTGCGTAATTAACGGTCGATGATCTTCGCGCCGCGTATCTTTTTCTGCAGTTGGATGATCCCGTACAGGAGCGCTTCGGCAGTTGGCGGGCAGCCCGGGACGTAAACATCTACCGGAACGATTCGATCACAGCCTCGAACCACCGAATACGAGTAATGGTAATAGCCACCACCGTTGGCACAGGACCCCATCGAAATCACCCATCGCGGCTCCGCCATCTGGTCGTAAACCTTTCTTAGCGCCGGTGCCATTTTGTTGACCAGGGTGCCGGCTACGATCATGACGTCTGACTGGCGCGGACTGGGTCTGAAGATGATCCCGAACCGGTCAAGGTCGTACCTGGCCGCGCCCGCCTGCATCATCTCGACAGCACAACAGGCCAGGCCGAATGTCATGGGCCACATAGAACCGGTGCGAGCCCACTTCGTGAGTTGGTCGGCCTTTGTGACCAGGATCCCCGGTGTCTGCGACTTGCCGGCTGCCGGATGGGCTGCGCCGGTGTCGGTCACGGCATTCAATCCCATTCGAGCGCCCCTTTCTTCCATTCATAGATAAACCCGACCACCAGAACGGCCAGGAATACGCCCATTGAGGCGAGCCCGAAGACACCGACGGCATCGAGAGAAACCGCCCAGGGAAACAGGAAGGCAATCTCCAGGTCGAAAATGATGAACAGGATGGCGACGAGGTAATAGCGAACGTCGAACTTCATTCGCGAGTCTTCGAAGGCTTCGAATCCGCACTC
>CAJIAD010000148.1_pt1 | contig 17907 bp, 12 predicted proteins | sample 9198981 | NCBI WGS metagenome assembly CAJIAD01 (sample SAMEA7708274, study PRJEB35096) | sediment metagenome | biome: marine neritic benthic zone biome [ENVO:01000025]; feature: sediment [ENVO:00002007]; material: shallow marine sediment [ENVO:03000034] sea grass bed [ENVO_01000059] ...
ACGGCTCCGTACTGGATCGGGGTGACACCCTGGATGATTCGATTTTCTACGGACTCAACTGGGATGTGTGGAATTCGGATAGCATGTTCGTGCAGGCCACAGTGGCCAGAGCACAGGACGTTACCGACGGCTTCAATGGTACGGTTGTCATGCCCTTCGACCCACTGACCGGCCAGGACGCGCCTCCCGCGATCCTGAGATTCGAGCCGAACGTCACGGTTGGTGATATCGATCTGGCCAGCGTGGTGTTGGTGCGTCACGACGGGCCATTCGACTACTTCCTCAGCGGCAACTACATGGAATCCGACCCGACCAACAAGACCGGCGTTTTCGGTGGCCTGTTCACGGACCCCTTTGACACACCACAAAGCGAAGACGGCCACATGTGGTATGCCGGTGTCCGTTACAACCTTCCCAATGAGAAAACGAAGATCGGTGTCGAGTTCAACCACGGGTCGAAGTACTGGTTCAATTTCGCACTTGCGGAAGATGACTTCTTCGCGCCGAAAACGAGCACCCGGGGCGATGTCTGGGAGGTCTACGTGACCCACCGGATTCGCGATCGTTTCATCGCCAAGATCGACTACATCGATTACAGCTATGACTACTCGGGATCGGGTTGGCTGCTCGGTGCGCCCAAGGACGTCGACGACACCCCGGTACTGGGATTCCCCGCTTACGAAAGCGCGTCGAAATGGATGCTTAGCCTGACAGCACGCTTCTAGCATCAGAAGCAGCGGCGGGACAGATACTACTCCTGGCACAGGGAAGTGCCACCGCCCGCAAGGAAGTAGTCAGCCGCGGCATTGCGGACTGCCTGACGACCCGATGTTGGACAGGGCGATTGTCAAGTGACCTCGATCGAGCAAGGGGGATAAACATGAGCAGATGGATGACAGCGATACTGTCGGCCGGGCTTTTTTTCACGCTACCGGCCAACGGTGCCAAGAACCACCATGTCCGGTATGTCGGTGACTATGAGGGCACGAAGACCTGCCTGGAATGTCACCGCGAGGAAGCGGAGAGCTTCTTTCATTCACAGCATTACCAATGGCGGGGTGAAACTCCTGACGTCGTCAATTCGGAAGGCGCGACCCTGGGCAAGATGATCATGGTCAATGACTTCTGTACCAATCCGGATGGATCCCAGTGGATCGGAGAGGTCGAGAATGTCGGCGGCAAGGTGCTGGCGAAGGGTTGTTCCAAATGTCACGCGGGATTCGGCAAGAAGCCGACGGCCGAGCTGAGCGACGAGCAGCTGGAGAACATGGATTGCCTGATTTGTCATGCCTCCGGCTATCGCCGCGACCTGTACGCCAACGAAGACGGCAGCTGGGAGTGGCGACCGATACTCTGGAAGAACAAGGAAGGCCTGAACTCAGTGGCGAGCAGGATTTCCGAGCCGAAGCGTGTCATGTGTCTCAGGTGCCACTCCGCGTCCGGAGGCGGCCCCAACTACAAGCGAGGGGATATCGAGTACACACTGAAGGATCCGCCTCGCGAATTCGACGTGCACATGGCGACGGAAGGCACTGACATGTCCTGCGGTGATTGCCATGCCGGCGACGATCACCGTGTCCGGGGACGCGGGGTGGACCTTGCAGCAACGGACTCACCGGATCGGCTCGGGTGTACCGGTGACTGCCATACCGAATCGCCGCACGAAGATGACAAGCTGGATGGCCATACCGACCGGCTTGCATGCCAGGCCTGCCACATTCCGACATTCGCCAAGGATGAACCGACGGACATGTTCCGTGACTGGTCTACGCCGCAGTGGTCCGAAGAAAACGGCAAGTGGACATATACGAAGACTTTGGAACAGAACGTCGCCCCGGTGTATGCCTGGTACAACGGCAAGAGCTGGCTTCAGATTCCCGGCCGCGAGGTGCGATATGACGGGGAGGGTGCGGTCATGATGAATCAGCCCCAGGGCTCTCGCGATGACCCGGGTGCGAGAATCTATCCGTTCAAGTTGCACCGCGGCGTGTTGCCGGTACTAGACCAACAGCAGTGGATTTCTCCCCTGACCACCGAGGAATTCTATGGGCACGGGGACACGGATAAGGCAGTACGGGAGGCGGCCGCCTCCTACTACGGCCTGGAACATGACGAAATCGACTACTCGTGGAAGAAGACCGTTCGATACATGGGGATCAACCACGAGGTAGTACCGATGGAAGATGCGCTCAAGTGCAAGGACTGCCACTCCAGAAGGCGTCCCGGCCGGTTGGACTGGAAGAGCCTCGGTTACGAGGGGGATCCGTCTAAGTAGTCTTTCGCGGGTTCCTGCGTAAGCCTCCTTGCTCGAGGCGGGCCGGCGGGCCGGGAGGCCCGCCGGCCCATTTTTACTGCCTGTGGGTACCGCACTCAGGATGTCTCCCGGCCTCGTGCGGCCCAGATCGGCTCACCAAACCCCCTGTCAGGCCAGTTCGCCGCGGACGCTTTAATGACATAGAGTGTTGCGTGCTCGGGAGGCGCTACTTATCATTCGCCAATTCGGCGATCGTCGCGAGAATCGGCCTTGGAGCGACGGTGGGGGGGCTTCCGCCCAGGGGAAGGACCGGGATCGGGGTACCGGGTTATAGGTGATTGTTATTCCTGATAAATTCAGGCTCGCCACGCTGCTGGCGGCATGTATTCTTGCGTTTCCGGTGATGGCGGACCCGTGGGTCGGTCCCGGCGATCTTTCCTTCCGGCACGATATCCAGCGTCTTGCCGATGCCGGTGTGATCAAATCACCGGTGACGGCCTGGCCGATCCCATGGGCGACGATCGCCTATGACCTTGATCAAGCCGGGACACCCGATACCCGGGATCCGGATGTCCTGATGGCGCTATCGCGGGTGACCGCCAAGCTGACACAGATCCGAGACGTACAGGGGCTGCAGCCGGGTGCCAGGGTTTCGGCGGCCAGTGATCCGTTCTGGCTGAGAACCTTCGAGGACACGCCCCGCGACGAAGCCGAAGTCGGTGCTGGTGTTTCCTGGACCGGCAACCGATTCGCGGTCCGACTCCAGGGGTCCTACACCAGCGATCCGGATGACGACCAGGAATGGCGCATGGACGGCTCCTACGCGAGCATGGTTCTCGGCAACCACATCGTCTCAGCCGGGGCGATCGATCGGTGGTGGGGACCTGGTCACGAGAACACGCTGATTTACTCGTCGAACGCGCGGCCACTGGGCGCTTTTTCGCTTGAACGAAACGTTTCCATGCCGTTCCAGCACAAGTGGTTGCGTTGGGTAGGGCCCTGGAATTATGCGTTTTCATGGGGCTTTCTAGGGGATGACCGCCTTGTGTCGGATTCGAGGTTCCTGGCATTTCGCGGCACATTCAGGCCCACCAGCAAGCTGGAGATCGGAATCTCCCGAACGGCGATCTGGTGTGGTACCGGACGTCCCTGCGATGCTGACGCCTTGTGGGACATCGTCAAGGGCGACGACAACGCCGGCGAGGGCGGGATCACCCGCGCCAATGACCCGAGCAACCAGTCCGCAGCATTCGACATCCGCTGGCAATCACCGATCGGTGATGCCCCGTACGCGCTCTACACCCAGTGGATGGCGAATGACGAGGTCAACGGATTCCCGTCGGAGTGGACGGCGCAGGGTGGTATCGAATATTGGGGCACCATGGACTGGCGCTGGTTGCAGGGTTCATACCGGGCCCACCTCGAAGGCACAACCACCATCGCGGACTTTTATGAAGGCGAACCGAATTACGATCGCACGTACAATCACAATACTTACAAGACCGGTTATCGATACAAGGGCAGGTCGCTTGGTGCGGCGGCCGACGGGGACAGTATCGTCGTATCGGCAGGGATCCTCCTGGTCGAGGATACGGGGAGTTCGTGGAACGCGTTGGCGCGCTGGTCCAACATCAATCGACAAGGCAACGGCCTGAACCAGGATCTGTTCCACGCGGTGTCCGCGGACGAACTCAAGGTTTTTGGTGTTCAGTTATCCCGCAAGCAGTCGATTGAATACGGCGAATGGAAACTCGGTAGCGTGGCGATCGGGCTGGGTTTCGAGCACACCGAAAACGAAGTCTCCGGCGGCAATGACGACGATGTCCATGCTTTCCTTCAATGGAGCTGGGACATCCAGGACAACTAGAAAACATGGACTGGAACAAGATGATGGGCGCGAATCGAAAATCGATCCTTTGGGCGATAGCGTGCGCGCTGTTCTTGGGTGCGCTGATGCCCGCGGTGGTATCCGGGCAGGCTACCCTGAACGAAGAACAGCGACAGATGCTGGAGCGCCTGCCCCAGAGCCAGCGAAAAGCGCTGCTGGAATCGATGGGAATAGACCCGGAGGGCGATGAGGCGCAGAGCCTCGAGTTCCCGGAAACGGTGCTACGGGAGGATCCCGAGGCAGAGGAGGAGGCGGAAGAGGCCCGCCTGCAACCCGGGGACACCATCATCGTCCGCCTGGATTTTCCAACGGATCTCGAGCCGTCTGAACTGCGCGCCCTGGAGCGTGAACTGGAAGATGAAGAGCGCGTCGCGAACTTGCGCGGTGCAAGGACCTATCGACTCGACGACAACGGCATGCTGGTTTTCCCGGGTGTCGTCAGTATCCGGATCGCCGGACTTTCCGAGGAAGAAGCTGCGCAACGTATCCTTGCCGAGGCAGTCTTGAGTCGATTCGAGGCGGAGGTGACGCACCTGCCGCTGGCGGTCACGGGTCAGGATGCGCTCGAACCTTTCGGCTACCTCCTGTTCAAGGGCGTTCCGGTCACCTTTGCTCCGGCCACAGATATCCCGGTGCCCGCCGATTATGTCATCGGGCCCGGCGATGAAATCCGCGTTCAGCTCTATGGCAGCGTTGATGAGAACTATTCGCTGGTGGTGAATCGGGATGGCACGATCAATTTTCCCGACATCGGCCCGATGGAGGTCGCTGGTCTGACGTTTTCCGACATGCGGGACGCGCTGCGGGAACGGGTTTCCGAGCAGATGATTGGTGTTCGCGCCAGTATCACACTTGGAGAATTGCGCTCGATCCGGGTTTTTGTCCTGGGTGATGTGAACAGGCCTGGTTCGTTCACCGTCAGCAGTCTGTCCACAATGACCAATGCTCTCTTTGTCAGCGGTGGCGTTAATCCCATTGGCTCGCTGCGAAACATACAGCTGAAACGGAAAGGTCAGGTCGTCGGCAGGCTGGATCTGTATGACCTGATGCTGCGTGGGGACAACAGCAACGACGCAAGATTGCAGCCGGGAGACGTCATCTTTATTCCGCCCATTGGGCCAACGGTTGCGGTCAGCGGAGCCGTCAGGCGGCCGGCCGTCTACGAACTGAAAAAGGAAGGTACGCTGGGCGAAGTCGTGGAACTGGCCGGCGGTTTTCTGCCGACCGCCTATCCCAGCGAGGTGCGGGTAGAGAGAATCCGCAAGGATCGCCGCCGCTCGATTCTGGTCGTCGATCTCGGCACGGGGCAAGGGCGGGCGACACCGGTCAGGAATGGCGATCTGGTTCGCGTCGACTCTGTACTCGAAGAGATCGAGAGCAGCGTGACGCTGTTAGGACACGTGCAACGTCCCGGGCGATTCCAGTGGTATCAGGGGATGCGATTGACCGACATCCTGCCGTCGGTTGCACATCTGAAACAGCACGCTGACCGCAGGTACCTGCTGATCCGGCGCGAATCGGAGCAGGGCGGGCTGATCGACGTGTTGTCGGCTGATCTGGAGGCTGCGCTGCTGGCACCGGAGTCCGGAAGCAATCCACTGCTGGAACAACGTGACACCATCCACGTATTCGACCTGGAGTCGGGGCGCGCGTCGGTGGTGGAGCCGTTGCTGGAAGAGCTGCGGCTGCAGTCCCGGCACGGACGGCCGAGCCGCAGCGTCGGTATTGGAGGCAAGGTGCGCGAACCCGGATCGTACCCGCTGGAAGCGGGCATGAGGGTCAGTGATCTCATCAGGGCCGGTGCGAACCTGTCGGATTCGGCGTATGCCCTGTCGGCCGAACTGACTCGTTACTCCGTGATCAACAGCGCGGTGCGAACCACGCAGTTGATCGACATCGACCTACAGAGCGTGTTGGCGGGCGACGCACAGTCCGACATCTACCTTGAACCCTTCGACTATCTGAATATCAAGGAGATTTCGTTGTGGCGTGATCAGGCCGAGGTCGAAATTCGTGGCGAAGTCCGTTTCCCGGGTAACTTCCCCATAGAGCCGGGCGAGACGCTCAGTTCCGTTATCGAACGTGCCGGTGGTATCACCGAATTTGCTTTCCCGGCCGGCAGCGTATTCCTGCGTGAAGAGCTTCGCGAGCGCGAGCGCGAGCAGATGGAGCGGCTCGCGGCCCGGCTCGAAGCAGACCTGGCGACGATGTCATTGCAGGCCGCGCGATTCGAAGCGGCCGGCAATAGTTCCTTCAGCCTCGGGCAATCGCTCCTGACACAATTGCGGGACGTCGAGCCGGTCGGTCGCCTGGTGATCAACCTGGAGTCGGTGCTGGAGCCCGACAGGGAGACCGCAGCCGATGTGATCCTGCGTGATGGCGACGTCCTGATCATCCCGTCCAAGACCCAGGAGGTTACGGTGATCGGAGAGGTGCAGTATTCGACCTCTCACTTCTTCGCCGAAGGCGTAGATCGCGATCAATACATAGGTCAGAGCGGCGGGCTGACAGCAAACGCCGACAAGAAACGCATCTACGTAGTACGCGCCAATGGCGCGGTACAGGCCGGGTCGGGATCGTCGAGGTGGTTCCGTCGTTCGGCCGGACGCCGCATCGAGCCAGGCGACACGATCGTTGTTCCGCTAGACGTCGATCGCATGCCGAAGCTTCTGCTATGGCAGAGCGCGACAAGTGTGCTCTACAACCTGGCCATTGCTGCTGCGGCTGTCGGCTCCCTGTAACCGGAATCATCGAGGCGCTGATGAGCAAGAGTACCGATAGTCATGATGTAGACCTGTTCGCGCTGGTCAGCGTCATAGTCAGGCGACGCTATGTTGTGTTGTCGACCCTGTTCATCGTGACGGCCATTGCCGTGTTGATGGCCTTTCTCATGACGCCGATATACCAGTCACAAGTGTTGCTGGCACCGGTCCGTGACGATCAGGCGCAACAGGGCCTTGCTGCGATGGCCGGCCAACTCGGAGGGTTGCTGCCCCTGGCGGGATTGTCGGGATCGACTGGCAACGAAACAAAAGACCAGGCGCTGGCAATACTGAGATCGAGGTCGTTCACCGAAGGATTCATTGCAGAGAACAACTTGCTGCCGATCCTGTTTTCAGATCGATGGGATGCCGAGGCATCGGATTGGCGGGTCAAGGAAGCGGACCAGATCCCGACGCCATTTGACGGGTTCCGGTTGTTCGACGAGCAGGTGCGGACCATACGCGAGGACAGTACAACTGGCCTGGTCACGGTGGCGATCGAGTGGCAAGACAGGATGCTCGCGCGAGACTGGGCCCGGGACCTGGTGGATAGACTGAACAACAGCATGCGGGAACAAGCAATCAGGGAGTCCCAGCTGAAGATCGAGTACCTGGAGAAGGAAGTACAGTCCACCAGCGTTCTCAATCTGCAGGAAGTCGTGTATAGCCTGATGGAACAGGAGATCAGCACTATCATGGCGGCACACGTCAATGAGCAGTTTGTTTTCAGGATCCTCGATCCAGCAGCTGTCGCAGACGAGGACGACTTCGTGCGTCCGAAGCGGGTCCTGATCATCGTAGCCGGCTTCATGTTCGGGTTTGTACTCGGTCTCATCGCCGCGTTGTTTTTCGATTTCGTCAGTCGATATCGGGAACGGAGCGCCATCGAGGCATGAAGCACGAGACAAGCCGGCCCGTGCACGGCCGCTCAGGGACCAGCGCATCCGCCAGCCCGGTCCGTGTCCTTCATGTGGCGGAATACATCAAGGGCGGCATAGCAACCTATCTCGATGCGGTACTGGCGCATCGCGCGGCAACGTCGGGACCGGAGTCAGTCGCTCTCATCGTTCCGGATGCGGAGCTTGACCAGGTCCACCCACCGAAAGGTGTACGGGTCGAGACATACCGCTATGGCGGCCGTGGACCGATCTCGCTTTTCAGGCTCATGTGGTCGCTCAGAAAGGGGATTCGCGAGATACGCCCCGACATCGTCCATATTCACAGCAGTTTTCCGGGCTTTGCCGGGCGCCTGCCAATGATGCTCATGGGCCGCAGGCCGATCTGTATTTACTGCGCACATGGCTGGTCTTTCGAGATGGAGATGGCGTCCTGGCGGCGCGCTGTATTCGCATTCGTCGAGCGACTGCTTAGCCGCACGACTGACGCCATCGTGAACATCTCGATGTCGGATCACCGCGCTTCACTGGATTCCGGGTTCGACGAAAGTCGTTGTGTGTACATACCCAATGGCGTTGACTTTGTCGATGCCGACGACAGCGGAGACGACGTGCCGCTGGACGACGAGGTGGTCAATCTCTTGTTCGTTGGTCGTTTTGATCGTCAGAAGGGAATCGATCTGCTGATGGATGCGATGGCCAACTTGAACGACGAGCCGCTGTATCTCTATGTCGTCGGCGAGGCGGTCCTCGGGGGTGCCGAAGTCGTCCCATCGGCCAATGTGGAGTTCCTCGGCTGGCGACCACGCAACACCCTGCAGGGGTTGTTTGCCAGGGCGGACGCCGTGGTCATGCCTTCTCGCTGGGAAGGTTTCGGGATGGTCGCGATCGAAGCGATGTGCTGTGGCACTGCAGTGATTGCCAGTAATCGCGGTGCCCTGCCGGAACTCGTTCGCGACGGGGAGACCGGCCTGATCTTCGACCTCGATGATCAGGATGGTCTGGTGGGGACCCTCAAGGGTTTGGATAAGGCCGCACTCAGGAGGATGGGTCGCGCAGGTAGAGAACGCTATCTCTCCTTCTTCACCGCAAAGGTCATGAATGAGAGACTCGACGTGCTTTATGGAGCATTGGCGGACGGCCGGGACGCGGCCCAGGCGAGAGATGCGATCGCCCGGATGGAGACTCGCGCGAACAAGGACGATCGCAAAGACGGCAGCGAGTCCGGAGCCATAGTTTCGTGACCACGACGTCAGAAACTGCTGAAATCGTCTATCTGAACGGACGATTTCTGAGTCAGCCCACCACAGGGGTGCAGAGAGTCGCTGCAGAGATCATCCATGCGATCGATCGCCTGATCGCCGACGGTAAGTGTCCCGATTTTCGGTTCCAGATTGTTGCGCCGAGGAATGCGTCCCGGCGGCTGAAGTTGTCCCACATCCCACAGGTGACGGTAGGCAGGCTGACGGGCTACGGCTGGGAACAATCAGAATTGGCGTGGCATGCGAAAAAGAGTTGGTTGATCAGTTTTTGTAACCTGGGGCCTGTGCTGCACAAGAGGCAGATCGTGATGATTCACGACACGCAGGTATTCGCGATGCCGGAAAACTTCTCGCGCGCATTCGTCGCTTTCTATCGCACGATTCTGCCCTTGCTCGGTCGCCGGTCCCGGTCCGTGTTGACTGTTTCCGCATTCTCCAAGGGCGAACTCGTCGCCAATGGCGTTGCCCCGGAAACGAAGGTCACCGTTGTTCCGAATGGTGTGGATCATGCGTTGAGGGGTCCCGCCGACGATTCGATCCTGAAACAATATGGGCTTAGGCCCGGGGCATACGTGCTGGCCGTGGGAACGGATAAGCGCAGCAAAAACTTCGACCTTCTGCGTGAATCGGCGGCTGGTCTGAAATCCAGGAACCTACAGCTTGCGATCGCAGGGGGGCATAATCGCTCCGTTTTCGAAGCCGGGGAGGAGGGTAGTGATCGCGGTGGCGATATTGTCTATTGCCGAGAACTCGATGACGCCAGGCTACGCGCGCTCTACGAGAATGCATTTTGCCTGGCCATTCCTTCTCTTCATGAAGGATTCGGGTTGCCGGCTGCAGAGGCGATGATGTGCGGCTGTCCTGTAATCGCCTCCAAGCGGGCTTCGCTGCCGGAGATTTGCGGTGACGCCGCGCTCTTTTGCGATCCCTTGGGCGTGGACTCGTTCCTTCAACAGGTGGATCGGCTGGCTGGTGACCCGGAACTGCGCGAGACTTGCATGGCGAGAGGTCGGGAGCGTTCGCAGTCGATGACGTGGCGACGTAGCGCAGAATTGGTCATTGAAGGCCTGAGGTCATCATGAGCTTTGGGAAAAGCTGACGATGCCGGTTGCCCGGATCAAGCGGATGCGCAGAGCCCTGGCCGACAGAATCCGGCCTCGCGGTCTCGTTTTCCACCATGTCCCGAAGTGCGGCGGGACGTCGGTGGGTATGTCGATCCGAAGAAAGTACCTGTTGTCACAGGCCGGAATCGTGCCGGCCCCTTCCTTCCATGCAGTCGGCTCTCTTTTCGCGTCTGACGATCGTCTTGCGATCCTCCAGCATGCCAAGGAATTTCGCGAGAAGATGCTTCTCTACCACCTGCATTGCGGGGTGAAGTGTGTGTCTGCACACGTTCGATTCAGCACCGTCGCCTATCGCGAGTTCAATGAGACACATGGTTTCGTGACTATCCTGCGGGATCCGGTCGAGCGGTATATCAGTCACTTTTTCTACGGCACCGGGCGCGACGGTCATATGAGTATCGACGAGCCATTGGAAAAATTCGTCGAGACCGAAGAAGGGCGACTGTATGGTGCCGCCTACTGCGACTACTTCTCAGGTCTGGGCGCCTTCGATGATTATCGAACGGCGGAAGCGATTGCCAGGGCGAAGAAGAACCTCGGGCTGTTTGCCGTTGTCGGTTTCCTGGATGACCTCCCGGGGTTCTGCGACGGTATTCGACACCAGTTTGGGTTCCGACCCCGGATCGGGCACCTGAACCGAGGACAGACCGCCCGGGCGGGCGCGGGACGAGAGATTCCCCGGCCGATTCTCGATCGCATTGAGAAGCTCTGTGCGCCCGATCGCGAGATCTACGAGCACGCGAGAAAGGAGTTCTCGCCGTGAATTTGCTGCCAGCAGCATGTGAGCCGGGGACCTAGCGTGACGGATGCTCGCGGTCGACCCGGTGGCGCTTTCTCCAGACTTTCACTGCGAAACAACGTGGCGTGGACCACAGTGGGATACGCCGTATACACGTTTTGCCAGTGGCTGATTCTGGTGATCGTTGCCCGGCTGATCGGTGTGACGGCGGTCGGGCAACTCGGATTCGCGCTCGCGATCTGCGCGCCGGTGTTCACGCTGGCGCACCTGGGCCTGCGCGTGGGCCAGGCGACGGATGCGCGTGGCGATTTTGGTTTCGGCTCCTACTGGGCGCTGCGCATCATCGGTAGCGTGTCTGCACTCCTGTTGTCGATCGGCATCGCATTCATGCTCGATCGCGGTGCCGAGACGACGCGCATCATTTGCCTGGTCGCCACGGCGAAATTCGTCGAGTCGCATTGTGACGTTTTCTACGGGTTGTTCCAGCAGCGTGAGCGCATGGACTGGCTGGCCAGGTCACTGATCGTGCGCGGCATTTTGGGTGCATCTTTGATTTTTGCAGGTACCGCCCTGAGCGGGCAACTTGCGACGGGACTGGCGCTCCAGGCCGCGGGCTGGCTCGCGGTGTTTCTCGCCCACGACCTGGGAATGGCCAGGCGGATGAACGACGAGGAGTCCGCTGGCGGAGGCGGCATCCGGCCCGATTGGGACTCGGGGCGGCTTTGGAGGCTGTTTCGCGTGTCGATGCCACTTGGCGTCAGTGGTGGCCTGATTGCCCTGCGTCAGAGCACTCCCCGTTACGTCATAGAAAAGCTCCTCGGGCTGGAGGCAGTTGGCCTGTTCACTGCGGTCTTCTATATCCTCAATTCGGTCGTACTTTTCATCAATGCCATCGGACACGCATCGTCGGCCCGGCTGGCTCGGCTCTATTCCCAGGGCATGGCGGCGGCGTTCCGCAAGCTCCTGGTCAAGCTGGCAGGCGTAAGTGGTCTTGTCGGCCTGTCGCTGTTCGTACTGGCGATCCTATGGGGCGACTACCTGATCGACTTCCTTTACGGCCCGGATTTCCTCGCCGCGAAGGGTGTACTTGTGGCGCTGATGGCCGCCGCAGGAATACGCTTCGCCGCCGCGATGTTTCAGTTCGGGATCTTCGCATCCCGGCAATTCACTGTGCATCTGGCGATCCAGGCGGCCTTGCTGGCATCCGCGCTACTCTTCAGCATTCTCCTGACCAGCACCTTCGGGCTGAGTGGCGCCGGTTGGGCCGTGTTTGCCGTATCTCTGGTTCACATGTTGATCGTCATGCGGGCGAACCTCACCCTGATCCGCGGGATGGACCCGGTGACCGAGCGCAATGCAGATTGACGCAGGGCAAACGGCAATGACTCCGAAAAAGCATGCGGGACTGCGGGTTCTCTATATAGCGGGAGCAGGCCGCAGCGGAAGCACGATTCTTGACAGGGTGCTGGGCACCGTGAAGTCAGCGGCTTCCTACAACGAGTTGTATCGCGTGTTCGAAGACGGCTTCGCTGCCAACGGCAGGTGCGCGTGTGGTATGGCCTTCCGTGATTGTGGGTTTTGGCACGGCGTGGCTATCAAATCGGACCTGACCGATCGAGAGATCCGCGAATGTATCGAGGCGTCCAGGCAATTCGATCGCTCTCGGATGTTCCCGGCGGTGTATCTGGACTGGATGGGGGAGTCGAAGAGAAAACAACTGGCGCGATATCGGTCCCAATTGGCCCGACTGCTGCGAGCAATGGCGGCGCAAGCGGAGATCGATACGATCGTGGACTCTTCGAAATTGCCCACCAGGGCGCTATTGCTGGACGGGTTGGATGGGATAGACGTCAGCGTGATTCACCTCATTCGCGAGCCTCGGGCGGTCGCCCACGCATGGTTGAAGCAACGGTTCGATCCCGGCAAGGAATCATCGATGTCGCGCTATGGCGTACAGAGAACGATGCTGTTCTGGGCGGGGCGGCAGTTGCTGGCGGAGCGGCTCGCGCGCAGATTGCCTTATCTGAGGATTCGTTACGAAGACTTCGCAAGGCACCCGGAACAGACGCTGGATGAGATCGCTGGGTTCGTGCCCGGTTGGGAGGGGCGGATGCCTGCCATCGGCAGCGATGGCGGGGTCAACCTCGGTGTGTTGCATTCACTATCCGGAAATCCGGATCGCTTCGCGACCGGACACACGCGGATCCGGCTCGATCAGGCGTGGCAGGATTCGGGTGATCGACAGAAACTCGATCGCGCCCGTCATCTGATCGGCCCGGTGGCGAGGCGCTATGGCTACTGAAGATCCGGTGCAGAATGTGGGCGGGCGACGTCTCGTTCTTGTAACCGGTTGTCCCCGGTCAGGAACGACGGCGGTGGGGACCATGATGTCGATCGGTGCGCGGACGCGATATCTGTACGAGCCATTCAATTTTCATTCCGGCGTGCAACAGATCCGTCGCTATTTCGAAGTGCCCGGTACTGGCGATTTCTCGATGGAGACCTTCGACGACATCGTATCCGGCATCCGTCGGCTCGATCTGGATCTCAAATCGGGTCTTTTTCCCGAGGATCGCGGATTGCGGCGACTGGTGAAATTGACGATCGGCGGCCGATCACGAGTCTCATATCTTCTCTGCCGGCTGGACCGGAACCTGAAAACATTGATCTGGAAAGACCCGATTGCCGTTTTCGCGAGTCTCGCTGCCGTACAAAGACATGGGATCCCGGTCCTCGTTACCGTCCGAAATCCGATAGCCGTGGCCGCCAGTTTCAGACGTATGCGATGGGCCTTCGATGTTGCAGATCTCAACAGACGCCTGTCGGCCCTTGGTGTCGATCAACCTGCGTTGATCGACCGCTACAAGGACAGCCTGGAACGATCTATCGTCAATGGCGCGGTGCTCTGGCGACTCATCTACAGCGCGATTCTTCGCTGGGGGCAGGAGAGTGAGCGCATTCGGGTTGTCAATATCGGCGACATCATCAGGCAACCGGCATTAACATACAGGCGAATCTACCAACAGTACGCGCTGCCGTGGTCGCCGGACGTGGAGCGCGTTATCGAGAAGAAGTACGCGCCCGTCAACAAGCGCTGGGTGCGATCTTCCGCGGACCTGCCGAAGAGGGCCCACGTGGCCGGGCGGGACGTTTCGGAACTCAACAGCTATGGGGAGAAGCTGCTGGAGCCGGATGAGATGAAACTGATCGAGGAAATAACCGGCGACCTGTGGTCGTCGTACCAGGACTCGCCAATCAAAATCACCGGATGACCTGTGACCGCCAATCCGAATGACGAGACGCTACGGATGCCCGAATTCTTCGTAATCGGGGCGCCGAAAGCAGGTACGACGTTCCTGTACAAGATGTTGTCGGTTCACCCCGGCGTCTTTATGTCCCCGATCAAGGAACCGAATCATTTCTGTGAGGATCTCCACCCGCTGGCGACAAGTTCGAAACTCAACGACAGGGTGCCGCTGGATATCGATGCGTACCTCGCCACGACTGAGCGGGCACCGCTTCAGTCGGCCTGGATTGAGGAGCGCCGGAAATACTGCAGGCTTTTCGAAAATGCCCTGGATCACCAGGTCCGTGGTGAGTCCTCGACAAGTTATATGTATTCGGCTGTCGCCGCGGCCCGGATTGCCGAGGCCCGCCCCGACGCCAGGATTATCGCCATACTGCGTCCTCCGGAGGAGAGGGCCTTCAGTCACTACATGATGGATCGCCGGATCGGTATCACTGCCAGCAGTTTCCGCGAGGAAGTCATGCGCGAGGTGAACGATCCCTCTTGCCACTGGGGCAATTCCCGGCTGTACCTGTCACTCGGACGATATGCCGAGCAGTTGGACCGCTACTACCGGTGTTTTCAACCGGAGCAGATACTTATCCTGGACTTCGCACAGTTGAGAAGCGATCCGACGGCAACGTTGGGGAAAGTTCTACGGTTTCTGGGGGTCGCAGAGTCGACAGATCTTGAACTGCCTGATTCCGTGAATAAGAAAGCACTGGCGCGTTTCCCGGGCGTCAATCGCCTGCTGCACAGGACCATGCTCAAGCGAGGGTTACGGTCAGTTCTGCCCGCGGGGATCAAGACGTGGTTGCGGAAGGTTTACTTCGTAAGCGCGGCGGACGAGGCGCTCGACCCGGCCGATGGCGAACTTGTCAGAAGTAATCTCGCCGGCGATACAAAGAGACTGGCAGAGCGTCTCGCTGACGAGACGCCGGGCTGGGTCCGAAACGGCACTCAACCCACCGGGCCGCCCGAGCGCGGAGGAATAGCCTGATGGCGCTCGAAGTACCGCTTCTCGGTCTCATTGTCCTGCCACTGATGGCGATCAGCCTTGTACTGCGTGCCCGTTGGATGCTCTGCCTTGTGTTTCTGCTGGCGCCGTTCAAGGCCTCCTCGGTTGTGAATTTCAGTTTCGGGGGCGTTCCTTCGGGTCTGCAGGCTGGTTACTTCGCCGCGTTGGTGTTCTTTCTGAAGATTCTGTTGGACAGCGTCACACTGGGACGGATGAGGGTCTCGAGGGAGGTCGTGAAGTCCTTCTCGATGCTGTTTTTGTTCGCGTGCTACGCGACGCTTACGGCAATCGTTCTGCCGGTCCTGTTCCGCGGCTCGGTCGATGTGTATCCGCTGGACCTGGGATTGCGCGACAACGATCTCACGCCGCTGACTCCGCGGGCTGGCAACATCACCCAGACGATCTACCTGATAGTCAATGTGACTCTTGCCGCAGCGATCGCCAACGTCATCGTGACGGGCAAGGATTACCTGTTCGCGGCCCGCGCTTACGTTGCCACCAGCGTGTTCATTATCCTGATGGGGATCTACCAGCTTCTGGCCCATTACGGCGGTTTCTACTATCCCTACGACGTCATTACGAACAATCCGGGATATTCGCAACAGTTTGACCAGCAGTTGCTCGGACTGAAACGCTATTCCAGCGTTTTCACGGAGCCCTCTGCGGCCGCCCACTGGCTCGTTGGCTTCCTGCCATTCGCGATCGTCGCATACCTGCGTGGCCTGTTCGGCACCTGGTTGCTTTGGGTGATCGTGCTGGCGGCCGGTTGCCTGCTGGTCGCGACGTCGACGACGGGCTACGCCGTTGCTGTCATGCTGATGGGCTACGCCGGGTTCAGGCTGCTCTTGCGGGCCGCTAAGGGGATAACGAAGGTCAGTCACCGGGCGTTCGCCTTGGCACTGGTTTTCGGCACCGGGATAACATTTGTATTCGGCTGGATGTGGTTCAGCGGCTTCTTTGAACTCGTGACCGCGGTACTCGACAAGGCCGTACTGACCAAACTCGCTTCGGCTTCCGGAGAACGTCGGCTCGGCGGCGATGCCCATGCATTCTGGCTGCTGATCGAAACAGCTGGTCTCGGTGTTGGCTGGGGAGGAAACAAGGCATCGAGCCAGTTGTTGCGCGTGGCTAGTACGACCGGTGTTTTGGGCATGGTGATTATTGGCTACTTCATCGTCGGGCTTGTCAGACGAAATCGCAGCGTTCGAACCAGCGAATCCGCCGGCACACGCATGAAGGACCTTGTGTCCGCACATGGGTGGGCGGTGGTCGGCATGTTCCTGGCTGCGCTTGTCGCGGCCGGCGATCCGAACGCGCTGGGATTCTGGATCGGTCTCGCGATGTATGTCGCGGCGATGGTCGGGGCTGCAGAAGGAGAGCGGGTTGTGGGCACACAACCAGATGTAAGTGCAGGTCAGGGCGTCGTGCCGGCACCGCTCCCTAATCCCTCCGCGTAGAGCAATACGGTCGACCGGCAAGCCGGGCGCTTGATCCAGCCTGCCATTCGCGATGTATCATCGTCGCCTTATGGCAATTACCAGCGGTGGAAACCAGTGACTGCGAGAAGCTCCCTTGACCGTTTTATCAAGCTGCGCCTGACACTGGTGCTGCTAATACTGACCGCGTGCTCAGACAGCCCGGTGTCAGCGGCAGACAGTGATACGACTCGAAATGCCGGGCATGACCGGATTGTTGCAGACGTACGTTCGCAGTTGTTCGAGGGGCCGGTTGCAGCCCTCATCGATCTGGACCGCCTGGATCCCCAACATCAGTCTCCGGCCAACCGCCTCGGTCTGACAGCCCGTTGGACCTATGACCCGGAGGTCGCAATCGCCTATATCCGTGCCGCTGGAATCAAGTGGCTGCGACTCGGTATCGACGAGCATGCGCAAGCGGTGCTCGATATGGCGCGGGAAAATGACCTCAAGGTCCTGGCGCAGCTCGGTTATGGACCCGTGATGGACATGTCGCCAGAGGTACTGGCGGAATGGTACCTGGAGAGATCGATACCCCTGATTGAAAGGAATCGCGATGTGATTGCCGCGGTTCAGATCTGGAATGAGCCTTTCAATTTTCCGCGTGTGGATAAGAACGGAAAGCGGATGGGCGCCTGGCCGGCCCGCTATGGCGGCCGCTGGTTCGGCGGCGCATACGTGGCCCCGTTTGCGGAGTTCTCAGAAATAGTGGCCGTGGGTCTGCGGGAGCGTTTTCCTGATCTCGTGCTGGTCGGCGGAACAAAGATACCGGGCTCGACGCTGGAGATGATGCAGACGACCAAACCGCCCCTTGATGCGGTTTATCTGCAGCCATACCCGCGAACCTGGCCGCCCGAGTGGCTGCGCGTGCTGAACGATCCGGTCCACGAGTTCGGGTCCGAGTACAACGTCGACCCGGCAATTGACGTCTTTATGGATCGCACTCGGGACGCTGCGCGGAAACAGGACCTGGCCCTTTGGATCACCGAGATCGGTGCGACCACCTACAAGGCGGCCCCGTCGAATCGCAATTACGGGCACCCGCCGGTCAGTGAGGACTTGCAGGCGAAACTCTATGCCAGGATCTGGGCCAGCTACATGGCTGCAGACGTTGAGCGCTTGTTCTTCTTCATGCTCAACGATGAGAAGAAGAAGCCGCAAGCGACGATGCCGCAACGGCATTTCGCGATGATCGCACCCGGC
>CAJIAD010000387.1_pt1 | contig 17885 bp, 10 predicted proteins | sample 9198981 | NCBI WGS metagenome assembly CAJIAD01 (sample SAMEA7708274, study PRJEB35096) | sediment metagenome | biome: marine neritic benthic zone biome [ENVO:01000025]; feature: sediment [ENVO:00002007]; material: shallow marine sediment [ENVO:03000034] sea grass bed [ENVO_01000059] ...
TTCTCCAGCAGTGTCTGCCGCACCAGCGCATGCGCGAACTCGAAGCGATGCCGATGACGGTCCACACTCGGCAACACGAGTCGCGCCGCCTCGGCGGTCTCGATCACCTCGATCGGCGCGTCGCCGTCGAGCTTGCCGGCGGCCTCCAGGATCCGCGCATCGAAACGCAGACCCATGACCGCGGCCAGGGTCAGGCTGTTCACGGTCGACTCATCGAGACGGTCCAGGCGACGCCGGATCACCAGGCGGACGCTCTCTGGCACGGCCAGATGTTCTACGTCGATGTCATCCCGCCAGCGGCCGTCTGCGTCGAAAAGCCGACCTTCCTCGGCGAGATGCTGGTAGACCGACTGGACGAAGAACGTGTTGCCACTGGTGTCCTCGTAGATCAGGTCGACGAGGTCGTCAGGTGGACTAGGGCCGCCCAGGTTGGCAAGAAGTTCGCGCACCTCGTCGCGCCCCAGGTGCCTCAGTGGCAGCCGGGTGGTGAACTGCTGTCGTGCCAGCCGCGGCAAGGCGCGACGGAAAGGCTCGCCCTGGTCGGTCTCCAGATCGCGATAGGTGACAACCAGCAAGAGCGGCAGCCGGGTGATTCGGGGAGCCAGGTGCTCGAGCAACAGCGTGCTCGACTCGTCGGCCCAGTGTTGGTCATCGAGCAACAGGATCACGGGGCAGGACTGCGTCAGTCGCGTGAGGAACTCGAGCACCGCGTTGAACAGGTAGCGCTGCTGCTGTTCCGGCGGCAGCTCCATGGACTCCGGTATCCCGGGAAACGTCCGCCGCAGGTCCGGCAGCAGACGCGCCATCTCCGGGGCCGTTCCGCCCAGGACGTTTGCCAACGCGTCTTGCGGCAGACATCTTGCGATCTCTTCCAGGATCTCGGATGCGACGATGAACGGGGCGCCATGCTCCTCGTAGGCGTGGCCCACCAGCGGCAGCATGCCGCGCGAGCGACCCATCTCCAGCGCTTCCTCCCCGAGACGGGTCTTGCCCACGCCTGGTTCGCCACCGATCAGGAGGAGACCGCCTTCACCCTGTGCAGCCATATCGAGTGCGCCGGCGATGACCTCGCATTCCTGCAAGCGTCCGGCCAGTTCCGTTAGTCCGGGTCGTGCGAGATCGAGGGTGTCGATGTCGAGCGGGGCCGGTTCGGAATAGCTGAATTCCGTGGCGGTCGGCGGGTCGGCCGGCGTCTCCGGCACGATGCCATCGGGCGAGATATCGAACACCCAGGCCAAAACGAGCGACACCGGCAGGCCCAGCACGACGACTGCGACCAGCACTTGTCCTGCCCATTCCGGCATCGCCAGCAGGCTGAGGATGGTATCGCCGAACTGCAGCAGCACCCAAGCAGCGATACCGTAGGCGATCGCGACGCGCACGACCTTACGGCGACGCAGCTCGCTCCAGAAACTCGCAAGGCTCAGTGACTTCAAGCGATGCCCCGCTTCGAATGAACAATTGATAATGAAAAATTAGTAATTGTTGGAACCCGATATCGTGTTTGTTCTAGAGAGGATTGTCCCGTGAAGAACCAATTATTAATTGTTAATTATCAATTAATAATTATTGCTTCCCGGTCGCACTCTCTTGGCAAAGAGTAGATGCTCAATGGCCATTCCGCCTTTCGACCACGAGCCTGCTGTCGCACTGATCTGAGGCAATTCGGGTCTTCGGGTCCCGTGCTAGCATCGAAGACGATGGGAGATCGGCAACAGAAGACCGGGCAGCTGGCTGCCGGCTTCGCGCTGGCAGTGCTCGTCGTTTTGGCCGCATTTCCCGGAGTCATCCACGCAGACCCCGCGCTCGGCGCATCGCCCAATCCCTTTGAAGAAAAGAACGAGAAGTCACCCGACTTCCAGGGCAGGGTCGATGCCATTCATGCCGGCATCTCCTCCCAGGTGGAGCGATCGGCGCGGCGTATCGACTCGTTCTTCGCCGACGATCGCTACTACACCGATTCGACCAAGAGCTATGCCAGGCTCAGCGTACAGAGCACTTTCGAGGATGGCGAGGACACCGAATCGGAAGCCAGGGTGCGGGTGCGGATAGATCTGCCCGGTACGCGACAGAGACTGCGTCTGTTTGTGGAGGGCGGCGACCCGGATGAAGGGGAGGGGACGCAATCCGACTCCATCACCGAGGCACTGGACGACAACGACTACAACGTCGGACTCGAAGCATCATTGCGCAACACCGGGCGCTGGGACCTGCGTCCGGGTGTCGGCGTCAAGGCATCGAATTCGCCCGATCCGTTTGTGCGCTTGCGGGCGATCCGCTATGCGCAGCTCGATCAGTGGTTGATGCGGTTTGCGGCAGGCGCGACAGAGTTCGTCGATGATGGTACCGAGCTGCAGATGCGCGTGGACTTCGATCGCAAGATCCGGCCCGGCTGGTTGTTTCGTTCTGCGAGTCGCGCCAGGTATCGGGACGACAAGGACCGCATCGATCTGCTCCAGCAACTGACGCTGTTCAACAAGCTCAACAATCGAGTCGGCATCGCGTACGACGTCGGCGTCCAGGCGGACGACGACCCGGACTGGGAGGTCGATCGCTACTTCGTGCAGACACGGGTGCGATTCCGCGCCTATCGCAAGTGGCTCTTCCTGGAGCTCAAGCCGCAGGTCGTGTTCCGGGAGCGCGAGGACTACGATCCGAGCTACCTTTTATCGATCCGCGCCGACGTCGTGTTTGGCGAGCGTTATCGATAGGTACGAACTGGCCGGTGTGAAGTGAGCCATGCCCAATCATGAAATGAAACGGCCGGACTTCGTCGCCAGGGACTGACACGTTCCCAATCGGCTTCGTGCCCCGATTGCGGCGGCTTTCGTCATTGCATCGTGCTAGTCTGCGCCGCCTGTCGCCATGGTACACACACTCGACACGCAGATCTGGCTGCCGCAGCCACCCGAGGAGGTCTTCCCCTTCTTCTGCGATGCGTTCAATCTCGAGCGCATCACACCCGATGCGCTGCGCTTTCGGATCGTCACGCCGCGACCGATCACGATGGGTGTCGGTACGACGATCGATTATCGACTGCGGCTGCGTGGTATTCCATTCAGCTGGCAGACCCTGATCAGTGACTGGCGACCGCCGTTCGGCTTCGATGATGAACAGGTCGCGGGTCCGTTCCGGCGCTGGGTGCATCGCCATCGTTTTGTTGCCTGCGAAGGCGGCACCTTGATGATCGACCGCATCGATTATGCGTTGCCGCTATCGCCGGTGAGCGACATCCTGCATCCGCTGATCCGAAACGAGCTGCTGGCGATATTCCGTTACCGGCATGCAGCCATCAGGGAACTGTTCCAACTCGACAGCGACGTGGGCACGACGATCCTGATCGATGCCCGCAAGCCAACGGGCCGAGACAGCAATCCGGATGGCGAAGCGTGGGCGGTCAAACTGTTGTATGACGGTGCATGCCCCTTCTGCCGCAAGGAAGTGGAGTGGCTGCAGCGCTGGGATAAGAGGAACGCACTGGCGCTGGACGACATCTCCGCGACCGATTTCGATGCCGCAAAGTACGGTCTGACCCAGGCGACGGTGGACGGAACGATCCACGCGATCATGCCCGACGGTCGGATCATCAAGGGCATGCAGGTATTCCGGCAGATCTATGCAGCAGTCGGGCTGGGCTGGCTACTGGCGCCGACCGGCTGGCCGGTCCTGAAGCCGGTGTTCGACGCCGGTTATCGCTGGTTTGCACGGCATCGGCATCGCCTGGCGCGTCGCACGGTGTCCGATTGCGATGTCTCGACCTGCCGGGTGACTGACTAGGCTGCATCGCGGGTCGCTACTGGCCAACACAGGTCCTTTTCGATCAATATCCCATTCCCGGGCCGCGGACGGCCGCTCCGATTTGAGGGAAGCAGATGAAACGACGTGACTTTATTCGCGGCAGCGCGATGACTGCGATTGCCGCCACGCTGCCCGGCATGATCCGGGCCGCCACCGAACCCGGCGCCAGTGATTTCGGCGCGACATCGACCGCCGAGGAGGTCACCGCCGGCCTCGACCTGTCCGGCAAGGTCGCCGTCGTCACCGGCTGCAACTCCGGGCTCGGTCTGGAGACGATGCGTGTCCTCGCCATGCGCGGCGCTCACGTGATCGGTACCGGGAGGACCGAGGAGAAAGCGAAGAACGCGTGTGACAGTGTCGACGGCGAAACCACGCCGGTCGTGCTGGAGCTGGCGGACTTCGATTCTGTCGTCGAATGCACGCGGGCGATACGCGCGATCACCCCGACCATCGACATGCTGATCTGCAACGCGGGCGTGATGGCGATACAGGAGCTGGAGCAGGTGTACGGCCTGGAGAAGCAGTTCGTCGTCAATCACCTGGGTCACTACCTGCTAGTCAATCGCCTGCTCGAGGAAGTGGTTGCGGCGCCCCAGGGCCGGGTGGTCATGGTCAGTAGTGGTGCACATCGCTGGGCCGGCGAGGAGGGTATCCAGTTCGACAACCTGTCGGGCGAGGAGGGCTATGACCCGTTCAAGGCCTATGGGCAGTCCAAACTGGCCAACGGATTGTTCTCGCGCGAGTTGGCAAAACGGATTTCCGGCACGAAGGCGACGTCAAACAGCCTGCATCCCGGTGTCATCAAGACCAACCTGATCAGGCACATGCCGGCAGAGCAGCGCGAGGGCGACTGGGCCGATAAGGACATCCCCCAGGGATCCGCGACACAGTGCTATGTCGCGGCCTGGCCTGACCTGGCCGGCGTCAGCGGTCTGTATTTCTCGGACTGCAATCCAGCGACGCCCGAGCCGACGATGCTGGACGACGCGGCCGCCAAGCGTCTGTGGCAGGTATCCGAGAGCATCACCGGGGCGTACCTGAAGAAGGCCTGAGCTACCACCGGGATTGACGCGCAAAAAGAAAGGCCGGGGTCGATGACCCCGGCCTTTTTCGTGCTCAAGCGATCCGTGGATCGCGTCCGTACTTACAGTTCCTCGACGCTGTGTACCACGCCGACATCGGCGATGCCGCCCACACCGTGACAGATCGTGCAGGTCTCTGTGCCGAGTTGCGGCGTTGTCTTGGCCGCATCGAACAGGCCGCCGTTTTGCGCCATGTGGTTCTTCGACGTCTCATCGCTGTGACAGGTCGAGCAGGCGAAGGACGTCGTCGATGTCGCAACGTCGTCATTCCACAGCGTTTCGACGTTGACCACTGTCGAGACAGCCCTGGCTTCGGGCCTGGCGCTGTAGAAGGTACCGTCGTTGTGACATCCCAGGCAGTTCGAGACCCGGCCCGGATATGTGACGTCTTCCCACTTGCCGATGGCCGCGTGGATCGCGTGGCCCAGGTACTGCAGTGACACACTCTGCGGCATGTCACGATTGGCCATGTCCGCGTTGTGGCAGGTGTTGCAGAACTGCGCATCGTTACGTGATCCATGGAATACCAGGAACTCGTGACAGTTGCTGCACTTGGCGTCGTCGACGATCTCGGTCTTGGGTGTGCCGGGGTAGGAGACCGCCACAGCCGGCAAGGCCCTTTCGTATTCTCCGGATCCGGCCAGGGTTTCCACCGCCAGGCGGCCGTTCAGGTGCACGGCGATGTCACCGGTGAAGTCCGGCGGCAGCGGCACCGGCGAGTTCAGCGTAAAGGTGCCGTCACCATTGTCGCTGGTATTGGCGATGACGTCGTCGTAGCGCAGGCGGATGTTCTGGCCGCGGCCCGGGCTCGAGTTGCCGAAGTCGTCGCCGTTATAGAAGTCCGCGGTGACCCAGGAGAAGTACATGTTGAGGTCGGCGCCATTGGCGTTGTCGAACTCCGGATCGTTCAGGACGTCCAGCGAATTGCCGTCGGCATCGGTGTACTCGTAGGTCACCACCGGCGCCAGGCCCGGGCCCGCGTTCTGCACATCGGTGATGGTCTGGGTGAAGGTATCGCCCAGCGCCTTCTGCAGGGGTGCGCCGGCTGCGTGTACGGCGGCATTCGTGCCGGCGATCCCGCCTTCGACATGGCAGATCAGGCACTCGCTGTTGGAGAAGTCGCCGAACGCGTGGCTGAGCTGATAGGTGGACAGGCCGTTCTCGTCGGGTTCGGAGACGAGTAGCGAGCCGACGTGACAGGCGCCGCAGGCTTCTGCGGTGACCGTCTCGTTCCACTTGTCGCCATCTTCGGTGGCGTCGTCGCCCATGCTGGTATGGCAATTCGTGCAGTAGTTGGTGGCCTGGGGATAGGTTACATGTGAGAAGTCGTCCGGCGGCGCATTAAAGTTTTCACCGAAGCCATAGACGATGTAGCTGAACTCGCCCTCCGTGCCTTCCTGACCGGCACGTACGGCAGAAGCGTGGACCGCATGCGCCATGTGTCCGAAGTCGAGCAACTCGGCGTAGTCCTGGTCCCGCGTGAACGGATTGTGGCAGGTCGAACAGTAGTCGGCCGTAAAGCGACCGCCGCCATGTATCTCCAGGCGTTCGTGACAGACGTTGCAGGTCTCCGTCGCGGCGATGTTCTTGGTGCCTGATCCGGCACCGCCATCCGGCACGAAATCCAGCGTTGGGTTGTCCGGATTGATCGCATCGTCGATGCGGATCTCCAGACCGACGCGGTGCGTCAGGCTTGGCTGGTAAGGCACCGCGACCGGGTCGGTCACATTGGTGACATCGGTCGCAAAGGTGTAGGTGTAGCTGCCGTCACGGTTGTCGACCAGCTCACCACCACCATCACGCACAGCCTGCAGCGCCTTTTCGAGCAGGTTCGGGGAGGGGGTCCCGTCACGCGCCTCTTCGAAGGCGTTGATGTAGCTCTGCCAGCGGACCGGTTCGCCACTGGCTGAAGGCAGCAGCTTGACGAAGGTAAAGGTCACGGCGCTCGGGTCGAGGCCGAACAATGGCGTACCGGTGGCGGTAGCCAGGGTGAAGTCGACGACCGGTGGGCTGCTCACTACCGCCGCGGTGATATCCGCCACGATCGGCTCGCCACCGGAAACCAGCAGGTCGACGATCTCCTCGCTGCCCAGGTTGAGCCCGACACTGGGTCCCGGCACGCGACAGTCGAACACGTCGACAACGCCGTCGCCGTTTAGATCTTCATCCGGCAGGTCCGGGACACCGTTCTCGTTGAGGTCCCAGCAGTTGATGCCGTCGCCGCCATCGCTGCCGTCGGATCCCGACGCGCCTGTGTCGCCATCCGAGCCGCCGCAACCGGCCAGCACCAGGGCGGCGGTCGCCGTCAGCACCCATCCAAACCGTCGGTTCGATCTCTCGATCGTGTCCATCGCTCTCCCCCTCTCGAATCAGGAACGCCCGCATGACAGCTTGGATGCCGTGCCGGCTTGCGTCTCAACCCTTGACTTCCCGTGCCCTGCGGGTCCGATGAACTGCACGGTTGCCCATAGCGCACGCGGCGCATCGCTGCTGCAACGCGCCACCCCCAGAACAAATAGTCGATCCGCCCCCCCTATGCAAGCCGCACCAGCCCATGGCAGAAGCTTGCTGGTGACACCGGGCGGATGACACAAGGAAAGCACGTCCTTGCGCGCGCTCCGTCGACACTTCCATCATCAGGCCCGGTGGAATCCCATGACGCTGTATTCGTTGCGCGACTCGAGCAATTCGTCGATGGCGGAGTCCCGGCTGTCGCGCAACGATCTTCGCCCCCAAATGAGTCGCGCCCAGCAGGCGACGGTGTTCCTTTGTACAAGGCCTGCACGCCGTACGGCAGCGAAAGGCGACCGGGCACCCGTTTCGAGTTGTTCGGCCCAGTGGGCGAGAATGATCTCGCGGCATGCCCCGATGACGTCGGATGTGGCGGGGAAATGCCCCAATGCCGAGTGCCCGGGCTCACCGTCCTGCTGCCGCAGCGATTCAGTGACGATATAACGTTCGTAAAAGGGTACCCAGCCGAGACGATACGAGCCGGTTTGGCGTGTATCTGCATCGTCGCCGACCCAGCTGACGGCGAACAGAAGACGGGCTCGCCCGTCCAATGATTCAGGGTTGGGGAGGTGGATACGGCTAGCCGGATGATCTTCCTGCCGGCGTGCTGCGTGGCTCGGGACACGCTGCGGCAATCTGGTCAGGACGATTTCGGCGACTGCACTGTCCAGCCGTTCACCGGACATTGCCCGGGAATTTCGCGCGAATCTCCCCGATTCGAAGCTGGTAGCTGCGGCAGGTGTGCCGAACCAGGCAGAGAGGATCCGATCCTCGGTTGTCGAAAAGAATCTGTTTCCTGTTTCATGGTGCATTGCTGACTCTCCGTACCCCGTGATCCGCAAAGCGCGGTCGGTCCCCGGGGCGAATGAGACAGCCGACGCTTTAGCAGCACTTTTAGCCCGCCCTGCAAGTTGTCACTTAAATCGGCGGTCGGTCCGGGCGAGGAGTCTCAAAGAAAACCCGCCGGGGCCATCAGCCAAGGCGGGTCTTCCGAAATCCGGATTCCCTCGCTTTAGCTGTATTTGTTGACGCGCCCGCAAGCTGAGTTCAAATCGGCGCGAAGGGGCAATCTAGCGTGTCAGGAGACGCGTGACAACAACCTGGATCTAGCTGCGCGGCGCGGACTGCGGCAACTACGAATCCATCATTGGCCGGCGCTCGGTCTACAATCGGTGCGGGCGGAGCATCAAGGAACAGGAAGATGAGGGTCTCGTTGCTCAATCGCGCTATTACGGGCGTATTGCCGTATGTACCGCGGTCGATCGTGTGGCGCATCTCGCAACGCTACATCGCGGGCACGTCGCTGGAGGACGCCTTCCGCACAGTGGCGGATCTCAACGCGAAAGGCATCAGCGCCACGATCGATGTGCTGGGTGAGGATGTGCAGGACACGGCGCTGGCTCAGAGCTATCGCACGCTATACCTGCGTGCCATGGACGAAATTCCGACCCGCGGCGCGCAATGCTATGTCTCGGTAAAGCTGACCGAGATGGGACTGTGCATCGATGAAGGTCTGTGCCGGCGCATCATGCGTGAACTCGTTGAGGCAACGGCGGCGCACGAGGGTTTCCTGCGCATCGATATGGAAGACTCCTCGGTGACAGACGTCACCCTGAGTATCTATCGCGAGCTGCGCCGGGATTTCGATTGTGTCGGGATCGTGCTCCAGTCGTGCCTGCATCGCAGCGCGACGGACGTCGCGGCCTTGTTGGCAGAGGGGATCGCCAACGTCCGGCTGTGCAAGGGTATCTACCTCGAGCCCCCGGAGATTGCCTACCAGAGTCGCGAGGAGATCCGCGATTCCTTCAAGCGACTTCTGGAGAAACTGATCGAGGGCGGCGCGGAACGTGTCGGCATCGCCACCCAGGATCCGCCGCTGGTCGATCACGCCACGGCATTGCTGCAACGGACGGGGATCGACAAGAGCCGTTACGAATTCCAGATGTTGCTGGGTGTCGCCGAGCGTCTGCGTGACAAACTCGTTGCCGATGGGCACCCATTGCGGGTCTACGTGCCGTTTGGCGAAGCCTGGTTTGCGTACTCGCTGCGCCGGCTGCGGGAGAACCCGCAGATCGCCGGGCATGTCATGCGCAACCTGTTTCGATCGAGATAGGCGGAAATCAGCTTGCGTCTTCGGGGTAGAGCCAGGGCTCGTTGTTGACGCTGATGACGCGCCAGCCTCGTGGGTCGCTTTGATCGCGGCCGTCGATCAGAGCGACCCTGAAACTCAACTCGAGGGTGCCGGTTTTGCTGCCCCACCCGATTGCCATGGTGTCTTTTTTCCCTGGGAATATCATGACAACCGTATCAGGCATGTCGATCTCGGAGTCGCGGTAGGGGTAGGCGCCAACCGCCCCCCGAGTAGCCTCGATCAGCGCCATTGCGACGTCATACTCAACATCGCCCGTCACCCGCACCTCGAACTCCTGGCCATGCAACTGCAAGTAGTTGCGCAGGCTCCCCGACTCGCAGGTCCAGGGTCCTTCGTGCTCAGCCTGGCCGCAATGGGCGACGATCGCGCGCGACATACCACCGCGCCTGGCGTGCGGATGGAACTCGACGGTCGCCGAGACTGTGCCCGCGCTGCGATAGGCAGTAGCGCTCTTGATACCGGGACTGGACGCCAGTTCCGGCACCCTCGTGATCATGACGGTCGTGATCTCCTCAAGGTCGGCTTCGCTGACAGGGACCACGAACACGCTCGACATGGCCAGCCTCGTTTCCTCTGCCTGGCCAAATAGTGGCAGCGCCAGGCACAGCATGGAGATCAGCATGGCGCGGGTGTGAATCATGGGGATCTCATTGCCTCGATCGGAACGCTCAGCCATTTGGTAGACGCACAGTTAAAGACAGTCCGCCAAAGGAACGGTTCATGTCCCCCTAGCGCTCCCACATGGCTCAACTGCCTTCGCGGATCCGGCGCAGTCGCTGCTCGATCTCGTCATGGCTGCGGGCGAGGAGGCGCCGAACTTCTCGCTGCGGATCGGCGACCTCGCTTTCGATCTCCTCGACATCCTCAGTCTGGGGCGGAAGATGGGCCGTGGCGGCAAAAATGATCTCCGCGGTCTCCATCAGCCACTTGTAGATGTGCGTCACATGGCTGGCATCGTTGGTCAGCGACACACCCTGCTCGGGCGTAATGAGACCATCGCGGATCAATCGATCCAGCGTGCCGTTGGCTACCGGATCATCGTCGAGAGCCCGTTCACCCAGCGCGAGATAGTTGGCGCTGATCTGGGCCAGGTCCATGTCCTTCGAAGAGCGATCGGCCGCGCGCAGGAACTCGCCGAGGTGAACCCGCATCAGGTCATATTGTTCGCGAATGTATTCGTTCGGTGACGTAATTGCCTCCGCCATGTTTCGCCGTAACAGTCTCAGCTCCTTCATCATCTCGACGATCCGGTGGCTGGCGGTTTTCAACTGGTACAGCCGTTCGGCCTGGTCGCCGTCCATATGGGGTTGGGCGCGGCTGCAGAACTCGAGGATCGCGCCATAGATCGCCTTGATCTTGGTGCGATAGCGTTCCTTCATGCGCATCTTTATAACGGTTCTTGATCTCGCCACCACGTCCTTCATCGGCTCGTCACCCAGCACATCCTGGATACGCAGCCCGAGGGCATTGATCAGGATCTCCACCGCATTGATCGCCAGGTGACGCGTCTCGCTGGTCAGCGCGACCAGCGCCGCGTCCGGATAGTCGACGATCGCATCCGTGATAAAGAGCGGCTGCTCCACGCCATCGACAACGATCTTGTCCGGCAACACTCTCTCGAGGAACGTCACCAGTCGATCGATCAGCGGCACCATCAGTACAACGCCGAGCAGGTTGAAAACGGTGTGAAAGATGGCCAGCTTCAAGGTGTAGTCATCCTGGGCGATGCCCAGCCAGCCGGCTGACACATCAACGAATGCCGCCAGCGGTTGAATGGCGACGATAGCGATGAAGCCGGTGGTGAAATTGAACACCATGTGGGCGCCCGCCAATCGTCGGCCGGCGACATTGGATCCCATCGCCCCGATCACCGCCGTAATCGTCGTGCCGACGTTACTGCCAATCGCCAGGGCGAGTGCGTTGTAGTAAGACACCTGGCCGGTCGCCAGCGCCGCGATCGTCAGCATCAACACGGCGTGGCTTGATTGCATCACGACGGTCAGGGCGATGCCGATCGCTGCATATGTGATGACTCCCAGCAGACCGTCCATCGCGAACTGGGTGAGGTCCATCCCTTCGCTGAGCGCCTCGAAGCCCAGCTTGATGAACTGGATGCCGATAAAGAGGAAAGCGATACCGAGCAGCACGTTGCCGCCGCCCTTGAGCACCTTGTCCTTCTGGTAGATCAACAGGATGCCGAAGACCGCGAGCGGCATGGCGTAGGTCGCGAGATCGATCTTGACGCCATAGCTCGCCATCAGCCAGGCGCCGGTCGTGGTGCCGATATTGGAACCAAAAATGATGCCGATGCCGGCAGCCAGGCCGATCAGCCCGGAGCTGAGGAAGGAGATAGTGATCAGTGAGACCAGTGAGCTGGACTGCATCAGTGCGGTCGTCACCATGCCGAACCCGAGGCTGCGGAGTCGCGTCCGCGTTGCGGCCCCCAGCACGGCCTCCAGCACACCGCCGGTGAAGGCCTGGAAGCCCTGTTCGAGCGCAAGCATGCCGAACATGAATAGCGCGAGACCCGACGCGAGTTGCGTGAAGTCTTCGCTCTGCCAAAAGCCCCAGGACAGGGCGGCAATGACGATCAGGAGGACCAGGGATCGGTACTTGCTCATGCTGTGTGCACTGATTCAGGGAGACCAGTGGATGATGATATTGGCAGGCCTTCGGCGCAAGGCAAGCCTTTACCGGATGCACGGAAACCCGTGCTGGTGAACCGATCCGATTTGGGTTTCTGTTTACCGGACCGACCGCCTGGCGATGGTACCGTTGGAGTGGGTCCGACCAACCTTCATCATCGCCACGAATGGCAGAGGAACAGACCGGTCTGGGTCAGTCGCACAGTTGTAACGCAGATTGCACGCCCGCAATGCCCGGTGCTACTAACGCGAAGTCCTGCCTGTCCGAATTCAATTGACTGGCCTTCACCGAGATCGTCCAGGTGCCGGACGCGGCATTGGGTACCAAGATCTGCTCGATCGTGTTGCGATGGTCACCATCACAATCACTTGTTACTCCCGCGTTATCTGACCTCAACACGCACAGCTCTGCCGGCCGCGCCGGGTTCGCCGGATCCAATTGCCACGGCCCCAAAACAACATTGCTGCCATCGGTTTGCGTCATCTCGAGATCGAGATCATTGACCAGGAGCCCATATCTGGCATCCGAGCCGGGTAGGAGTCCAGCCGGCGGGTCATCCCAGGCCAGCGTCACTTTGAGGTCGCCGCCATGATGCGCGATCGTGAACTGCTCGACTTGATCGGGACTATGCAACACGCCCGTCACCATGCCTGCCGCAGCCTCGATGGCAGCCTCCACCTGAACCAGGCCATAACCAGTCACGTAGTCGGGCCCCACGAAGTCGCCCTCTACCTGGTGAAGCCGGCGGATGTCCCTGGCCGAGTGAACGAGCAGCGCGCGCAACAGGGAAGGTGGCGGGTTGAAATTGGCGGGGGCGCTACCCGTGTTGCCGATATGCTCCAATAGCATGGCAGCGGCGCCAGTGATTGCCGGCGCGGCCATCGATGTGCCGCTCATTGGTGCATACGACGAGCCCGGCACCGTTGAACAGATCCCTGCAGCATCGGCCGATGCGGACGCCTGCGTGGAGCCCGGGCACGGAGTCGTCGCCGCGACAGCGGGTAGTTTTCCACCCGGACCCATGACGTCAGGTTTTATTCGGCCATCGCGTGTGGGCCCCCTCCCGGTGTCCGGCGATGGACGGCACGTCCTGTCGTAGTCGGGCGGCGAGTTTGTAAAACACTCCTCGCCAAGCAATAGGTTGCCCACCGACAATGTGTTCTTGGCGCCATTCGGCAAAGCATGATTGCCCCAGAAACGGAACGGCACCACGGACAAGCCGATCTCGCTGTCAGTGCGATCGACCAATTCGGGTGGGTCCAACGGTGAAGCGAAACTGCCAAGTCGCAGGTCACCCGCTTGTACTGTCCAGCGTGTCAGATCCGCGGGCGGCATCGTCCAGCCAGTCATGACAGCCGGCCTCTCCCAACGGTCGGTCAGTCGATAAACAGACCGATGGGCTCTGTAATTGGCGCCGGGACTGGTGGGATCGAAGGTATGTCGCTCGTCGAACCTGAAGTTGACCAGACCATTGCCGATATCCGCGTCGCCCGCTGCAACCGGTCTTCGTCCGAGCGAAGCGGTTGCCGGTACCAGGCGATAGTCGCCTGCGGAGACCCGGAAATCGTCATCGAAGTCGATATAGATCTTCTCCCCGCGGTCATAAATTCCCGCGTTGCTGCCGGTATCGGTGTGCCGTTCGGCGTAACCGGCATTTCCAGCGGTGGCGACGATCAGTGGTCTGGCAGGCCAGTCGGTCGGGGTCCCATCTTCCCAGCAACCGCTGGATACGGCGTCATACAAGCCAGCGTGATAGGGATACCCCAATTCCCCCGGACGTTGCCAGTGATATGCGCCACGATAGTGGCTCCATGAGTTGTTCGACAAAGCCATGCCGTTCGCGATGGCGTCCGGATAGTCCTGCCCGATCCAGGTCAGCTCGATTCGTTCGCCATTATGATAAATCCAGTGCGAGCGGATCTGCGCTGCGGGCGCCACGCCTTTCCAATTGGGGTCGAGTTGCCCGCTGCCGATCGCCGTACCGGCAACATGTGTCGAATGACGATTCGGCCGTAACGGAAAACGCGTGGTTGCCAGGCCGACGTCGCTGTCACAGACGCCGACCACTGAATTTGGCCAGAACTGATGTTGGCTGTACGTGGGATCGCGCTGCCCCGACTCCTCGCAATCGTCGCGTATCGCCTCAAGGTCGCAGGCGCTGGGTACAGACCCGTAGTAGGTGAACGATACGGATAGCGGTGGATAGTCATCGGTCCGCGCAAACTCAGGGTGGAAAACATCAGTCAGCCTGATGTCGCCTGGTGACACGACACCGAGGCAGCCCGTATCGGCCTCCGCATCCGCCCACTCCAGATAGATCGGTTCCCTGGGATGCAGGCGCTGCTCCGCGTCGATCGTGCCATAGGCCCTGTAATTGTCCTGCGCGTCGTCGCCTTCGAGCGCCATGTCCAGGAATCGTACCCAGGCCGGAAAGTACCTCAGGAGACCGCTGGCGGGTCCCCTGGAACACTCATAAGTCGCGTCGAACAATAATTCGGCATCCGCACCCAGGTCTTCCCCCCTATCCAGGTAAATCGGATCGAGATCCACTGTGCCGTCGTCGCGACGATTGAATGCTGCGCCATTCTCGTCACAATCCAGATACGCGTGACTGATATGGCGTCGTCTCGCCGAGATACCGTCATGGAAAACCCGGGGCGCGAGATCGCCGTGCACTCTGCTCGGTTGGGTTCGTTCCCACTGGCCGATCGTGATGCCGCTCCCATCCACTCCCCAGGGGCCGCCTGGGTCATGCGCCCGGTCCGCGTTGACGCCTGCGCGACCCCGGGCATCCTTGTTGTCATCCTGAGGTCCCGGAGGGCCGGGCGAAATAGAACGGACGCTGTCCTTGCCTTCCAGGTCGCGGATGCGGTTTTCGGGCAGGCTGACGACCCATCGATCGCCGAACCTGCCTTCGGCAACATGGGACGCGTCTGCCTCGGCGAGATCGGCCAGTCGATCGTCTTCGGTGGAGCCGCGATCAAACGCGACGATCAGTTGCACGACATCCGGTTGGCCCGGTCTTTGCTTGCGTCTCGTTTGCGGTGGTACCGCTGGTTCCCCGTTCTTGTCGACGAATCCGTTCGACAGCTTGTAAAGCCTTTTCAGGCAGAAAACCGACCGCACATCGGGCTCGTCATGGACACTCTCCACCAGTGCCGCAGCCTCCGCGATCTCGGATCCCACCTGTTGCCTGACAAGCCATGCGGTACCGCCCAGCGGAGGTCCGAACCTTAGACCAAACGTTTCTTCGATCTCCTTGCGACGCTGGAAGGATGGTGTCGAAAGGAATTGCAGGATGTAACGCGTTATGCCACCGCGTTCGAGCACGAGGCAGTCGCTGAGTCGTTCCGACACGACAGTTTCGGGAATCGGCAAATGGCCAAGCCCCGGGATGTCATGAGGGTGCGCTGCCATCCCGTTGACGGTAATCAACAATGCTGCAGCAAGTGCAAGACCCAATCGAGTACGAGTCACGACAGCCATAGTCCGAGTTTCTATTTCTGTTGTGTGGAGACCGGTTCACCCACCTTGTTTACCACCAGCGGCTGACCGTCCCGTATTGTGCAAAAGAATGCACCAGCTGCTCTTTGGGTGGGTGCCCTCACTGCCTTGTTCTCGTCGGCGACATCCATGACATCACCGGCATCGTCCACGATCCCGGCAATGCTGTCGTCGTCAGCGATTTTCGCTCCGCCCTGGTCTTCGGCGACCTTCGCACCGCCCTGATCCTCGGCGACCTGTGCACCGCCTTGATCTTCGGCGACCTTCGCACCGCCCTGATCCTCGGCGACCTGGGCACCGCCCTGATCCTCGGCGACCTGGGCACCGCCCTGATCCTCGGCGACCTGGGCACCGCCTTGATCCTCGGCGACCTGGGCACCGCCCTGATCGTTGGCGACCCGAGCGCCGCCCTGGTCGTCAGCAGTCCGTGCACCGCCCTGATCGAGGAGAACAATTGCTGGCCCGGAGCTTGTTCTGTCAACCCCGCAAAAGTATTCCGCCGATCCCATCGGTATCGGCACACCGGGCAATCTGTTACCGGAGGATGTTGTGGCTGCAGGTTGATCACCGCAATCGCCGACATGCTCGTGATCCGTCGTCACATCACCGCCGTCTTTGCCGAATCCGCCATACATCTCTGCGGCCAGCACTACTACTGCTGCGGCAAGTGCACCAAGGACAAAATCTCTCGTGCTCATTATCATTCTCCCCTGTCCGGCAAGGTCCGGGATTGACCTAGCCTTCGTCGAGTAGCAACGCCAGACTCTTGGATTCCCTGATTTCCGCCAGGTCCGGTTCGTTTGCTATGAGCGCTTTGGGAAATCCCAGTTCCAGCGCTTTCTCTACCGCCGCCACTGATTCGTCGCGACGTTCAAGTTGTAGTAAAGCGATCGCCGACATGAATTGGGTGTAGCTGTCACGCGGCGAGAGATCGAGGGCCAGTTCAACTTCTTCCTCGGCCTGTGCCAATCGCCCCAGTCGTGCGCAATAGAGTCCCAACAAGGCGTGCAGATAACCATCCGTAGGATTCACCGCCAATGCTGATTCCGCCAACACGCGGGCTTGTTCGAAAGATGCTTCCGCTTCATCCGGCGCGTCCGAATAACGCTGACAGGCGCCCATTCCCGCCCATGCCTCGTAGTCCTTCGGAGTCCGATCGATCGCCTTCGCGTACAGTCGAACGCATCTGGAATAGTCGGCCTGGTAATACGCACTATTGGCAAGGTTGGAGTACACGATCGCTGTTTCGGCCTCGGCTAGCGAGTTCTCCCAGGCCCTGTCCGCACCTACGAAATCCCCGCTCATGAAATGGGCCCCACCGAGGTTATTCAGGGCCGGCGCATTGTCCGGGGTCAAGTCGACGGCGTGGCTGTAGTACTCGGCTGACCGCGCATAGTCATCGCGAGAGAAGTAGAAGTTGCCAAGTGCAACGTAGCCGCCCCAATAGGAGGGTTCCAGATTTATGGCGTTCTTGAAGGTTGCCTCGGCCTCTGATGATCGATGCTGGCGCAGGTAGGTCTTCGCCAGCTTATTCAGCGCCTCATATGACTTCGGATCGAGCGAGCGCGCATTGTCCAGTTCTCGAACAGCTTCGTCATAGCGTCCGGTCAAGCGATACAGATTGCCGAGGGCGACGTGGGGTTCGGCCAGTCCGGTGCCGGTCTCAGCTGCATGTGCGCAGGCGACCTCCGCCAGACCGACCCGGTGATCATCGCGCGTAAGAATGTATGTGGCCACATGCACGTCACACAGACCCGCATGTGCTCGTGCGTAGTTCGGATCAACATCCAGGGCACGACCCATCAACTCCTCCGCATTCGCCAGTGTCTCTTGCTCCTTGGGTCGATTCAGGTAATACCGACCTTGCAGGTAGAACTGGTACGCATCGGGGTCTTCCTCCAGCCGCACAGTCATCATGTGTCCAGTGTCGTCGCCCAATGCCACATGCAGTGCATCGAATAGGGCGCGAGCGATCTCGTCCTGCAACGCAAGCACGTCGCGGATCCGGCGATCGTAGCGTCCACTCCACACACGGGTACCGCTGTCGCCGTCGACGAGTTCTGCGGTCACCCTGATTTCATCGCCCTCCGACCGAACACTTCCCGTCAAGACGCGATCGGCTCCCAGGCGCCTGGCAATGATTCGTGGATCGGTTTCGCGGTCGCCATAATAAAAAGACGCGGCGCGCGAAA
>CAJIAD010000285.1_pt1 | contig 17782 bp, 13 predicted proteins | sample 9198981 | NCBI WGS metagenome assembly CAJIAD01 (sample SAMEA7708274, study PRJEB35096) | sediment metagenome | biome: marine neritic benthic zone biome [ENVO:01000025]; feature: sediment [ENVO:00002007]; material: shallow marine sediment [ENVO:03000034] sea grass bed [ENVO_01000059] ...
GATTCCGAATCAACCTCCCGTGACATCTATATCGATCATCCGATTACGGTGCAAGGGAAGATCTCCGAAGATCATCTCAAGGGTCAGGTGCGCGGTGGCGGATCGCTCCTCCGCGTGCGAACCGGTTCGGGGGACATCCGGATCAGGTAAACACTCACAAGCCGTTGGTCGGAATCCAGATACCTAGAAACAATAAGGGGCCGTCCGGTGATTGCCCTGGGTGGCTGTTCGTTGTCCGGCTCTCCGCGGAAGCCATCCGATAGCCGAGCGAACGTGAATTCACCCACGAACCGGCGGATCAACGGGTCTCCCAGCCGCATCCGGCGCTCTCCGGAATCTCGTGGCTAGAATGCCAGGTCGAGGAGTCGCTCGACAGCAGCTGCTCCAACCCAGGAGCCAAGACCCAACAGGAGATAGAGACTGAATCTGCGCCAACTCGATGCATCGTAGGGCCACTCCCGCACTCGCTCCAGCCGTGTCTCAAAATCAAGGAGTGCTGATAACCGCCCCCCCGCACCCTCATTGCCTGATTCTGACACCTGCTCTTTCACGTCCCTGATCTCGGAGCGGATCTTCCTCAGTTGGACCTGCTTCTCCCTTCGAATCCGGTCATGTATTCCCTGCACCGGCAAGGTAAACGCCACGAGGATAAGCACAAGCCAGATAAGTAGATATGCGGACGCGGCTAACATCCTGTTCCCGGGCGAGACCGACAGGTGCGAAGAGATCGCGGGAATGATGACTGTCAGTAGCGCGCTTTTCAGACCTTGCTGGATGAAGGGCGACAGAGAATCCAGGTCAAGCAAGTCCAGACTGGGCAACGAGCGGGCAAGTTCGGACATCCGCAACGCGTCTTTCACCATGCAGACAGAGAATCGCCCGGCCAACCAGCCGAAAGCCGTACCGCCGATCAAAGCGGCGATGAACTGAAATGTCCACTGCGCAGAACCAGCGACAAGTATCGGGAATATCATGAATAGCAGCAGAAACGTAGCTGCCCCAAGCAAGCCTGCACCGCGGCTCGCGGGTGCTGATCGCTCAAACTTGATTACCGAACCGAACGAAGCTCTCAGCGCCGCCAGGTGCCCTTCCGTCCAGCGGCACAAATAGAGGTGTGCGACAGGCACATAGGCAATCAGAACAAACAACGTAGCTGTTGCCCTTGTGCCGAGACTGTCCTCGTCGCCGGCCAGCACACGATGAACACGACCGGTGAGAAACTCGCCAAGGAGGTAGCCAAACGTCAAGGCAAACGCAGCGCCTAACGCCACCGTGATCGGGGACGAGATCCTGTCAAGCACACGTACGCTCAGCGGGGTGTGCCGGTTGTCAGGCCCACCATCTTGGTGTGACGACGCTTGCATCCTGATCCATCATAGCGCAGGCCGGGATTACGCTCCTGCGAATTGCCCACACGACTATCGGGCGCAATCGCAACCCGGGTACGGTTCTGCGGTGTAGGTGACTCCCTCACGTAACCCTTCGGGGTGCGGGATCGTGTTGAGAAAAGTGACCGGGGTGCCCCCACGCGGCACCAGCGGCGATGCTCCTGCGGGTTCGACGACGAAATGGAGGTGCGGACTCAATGTGCCTGTGTCCCCGCTCAGTGCGATGGGATCGCCCTGCTCCACTATCTGGTCGATCGTCACCATGCTGCCATTCTGCGCCAGGTGGAAATAGCGGCCATGGGTACCATCGTCATGGGTGATGATGACGAAGTTCTCCTCGCCTGGAACCCGCGTGCCATCGACGTTGCTCTGTTCCACTGCAGTGACCTGGCCAGCCCGGGCGGCGATGATGATGGTACCGATGGGCATCGCGAAGTCGTAGGCGTATTGCCGGGTTCCGCCGGCCTGGTGCGAGGTCCCGGGCGCCGTGCAGTTGCCATGGGTCACCTGGTGCCCGGTCCCGACCTCGTAGGGCAGTACGTAGGGCGAGGCCTGCTCGTCGGGGTAGGGACCACAAGTTGCGACGGCTGGTCCGGAGCCTCCCCCTCCTCCGCCCCCACATCCGGTCAGCACGAACACTGAGGCAAGGAAACCGGAGAACTGAATGCATTTGAAGCCCATCTCCATCAGTGCGACCGTAGACCCCGCGTTGGGTTCCCGCAACTCTTGGCCCGGCAGGCTCGCTTGACCTCTCATCGACATCGACCGGCCTTTCCTCCATGATCCTTGCGACGCCGAGGAGGGAAGCAAGACAAGCATGTCGTTCTTTGCCGAACTGAAACGTCGCAACGTCCTGCGACTGGCTGCTGCCTACATTGTCACCGCGTGGTTGATCATCCAGGTCGTGGAAACCATCTTCCCGGCGTTCGGGTTCGGCGACTCCGCCATCCGCACCGTCGTCATCGTACTCGCCATCGGGCTCATACCTGTCCTCGTCCTGGCCTGGGCGTTCGAGCTAACGCCCGAAGGCCTGAAGCTCGACAAGGATGTCGACCACAGTCGTTCCATCACTGCGAAGACAGGGAAGAAGCTGGATCGCATCATCATGGTGATTCTGGCCCTGGCACTGGGCTATTTCGCCATCGACAAGTTCGTGCTGGACCCGGCCCGCGACAGCACCAGGGAGCAGGAGATTGCACAGACGGCGAGACAGCAGGGCCTGGATGAGGCCGCTCGCAAGACCGAGGGCAATGACCGGCGCAAAGGCCCGCCCATGGTGGCCGTGCTGCCATTCGCCGCCACGGGCCTGGGGGTGGAAAGCGAGTTCTTTGCGACGGGCGTGCACGACGATCTCCTGACGCAAATAGCCCAGTTGCAATCCCTGCGCGTCATCTCGCGGACGTCCGTGCTCGAGTACAAGGATACGACCAGGAACATCCGCGAGATCGGCAAGGAATTGGGTGCCGACGCCATACTGGAGGGAGGTGTCCAGACCGCCGGCGACCGGATCCGCATCAATGCGCAGCTCATCGATGCTCGAAGCGACGAACACCTATGGGCGGAGACCTACGACCGCGAATTGCTGCCCGCCAACATCTTCGAAGTTCAGTCGGAGATAGCACGCGCGATTGCAGATGCCTTGCAGGCGACGCTGACCGATCTGGACGCGAAGACACTTGCAGCCATCCCGACAGAGAACATGGCCGCGTACCGGGCATACCATCGCGCGATGCAACTCAGGAATACCACCATCCAGGGCCTGTACTCGCAAGCTTATGTCGATGCCCTGGAAGAGGCGGTTACCCTCGACCCGACATTCACCCGCGCGATGGCCGAGCTGGTCGGCACCCTGTCATGGAGGAACCTGAGCCGCCAGGTTCCCGAGTCGATCAAGCACGCCGAGGAGTTACTCGAACAGATCCATGCAGTTGCTCCGGATTCGGCTGACTACCTGATCGCCCAGGCCTACTACACCTACTACATACTGAAGGACTATGACCTGGCACATCGAATCATTTCGCAGGCCGAAAAACTCAGACCGAGTGACCCGGACCTGGTGGAAGTGAGATCGTGGATAGAACGCCGCCAGGGTGACTGGGACGCCATGATCGGGTCACTCCAGCGGGCACAGAAGATCGATCCCAGGACACCCCGCTGGACAATGATTCTGATCAACAACCTGATCGCCGCGCATCGATACGACGAGGCGAGTGCCACAAGCGAAAACTATGGTCTGCGGGATTATTGGAGTAATTACTTCTACACACTACTGCGGTTGAGAGAACACCGTGACCTGGGCCGCCTGGCCACGGAAATGCAAGCGCTGCATGAAGAATACGAGAGAGCGGCGCCAGCAGATGATCTTTGGTCAGTGCTCATCGCGAATCGGGAGTACCAGGAAGCGGCAGAGGTATTGAGCGAGATCGAGGAGCCCACCGGGCTGGTCGAGACACAATTCCCCGATATTTCCCAGCGTCACCGCGACCAGATCATCACCTACTGGCTCCTCGAGCAGGAAGACCGGTTGGCGGAACGACTGGAAGCGGCGCGGACGATCCTGGCGGCCGGTCGCGACGCTGACGGTAATTTCGGTCGTTCCAGTCAGATGATCTCGATGGCCCTGGTGTCGGCCGCCGGAGGAAACAGAGAAGACACCGAACGACTGATCCGGGACTGGCTACGATCGGTCGAGACCGATTGGCCGCAACGAGCCTACAGGAGACACTTGGCCTGCCAGATCCTCGGTGTGGCCGGAGCCACGACCCAAGCCGTGGATTGCATCCGGGTCGGCCTGGAGGACCCGAGTTTTGTCATGCCGTTTATGGAACCGTACCTGCCCTACTACGATTCCATCCGGGAGGACCCGGCTTTCGTTGAGTTACTCGCCGAGCTCGATGAGGCTGCGATTCGTCCGTAGCTACCAACTGTGGAGATAGAACATCACCGGTCTGACGGTTCGCTCAGCTCATCATGAAGCCCAACGAGACAAAGAGCTCCAGATTCGTGCGATTGGTCGGGGCCATTTGGAAGTCGTTCGCAGGATGGGTAGTCATAATGCTGTCGATCGCCATTGTGATAGCGATGTTCGCATGGATGGGGCCGCAGAACGCCCTGCTTGCGTTGATGTTTTGGGCTAAGTGAGAAGCCCGGGAAGACGGCCTGCAAATCAGCCGCGATGATGTTGCTGGTATGCGTCCGGGATGATCAAGCTATCGATGTCACGTTCGATGCTGGCGCCGAACTGCCGTCGAACTTTCGCCACCTTCGAATCATCAAGACCTCCAATCCCCGGCGGCGACGGGTGCAGGCGGTAGGGGTTCCTAGTTGGCCGCGAACTGCGCGTCAGCGGTTCGCCTTCTCTCTGCCAGGGACTCTGCCAGTCGCTGTTCCGTCTCCGGTCCGCCGACCATCGCCTTGAGAAACACGCCGGTATAGCTCTTGTCGACGATCGCGCCTTTGGCCTGGATGGCCGGCTCCATCAGCCCATGCAACTCGACCAGGTTGTACCAGGGGACCGCGGGATAGACATGGTGCCCGATGTGCCAGTTGATATTGTTCCAGAAGTAGCTATTGATCGGATTCGAAATGATGGTGCGAGTGCCCGACAGCTGTCCTGCATTCCAAGGTGTTCCGTAGTGCTCGGCGATGAATCGGACCGAGTTGAACAAGGTGAAGACATAGACAGGAACCAGCCACAGTTCGAGCGTCTTGGCCAACACGCCGTTATCGATGGCCCAGACGATCAGCGCCCAATAACAAGCGATCTTGACGACCGTTTCGAAGATGTGAATTGCCCACTCTTTCGGTCCGAACTTCATGACGGGGTAGATCAGGTTGAAATGGATGAAGCTCAACACGATGCCGGCGACCGCGTAGACGTAGAAGACGATGAAATCCAGGATGCCGCGCTTGCCCATCGTGAACGAATCGGGATCGTCGGGCGAGCGGTTGTACCGGTGATGTTCCAGGTGGTCTTCCTTAAAGCCCACGAAGGTGGCCATCAGCGGCATCATGCAGGCGATTCCGAACACCCAGTTCGCCAACCGGGATCTGAAGAGCGTGTTGTGGCCGGCATCGTGCATGAAGGTGACCATGCCCATCCACATATAGCCGATGCCGACATAGGCACTCCATTTGATCACGGCCGTATCGGTCGTCCACGCGATCCAGTTCAGCGCGATCATGATGGCGACGAAGAGCGGGATCTTGACCAGGTTGGGGAACGCACGCAGTTCGGTCAGGCGCTTGACGTCCTCCCGTGAGAGAGGCTTTTCAGCGTTCGTACGCATGAATGTGAGGTCCCTATGCGACTTATAGTTATGGGGCGGCAGCTGCTTCGCGGAGGCACCGCTCGGGGTCTTGATGTGCAAGCGAAACCAGGGAAAAGCGGACGTATTGTACCGGGTCCTGCGGATCGTTGCCCGTCAACAGGACTCCGTATCCGGCGACCCGGCGGTGCCAATCGGGCCCTCACTCCCGGGGCTATCATGACGGTCGCGCTCAGCCCGGGTCGGTTTCCGGGTTGATGTCGCCGTCCCCGGGCAATGGCGGGTGTTCGGGCCAGGCAGAGGCATCGATGCATTCACGATAGCTGTGCCAGGTCGCGTAACCCAGAATCGGTAGCACCGCGACCAGGCCAATGAAGGCCGTGGCAAAGCCGATGGCGACTCCGGTCACGATCACCAACGCCCAGATCACCATGGTCAACCTGTTGCGCAGCACCGCGTTGACGCTCGTCACCACGGCGGTCGCGATATCCGCCTCACGGTCTACGAGCATTGGCAGGGAGAAAGCGCTGGCGGAGAATACGATGGCCGCGAACAGTGAACCGACTGCACTACCCACGCCGAGGAAGGGAAGCAGATCTCGCCACTCGTAATCACCCGCCACCGGGAAGAACACATGGATCATCGATGCGGCACGAGCCCAGACAAGGAACACGATCATCAGCACCAGTGCAAAGACCATGGCGCTACCGAGATGCCTGCGGCCGGAAATCAGGCAGCGTCGGATCGTCGGTGCATCGCCGCGTTCCAACTGGCGACTGATTGAATAAGCGCAAATGGCAAGCACGGGTCCAAGGAAGACGAAGCCCGATAGCAGCGCCAGCACCAGCACGTACCGACCGAGAATCCAGGCCGCTGCCGTGATCAGCCAGCTGAGCAAGACGAGGGAGCCACCATAGATCAGGCTCTGGCGTGGCGCCCGACGTAAGTCTCCGACACCCTTCCGCAGCCAGCCGAAGGGGGCTGTCCAGTGCAGGTCGCGGCATGGCGCGACGAAGGGCAGTGTCGATTCCGGTTGTTCGCTACTCACTCGAAGTCAGTCTCTCTCACAGACCCGACCGGGTGTCCATAAGCATAGCGGCAATTTCAGCGCAGGTGCCCGCAACGCGGCGGATGCCCGGTCCCGAACGTGGAAAGCGAATCACTTCCCGCCGTCGTGGCTACTGAAAGCTCAACGAGTTCTTTCAGCCTTCGATGGAAACTCTCAGCGTCTGCCGCACACGATCGAGGTGCGCCTTCTCGACCTCCGGATACCTGTCTGCGTTGCCGCGGCCTTCCTGGAGTTCTTCGGCCGTGTAGCCGTAGTCGGAAAGATCATCCATGAAGATGATCATCAGTTCTTTCTGCTTCGACTCATCGGTGAGGTAGACCATCCGCGCATACATCACCTGTTCCGGGTAGCCATAACCCTTGCTGGCCAGGAACTGCCGAACCATCGCGCCGTCGGTGCCGCGTCGGCGTTTCCGGTTCGGGTCGTTGTAGAAGGCGGCCGTGTCGGTGAAAAATTCGAGATCGCCCAGCTTCAGGCGCAATGGCGAATCGTCGTAGTCGTAGGTGTAAGGCTTGCCCGGCAGGTAGGCCTCGTACTGCACCCAGTAGACGCTCTTCAGTGCGCCCTCCTCGTCCGCTTCTACGAAGAAGTGCTGTTCGGTGTCCGCGACACCATAGAGGATGAACTTCTGGCCGCCGATGTACTGATACTCGCCAGCAAAACGCAGTGTCGCCGCCGGATCGAAAGTCGAGACCAGGTCCTGTCCGGCTGCTGTCCGACCCAGGTCTGTGTAGACGGGCTCCGTGGTGAATCGCCCTCGGTCATCGAAGTACCAGTGAGCAGCTGCAACGCCCGCGATGACCAGGACCACAACCGTGCTGATGATTTTCTTCATGTTCCCTCCCTTGCCTGCGTTCGACGCACGGCGCGCATGGCGCGTTTAAGTCGTCGACAGACTCGCCAGGCAGTCGTCGGCCCGGAGCGATTCGCGAGAAGCCAGCGCGCTATGCAGGTTCAGGCAATGGGTACTGCAGTTCGGCGACGACCGCATCAAGCGACCCAGCCGTCTCTCCGCGGCTCTCCATGTCGAACCAGCGCAGGATCGCCGACTCGTGCCGGATCATGGACTCGAGTATCTCGCGGTCCTCTTCGGGTCCGATTGCGGCGATCTCCCGGAACCGCCGGAGGAAATCCTCTACCCCCGCCTTGTTGGCCGCCGCGAACTCCTCCCAACTGCTCTCCAGGTAACCGTTGACCATCCCCGGGATGTGATCCAGAGCCATCTCTTCAGACAACGAAACACCGTACTTGTACAGAAGCGGACGCAGCCTTGCCTTGGTCTCGGTCTCGAGTTGCAGAAGCGTCGCAAAGTGATAGCGGTCCCGATCAGATCTGGCAGCTTCCAGTAACGCCAACGATATGGCCTCACCGAAAATCTCACTTTCCAACAACTCACGCAGACAGGCTGGGTATTCGGGCGTCGACATGGATCTTCTCCTCCTTCTCATCTGATCAGTGCGCCAGCACTCGGAAGGAGAACATACCAGCGCTCGATCGGAAATCGAAGACGGCGCAATACATCGCGATGCTGCAATGGATCGTTAGTGGCGGGCGATCTGCCTGCGTCGTCAAACTTGTACTATTTTGCGAAGAACTATCACTATCTTGCGATCGCCCGCACTATTTTGCAGCAGGCTTTCACTTTCTTGCGTTTCCTTGCACTTTTTTGCATGCCGCATGCACTTTCTTGCGGTTACCCGGATGACGGCAACACTTTCCATCGTCGACGCTGCTTGGACCCGGTCGACTTTACTTCCTGGTCGGCTCCTCACAACGCCTTGTCATGTTGCCGCTCGACCGTGATCTGGCATAGCGGCCGTTTCCGACACGTAACGCCACACAGCAATGCGCGTGTAGAAGAGGGAGAACGCGGTTAGGAAAGAGATTACCTGTACAGAGATAGTTGCGGCGGCCGGCATTACCGCCTCATTGATCTTCGTCGGCTATGTAATCCGACAAGGCATTGCACGGGGCCGTCTGCAAGCTCAACAAGCAATTGCGGAAAGCTGCGCAGCCGTCAATCTATTGGTTGCCACAGACCCCATGACTCCCAATCCGAATCTATAATCGCCTACGCCTTTCAATCACCGGTGACCTGTGTCGACCGAATCCACTGAACCGACCCACCAGGAACATGTCGTCCGCGGCATGCTTGCCGCCATGGGAGCGTTCTTCATGTTCACGGTGATGAACGTGTTCGCCAAGCTCCTGAGCACCACGCACTCGGTGATCGAGATCGCCTTCTATCGCAACCTTATCGCCTGCATGCCCTTCCTGTTTCTGGTCTTTGCGTTGGGCAAGCGCGACATCCTTGTCATCAATAGCAAACCGTCCGTCGTCGGTCTGCGCGCCATCCTTGGAGCCCTGTCACTGATGACGACGTTTGCGGCATTCTCGCTGATGCCGATGGCCGAAACGACGGTCTTGCTATTCACTGCCTCCCTCTTCATCCCCGTGCTGGGGATGTTCTTCCTCGGTGAACATGTCGGACCCTATCGCTGGACGGCCGTCGTCGTAGGGTTTGCGGGCGTCGTCATCATGGCCAGCCCGGGCGGGAGCGTGACCACGATCGGGATCATGGTTGCGATCACCGCCGCCCTCATGCACGCCACCATGCAGATCATCCTGCGCTACCTCGGTCGCTTCGAGCGCCCCGAAACGGTCACGTTCTACTTCCTGGTCATCGGCACCCTGGTCACCGCCCTGCCCCTGCCCTTCGTGGCGGTGACACCGACCCTGGCCGAGGTGCCCCTGTTGTTCGGCGTCGGTCTGTCCGGCGCCCTTGCTCAATGGCTGCTATCGGTTGCTTTCCGCAATGCCCCCGCCGCGGTGGTGACGGTCTTCAACTACAGCGGCATCGTATGGGCCACGCTGTTCGGCTGGCTGATCTGGAATGACTGGCCGGTCACCAGCGTGTTGATCGGGGCCGGCGTGGTCATCGCCTCTAACGGCCTGATCATCTGGCGCGAAAGTCGCGCCGGTCGCATCACCGGAGCACGGATACGGGCCAAGTTCTGAGGCTGCAGACTGCGGCTGCCACTGGTCGCATCGGATCGCCGGGTCATCGTATCCGGGGGACCCGACGCTCGACCGATCGGCTATGCTTGCTGGATTGCATCGTGGGCTTTGGAACACCTCCTGTCTCTGTCTGTCGGAACGATAGATCCCGCCACGAGCAATGCACAGCGAACACATAACAAGGACCGGGTCATGAGGAGATTTTCCATTCTGCTGTTGGCTTTCGTTTCCCTGGGTGTCTCGGCCCAGAATATCGGCGAGCCCAGGCTGCATATCCTGGACAACGGCATGCGTGTCATTACGGTCGAGAACCGCAGCACGCCGCTTGTCAGTGCGGTGTGGTCAGCGCATGTCGGTGACAGCGCCGAACCGGCAGACTTCGCCGGTAATTCGCACTATCTCGAACACCTGCTGCTATTCCGCGGGACGGACAAGTATCCGCAGAATCAGATCGGTGAGTGGTCCTCGGGGCGCGGCGGGTATTTCAATGGCTACACCTGGTACGACTGGACAGTGTTCGTCCTGGTGATGGCCAGCTCCGATCTCGACGGTGTGCTCGATCGCCATGAGCAGATGATGTTCCATGGTGCCTTCTCCGGAGAGGATTTCGAGACTGAAAAGAAAGCGGTCTTCGAGGAACTGCGCTCCGGCCTGGACATCCCGAGCCGGTACCTCGGCACATCTATCCCCTATCACCTGTATCCCACGGAAACCTTCTACTCGCGATCGACGATCGGCACGATTGAAACCGTGCAGGCCGCGACCGTCGAGCGTGTCAGCCAGTATTACAAGGACTACTACGTTCCCAGCAACATGACGTTGGTGGTCGCCGGCGACTTCGACACGGACGATCTGCTGCAGCGGATAGAGCAACGGTTTGGCGCGTATCCGGCGGGCGATGTGCCCGATTCGATCTATTCGCCGGTGCCCATGAAACCGGGCGTCAATGTCCTGGCCGAGGAACGCGCGGTCGGCAAAGCCTATTTCGGTCTCGCAGTAGAGAGCCCGCGCGCCAATTCCCCCGAATGGTTTCCCTACCAGTTGCTTGCCGAATACCTGAGTGGTGGCAAGACTTCGTTGCTGTATTCGACGTTGGTGACAGAGGAGCGACTTCTCGATGACATCGAGTTCGACGTGTGGCCACGCAAGTACCCGGGCGGCTATCAATATTTCTATGCGGAAACCGAACCGAACAGGACAGCGAGAGGCATCGACGCCATCTGGCAGGCCCTGGCGGCGGTAGGACAGTCCGGCGTGCCGGCGGATGAACTCAAATTCGCACGCCAGCGACTGCTGAAAGCGCACTGGCAGGCACTGGACGATGTCCAGGACGTGGCCGAATCACTGGCGATGATGGATGCGCACGGCGACTACCGGTTGTTCGCTGACTTTGAGAAACGGCTCAATGCGGTGACGGCTGCCGATGTCCAGGCTGTCGCACGCAAGTACTTCACCCCGTCAGACTTCTTCGTCATGGCGCTGTTTCCCGAGGGACAGACGCCAGCCGATTTCTCGGCAACCGTCCAGGCCAACGCGACCGGTATCAGTCGGGGCACTGGCGCCGTGGCCAGTACCAATCTCCCATCCGGCGTCACGCTGCTCCATGACGGCAAAGCCGACGCATCGATGGAAAGCTACACGGCTGCGATCCGGGCCGGCGGCAGGGATGGCGAGTCGGCAGGCGTGGCAGAAGCGGTCGCCAACATGATGATCAGGGAAACTGCGCAGTATTCGAAGACAGAACTGCAGAATCTGTTGGACCAACATGGCTTCACGCTGGCAGCGACGACGACGAGCGATGCCGCATACATCAGGCTGCAGGCGCCAGCCGGAAATTCGGATACGGCGATGGCGTTACTGGTCGATGTCCTCACCAATCCGGCTTTCTCGGACGGGGAATGGACCAGCACCCGGGCCGAGATGGTTGCCGCTCTTGAGAGCGCGCGCGACCAGCCAAATGCGGTCGCGGCAGACCTCCTGAGACAGACCGCCTTCGCGGGCTCGCCGTATGGGCGTTCGGATGCGGATGAATTGGCGTCACTGTCGGAATTTTCCGCCAGGGACCTGCGGGCATTCTGGAAGCAGCACTACACGACGGAGTCCATGGCCGTATCCTATGTCGGCGCCGTATCCAGCGACCAGCTCGCGGGTGGTCTGGAACCTTTGTCCGGTCTCAAAGACAAGGCGGCGAAGCGAGAGCCAATCAGCGTGGCCGCGATCGAAGGCGAGGTGCTGGCGGCGGAGGAAATGCCCGGGAAGAGACAGGACATCCTTTACCTGGCCTGGCATGCGCCGGATATCGGCAGCGACGACTGGGTCTATTGGGAGCTGGCACAAAGGGCCATCGGAGGAGATCTGGCAGGTCGACTCTGGAGTCTGCGCCAGGACGAGGGCCTGGCCTATTCGGTGTGGATGTTCGGTGCACCGCGTACCGATCAGCCGCTAACCATGATGTATATGGCGACCGCTGGTGAGAAACGGGATGCAGGGCTGGCCGCCTTGCGCCGTGAGGTCGATTTGTTGGGCTCGGGTCTGACCCAGTCGGAACTGGATCGCGTCAAGGTCTCCTACCTGGCGAATCTGAATCGCAATGACCGGACCTCAGAACGGCGTTCGTTGACACACGCACAATGGTGGATCGCCGGGTTCGACGCCGATCGTCGTGAGAAACTGACCGCGATCATCAACGCCGCGACCCTTGATGAGGTCAATCGCGTGATCGGTGAGGTCGTCGATCCCGACAATTACATCTTCGTCGAAGCCGGGGCTATAGCACTGAACACCCCTCCGGAATGACAATCTGACGGTGCGTTGGTCGGGCAGGCACATCGCAACCAGGCCTATAGCAATCAGGTGAGACGGGCTGTACGCTGACGCGCCATGAGCAGCGGCGACAAGGTTTTTCTGAGCTACGCGTTCCGGCCCTTTTTCTTGCTGAACGGCATGTTCGCGATTGCGATCGTGTTGCTCTGGGTGCTGGTGTTGAGCGGGCATGGGCCTGCGACATTGCCGGCCAATACGGTCCTGTGGCACGCCCACGAAATGCTGATCGGATTCGCGATGGCCGTCATCGCGGGATTCGTCCTGACGGCTGTTGCCACCTGGACCGGCCGTCCGCCAGTGAATGGCGTGCCCCTGGTCCTCCTCGTGTCGGCCTGGCTCGCCGGCCGGCTCGTGATGCTGCTGGCGGGAGTGACGCCCGGCTGGCTTGTCGCTTCCGTCGACATGACATTTCCACTGTTGCTCTGCTTCTTTGTCGCCCGGGAGATTGTCGGCGCCGGCAGCCGGCGGAATTATCCGATTGTCGCTATCACGCTCCTGCTCGCAGGTCTGAATCTTGTTTTTCACCTGGGTGCGCTCGGCCTACTTGCCGGGGCCGATCGTGTTGCCATCCTGCTTCTCGTGCATACGATTCTGCTGCTGATCGCGGTCATCGGCGGCCGCGTGATACCCAACTTCACGGCCAACTGGCTGCGCCGCCGGGAAGTGACACGTCTGCCCAGCGATCAGCCACTAGTCGATCGCGCAACGCTCTTGATGACGGCCATCTTCGGAATCACCGCCAGCGTCGCGCCAATGAGCATGGCGACCGGCTTGCTCGGATTTGTCGCGGCGGTCCTGCACACGCTGAGACTGAGCCGCTGGCGGGGCCTGGCTACCGCCGACGAACCCCTGCTGCTGGCACTACATGTTGCCTATGCCTGGTTGCCGATCGGCTACGTCCTGTCGGGCTTCGCTGTGTTCGGCTGGTTGGTCAGCCCAACGGGAGCCCTGCATGCCCTCACAATGGGCGCTATGGGCGGCATGATCCTCGCGATGACAACCCGGGTGCCGCTGGGACATACGGGTCGAGCCCTGACAGCATCGCGACTCACCGTCGTCGCCTACCTCGCGCTGACGGTCGCCGTCATCACGCGGGTGTTTGGTCCGCTGCTTGTCACGGATTACATGGCAACGATCGAATGGTCGGCTGTCGCGTGGATGACCGCGTTCGCGGTCTTCGTCTTCGCCTACTGGCCGGTTTTCACACAGCCCAGGGTCAGCAGCACCTGACGACCACTGGCAAGAACTGCGAGTCCGGGCAATCGACAATCCGACAGGTTTCCTCCAAGATCATGTCGGGGAGGCAACTACAAACAGAATGTCGCTTTTCGCTGAACTGAAACGCCGCAACGTCCTGCGCCTGGCCGCCGCCTATGTCGTCAGTGCATGGCTGATCATCCAGGTCGTCGAAACGATCTTCCCGGCATTCGGCTTCGGCTCCGCGGCGATCCGCATCGTTGTCATCGTCCTCGCCATCGGATTCGTACCGGTGGTCGTCTTCGCCTGGGCCTTCGAGCTCACACCCGAGGGTCTCAAGCTCGACAAGGACGTCGACCGCAGCGCCTCGATCACGTCGACCACCGGCAAGAAACTGGATCGCGTCATCATGGTGATCCTGGCCCTCGCCCTGGGTTACTTCGCCTTCGACAAGTTCGTGCTCGACCCGGCGCGTGACCAGGAGATCGCAGAGGCGGCCCGGGAGGAAGGCCGGGACGAAGCGATACGTGGGTCGGTTGGTTCCGGTAAACCCATGGTCGCCGCATTGCCCTTCGCTTCCATCGGTGGCGGCGAGGACAGTGACTTCTTCGCCGCAGGTGTGCACGACGATCTCCTGACCCAGATGGCGCAGTTGCAATCGATCCGTGTCATCTCCCGCACATCGGTCATGGAGTACGCGGACACCGAGAGAAACATACGCGAAATCGGCGAGGCCCTGGGCGCCGACGTCATCCTCGAGGGCGGCGTCCAAAGTGCGGGTAACCGTATCCGAATCAACGCACAGCTCATCGACGCCCGTACCGACGCGCACCTGTGGGCGGAGACCTTCGACCGTGAATTGACACCGGCCAACATTTTCGAGGTGCAGACCGAGATCGCCCGCGCCATCACCTCGTCCCTGCAGGCGACACTGACGGAACACGATGACAAGGTCCTGGACGTGATCCCAACCCAGAACATGGCCGCCTACCGCGCTTATCACCGCGCTATGGAGATTGAGCGCACAGATGGTTCCTGGATGCGAGAGCAATATCGCGAAGCCCTGGAAGAAGCCGTTGCACTGGATCCGAATTTCACCCGGGCCTGGGTGGATCTCGTTCAGTATTTCACCCACGCGAACTACTTCTTCGAACACGATCCCGAACTCACGACGCGAGCGGAGGAGATCATCGAACGCCTCAGGACACTGGCGCCGGGGTCAGCCGACTATCTCGAGGCCCAGAGCTTCTACGTCTACTACGTCCTGAAGGACTACGACCGGGCCAGTGAGTTGATCAGCGCGGCCCACGCCCTGCGGCCCAGCGACACCGACATCCTTGCGGTCAAGACCTGGATCCAGCGCCGGCAAGGTGACTACGAGGGCAGAATCGAGACGATCCGCCAAATACAGGAGCTTACCCCCGGTGATCTCACTGCAACGGGGCGCCTGGTCAATGACCTGATGATGCTGCATCGCTACGACGAGGCGGCCGCCGAAATCGAGCAGGCAGGATCGGACAGCCTTGAGCTCGCATCCTGGGATAGTTTGCTGCAACTCCGCGAGCACGGCGACCTGGCGCGCTGGTCGGCCGAATTCATGGCGCTGGGGGAGAAGTATCCTGACGACCTTCGTCGGGATGACATGATGACGGCGCTCCTGGCCGCCCGCGATTTCACGGCTGCCGAGGCGCTGTACGCCGACATGCCGGAGCCCGACATGTCAGGTGAGATCATCGATAACGCTATGGTCGAGAAGAAGCTACCTCTAATGCTGATCGACTGGTTCCTGGACGACGAAGACCGGTTGAAGGAAGCCGCAGCAGAGCTGCAACGATTATTCGACCGGCTTTATTCAGGAGGTGGTATGTCGGAGCTCGGCTATACCGCTCAGTCGTCTCTTGTCGCGGCCGTCCTCGGCGACAGGGAGAAAACAACTCGCCTGGTCGATATCTATATGCGCGAGTCCAGGAAGGATCTGACCGCGCGTGCGCTCTTCCTGCATGAGTCCTGCCGGATTCTCGGAATCGCAGGCGCCGCAGTGGAGGCTGCGGACTGCATCCGCACGGGTCTCGCGGAGTCGAGTTTTGTCATGCCCTTCCTGGATCCGTTCCTACCCCACTACGACCCGGTTCGGGAGCACCCGGCGTTCGTGGAGTTGCTGGCGGAGCTTGATGATTCTGCCGATACCACCTAGCGCGACCACGCATTAGTTAGTCAGGTCAGAAAAATACCAGGCAGCGGGTCTCGATACTCTCCCGGGGCGGCGCATCGGATGGGGCGACGGGGTCGCCGAAGGACGTGTGGATGGTGAAACGTGTCCGTCCGTCAGTCGCAGAATCAAACGTCTTGAAGACCAGGGCTTCGTCCATTCCCATCTCCGGGAAGTAGTACCAGCGTTGCCCCGCATCATGCAGCGCCACCTGGATCTCCCCGATGCGTTCGTCAGCGCGGCGTTCAACAGAAACCAGGTCCTTCGGTCTTACGGTGGTCGCATCACACAGGGCCAGCGGGTGATTGCGAACCGTTCCTGCGATAGAACGCCACACGTTGATGATGGCGAACCGGCGCTGCAGAAGTCTCTCCGCTGTTTCCGGATCACTAGCGAAGTGGTCCCGAAGTCGCTTGATGCCCGAGCGTGCCGTGTAGTCGTTGTGGATGATCGCGGCCGGCTCGCGAATCTGCCGCTGTCGCTGGACCTCGAGTGAAGCGGTGCGCCGCGTGTCGTCGAAGATCTCGACGCGCTCGGCACCGGTCAGCGCTCGCAATAGGGCCCTGACCTCATCGTGATAGAGCGACTCGATCTGACCATCGTCGTAAAAGTCTTCTACATCGGACTCCTGCCGTACCAGTCGAAATCCCTCGACATCCAGGTCGGCGTTCGACTTTAGCTGACGACCGTCGAGGATCTCCACGGTCCGGAAGTCATAGTTGCCGACGTGCTCGGTGACGTCGCCACCACCCTTCGACGGGACGTACACCAGCGGTTCGTCCAGACTTGCGAGGAACTTGAGATTCGCTCTCATTGCCATGGTTCGGCTCAGTGTTACCGGCTTCTCACACTCAGTGTATCGGATCATGCCGCCCAGCCCGCCCCGACCGGGATGCAATGGGAGACACATTTAGTTTCGAGAAAAAAAAAGACCCCCCGCAATTCAATTGCCGGGGGTCCTTGAGTCTGTCAAGTAATCACGAGGGTGCGCTTCAGCACTCTCGGTGACTGATCACTAGTTGTTGTGACGATAGCTCGTGTACATCGCGTCCATGCGGTCGTCCTGGGCGCTGGTGAACTCCGTCATGCAGAAGTCATCGGTGTAATCCATGAAGTTCTCGATCGGATCATCACCACCACCGCGACAGGTGTCGCGACCGATCGGACAACCATAAGCGGCCGATCTCTCGGGAGGTGTGTCGCCAACCCTGTCGCCCTTCTTGCTGCAGCCGCCCTGGAAGGTGTGATAAAGGCCCATCCAGTGTCCGACTTCGTGGGTCCCGGTATCACCCTCGTTGTAAGGGCTGGCCGAACCACCTGGCAGACTGCTGTAAAGCACGACGACACCGTCGTCATCGGGGTCGGAGTCATACCAGTTGGGAAACGTCGCCCAACCCAGGTAACCGCCGCTGGGATTGGCGGAGTAGATGTTGAGGTCGTCGGCCGAACCGACCCGCAAAGCGCTCTTGGCCTGCGCCTCCGCAGAGGAGCCCGGTGTCATCCCGAACCATGACGCGTTGTCGGTGTAGTCCGTCGACTTCAAGTCGAAGGACCAGCCGGTTGAGCCAAATGCCGCATTGAGGATGCTCATCTGCTGGTTGATGTCGTTCGACGACAGTTTCCCCTGGTTGCCGTCATGGATGACATGGAAATAGACGTTGATGGTGCCACCGGTCTGGGCGCCACCACCGCCGCCGCCGCCGCCACCGTTACCGCCACCGCCACCGCCGCCACCTGCTCGTCGTGGCTTCTTACCGACGCCTCTACGCCAGGCGAGTTCGCGCACCAGGTGACCAATCTTCTTCTGGAC
>CAJIAD010000242.1_pt1 | contig 17626 bp, 15 predicted proteins | sample 9198981 | NCBI WGS metagenome assembly CAJIAD01 (sample SAMEA7708274, study PRJEB35096) | sediment metagenome | biome: marine neritic benthic zone biome [ENVO:01000025]; feature: sediment [ENVO:00002007]; material: shallow marine sediment [ENVO:03000034] sea grass bed [ENVO_01000059] ...
ACGACGGGCCGACCGAGGCGTTGTGGCTGGTTCGACGCCGTCGCGCTGCGACGCTCGATATGGATCAGTAGCGTATCCGGTCTGTGCGTCACCAAGCTCGACGTGCTCGATGGACTCGACACGATCCGTGTCGCGGTTGGCTATCGAATCGGCGATGAGGAACGTGCCATGCCGCCGGTCGTACCGGAGGATTACGCAGACTGCGAACCGGTTTACGAGGAGTTGCCCGGCTGGCAGGAATCCACGGTTGGTGTCACCGACTATGACGAACTGCCGGACAACGCACGGGCCTACCTGCACCGCATCGAGGAGATTGTCGACACGCCGATTGACATCATCTCGACCGGGCCTGACCGGGCAGAGACGATCGTCCTGCGTCACCCCTTCGACTGACGCAGCAGGAGAGTCTGCTAGGAGTCGTAACCCAGCCGCTCTGCCAGCGGCGCGAGCTTTTCCAGGTGTGGTCCCAGCGCTTCCTTGTAGCGACGCCAGCGACCAATTGCCGCGTCATAGAGAGGTCTCGATACCTGTTGGTAGCTTGGGGTCTCAATCCGTCTTCCCTGCTGCCGGTTGTGGAATTCGAGTACTGCGGGGTCCCAGTCCCGGCCCAGAAACCCCAATAAGGCGCTGGCCACTTTTTCTGGTTCCCGGATCAGGTCTTCGTAGCGGATCCGATGCGCATTGATCGGCAATCGATCAAGGGCCGCCAGTCCGGTCTCCATGACTTCGACGTAGTATTCGGTGGTCAACTCGAGATCCAGGAAATGGGCCATCGCCTCATTAAGAGTGAAGTTCTGCATGTAGCAACTCAGACACACGTCGCGCGGGTCCCTGATGACGTAGATGACAAAGGCGTCGGGGAAAACGCGGTGGATCAGCGGCAGGAAGATCGAGTTCAACGGTAGCTTGTCGATAAGGGACACACCCGGCGCCGCTTCGGTCCAGTCCGAAACGCGGCGGCGATAAGCTTGGCGATAGGTACCCCGGGAGGCGGACGTCATTTCTGCCAGCCGTGACAGTCCGCCTCTCGGCAGGACAAAGTCCCGATGCAGGTCTATCAACGTTTCCCGTTCCTCCAATGTCGAGATCGAATCAAGGGAATCCAGGATTCGCTCGATCAGGGTCGTGCCGGAGCGGGGGAATCCCATCAGGAAGATGGGTGGTTGGGGATCCGCCGGCGCGTCGATCGCCGGCCAGTCCTTGTAAGCCTCTGTGGTAATGAATTCGCGAATATGACGCACGGCCGCCAGGGAATACGGACCTCCGCCCATCTGAAACGCGGCGTCGTAATCCTTCGACATGACCGAATTCGCCTGCCTGAACTCTTCGAATGCAGCCACCGTCTCGTCGAGCTGATCGAGTGCCAGTCCCAGGCGGTGGCGGGCGATGGCCTCGTGGTTGGCCGACAGGCCGCCTCGATCCAATAAGGCACGCATGCGAGACATGCAGCCGGGAGCGTCACCACGCCTGAGATCGACCCTTGCCGCAACGAGGTTCGCCATCACGTTGTCCGGTGCAAGTTCAAGCGCCCTGGCTGCGTCGGCGGCGGCGCCATCCAGATCATTGAGGCGCTCCCTCAGATCAGCACGGTTGGCCCAGGCGTCGGTGTTGTCGGGCTGCAATTCGGTGACCTTGCGGTAACTGTCCAGTGCCCCCTCCGAATCACGGACACGCGATTGATTGACGGCCAGCGTGTACCAGCATGCGGCGAATCCGGGGTCTGTGCGTATCGCTTCCCGGCAATAACCGATCGCCGCCTCGTGGTCGCCGCTATTCTGGCATGCGATTGCGAGACCATTGAGCAGGGGCGGGTGACGTGGCCTCAGGCCGTTCGCTCGCTCCAGCAGCGCGCGTGATTCCGCTGCGTTGCCGGTCATTCCCTGGATCATACCCAGCATCTCGAGGGCGTGGACGTCACTGGGGCTGGTCGCGAGGATCTTGCGGCACAACGCAGCGGCCTCCGGACGCCGACCGGCCCGGAAATGGGTTATCGCCTGGGAGAAGAGCGGGGCGTCCTGTCCGGTCGTCATGGGCTACCTCGAATGCGGCGCAGCGTAACAGATCGGTGCCTGACTGTCGGGCCCCGCCCTGTGGCTCCGCTTCTATCGCCAACCGCAGATCAAGGCCCTATCTACCTCTTGCATGAACCGTATGCCAGCGATATGGTCCTAAGGATTAGCCGGTTTCGCAACAGGGCCGGTGCGGCCCTGGTGGGCGCCATGATCATGAGATTTCCAAGACTCAAAAGCCGACGATTGATATGCCTCCTCGGCGGGTTGCTGCTCGTCGCGCAGGTGTTGGCCGCGTCTCATCTTGTCCAGCATTTCGATGATCCCGAGCGAACGCAGTGTGTCGCCTGCGTCGTCGGCGATGGTGCCGCTAGCGCCACACAGGTTCCATCGGTGGCCAGGATCGACCTCGTTGTAAGCGACGTCGACCGACTCTCGCAGCTTGAACCAGCCTCCCGCACATCACGTGCCAACCAGGTTCGCGCCCCTCCGACCACTTCCTGAAGTCCCGTTAGTCAATTCGATGATAGTCGGCGGGATCTGACCTGCCACTCTGGATTTCAAGGAATTTTGTCATGCATGCACGACCGAAGTATCTGCTAGTTTCGCTCTATCTGGCTGTTCTCCCTATTCACCAATCTCATGCCGAAGGTATGGGAATTATCAGTAGTAATGAATTCAATCCGGCCATCAGCCTGTCGCTGAATGGCAAGTACTCGAGTTATTCCAATGATCCGGAGGACTACGAGATTTCCGGATTTCTTCTCGAGGACGAGGCCGGTCTCACGTCCGAAGGTTTCGCGCTGGACGAGACCGAACTGACCGTCAGCGCCAACATCGATGACTGGTTCTACGGATTCGCAGACATTGTCTTTGAGGACACGGAGGACGGTACTGAAGTCGAGTTGGAGGAAGCCTATTTCCAGACGATCGCCATACCAAATGGTTTTACGGTCAAGGGCGGCAAATTCCTGTCCGGCATCGGGTACCACAACTCTTTCCATCCCCACAGCTGGGACTTTGCGGACGTGCCACTGACCTACCGCGCAATGTTCGGGAATGCGTTCACCGATGTCGGTGTGCAGGGTACCTGGCTGGCCCCGACCGACCTCTACCTTCAATTGGGCGGCGAGGTGTTTCGGGGTGACAGTTACCCGGCAGCCGGATCCGCGAATGATGGCACAGGAGCCTGGTCATTGTTTGCGAAACTTGGCGGCGATGTCGGCAGCTCCCACAGCTGGCTCGCAGGTATTTCCTGGTTTTCCTACGATGTGGATAACTTCGGCGCGGAACTGGAGAATGACGGTCAGCTGCTGCAGAACGGTGACGGTGATGTCGCCATCGCAGAGTTTGTCTGGAAATGGGCGCCGGGTGGAAATGCCAGGGAACGCAATCTCAAGATCCAGGCTGAATACATGCATCGCGAGGAAGACGGTGATTCTGACGCCGACGATGGAATCCTGGTGGAATCCGGTCGATACGACATCGAACAGGACGGTCTCTATGTTCAGGGTGTCTTCCAGTTCCGGCCACGCTGGCGGATCGGTGCACGTTACGACTGGCTATCGGCGGATAACGACCTGAACGGCATCACGATTCCGACTCCGTTAGACGGAGACAGCCGCGATCCGGATCGCATCAGCCTGATGATCGACTTCTCACACAGCGAATTCAGCCGATTGCGGCTGCAATACGCCAGGGACGATTCGACATCCAGCAGCGACGATCAGATCGTGCTCCAATACGTAATGAGCCTTGGCGCCCACGGCGCCCATCGCTTCTGAGCCCGCTGTCATGAAACCAATCATCACGGTCTTGCTGTTGGCCGGTGCCTTGTTGAAGGCACCGGTCGCGTTGGCTGAATTGCGTGTCTTCGCCTGCGAACCTGAATGGGCGGAATTGGCCAGGGAGTTGGGAGGCGATCTGCTACGGGTCGACTCTGCGATCAGTGGTCAACAGGATCCGCACTACATCCAGGCGCGTCCGAGCCTGATCGCCAAGGTTCGACGAGCGGATCTCATCGTGTGCACGGGCGCCGAGCTGGAAATCGCCTGGCTGCCCCTGTTGCTTAGGCAGGCGGGAAACCCAGGTGTGCAGCCGGGCCAGGTCGGATTTCTCAACGTGTCGGCACATGTCGAGCTACTCGACGTTCCCTTGTCCGTCGATCGCTCCGAAGGGGATATCCACCCCTATGGCAACCCGCACCTGCAGCTGGATCCGAGGAATATCTCCATGGCAGCGGCAGCGCTCGCCTATCGACTGGCCATCCTGGACCCGCCCAACCGATCCCAATACGAAGCGCGTTACACGGATTTCACAGAGCGCTGGGATCAGGCGATTGCGCGCTGGTCCGACAGGGCGGCATCCGTTGCGGGCATGGCGATCGTCACCCATCACAAGAGCTGGATCTACCTGAACAGCTGGTTGGGTCTTGTCGAGATCGGCACGTTGGAAGCGAAGCCCGGGATCGAACCGGGTGCCCGACATCTGGCGGCGTTATTACAGTCGATCGAGGGCCGGGATGTCAGGCTCATAATCCGTTCTTCCTACCAGAATTCGCGCGCCTCGGACTGGCTGTCCGGCAGAACCGGTATTCCGACAGAGATTCTTCCTCACACTGTTGGCAGCGTGGGTGGCACAGAGACACTATTCTCGTGGTATGACGTACTGATCGACCGCCTGGTCGATGCGGCGCGGTGATGAAGGTCCGCTAGCCATGATCGATATCTCTATCCTGATACCCGGTTTCCTGGCTGGGATTTTGGTGATCGCCACCCATGTGCCGCTCGGCAAGGAGGTCCTGCGGCGCGGCATCATATTCATCGATCTTGCGGTTGCCCAGATGGCCGGGCTGGGGGTCATCGCCGCCAGCATACTAGGCTGGGATGCGCATGGCGTCATCGCACAGGTTGCGGCATTTGTGGCTGCACTTGCTGCCGGGTTGTTGCTGACCTGGACGGAACGCAGGTGGGATGATGTCCAGGAAGCCCTGATCGGAACTCTCTTCATCCAGGCGGCCACGGGCGGCATCTTGCTGCTCGCGAATCATCCGAAGGGTGGCGATGAACTGAAGGACCTTCTGGTAGGACAGGTCTTGTGGGTGGACTGGCACCAGCTGGTACCGGCCCTGGTCGTGTCTGTCGTGGTGCTGACTGGCTGGTACGTCTATCGGGATCACATTGGGCGCATCGGTTTCTACCTGCTGTTTGCCATCAGCGTCACGGTTTCGGTACAGATGGTCGGCGTCTACCTGGTCTTTGCCAGCCTCATAATCCCGGCCCTGGCGACAAGGCATCTGAGACGCGGTTTCGGGCTCATGGTCGGGTACGCAGCCGGAATCGGGGGTTACGCCCTGGGACTTGTCCTGTCTGCCCTTTATGACTTGCCGGCGGGCGCCGTGATCGTATGGGCACTTGCGGTGTTAGGAATACTCATATCATGGCTGACGCCAGGGCCTACCGACTGAATCTCGCCGGTCGTCCCCGTCGGGCGATAACGAAGATGTCCAAGGCGCAGGCTGTCGGTATGATAGCCGCGCCATGACACGACTGGGCCTCATCACCAATTACCAAGCGGGTCGCAATCGCAAACGACCCGAACGGATCCGCTCACTCGTCAACGAGATCGGTGGCGACGCCTATGACGTGACCGATCTGGACTCCATCCGGGATGCCACCCGCCGTCTCCGCGATGCCGGAGCAGAGGTCATTGTCGTCAACGGCGGAGACGGGACAGTGCATGCCGTCCTTACCCGCCTGATGCGCTCGGATTCCCCGATGCCCCTGGTGGCGGCGATCCCGGGCGGAACCACGAACCTGACGGCGAATGATCTGAGCGGCCCAATGACTCCAGAGCAGGCGCTGGAGCGTCTGGGTCGGCTGAAGGAACTCGCACCGGACGCTTTACCCCGGGTCGGTCGACGTGTGCTGGAAGTCACGGTCGGCGATGCCGATCCACAGTACGGATTGATCATGAGCGCAGGTGCCACCCTGCGCGGCATGGAACACTTCCGGGACAACGTGGCTTCCCGCGGATTCCGTGGTGAGCTGGCGGCGGGCTTTTCCGTTGCGAGGGGGCTTTTCGGCGTCGCAAGAGGCAAGACCGCCTGGACAGCAAAGCATCTCGCCGATGTGCGGTGGGGCGACGATCGGGACTGGCGGCGGGACCGCATCATGTTTATCGCGACGACGATGGATCGGTTGATGTTGGGATTCCGTCCATGGTGGGGTAGACAGACGGGGTCGATTCACCTGACGGCACTTCGGCAGCAACCAACTGCCTTGCTGCGGGTTCTGCCGTCATTTCTGCGTGGACGCCGACATCATCTAATGATGCCCGCAAACGGCTACCGTTCAGAGAATGTCGATGGATTCGAGTTGCGTTCGAACAGTGGTTTCGCGCTGGACGGTGAAATCTTCCCGCTGGCAAGCGATGAACCTGTGATTGTCCGCGTCACTGAACCGGTCAGCTTCCTCAGGCTGGATTCACGCTGACCGCGGCGGCTGGTCAAGCCCCAGCCTGAAGACCCGCGCGCGTCGGCGATAGACAGCCGGGTAGCGCGTGAAGACATGCGCTTCGGTGTTGTCCTCCAACTGGTGATTGGTTTCGATGAACCGGACGCCCCGCTTGACCAGGCTGTCGTGCATTTCGACCCAGATCATCGCCCGCGGGGCCGCCGACCTGACATCGGGCCTTGCGGCGCCGAGCAGGAAATCGACCATAGCGGGTTTGCGAAAAGCCTTCAGTATGTGGAGAAAACCCGTAGGAAACAGCCGGCCGCGCGCCTTGACGAACGCGTGGCTCAGGCTCGGCATGGCGGCCAGGAAAGCGTCCATCCGGCCGTCGCTGGAATAGGCGAACTTGACGAACTCGGGATCGAGGAAACCGAAGTACTTGCGGGTGTAATACTTCGTCTGTGCAGCGGTCAGCGGTACCACGCCGTACAAGGGTTCGAATGCAACTTCGAGCAATTCCCACATATTGTTGACGTGACCGAGCAGTTCCTTTTTTGTCTTGCAACCGAGAACGTAATAGTCCTTGTTGCTCGCGTACCGCTTTCTCATCGATTCGAGGAATGGAACGCTGCGCGGAACCTCGGTTCGCGATTCGATGTAGTCGACGTCTTTCGTGAAGCCATACTGCTCGACTAGTGTCCTGTAGTAGGGGTAGGAAAAGTTGCCGGCGATGGTTGGCAGTTCATCGAATCCCTCTATCAACAGACCCTCCATGTCGAGGTCGTTGAATCCGTGCGGGCCTGTCATTTCCGTACAGCCTTCACTGACATGCCATGCCCGAACGACATCGAACAACGCCGTCGCCACTTCCTGGTCATCGATAGAATCGAACCAGCCGAAGCGCCCTCGCTTGTATCCAAGCTTGGTCTCTTCGAGCGAATTGATGATTGCGCAGATTCGCCCGACTGGACGATCATTGCGCAAAGCGAGGAACAGTCTCGATTGGCAAACCTCGTACGCCGGGTTCTTGCGTGGGTCGAAGTAGGCCATCTCATCGTTGATCAGCGGTGGCACGAAACAGGATCTTTCTGTGAAGTGCTCGAGGGGAAATCGCACCCAACGCCGAAGATCGCGCCGGTTCTCGACTTCTATGATTCGTACTGCCACTACACTAGTGTCCCAACCGATGTTTAGACGGCGGTGCCTCGCCGCAGATTCGCATGCGGGTCGGGACGCTCAGACGAAATGCGCCTTCTTGCCCACGATACGATCGCGGATCTTGACGATCGGATTATCCGGATACGCGACGAGTATGAAGACACGGCGAATTCGACCCTCCGGGCACTTGATCTCCCGTACCGCGTGCCATGCCCTGTCGGTGCGTTCGAACATGAAACTGTAATTGCCGATCGAGCGCGCGGGTGTCTCGCTGTCGAAGTCCTCAAGTGACGGCGCGCTTTCGAAATCGAGCTTGCCACCGTCATCGAGGACCAGCGTGTCTCCGCCCCAGGCCGGGTCCCAGTCTTTTTCGGAATTGAAATAGAAGAGCTGGGAGCCGTGCTCGCGCTTCGAATCGACATGGGGCGATACCGAACACCCGCTGGGAGTGTAGTGCCAGTGCATCCGGTACCTGATCTTCCTGGCGCCCAGCAGCCGCTGTAAGGTCTGCCGGTAACGATCGCTACCCAATTCGGCGATAAAGTCCTGCCAGGGTTTCGGAATCTGGATATCCGGCGTGTACTCCAGCGTGTAGCGATTGTGCGGTTCCTGGCCGCCCAGACGGCGATAGTTGAAGACCTTCTCGAACAACGAGATATCCGGCATGTTGTTGATCAGGCTGTCGAATCCATCGTCCGTCAGCAGCCCCTGCGGGTTCGCATGCGGAAAGGGTTTCGTCGAGCGAAACTCGACGGGATCGATCGATTCGAATTTTTCAAAGTCCAGGTACTGCATGATGTCCGTAATCAGGCGGCGAGGGTCGGCGCCTTCTCCACCAGTTTCAGTGCGTCGTGACGCACGTGGTTCTGTTTCATTTCCTCGCGAACGAGTGATTCTGATACGACGCCTTTCTCAAGACACTCACGTACCAGGCTGAAGAAGAACTGCTCCTGCTTCGGATCCGGGTGTGCCTTGTAATGGCCAAGCAATCCATAATCTCCGAATACGCGTTTGCGCCATTCGTTCATGCGGGCGAGAACAGGATACTTCTTGAGCTTGTCAGCCGGCGTGTAGTCAACCGGCAGGCCTGTTTTCCACGGCTGTGTTCGACGCTTGGTGTTGTGTAGCAGCCTGGTATTCTTGGTAAGGCGATCGAAGTCGTTCCATTCGTCTTCCAGCACGCCGAGATTCTCCGGTTGTTCGTGGCCGAGTACGATCCAATCCTTGTAGTCGCGCTCGAAGCGGAACATCTCGTCAAATTCTTTTTCCGGCTCCCAGTGTCTTAGCCTCGCGCAGTCCAGGAGCATCACGCTCGTGGCGATTTGCCAGGACTTCTCTTCCTTTTGAGAACGCTTTCGTCCCATCACCGCAGACCCCTCCATGTCGCGCGTCAGCAGGTCATATACGTCGCCAACGGCAAACACATCCGGATCCACCACGACGGCCCGGCCGTCGTGTCCCATCAGCTTGGGCGGCATGAATCGCAACGGGGTGAAGGACTGAAGGTCGTCCATGCGCCAGACGCGGTTCGTGCCCCCCCGGAGAAAGGTCTGACCTTCCTTTTCAGCCAGGAACGGAAAGTCCTTGACGTGCATGATCTCCACATCGAAGGCATCCGGATGGGCCGAATTGCGTTTCATCGAGTAGGCCGACACCAGTGCGCCCAGCCATTGCCGTTCATTGGTCTGGATAAATACTTTCATCGTCATCAGGCGGTGACTCCGGCATCTATAGGGGATCCGGTCTGTTCCTCGCTGGTGTAGCCGAATCCCGAATTCAGATGTTGATCCACATAGGCATCAATTTCGGCGATCTGTTCGTCGTCAAAGTAGTCGCGATAGCCGCCGACTTTCGCCTTGCGGACCTTGTATGAGTGTGGGTTGCTCGGATCCTTGGCCTGCACTCTGCTGCCGCTGCGCCAGAAGTAGTTCTCCGACTCCATCTTGCGCATCTTCTTGACCGAAGCAAAGTCGACCGCTCCCTTGACGGCGTCGATGCTGACATCTTCGCCGAGGAACGACATCAGGCGACTGACATGCACTTCGGGATCCGAACGCAGATCCTCGTAACGAACGACCAGCACGTTATCGAATCTCTCGAGTTCGGACGACCAGTCGTTTAGGTACTTGATGATTCTGGGCAGACCCTGGTTCTCGTCCCGCACGAAGTCGTAGATCGAGATATCCGCCTCGTGCTCAGGATACTTGTTGAGTGTCTTCTTGTATGGCCGCATCCGGTACTTCCACTGGAAGAATTGCGATACCGCGACATCCTGGGGTTTCCGCACCAACAAGACCGTCTTGTGGTCGTAGTAATCTTCCCTGGTATCCGGATGACCGAGGTAGGCACGAAGATAATTGTCGTGCGTGAAGAAGATCTTCGGGACCGACCGGTTGATCCTGTGGAAATTGTCGAAGCCCATGATGATCCCCTCAGGAATCTCGTGGGCAAGCTGGTAGTAGCGCGAGATCATCACGCGCACCCACGTTCGCCCGCTTTTTCCGTAAGAGGCGAACACGTAGTGGCAGCGACGGAACTTCCAGCAATCCTCCCGACCGCGTCTCCAGCGCTCTAGCTGGAGCGCTTTTTCTTCGGGCAGGAAAACGGACACGGACCGCACCAGCCACTTGGTAATGCGCTTGACGACAATATGCATCCCACAACCTCGTTGGGGAACAGGAAACCAAGCCCCTATTGTACCAAGCTTTGGCCTTCGACAATCGGGCCTCCGGATGCCCCGATCAAAGCGTCAGCGGGGGTGGAAAATCGGCGAAACGCGCTATCCGACGTTGGTCTTACCCGGTTCGTTGGAATTGCTATAGAATCGATGCGCGCGGCCGCTATAAGGACAACGGGCAATGAAGAAAGTCGGCGAGTTCTGGCTACCGAACATAGACTTGCGTCGTACAAGCAATTGGGGCAAGACGCGGCGCAAGACCATCGAGTATTACGGCCGTGGTCAGGGGCCAAAATCAGAGGATCTGATGGAGGCGCTTGCCCTGTTCGAGGGTGGCCGGGTGGCCATCGACGGCGGCGCCAACGTCGGTGCCTATTCGCGCCTGCTGCTGGAACGGTTCCAGGTCGTGCACGCCTTCGAGCCCGCGCCGGACACCTACGAGGCCCTGGCTCGCAATATCGACGAGTGGGGCTTCGGCGACCGCGTGCATCTGTATAACGCGGCCTTGTCTGATCGTGTCGAGCAGGTCCGACTGCGCGGCAAGTTCGGTCACCGGTCGCTGTCCAGGCGGATCGTTGGTAAGGGAGACATACCGACGGTGCGCATTGATGATCTTGACCTCGACGAACTCCACTTCATCAAGCTCGACGTCGAAGGATACGAAGTCCGGGCGCTGCACGGCGCACGCGAAACGTTGATCCGCCATAGACCGTACGTGTTGTTCGAGGACAAGCCGCACAAGGCCGAACTGTACGGGGAGGCGAGGGAGGCTCACACTTTCCTCGAATCGCTAGGCGCGGAGCTGGTCGCCTGTGTCGGCAAGAATCAATTCGATTGGCTGTACGGATTCACGACCTCGTCGTGACCGGCTGTACGGGTTAGCCGATCGGTGTCATCTCCTTCAATTCGAATGTGACGCGGCCGAAAAACGGTACTTTGCCGCTCAACTCGATTGGTGTACGAGTCTCGGGATCGATCAGAATCTCCACGTTGCGCAAACCGAGCAACTCGAATTCCTCCTCCTTGCCGGGGTCGAACGCGGACCCCTTGATCCTGACTCGAATCAGTTCGATCTTGTCGCTGACGCGTTGCCTGGAGGATTCACCGGTGCGCCGGTAGCTGACTCGTGTGCGCTTGGGTGATCCGACCTCCACGCGCACCTTCTGAACCTCGTCGTTGGAACTGGAGTAGGCCAGGATATCGAAGAAGTCCCCGGTCTTCTCGAGTGTCGATGCCGACACCAGGTAGATCAGTCCTCCTGCCTCGGTCATTGTTTGACCGGCGATCCCCGATGGATAGTGTCGCATCTCGGAATCCAGTCTTGACCAGGCATCCGGTCCGCGGTCTTCTTCCGATGATCTTGGTCTTCGTGTCCATCGGTACGCGCCGACATCGGTGAAGCGATATACGCGTTGCTTGTGCTTTTTGCCACTATCAAGACTTGTCCGCTGCAGCGCAGCACCGCTGTCGGCATCGAGGAGCAACTTCGTGTTGTTCCGCCGTCCGAGACCGTCGGTCTCAAAATCCAATCCGACGACACGTTCTCCTGGTGGCACAGCACGGCCCTCCAGCGGAATCCGCAAGTCCGGATCCTGGATCTCCCTGTCGAACCGCTCGATACCAAGCTCGACAGTCATGGATACAAGCATCATCGTCGCTTCCATCTTGAGCCCGGACCAGCCGACGCGACCCTGATCAAAAAGGGCTCGATCGTCGGTTTCCGCGATCGCCAAAGGCGAAGCGAAGAGGACAGACAACGAGATCAGCAGGCTGGCTTTGATTGATTTTGACATGGTGCGCGTTCAATCCTCCTGGGGCGCCAGGACCGGGGTCGTCGCGTAGGGAACCGGTCGTGCTCGAGACCCCGCGTGGTTGCGGCGCCTTGGTCGGGAAAGTCGTACCTGTGCTCTGTTGGACAACATGCCGTGCTTTCTGTTCGCTTGGTTCGCTATCACAGCGGCAGGCGATCGGGCGCCATCGGTCGCCTTAATCCCACCAGCCGGGAGTGTTTTGCAGTCCCTCGGCCAGACCTATACGCGGTCGCCATCCTCCGAGCAAGCTGTCTTCAGGCCGATGACATACCCAATCAGGATGGGTCAGTTCCCGGACCTTACCCGGGGTCAGCATCGGCGATCGTGAGAGAACTGCTCCGGCCGCGTAGTTGAGAACCGCAGGTATGTTGATGACGAACCTCGGGATCCTGAATGGTTTGACTGGTCGACTCGTAATGTCGCTGACGATGTCCCGGAACTCGGACCAGCAATAACCACCGGACTTTCCATCGTCGATTTCAAGGACCGATCCACTGGCGCAGTCCGAGTCGAGGAGGGCTATCGCAGCTCTGGCGAGATCGTCGACAAAGATCATCGAGAAGCGCGACTCGCCTGCTTCACCGATGATGGGACAGCGGCCCCGTGCCATCGCCCTGAGTAGCGGCAACAACTCCCGGTCTCCAGGTCCATAGACAGCCGGTGGTCGCACGATAACCACCTTCATGTCACCCGCCGCTGCCAGCACCGCCGCCTCGCCTCGACGCTTGCTCGCAGCATAGTTCGACAGATCCGGTTCCCTTGCAGCCAGCGAGGAGATCAGTACGAATCGATGGACACCGGCCTGGGACGCGGCGCGGGCACAGGCGGCCGCACCGTGGACATTGACCTCGTCGAATTGCGACTGCGTCGCGCCGCGAACAGAACCGGCGCAATGGATAAGATCGGTGGCGCCGCTGCACAGCCGCTGCAGTGCATCCTGGTCGGCGAGGGACCCTGCAACCACTTCGCCCGGGATCTCGAGGCGCGTCGGGTCTCGGGCCAGAAGTCGGTGGCGGATTCCTGTGGCTTCAAGTTGGCGGTGGATGTGGGCGCCAACGAAACCGGTGCCGCCGGTGAGTGCGATCAGCCGCCCTTGCCGGGCCGCGGGTTGGTGTTTTGTTTCGGCGTCTTGCATCACAAAAAACAACGGGGCACCAAAGGGTGCCCCGTTTCGGACCGCGATGGTCTCATGACTATGTGCTCAACCGATCAGCCGGCTCTCCGGCGGATGTCGGCGGCGGTCTTGTTGGGGAAGTGCCGACTCTCGATGAAATTCTGGCGTGCCTTCGAGCGCGACAACTTGCCGGAGGAAGTCCTCGGGAGGAAGTGAGCGGGAACGAGTTCCACGGTGCAACTGATACCCAGTTCCTCGCTGACCAGTGCCTTCAGTCGATGCAGGAGATCGTCCCTGCGCTCTTCGTCCCGCAAACGGCACTGGACGACCAGAACAGGCGTCTCGTTGCCGTCCGTACCTGGTGCCGAAAAAGCCAGTGCGTCGCCGGTACGAATCTCGGGCTGCTGCTCGGCCAGGTATTCGAGATCCTGCGGCCAGATGTTGCGCCCGTTGATGATGATGATGTCCTTCGCACGCCCGGTCACAACGAGGCTGGAATCGATGCGGTAGCCGATATCACCGGTGTTCAGCCAGCCGTCATCGGACAGGATCTCAGCAGTGATCTCGGGCTCGTTGAAGTAGCCCGACATGACGCTCGGTCCTCGCACGAATATCGAACCCGTGCTCCGCTCCGGCAGGTTGCTGCCATTCTCGTCGCGAATCTCAACATCGTATCCGGGTAGCGGTACACCACAATTCACGAACGGTCTTGCGCGCCCTGCGGTTTCCGATTCTCCGTGGAGAATAGCTTCGCCCGTATGCGACAGGTGCTCGCTGTCGATCATGTCCACTCCGACCGGATCGTCGAGGTGCGCGAAACTGATGGCGAGCGAACATTCGGCCATGCCATAGCAGGCCAGGAACGAGTGCTCCCTGAAGCCACTCGGTGCCAGCGCTTCGGCGAAGGCATGCAGGACATCCGGTCGGATCATCTCCGCACCCACGCCGGCGATACGCCAATTGCTAAGGTCATAGCGTGCGATGTCGCCGTCACGGAGTCTGCGTTCACACAACTCATAGCCGAATGGCGGTCCAAAAGAGATCGTGCAGCGGGTGCGGGTCATCAATTCGAGCCATAGCCGCGGCCGCATTGCGAATTCGCGCGTGCCGAGGAAATCGACCGACGCCTGGCAGGCAACCGGGGTCAGCACTTTCCCGATCAGACCCATGTCGTGATAGAACGGCAGCCACGAGAAGAAACGGTCTCCCGCGTGCAGCTTGAGTCCGTGCTTCGCAATTCCGGTCAGGTTTTCCAGAACGGCCTTCTCTGTAATCAGAACACCGCGCGGGAAGCGAGTGCTGCCGGACGTGTACTGGATATAGGCGATCTCGTCACCGGTCAGCGGATGCAATTCGACATCGGCTTCCGGCAACTCCGCGAATGCTTCGGGGGTGCCACAGAATTTCAGGTCGAGGCCTTCTCCTGCATCACCGAAGTACTCCTCGTATCCCTCTGGCGCAACGAGCATGACTGCCGAGCAGTTTTCCAGGAGACCGTGCAACTGATTCACGTAGGCGTTGTGGCTGCCCAGCGTCAGAGCGGCGGTCAGCGGTACCGGAACCAGGCCCGCGTACTGGCAGGCAAAAAAGAACACGAGAAACTCGGGGGTGGTTTCGGCCACGATCGCCACTCGTGAACCACGCTCGATATCAAGCCCGACCATTCGTCGCGCGACAGACCGTGCACGGTCACGGAGCTCCGAATAGGGGAGAACTGTTTGCAGCTCGCCACGTCCACCATAGAAGTTCGCACCTGTCTCGCCCTGCGCCGCATAATCGAGCGCCTCCGCGAGACCTGCGAAATCCGCCGGTCTGAATGGCAAGTTACTATGTCTGGGAGTTGGATCCATTCCCGACTTAACCTCTCTTCTCGTGCTCCGCAAAAAACGTGAAACGCGCAAAAATCACCACTGATCTTTGACGCTTTGACCAAAGAAAACCTTCGGCAAAGGTTCTATCAAAATCCCCAAGTGAATGTTGCCAGGTTGTCACCCTGTTTCAGTGTTTCCGCGAGTATAGCCCGCATCGCATTGAATTGTCTAAATTTTTGTTTGCCCAATTGATCGGGGAATTTGGCGTATTTTTGGCTGTCGTTAACGGCGTTTTTTTGTCGCCGCCACCACAATTCAACCACGTGTCTCCCTGATCAATCCGACCACGCGCGATAACTTAGCCGTTTCCGGCTGTTCTTCGCAACGGTTTCATCACATTTTATCAAAATTTTTTGCATTGCACCATTTTCCTATGCCTCGAAATTCACGAGGCTTTTTTCTGTTCCTGATAGCGATCGGCCCTACTCATGGCACGCCGTAAATGCCGCAGATATACTCGGCGCGCCGGCAGCCTTGTTTCCGGCTGGCAGAAGCGGAGCCACGGTTGCCGATCCGGCCTGTCGGAGTAACGGGAGTGTGGCGATTCATACAGGTCCCAAAGATGCACGTCCGATCGATCCGCAAGAGGGTGACGATTCCGGCTCGGGAATGAGTGCCATTGTCCTTGCCGGTAAACGCGTCGATGGCGACCCCGTGGCGGAGCAGGCGGGTGTGCCGACCAAGGCGCTGGTGCAGGTCGGCGGCCGACCGATGATCGAGCGGGTGGTCAGTGCGCTGACGGATAGTCACCACGTCAGGGACATCGCGGTGTCGGGTTTGCCGGAGAACGTTGTCGGCGGATCGGAAGTCGGGCGGATGTTGCAGTCGTCTGGTGTGCAATTCATCGAGGCGCGAAATTCACCGAGCCTGAGTGTGGCTCATGCCCTGGATGTTATCCCGCCGGTCAGGCGCGTCTTGCTGACGACCGCGGATCATGCATTGCTGACGGCAGACACCGTCGATCGATTCGTTGGGCGCGCAACTGATACCAGCGCCGACATCGTGATCGGCGTCACCCGGCTGGAAGACATCCTGCGGATCGCGCCGGAGTCCAGACGAACTGTCATGCGTTTCAGTGACGGACGATTCTGCGGTTGCAATCTGTTCGCCTTCCTCACACCCGCGGGTCGTGATGCGATGGCGTTTTGGCGGCGCGTCGAGAGTCACCGCAAGAATCCATACCGCGTTGCAAGAGAGCTCGGCGTAATGACCTTGATACGCTACGTCATGGGCAGGCTGCGCCTGGATCAGGCAATGCAGCGCTTGTCTGACCGGTGTGGCGCACGCGTGCAGGCCGTGGTTCTCGAAGATGGGACGGCAGCGATCGACGTGGATAAACCGGATGACCTGTTGTTGGCCGAGCGCCTGGACAAGGCGAGGCGCGAGGGGCAGGTGCGCAAGTGAAGCAGCTTGCTGAACTGATCGCGCAATATTCCCGGGGTACGCCGCCGGCGCAACTGGAACCTCTGCGGCAGGAACTGCATGCTCGCTATGGCGATTCCCTGCTGGGATTCGTGTTCTACGGTTCCTGCCTGCGCCAGGAGGGCGAACTCGAAGGGATTGTCGATCTCTATGTCATCGTCTCTGGCTACCGTGAGGCGTTCGATGGCATTGGTCGGCGTGTGATGGCACGGATATTGCCGCCGACGGTTGGTTATCTGGAGACGTCGGGCGGGCCGGTGATCCGCGCGAAGTATGCCGTTATCAGCCTGCGAGATTTCCAGCGTGGGACCTCATCGAGTTGGTTTCATTCCTACCTTTGGGGGCGATTCGCCCAACCCTGCCTGCTACTTGACTGCAAAAACGAGCCTGTCAGGCAACAACTGGAAGATTGTCTTGCGACCGCGGTCGTGACATTCCTGAATCGCAGCCTGCCGCTGGCGCCGGTGCCGACCGATTCGACAAATTTGTGGACTCATGCGCTGTCCTTGAGCTACGGAACGGAGTTGCGCCCCGAATCACCAGCAAGAGCGATGGAACTCGTGCTGTCCGACGAGGATTACTATCGCGAAGCGGCGATCGGTTTCGCGGCCGACAGCGACCTGCTGTCTGTGTCTTGTGAGGGTGCAGGCGCGTCTCCTGTGTTTACGGTCGAGTGCTCGGGTTGGCGCCGCCGGATAGCGCGGCTCGGCTGGGGCGTGAGGCGTATCTCGGGCAAGATGCTGACGATTGCACGCTTGTTCAAGGCGCTGGGAACATTCGACGGGGGCCTCGACTACGCGGTCTGGAAGCTGGAGCGCCATTCGGGGGTGGAGATAGTACTTTCGGAGAAAACGAGGCGGCGGCCATGGCTATATGTCTGGGGCGAGTTGCTCCGGCTTTACCGCAGCGGCGCACTGAGATAGCACACTTTGCCAATCCCCGGGCGCCGCAGGGGTTTCTCCAATCGACGCCAGGAGCGATAATTCGCGGATTGCAGCCGGCTTGTGCGCCAGCGACTTCGTGGGCCGGCACCGAACTGATGATCCCTGCCACTTGCGGGGATAGGGAGCACGGCAGCTGATGTCGTGCCCGGAGAGGACCGAGACGATG
>CAJIAD010000322.1_pt1 | contig 17601 bp, 8 predicted proteins | sample 9198981 | NCBI WGS metagenome assembly CAJIAD01 (sample SAMEA7708274, study PRJEB35096) | sediment metagenome | biome: marine neritic benthic zone biome [ENVO:01000025]; feature: sediment [ENVO:00002007]; material: shallow marine sediment [ENVO:03000034] sea grass bed [ENVO_01000059] ...
AACAACGAGGCATTCCGCAAGTCTTTGAACAGCGAGGCCTTCAGGGAAGCCCTGGCCAGCGAGAACCTTCGCGAAGCGATGAACAGCGAAGCCCTGCGTGAATCGATGCGTAGCGAAGCACTGCGCGAGGCAATGCGCAGTGAAGCCTTGCGCGAGTCGCTCCGTAGCGAGAACCTCAGGGAGTCGCTGAATAGCGAGAATCTGCGCGAAGCGCTGAACAGCGAAGCCCTGCGGGAAGCCTGGGGCAGCGAGGCGTTGAGAGAGGCGGCGCGTAGCGAGGCGTTGAGAGAATCCCTCCGCAGCGAGAACCTCCGCGAAGCGCTGAATAGTGAGAACCTCCGCGAAGCGATGAACAGCGAGGCCCTCCGCGAAGCGATGAACAGCGAAGCTCTCCGTGAGGCCCTGCGCAGCGAACAGCTCCGCGAAGCGATCCGCAGCGAAGCCCTGGCAGAAGCCCTGCGCAGCGAGCAGCTCCAGGAGGCACTGAGCAGCGAAGCGCACCGCGAGAACCTGAAGAGCGAGCAACTCCGCGAAGCCCTCAGCAGCGAAGCCCTTCGTGAGGCCCTGCGCAGCGAGGCGTTGCGGGAAGCCATGCGTAGCGAGCAGTTCCGCGAGGCGATGACCAGCGAAGCTCTCCGTGAGGCCATGAGTAGCGAGGCCCTGCGCGAGAACATGCGTAGTGAAGCGTTCCGCGAGGCCTTGAACAGCGAAGCTCTCCGCGAAGCGATGAACAGCGAAGCTCTCCGGGAAGCCATGCGCAGCGAACAGCTCCGCGAAGCCCTCAACAGCGAGGCACTCCGCGAAGCCATGCGCAGCGAGCAGCTCCGCGAAGCGCTGAACAGTGAAGCACTCCGTGAAGCGCTGAACAGTGAAGCACTGCGCGAAGCGATGAGCAGCGAAGCCCTGCGGGAAGCCATGCGCAGTGAGCAGCTTCAGGAAGCCTTGCGCAGTGAGCAGCTTCGGGAAGCACTGCGCAGCGAGGCCCTTCGGGAAGCCATGCGTAGCGAAGCATTCCGCGAGGCGCTCAACAGTGAGGCATTCAGGGAAGCCCTGCGTAGCGAAGCGTTCCGCGAGAACATGAACAGCGAAGCGCTGCGTAGCGAGGCACTGAGAAGCGCTAACTGATCAAAGATGGACGTCCGGGTTTCCTGTCAACGGAGTGACAGAACAGGGGCCGGACGAAGGCCACACCATCTGAGCTAAAAGGCCAACGGCCACACGAAGGGGATACACCGGTTCAATACGGTGTATCCTTTTCGTGCATTCGGACATTCAAAAAAGAAGAATCGCCATGCGTATCAGAAAGATCTTTGTCTTGCTCGCTGGCACCACTTTGGGGTTGATGCCGCTAGCAGGGTCCGCCGAGTTGCGGTTCAAGGAAACCGCCGATCAGCGACTGCTGTATTTCGATCCGACCCAAACGTTCATTGCACCGCATGCAGCCCGCTGCTTCGAAAACTCGATGGGCATGCAGCGCAAGATATTCGAGTACGAGCCGACCGAAACGACAACGGTCATCCTCACGGACTTCTCCGACTACGGAAACGCCGCAGCCAGCGCCATCCCACGCAACAGCCTGTTTGTCGATATTGCGCCGATTCCGCTGACCTTCGAGACCTCGGCGCCGGCGGAACGCATCTGCACGATCATGAATCACGAGCTCGTGCACATCTCGACAACCGACCAGGCCGCCAGCCAGGACTTTTTCTGGCGCAAGTGGTTCGGCGGAAAAGTCGTCGCGACATCGGATAATCCGTTAACTATCGGGTATCAGTACCTGACGACCCCGCGCAAGACCAGTCCGCGCTGGTTCCTGGAGGGGATCGCGGTTTTCGTCGAAACATGGATGGCCGGCGGGCTGGGCAGGGCCCAGGGCGCATTCGATGAAATGGTCTTCCGCTCCAAGGTACGCGACAACGCGCACTTCTATGATCCCCTCGGTCTGGTGTCCGAAGGAACGAAGGTGGATTTCCAGGTCGGTGCCAACGCTTATCTGTATGGCACCCGGTTCCTCAGCTATCTGGCCTACGTCTACTCGCCGGAGCAAGTGATCGAGTGGGCGCAGCGCCTCGATGGTAGCCAGCGTCACTACCGCACTCAGTTCAGGCAGGTCTTCGGCCAGACGGTGGATGAAGCGTGGCAGGACTGGATCGAATGGGAGCACGAATTCCAGGGCCGAAATCTGGCATCGATCCGCGAGAATCCCACGACACCGTACAGGGACCTGTCGGGGCAGGCCCTCGGATCTCTGTCGCGCGCATACCTCGACCCGGACAACAAGCAACTCTACGCGGGGATCCGTTATCCCGGAATCGTCGCGCATATCGGCGCGATCTCATTAGAGGACGGCTCCGTGCGGCGACTGGAGGACATCAAGGGACCGATGATCTATCGAGTCACCTCGACGGCCTTCGACCCGGATTCTCGGACGATTTTCTACACCACAGATAACTACAACTATCGTGACCTGGTGGCACTCGACGTCGAGACCGGCGAATCGGAGTTGTTGTTGAGGGACGCGCGAATTGGCGAGCTTGTCTTCAATGCGACAGATCGGTCTCTCTGGGGCGTGCGTCATCTCAACGGGATAGCAACGATCGTGCGGATCCCGCATCCCTATACAGAGTGGAACCAGCTGCACAGCTTCCCCTACGGCGAGATCGTCTATGACATGGACATTTCGCCCGACGGGACCTTGCTTTCCACCTCCTTCGGCGAGATCAGCGGTGACCAGTCGCTACGCGTGTTCACCGTGGATTCGCTGCTAGAGGGCGAACCGAAGATCGCGACGTCCTTCAACTTCGGCCTTGCGGTGCCCGAGGGGTTCGTGTTCTCGAAAGACGGGCGCTATCTCTTTGGCAGCTCCTACTACACCGGTGTCTCGAACATCTTTCGCTACGAACTGGCGACCGGCGACATAGAAGGCGTCAGCAATGCCGAGGCCGGATTCTTCAGGCCGTTGCCGATGGATGACGGCAAGCTGCTTGTCTTCCGGTACACCGGTGAGGGTTTCGTACCCACCATCATTGATCCAAAGCCATTGGAAGATGTCAGTGCGATCACGTTGCTGGGAACCATGATCGTGGAGAAGCATCCGATCGTGACGACATGGCAGGCAGGATCCCCGGCCGACGTCCCATTGGATGACCTGGTCAAGGCCGAGGGCGAGTACAAGCCATTGCAGAACATGAGCCTCGAGTCGATCTACCCGATCGTGGAGGGTTATCAGAGTTCGTGGGCTGGCGGCGTCCACGCGAATTTCTCGGATTACATCGGGTTCAACCGCCTGGGCATCACCGCATCCGTGACGCCGAACCAGGATCGTAGTGAGCGTGCGCACGTTCACATCAAACACCAGTACCAGAGGCTGGATCAGTTGCTGCCCGGTAGCTGGACTACGGAGCTGAAATACAACTACGCGAACTTCTACGATCTCTTCGGTCCGACCAAAGTCAGCAAGAAGGGTTATTCGGCCCAGATGGCCTACAAGCGGCCGCTCATCTTCGATGATCCGCGCAAGATGGATCTCGAGGTTCGCGCCGGTTATTTCGGTAACCTCGACGAGGTTCCGTATGCCCAGGATGTGGACGCGACTTTTGATGAATTGGCCAATGCGAATGCGCGCCTCTACTACACGAACACGCGGAAATCACTGGGGGCGGTGGACGACGAAAAGGGATTCCTGTGGTCCGTGCACGGCGGTGGCAACTACGCCGACAGTTCGTTCACGCCCTACATGTACGGGCGATTTGATTTCGGATTCGCGTTGCCGCTGCATCACTCGTCGATCTGGTTGAGGAGTTATGCCGGAGGCGCCGACGGCGACAAGGAAGACGAGTTCGCGAATTTCTATTTCGGTAGTTTCCGCAATAATTATGTCGATCACCTGGACGTCAAGCGCTACCGCGAACCTTTCGCATTTCCGGGCTTCAATATCGATCGCATCAACGGCCGCACATTCGCCAAGGGTGTGCTGGAATGGAACCTCCCGCCGATTCGCTTCCGGCGAGCTGGCGTGCCCGATTTCTTCTTCAGCTGGGCGAGACCGGCTATCTTCGCGATGGCGCTGTCGACGAACCCGGAGGACGGGAGCGACGAGTACTACAACATCGGTGGGCAACTCGACTTCCGGTTCAATGTTCTGTCGCGCATGCCGATGACCTTTTCGATCGGATACGCCTATGCCGAGCGCAGCGGTGGCAATTCCAACAACGAGTTCATGGCCTCGTTGAAGATCCTGTGAGTGATGTGTCCATCGCCGGATAGCCTATTCCGTATCAACCTGGTCCGGGACCGGGAGAGGTTGGCCTTTCGATGCTGACTGACATCGCGCTAAGGGGGTCCGTCGGACTCATTCCGGTGCTGCTCTTCCTTGCGGCACTGGTTTATCTCGATAGCTTCAAGCTGGTTCACCTGAGAGCGGTGTTGGAGACGATCATCTTCGGTTGCCTGGCGGCGGCCGCCAGCTATGTGGTCAATGTCACCGCACTGACCAATTTCGACATCCAGCTGATTCACTACTCCCGGTACGTCGCGCCGCTGGTTGAAGAATTGTTGAAGGGCCTGATCCTGGTTCATCTGATCCAGCGGAACCGGGTCGGGTTTCCCGTCGATTCCGCCATCTTCGGCTTCGCCGCCGGCGCCGGCTTTGCGATGATCGAGAACCTCTACTATCTCAACGTTCTGGAGAACTCGCATCTCGCGGTGTGGATCGTGCGTGGCTTTGGAACGGCGATCATGCACGGCGGTACGACAGCGATATTCGGCATCATCGCCCACACGCTGGCTGAGGAGAAGCAGACCACGAAGTGGTACATCTTCGTACCCGGATTCCTGGTCGCCGCAATGATCCACTCCGTGTTCAACCACTTCCTGTTTGCACCGGTATGGTCAACAGTCGGCATCCTCTTGCTTTTCCCGCCGATCATCATGGTTGTCTTCGAGGAGAGCGAGAAATCCCTGCGGCGCTGGATGCAGGTCGACTTCGATGCCGATGCCACATTGCTGCAGCTTCTCAGCTCCGGCGAGTTCTCGGAATCCAAGGTTGGCAAGTTCCTTGCCAGCCTGAAGGGGAGATTCCGCGGCGAGGTTCTTGCGGACATGTTGTGTTACCTGCGCCTGCACGTGGAGTTGTCCATGCGGGCAACTGGCATCCTGATGCTGCGTGACAGCGGCATGGAGGCCGAGCCTCACCCCGAGGTCAAGGGCATGCTCGAGGAATTGAAATACCTTGAGAAGAGCATCGGCCGTACCGGCAGACGGACCATGAAACCGTTCCTGAGGCTGAGTTCCAGGGATCTCTGGCAGATCTACATGCTGGAAGAGTAGGGGAGACCGCGACCCTAGTCGGCATCCTCGACGATCAGCCAACCGGTGACCGCCAGCCGGCGTTGGCCGACCCAGGGGGAGACCTGGCTCACGAGGTGCGCAACCGGCACCGAAAAGATCGTCAGCGTGTTGTAGCCCGGCATGAAGGTCTCTGCCACATTCCCGTCGTCGTCCAGGAAGTGCGTCAGCCCGCCCATGTCGGCCTGCCAGTCACGCGTGAATCCGAAGACGTAGGCGAAGCGGCGGTCGTCGGTGTTCGTGACGTCCTGGTGAATCTTGAGGAAGTTCCCTGCTGTATACAGCGTCGCGTGGGCGTAGACGTCGTTGATCTCTGCATCGCCGGTCAGTTGGTGAGCAAAGGCCATGAGAGGGGCGCTTCGGAGGTAGTCGAATAGTTCGTATAGCACCATCCCAGGTGCTTCGCCGGTCTTCTGTCCACCGCCGATATTGAAGTGCTGGTAAAGATACTGATAGTGATCGCGCGCCTGGCTGAAGATCAGCGCGCGTAGCGCCGCGGCCCGTTCCGGACCGAGCGCGGCGAATTGTTCCTGGGTGAGCTGGCGCTCCTGGTTGGCGCCGCTGACGCGCGTGTCTCGATAGGCGAGGCGCCACGGCACCTGCTCGTTCAGGCAGTCGGAAATCCGGTCGGCATGCTCCTGTTCGAAGACATCCCGGATCACGACCCGGCCTGTCTTTGCCAGCGAATCCGCGGCGCTCGCGATATCGATTTCGGTATTCAGCATCGGCAACGGTCAGGCACGGTCATTGCGCGTCGGTTCCGTTCTCCGCGTCCGGTTCCACGTCGCCGTCGTCACCTCTTTTCTTCCAACCGGCCAGCAGCAATGCGACGAGACCCATCACGACCTCGTCCGCCATCGGAATGGCGTCGGGGATCAGCAGATTCAACCCGAACAGGACCGCCGTCACTGCGAAGAGATAGGGGAAGCGCAAGCGCGACGCCCATTTGAGAACCACGCTGATCAACCCGCCGCGCGCCAGCTTGCCCGCGCCCATCAGTGCAACCCTTCCAGAAGCCGATCTGTTTCCATTTCCGGCAACCTCGATCAGGACCAGGCCCGCACACGTTCGCCCGATTGCTTGCGTAAATAGGGCGCCCAGCACAGCGCCACGAAGTGGATGTGCGTGTCCGTCGATTTGGGTCGCACCCGTATTTCGTCGAGCTCCTCGGTTTGTGCGTCGAATTCGACATCCAGCTTGGCGATCTCGGCAGCGAGTTCCTGCTCCATTGCCGCGATCTGCTCGCGGACGGTGCCGGCGGTCTGCCGCGCCCGCGCCACATCCGAGGACTCCTTGCCGACCCTGCCGGCCTTTCGAACCGCCGTGCCGATCCGGCCCGCCGAACTGGTGCTGACGGTCTTGCGTCCCAGGAATGCTCCAAGCAGCGCCGTGCCGATGCTGAGCGCCGAGTCCAGCTTGGATTGCCGGGCCTGCTCCGATTCGCGCTGCACCGACTGTTCGGCCCTCAGCAGCCGGTTACGCAAGGTCGTCAACTTGGCGCTGTAACGTTTCCGCAAGGCGGCCGCCGCGGCGTCACGCCTCTCTGATGCCACCGTCTGCAGGCGGATCCGGAAGTCCCGCTCTGTTTCCCCGGGGGTGGAATACAGTTTGAACGTCGGGCTGCGGAGCAGGACGAGCGCCTGTTCCTCTTTGAGCCAGCGTTTGAAGACCCTCGACGCCTCTGAGTAGCTGCCTTTCTTGTGCAGGCTGGTCGGCAGTTCCTCGAAGCCGCCGCCTTCGCGCGCTGCCGACTCGAGGTCCTCGATCTCCAGGCCCATTTCGTCACCGTCCCCCCAATCCACGATGTTGGGTCGCTCACCGGCCTCCGCGAGCACCAGGAAACGCCGGTCGTCGTCGACCTTGTATCGCGTGCTGTGATAACCGACGTCCGCGGCAGCAAGCAGCATCGGTCGATAAATCAGCGTGTCGCTCTTGTCCGCGACTCGGGTCACCGGCAGGAAGAACTCGTCGACATCCGGTGGCACGGGCGGGGCCGTCGCGGCAGCCTGGATCGTCTTCCGCTCGGTCGCGGGCTGGGGCGCGGCTTCCGTCCGCTTGGTATCCCGGCACAGGCGCTTGATCTGGTCTCTTGTCAGCGGGCCGGCCAGGTAGGACATGGCCCAGCGCGTGTGGAAGATCACCGGATGCTTCTCGTGGACGTTGTGCAGGAGGAACACCCGCTTGCCCAGCGATGCGATGGTCTCATCGACATCGAGATTCTCGGTTCCGCCACCCGCGGCGCCCTGCAGTCCGTCCGCGAGGCGCGCCACGTCACGTTCCGTTTGCATGCGCCCGATGAACCAGGTTCCCGCATTGGACAATCCCTTGTAGTCCAGGTCGACGGGATTCTGGGTGGACAGGACGAGGCCGACGCCATACGCCCGCGCCTGCTTGAGCAGGGTCAGCAACAGGCGCTTGGTCGGCGGATTGGCGGTCGGTGGCATGAAACCGAAGATCTCGTCGATGTAGATCAGGGCTCGCAGGCTTCCCGTACCGGGCTGCGTCCGCATCCAGGCGACGATCTCACTCAGCAGCATGGTGAGGAAGAACATGCGTTCCTTGTCGTCGAGATGTGCGATCGAAACGACCGAGACGCGGGGTTTCCCGGTCTCGTCATGGAGCAGCGAATCGGCCCGCAGCGGTACTCCGCTCATCCAAACGTCGAATCCCGGCGCCGCCACCAGGCCGTTGAGGGCCTTGGCCAGTTTCCCCCGGGCCGTGCGCGAGATGAAATCGTCGGTCGGCATCAGGCCGATCCGTTCGAACGGTGGTCTCTGGATGGCGGCGAACAGGCCTGGCAGGTCGAGATCGCGGCCGGACGACCAGTAGTGATCGAGGATCCTCGTGATCAGCACCAGCCTCGGGTCGCCAAGGTCGTCACTGTCTTCCCCCATCAGCGTCAGGACGCTCGCCGCGGTTGCCTGCAGATGATCCTGGTACAGGTCCCGATCCTGTCCGAGCTCCGCGGGTGGGGCCTCGAAGGAACGCAACACCGAGATCGGCGTGCCCGCACTGCTGCCGGGCGTGAGGAGACGCAGTTCAGCGTTGGTCCTGAATTTGGCGATGCGTTCGCCATCCTGTTGCCAGGAAGCGAGGCCTTTCTTCCACAGATCGGCCCGATCGGCCGCGTACTCGTCGAGGCTCTGTCCTTTCTGTTCTGCCTGGTTCGGATCCACCCACGGACGGAAATCTTCCGTTCGCAGGTCCGGAAAACTCAGCAGCAGGTTACCGAGATCGCCCTTGGGGTCGACTGCGATGACCGGAATGCGGTCGATGGCCGCCTCTTCGATCAGGCTGATACCAAGACCGGTCTTGCCGCTGCCGGTCATGCCGACGATCACGGCGTGGGTCGTCAGATCTTTGGAATCGTAAAGCGTCGGTTCCTCGACAACGCCCCCGTCCTCCATGTCGTAGCGCTTGCCAAGATAGAACACGCCCAGCTTTTCATAGTCCTGCATCGAGAGTCCCTCATTCCCACCCGGGACCCCCCATCTTACACGCGGAAACGCGAGTTGATCAGTCGATCAGGCGGAACGGTTCCGAGAACTGGCGCCGGATCTCGTGGTGTTGCGCTGCGCTGCCGAAACGCAGCACCAGCATGGCCGCATAGTTGTCGAACTCCGGGCTGACGCGTCCACGGAGATACCCCCCCCAGTGCCAGCGCGTTTGTCCGATACGCCGCAGGCCCTCCAACTCCAGCGACCCCGCGAATCCGGCCTCGTTGTTGGAACCATAACTCCCGAGGTCCGATGTCTGTAAACCGGTCGCTGCGAGAAACTGTTGCTCCAGCCCACTGTCCGGTATCAGGTCGGCTGCGTCTTCCTTGTGGCGTTGATAGCCGGCGCTTGCGCGAGCCTCGAAATACCACGCGCTGGCGGAAGACTGCGCCCGGAAGCGACTGGCGAGCCCGGACCCGACGAGCCAGGATGGGCTGAAGTAGCCACCGTGGCCCGGGGTGAATTTCCCGAGGTTGTCCTCGAAGGCAGCCAGGTAGATATAAGGGCCGACGCTCCAGGATCCTGCAGCGCTGTCGCCGACATGGCGCTCCGCGAGTCCGTAGAACTGACCACCGGTGTTATCGGGTACGTTCTTGCCGCGATAGGAGGCGACGCGCAGGGAACCGGACAGGGTCCAGTCGTCGCGCGCGCGGGTGTATCCCGAAGTCTCCACACCGTTGCGGGTGACGCGGCCCCAGGTAAACGGGAAGATGACCCGCGAGCCATCGACATCCGCGTAGCCCTTGGCGCCGGTCCACGACAGCAGGGACTCGGAGACGGGGCTGCGGAGCAGGGCGATATCCCAGCCGGCAGACTGCCCGCGGTTCGCGGCACCGAGTCTGCCCTGCCAGGTGGCAGACACATCGCCCTCGATCGGGGTCGCGCCCGCGGCTATCTGCCATTCGACATCACCGCGATAGGTCCAGGAAGCGAGTGGTTGCCACAGTCCGGACTCGGACTCCGTGATACCGCGGGAGGTCACCCGATTGGTGTTCAGGGGAAAGTCGCCAGGTTCCATGGCGTCGCTGTCCAACTGGAGACGGGTGGCCTGGAATTCGAAGCGACTGAGGTTCCGATCCAGTTCGAGCTCCGCAATCGGCAGGCGCCAGGCGTCAAGACGGCTCGGGCCGTCTCCCTGGCGCGAGCTCCAGCCGCTACTGCTGATGGAGGCCCAGGATCGATGATGCATGACTTGTACCGAGGCATCTGCCGCGAGGTGCAGCCGCGCGTGATCGATCCTGCCGCCACGGCGTGGTAGCTCTGCCGAGGTCGGGACACGGTCGACGAGGGGTCCACCGCTTGCCTCGGCGATCGCGACCGTGTGCTCGGTTCTTTGCAGTCGGTAGTCGCTCAGCACAAGGCCTTTCGCGGAGTCATCGTCCGGTCCCGACTCGTACAGCTGAGTGAAGTCATTCGCCGCGCTATCGAGGTTACCGCACTCGTAGTGTGACCAGGCGCGGGTGGAGCGTGCGGATCGGTCCAGGTCACCGAAATGCCCGGCGTCTTCGAGGTATTGCAATGCGGCTTTGCAGTCTTCCGCTGCCAGAGACGCTGCCGCCCGCCGGCTAGCGCGCTGATAGAGGTATGCCCGCATCTCTGCATCGTCGGTCGCGAGATCCGTGGCCAGTTGGGCGGCCCGCTCTTCATCGCCGGCTTCAATGTATGCCCTGGCGAGATCGGCGCGTACTGCGGAATCAGATGTCCAGGCGTAAACCTTTTCCAGCCACACGGCTGCGTCAGCCGGCCGCCCGGATTCACGCAGGCACCACGCATTCAGACGGGCACCGTCTACATCCCTTTGGTCGACGACAAGCTGGTCGATCCGACTCATGTATTCGAGGGCGCGGGACCAGTCCTTCTCTTCCGCCGCTGCGGTAGCCACTTCCCGGTAGCCGTCCAGTCGCATTCGGTCCAGGGTCGGATCCTGCACGTCCCGTCGGGCGGATTCCCGATCCAGTGAACGCAGGTAGTCATCTTGATTCATCAAACCCACGGACTTCTGAAGCGTCGTGAGGCGGTGCGTGTCGTTTTCGCACTCGGCGAGAATCCGGCGATGGACGCCGGCTGCAGCATCTCTCTCGCCCAGTGCGCGATGGGCGTCAGCCACGTCCCACAGGTTGCCTATTTCGCGACAGCTGAAACGGGCGGGGTATCGGTTCGCCATCGCCACCAGGGCAGCGGGCTCGTCGCGAACTGCGTCGATCGCGCGTCGCTGACGTGCTTGCGTAGCGAGCAGTTCCAGCCGTGCCGGCGCACGCCACTGCGGATAGTCATGTTCGAGTTCGTCGACCGCGCTATCGAGCTCATCCAGTCTGCCGTCACGCAGCAGATCCCACAGGGCATCCTCACGAGCCTGCCACGGCGGAGGTTCGGGTGCTTCGACCGGCGCGACAGGGGTGGACACGGGAATATCCGGGTCGGGAATCACGTGTTCCTGGGTGGAGGCCTCTTCCAGGATAATCTCGGACTGCTCGGGTGCATCCTGCGCCATCAGGACAGGCGCACAAATCACCAGTAGAAGAGTTAGATACCTAGCCATTGCGTTCATGGGAAGCCACCCTCGCCAGCAGGATCAGTGTGTTGTCGTAGTAACCGGCAGATAAAACCATCGGCGCGGGCTGAAATTCGTCACCGTGGATGCAGCTCTGCAGGAGGTTCCGGATTGCCTCACCGCCGGGTTGCAGGGCGAAGTCGGCAGGTTCACCAGTCACGAGATCGACCCATGCGGGTGCAATGCCGGGTTCGTTCCAGAATTCCTCGACGTTGCCAAGGGCCGGGACGTCCAGCCGACCCCAGCACGCATACAGCGGGATGCGGATTGCGTCGAAACCGAACCTGGGTGGGTAGAGGTTTGAAGGTACGGGAGTTTCGCTCAGCGCCAGCCAATCTGGTGGCAGGCGGTACTCGCCGATGGTTGCGCGCTCGATCAGGTCGATACCGGACTCGATGACGGCACGCCAGGGACCATCGGGATCAGCTTCGGCGAAGCTCGCCAGGGCTGGAAACACCCAGTAGGACAGGTTAACGGTGACATCGCCGTCGTGGACGAACCCCTCTGCACCGGGCAACAACACGGGACCATAGTCCGTGTCCCGGATCAGGTGCTGGCGGATATCCGCCATTTGTCGTCGCGCGTGCAGTGAATAGTCGACGGCGCCCCAGCGCTCGGCTGCACGCAGCAGCGCCCAGGTGGCAAGCAGGTCAGCGTCGGAAGCATTGTTGCGATCGATTACCGATCCGTTGTCCGGATCCCATTTCCAGGCCGCAAGCCTGTCCTCGCGTACGCCGAGGTGCGTCCTGGTCCACGACCAGACCCGGTCGAAACTCTGGCGATCGTCGGCCGCTGTCGCCAGCAGCATCGCATAGGCCTGACCTTCGGAATGGCTGATGCCAGCAAGCCCGTCGTCAATCACCCGGCCGCTATCCTCGATGTAAGTCGAGCGATAGCTGTGCCAGGACGCCTGATCGATGGCCTCCTCGCTGTGCGGGCTGCAAGCCGATACCAGGCAGCACGCCAATGCTACTGACCGGATTCTCATTGGACGGTCAACCTCGTCTCAGGCCCGGCGTCTGCGGCGCCTCAGTATCCAGACGGAGGTCAGCACGAACACCAACGCGGCGAGACCCAGCAGCGAATTCCACAGCATCGGTCGCCCGGTGAAGTAGTGGCTGGCTCGCGACCGGGCGTCCGACTCGCCGATCGTGAACGGACTGGCGATACGGGCCGCGCTGACGCGGTCACTCGAGCCGGTCCAGGTCACAACGTCGCCATCCAGCGAACCCCACATCTGGTGATCGACCAGACGCTCGGCCGCCAGTTGTAGTCCCAGGGCACTCGCGGCAGTGAGCAATGTCACGGCCTTGCCGGGCTGACTGGGCGATTCGAACTGCATCAGGAAACTGCGGTCATCCGGAGCGGCTTCATAGCCTATGGATGCAAGCGCAGATTCCGGAGGGGAATCCTCCGTCAGTCCCTTGCCGCTCGGGAACCATGAACGCACTGTGCGCATATCCTTCGTTCCGTTTGGCAATTCGAGAACCACCGGGCGCAGTCGACCTTCCGGCCCGACCGAAATCGGGGCGTTACGTGTGATGTCCTCGGGCAATGACGGATAGGCACCAATCACCCACTCGTGCCGGCCGGGCTGCGCCGGCGCGGTGCCGATCGTCGCATTCCATGGGCCAATGCCACCCAGTTGCGCCAGCTTGGCCATCACGGTCCAGGCTGCCGACGCCGATTCACTGTCCGGCGAAGTCAGCCGCACATGCATCGCCGAACCATCGGGCGGCGATACGTACGGAAAGCCCGTGGAGGAGAGCAGGGAGAGATTGGGTAATTCAACCTGGTGTGCTGCCTCGGACAGTGTCAGCCAGGAGTCGTCGAACAACGTCGCCAGCAGCCCGATGTCGCTGGGTGCGAAGCAGACATCGCCGCTCGACAATGGCGTGAGATGTGCCTTGAATCCCACCACATTGCGACCCGCTGCCAGCCAACTCGCGGGCAGCCGGACCACGTAGTCGCGGTAGACGCCGCCGTCGGAAGAGGCCAGCCGGATGGCGGACACGAATCGGTCGTTCAGGCTGACGTTAATGACGGAGGTCGGACCGCCGCCGGCGCCATAGGCGAGGTGCATGTGCAGCTCGACGACGCTGTCAGCCGGAGCAAACAGGTCCGGCGGTACCCACATTTCGATCTCGCTGTCGCTTCGGTTCGGCCCGCCGAGCGTCGTCGTGCGGAAACCGAACGTCGACAGCGGATAACGCTGACCACTGTCAATCGAGCCACGATGAGCGTACTTCCCAAGCCCCGGCTCGATCACCCTGTCGATCGTCATATTCGCGACGGGCGGCAGTTCCTGGCCACCGACGGCCAGCGCTCGCGCCGCCCGCTCGACCTCGGCGGCATCGCGACCGCTGACGACGAGGACAAAGCGATCCGGTATCTGAGCGTTCGGTGAGAGCGCCAGGAAGGCCCCATCGATATTCCGGTACAGGCTCTCCGGGAGGAAGGGTTCGAGTTCGTCGCGGGTGCCGATCAGGATCGCATCGCGGTCGTCGAGTTCGGCCAGCGGAACACCGACGACCGGATTGTCAGACGACTTCTCTTCGGGCCTGGTGGCGATCCCGTGTTCCACGACCAGCGGTCGATAGTCGAGCAACGAGGCGATGCCCTGGCTGACCAGTGCGCCGGCTCGCAGGCGTTCTTCGCCCATTGACTCATCCACTGTGAGAACAGCGAGGCGGTAAGAGTCCCAGCCAAGGGGATCGACCAGATCCGGCAACGTCGACAGGTCGCTGGCGACCGGTTGCATCCGGTAGCGGATAGCGATTTGCGAACTGGCCGGGTCAATCTGTGTCCAGAGTTCTGATGCCGTCGGGTCCTCACACTGCTCCACGTAGTGCTGCGCCACATGGAACACCAGGTCGTTGTAACCGGGCTCCAGCAGTGACGGCGGCAGGTTGACCCGCAGGAGACCCTCCGGATGCAGCGGACGCAGTGCAACCTGGGCGAGTACCTTGCCGTTCAGGTGAACCTGGAGCTGAGACCTGTTCTCCAACAGCGAGATCGAGTTCGTATACACAAGATCCAGCGTCGCCGACTCGACCGCTACACGCGGCGAGAGCGGTAGTGAGAACCCATAATGATCAGCGGCACTGCGCAGGATCACAGCCTCACTGTTCGGCATGACCTCTGCGAGCGTGAATTCCGCCGCTAAAAGGTCATCTGCAGTGTCGCTGGCAACCTGGTCCGTCGGCGTTGCGGTGACCTGGTCCCCAACGCCGGCATCAGCCTCGACAACGGGTTCCGCGACAGCTTCCTGGGCCGACGACGCAAACGGGAGTGCAGCGAGTAGCAGACCTGTCGTGACCAGGACGGCGAGTCCTGCGATACGGTAGGAAGTGGACATAGCCTTTCCCTCTTCTTCTTCAGTGGATGTGTCTACCCCCCCGGGTATCTTCTTGTTCATCTTGTCTTCCTTCGCCGATGCGCCAGCCGGAGCGAGCATCGGACGGATGGTTTCCCAGGTATCCCTGATCATGTGAACCAGCAAGCGAGCTCCGTGTCGCATGCTGATTCCCGAAAATGTCGCGAGCCCCTTGAGGATGCCGACGGACTTGTCGTCCCGCTCGACCCCCCACCGAAGGTTGTCGCTATTGCCGAATCCGAGCGCGACGACGTGTCGACGGGTCATCGGCGATTGGCTGGTAAATGCCAGGCTGACCGTTGTGTTCCGGGCATTCACTCGCACTACGCGGACCGGCAATCTGGCCGCCCGACCCCTGGCACCACTCGCGGTGCGCAGTTCGCCGCTGGCGCCCGGTTCCAGGTCCGAGTACTCGCCGTCCGGCAACGTGATGGCTGACCCACCCATGGAGAGTTCCAGCAGGCTGCAACGGAAACTACGGCCGTCCAGCTTGAGTACTGCGTCGACGGCCGGCGAAAGCCGCATTCGCGGTGCCTTACGCAGTTGCTTGCGTTCCAGCAATGCTCCCAGGCCGCCGAGAATGATGATCAGGTTCAGTACCGCCCAGCCGGTTGTGATGTATACGACTTCTCTTTCGACCGGCAGGCTGCTGTAACGGAAGTAGGCCGCCACCAGCGCCGCTGCCAGGACGAAAAATACGATCAGGAAGGGTTTGACGAGCGGTGACACGAATTCGCCTTCCACCTCGCCACCTTTGTCGGTGACCTTGAACTGGGGCGAGTCCGGATTGGCTATCGCCCGTGTAATAGCTCCCGACGAATGGAAGGACTGCACTGACTCATACAGCTCCGAAACCAGGGCCCAGCGCGACCGTCCGAACAGGAGGTTGGCGGCGATCAATGCGCCGACGAGGTGGGGTGCCGCATAGAGCAGGAATTGCTCCAGGCTGGCGTCGTAGATCTTGAGCCCGAACAGCAGATAGGCGCAGGGTGCAAGCAGGAAAATCAGTCGGGCATAGGAGAAGAACCAGAACATGGTGGAGTTCAGGTAGCCGAGTTTCTGCTCATTCGACAGGCCTTTCTGGCGCAGCGGGTTGAGGCGCAGGAAGATCTGGACCATCCCCTGGGCCCAGCGCGATCTCTGGCCAATGAACTTCTCGAAGGTCTCGGGCTGCAAGCCGAATACCATGGGCTTGCCGACGTAGACGCTGCGATAACCCATCGAATGCAGCCTCAGGGAGGTCTCCGCGTCCTCGGTGATGCTGGTGCCGGCGAGACCGCCGATCGTTTCCAGGCAGGATCGGCGCAGAACGGCTGCAGAGCCACAGAAGAAGGAGCTGTTCCAGGAGTCCAGGCCGTGCTGGACCTGGCGGTAGAAGATCTCGCTTTCCCCGGGCATGCGGCCGGACACCTCGAGGTTCTTCTCGACCGGGTCGGGCGTGATGAACCGATGCGGCGTCTGCACGAGGAAGAGCTTGGGATCTTTCTGGAAGAACCCGATGGTGTTCTGGAGGATATCTGAACTGGGTACGTGGTCGGCGTCCAGTGTCAGGATCAGATCGGCATTTGTTTCGAGCAGCGCAGCGTTGATGTTGCCCGCCTTGGCGCCGGTGTTGTCCTCGCGCGACAGGTAACGGGCGCCCAGCCGCTCGCACATTGCCCACAGGCGGTGGTGGCGCAGATTGGCCTCCTGCGCGATGGTCGGATCCGGGTGCTGGCGCTTGGCGAGCGTTCCACCGTCGTCGAGCAACCAGACTGTGAAACGATCAGCCGGGTAATCCAGCTGGGTGGCGGCCAGCAGCGTGACCTCCAGGATATCGTCGGGCTCGTTGTAGGTGGGCACGAACACATCGACGGTAGGCAAGGCATCGCTATCAGGTTTCGGAATGTCGCGGTGCCTGGGTTGCGCATTGACCAACGCGCCGAGGAAGTACATGACGATGCCGTAGATCTCGGCCGCGAGCAGCGCCAGCGCCCCGATCAGGCTGGGCAGGTCATGGAACGTGATGGTGTAACCGACGCGCCACGACAGGTAACGCAAGGTCAGGAAACCACCGAGTGCGAGAACAGCAACGCGCAGGGCGTCCATGAGCATGTCGCGCCGCCCCAGGCGGTTTGCGACAAACAGCATCAACGCCATTGCCGCCAGGATGGCGGTCGCGGTCATGAACTGAATATCGTGGGGCACAGACAGGCTGGCGAGAAACACCAGTGACCCTGCCGACACAGCCCAGATAGCAAAAATCATTGTACTGCCCTGTAGTTAGCGGCGTTCCGATCAAAGAAACCGGGGTGCCGCGCCGGTTCTGTCCCCGGCGACTAGAAGGCTAACAATGGAGGTCCTTTACATAATGTGATCAATCGCTCATTTCCGATCCCCGACGGGATCGCCCGGGTCCGTGGCACCGGGTCCTGGGATGCCGGCCAGGGTCGCCTGCGCGACAGCGGCCGGAAGTCTTGGCTCGCCCCACACATCTGTTAGAATTTCCGGTTCGGCCCCGAATCGGAATCGACCACGGGTTCGGGAACGGTCTGATCCCCCATAAAAGATTCTTGAATTGGTTGACAGGGCTTATGGGCTCAAGGAAAATTAACCGCTTGTGTTTCGGAGGGGTACCCAAGCGGTCAACGGGGGCAGACTGTAAATCTGCTGGCTTAGCCTTCGGAGGTTCGAATCCTCCCCCCTCCACCACGGCGCAATGTGCGTATCGATGGTCGCAGGTCTTTGATTTTCAAGGGGCTGGCGAACTGCTGATGCCATGGCTTTGCGGGCGTAGTTCAACGGTAGAACCTCAGCCTTCCAAGCTGATGATGTGGGTTCGATTCCCATCG
>CAJIAD010000019.1_pt1 | contig 17577 bp, 17 predicted proteins | sample 9198981 | NCBI WGS metagenome assembly CAJIAD01 (sample SAMEA7708274, study PRJEB35096) | sediment metagenome | biome: marine neritic benthic zone biome [ENVO:01000025]; feature: sediment [ENVO:00002007]; material: shallow marine sediment [ENVO:03000034] sea grass bed [ENVO_01000059] ...
CACCCGGCCGGCCCCTAGTCATGCAGGTGCACATCATCGCGCAACTCCGGCGCGGCCCGGCGCCTGGTATGCGTCAGCACCAGCAGGGCGGGGAGCAGTGTCAGGTTGGCCACCAGCGCCAACAGCATCGCGATCGCCGTCCACAGGCCGAATAACACCGTGGGCACGAAATTGGAAAAGGTTAACACCGAGAAGCCGGCCATCACTGTGAACGTGGTGTAGTAGAGCGCACGGCCGATGCTCTCGTGGCTGAAGCTGACCGCAATCCTGGCATCGCCCCAGCGAGCATACTCTTCGCGAAACCGGTGCAGGTAATGGATCGTATCGTCCACGCCGATCCCGATACAGACCGCGGCAATCGTGGTGGTCATCATGTCGAGCGGAATACCGGCCCAGCCCATGGCGCCGATCACCATAGCCGCCGCGAGGGAGTTGGGAATCATGCCCAACAGGGCATGGGGGAGCGATCGCAGCAGCACGACGAACATGACAAACACAACCAACAGGATGTAGCTGAGCGTACTGATCTGCGAACTCAGCAACTTTGACAGCATACTGTTGAACAGCACCATCATCCCTGTCACCACGACTTCATCATCGAGATACGCTAGTTCGGCGGCACCGTAGTCGCGGATTTCCTGTCGGAATTCCTCCCGGTCAAAGCCGGGTCCACTCTCGATGATGCGGCCCGACAGCCTCATCTGCCCTGTCTCGGGATCGGCAAAGGGCGCGATAATCTGGGTGTGCAGGTCGGGTGGAATCGCACTCAGGATCGCCACAATCTCCAGGGTGTCCAGCTTCTCCCCGTCGTTGAATTCCTGCGCAAAGTCCTCCAGCGCCGTTAGCGACAGCACCTTGCCCACCTGGGGCCTGGAATCGAGAAAGCGGTGCATCTGCTCGAGGTTGTCCAGTTTGTCCCGCGTAAACCAATAGCGCTCCGGGTATTCGTCCTCTTCCTCGGTGGCAAAGGGGTCCTCCTCGAACTCGTCATCCGGCACGAACGCCTGATCCGCGTACGACGGGAAGGTCAATATCACGTCGAAGGGTATGGTGCCGCCAAGCTTGGTATCCAGGTAGTACATGCCCTGGTATATCTCGGTGTCGGCGTCGAAGTACTCGGCAAACCGGTTGTCCAGCGACACCCGTGCGATTCCGAAGTAGGCCACTACCGCTATCACTGCACCGATCATCGCGACGAAACCGGGGTTCCAGTTCACCACCTGGCCGAGCCAGCGAATCACGTTGTTCGGCGCCTTCAGGTTCGAGCCGGGGTTCCCGAACGGCATGATCAGCAGCGCCGCCGGAAAAAAAGTGAAGGTAACGAGGAATGAAATAACGATCCCGATGCACATCATCCAGCCGAAATACTCCACCGGCAGGATACCGCTGACCGTCAGCGAACCAAACGCGGCTATCGTAGTGAGCGCCGTGTAAAAGCAGGGTGCGAACTTGTTGCGCATGGTCTCGTAGACCATGGTCACCTTGTCGTAATCGGGCTGCGTGATCAGGAACTCGCGGTACTGGACGATCAGGTGGATCGTGAGCGACACGGTGGTAATGCCCAGCAGGGATACGAAATTGGACGAGATGACGGTGGCCTGCCAGCCGAGGAACCCCAGGAACCCTACCGTGAACACCACGCCGATAGCAGCCGTCGCGATGGGCAGGATGACCCAGCGTTTGCGCCGGAAGAATACCCACAATGCGATAACGATCAGCACCAGCACCACGCCGCTGAAGACAGACAGGTCGCTCTTCACATACGTGATCATGTCTGCCGCGATCATGGGTACGCCGCCGAGGTGCAGCGTTCCCTCCGCCTGGTAGCGGTTGCGGACCTCGCGTATATCCGCGATCAGTTTCTCGCGCCTGAGGCGATGCGCCTCCTTGACCTCCATATATTCGGCGTAGGCGCTCTTCCAGATATCGCCGCTGGTATCGCCCGCCGCCTTCAATTCATCACGCCTCGCCTTGACCCGTTCAAACGCCAGGTCTGGCGCGAGGTCGATTTTCATGGCGGTGGCGGTACCGTCACCTGTGATCAACAACTCCCGGAAGAAAGGGCTCTCCGTCAATTCCTTCTGCGCCAGGGCAAAGTCGGTTTCCGGTGACTGCAGCGTCGGAATCGAGTCGATCAGCTCCTCAATGGGGATAGGCGGGCTTTTCAGAAGGGGCGCGTCCAGCACGCTGAAGACGCTCTTGACGCCCTCGACGCTCCTGACGTCCTCGACGATGTCGCCCAGGGTATCCAGTGCCTCCCGTGTAATCGGTTGTTTGCTGTCCGGCTCAAAGGTGAGAATCAGGAAGTCGTCTCCGCCGAATACGTCCACCATCTCGTCGTACTGGGCGAGGTCGGCATCTCCCTCCACGACGAGGGTGTCGGAGGACGCATCGAACCGGAAATTGCCGACGTGGTAGCCCGCGATTCCCAGCAGGGTGAAGCAGAGCAGCAACACCAGCCAGGGCATACGCAGGTACGCGAGCCATATCAACGACTGCGCCGTTGGCGCCTTGTCAGCTCCAGCTTGCATCAGATAAACGCCGGCGACAGCCTACTTCTCGAACTCTTCGTCGCTGGCCTCTTCGGACCAGTTGGCGATAACGGCATCGATATCGCTACTATTGGAAATCATCATGGAGTCAAACTGGTTCCTGTAGGTCAGCCCCATATTGATGCCGTCGACGATGATATTCCTGACCTGCCAGGCCGATTCGGTCTTGGCCATGCTGTACGCCAGCAGGAAGGTCGTGTCCTCCTGTGTCGTCACCTCCATGGAGATCGTCGCCTTGGTCGTCGCGGGCTTTTTCAGGGGGAGGATTTCAATCGACTTGCTTTCGAAAGTCACCAGGGCCTTGGTGTACACCTTGACCAGGTAATCGCGCAAGGTCAGCTGGAAGGCCGCTTTCTGTTCATCGTTGGCCGCCTTGTAGTGCTTGCCCATGACGCCACGGGAAAGGATCGGGAAATCGACCAGCTCATCCAGCACGGCGCCCATCCGTTCATTGAGGGGCGCCGGATCTGCCTCGTAGCCGGCACGACCCTCGTTCACGACGGCAAGAATTTCCTCGGACTTCCGGTCGACAAATTCTTCCAGGGACTCTTCCGCAAGAACCGAAACTGCGGCGAAGACAAAGAAGACCCAGAACATCGAAATTAGCTTGCGCATGTCATTTACCCAGTTGATTGCTGAATCTACTATTCGTCGAACCCATCCAGGAACGGGTCTTCCTCGATCTGCCCGTCGTTCACAAGAAACTCCCGCCGCTGCAGGAAAGCATCGCGGATAAACAGGTAACGATCCCCGCTGATCAATTCTTCCGCTTCAAGCAATGACGCGCGCGCCTGGACAGCCCAGCCGGCAAAGTAAGCGTACCAAATGTTCTCATCCTCAATCAGGTTGGAAGGATGCACGAAGAATGACACGATGTCCCCTGTTCCGGACCGCGTCGTTGCAGGACCCCAGAGCGGTACCACGAAGTAGGCGCCGCTAGGTAGACCCCAGGCTCCGAGCGTCTGGCCGAAATCCTCATCGTGATGATCGAGGCCCATTTTCGTCGCCGGATCAAACAGGCCGAGCAGGCCGACGGTGGTATTCACCACGAAGCGACCGAGGTCACTGAATCCCAGCTTGAACTTGCCCTGCAGGAACTGGTTGACGATCGTAATGGGGTAGGCAAAGTTATCGTAGAAGTTCGAAACGGAGCGGCGCACACCTTTTGACGTAATGTTGATGTAGCCCTTCGCGATAGGCTTCAGCACGAGACGGTCCGCGCCATCATTGAAGGCCTGGACCCTGCGGTTCATGCCCTCAAGGGGGTCGGGGTTATCAACCGTTGCACAGCCTGCCGACACCAGCGCACACCAGGCGATGACCCCACGACAAAACATGGATCTCGCGGCATGCAGGCAGGTTTTGGGGCCGTAAAGCAATGTAATCAGCTTCTTTATTGGTATTCGTTCGGGAACCGGGCCGGTGTGTCTCTGATGGATACCAGCTAACAGTAGCACATACGGTGCAGATTACTATTCCGTGTCAGGGCTTCGTTTGCTTCCCGGCACCAGCGCCGCCACCCATCGCGCGCGCCTGCAACATCTGCTGCATCTGCTGCATGATCCGGTCCACGGTAAAACTCGCGGTCGGCTGGCGCGGCGGGAACTGGCGGAAGGTCATCAACCACTTGCCCACTTCTGCCTGGACCGGCACGAACAGCCACAGCTGGTCCGCGAAGAACCGCGTATACAACCCGGAATCCAGGGAAGTTTCGTAGGGGTCGGAGCGCAGGTGAACCATACGCGGGAAGTTGAATGCCTCCCGGGGACCCGCCCAACCCTCCCAGTTCACGGCGAAGTGAATTTTCCAGTCGTTCCAGCGCAGCGCATTAAAGTTCGCATTGTCATCGAAGTAAAAAACCGTCTCGCGCCTGCCAGGCCCCTTGCCGGACAGCAGGTCTGTCTGGTCGAAGCCGTCGATGTAGACCTTGTAGGTCTTGTCGCCCGCCCGGTGACCCTTCCTCAATTTGTTGTTGATATCAGGCTCACCCGCCGCGGCCAGCAGGGTGGGAAACCAGTCCTGGTGTGAGACGATATCGTTGATCACCGTCCCCGGCTTTACCACACCGGGCCAGCGGATCAGGGCGGGCACGCGGAAGCCGCCCTCCCAGGTCGACCCCTTTTCACCCCGGAAGGGCTCCATACCGCCATCCGGGTAGGTATTGGTCTGGGAGCCGTTGTCCGTGCTGTAGATAACGATGGTATTGTCGGCGATACCCAGTTTGTCCAGTGCATCCAGCAGCTGTCCGACATGGTGGTCATGCTCCATCAAACCATCGGCGTACAGGCCATAGCCGGACTTGCCATCCCACTCCGGCGCCAGCCGCGTCCAGATGTGCATACGCGTGGCGTTGAACCAGACAAAGAACGGCTTGTCACCGGCGTGGGATTTCTGCATGAACTTCAGCGCCGCGTCGGTGAACTCCTGGTCGATCGTCTCCATACGCTTGCGGGTAAGCGGGCCGGTGTCCTCGATTTTGCCATCGGCAAACGAGTGGATCACCCCGCGCGGCGCGAAGCGCTGTCGGAATGCGGAATCCTTGGGATAAAAATAGGTCTCGGGCTCCTCTTCCGCATTCAGGTGGTAGAGATTGCCGAGGAACTCGTCGAAGCCGTGATTCGTCGGCAGGAACTTGTCCTTGTCGCCGAGGTGATTCTTGCCGAACTGGCCTGTGGCGTACCCGTGCGGCTTCAGCAGGCCGGCGATAGTCGGGTCCTCCGCCTGCAGCCCGATCTCGGCACCGGGAAGGCCGACCTTGAGCAGTCCCGTGCGCAGGGGGTGCTGCCCGGTAATAAATGCGGAACGGCCCGCGGTACAGCTCTGCTCCCCATAATAGTCGGTAAACAGCGCACCCTCGTTGGCGATGCGATCGATGTTCGGCGTGGCTCCGCCGAGCATGCCGCGGTGATAGGCGCTTATATTGGACCAGCCTATATCGTCGCCCCAGATAACGAGAATATTGGGCTTATCGGTGTTCGCCTGTGTGGCGACAGCCAGAAGGCTCATCAAGGAAAGCAGGGCAAGTCGGCTCAAGTGGACAGCCATGGGCGCATCCTCCATTGGAGTGGGCGTACAGTAAGGGAATTAGTATAGATTACCGCTCTGATTTGTCGTTGAATCGCGTCGCCCGGCACTTGCCCAAACCGGGTGCTCGTACCATAATTCACCGAGCGGACGCGCCGGGCGGCGGTCGAAGACACCGGTTCAAGGCACCAGTGCACGTACAAGGCCTCTAGGCGATTGGTGGAGAGTTCAGATGGAATACAACGCGGATGTACACAGTATCGAGTGCCCCAAGTGCGGCCACGGCATGGATGAGATCTCCTACGGCGGCGACCTGCTGATCGATCGCTGCACACATTGCCAGGGTATCTGGTTCGATCACGGCGAGGCTGACTTGTTGAAAAGCAAGTGGATGGGTGAAGCCCTCGACACCGGTGACGCCGCCGAGGGCAAAAAGTGGGACGAGGTCGATGACATTGCCTGCCCACGCTGCGGCCAGAATATGGAGAAAATCTCGGACCCGGACCAGCCTCACATCTTCTATGAGGTCTGTAATGAGCACGGCATGTTCATGGACGCCGGCGAGTTCACCGACCTCGCGAACGAAACCGTGGGCGACTGGTTCAAGCGCCTCGTCCAGAGAGCCCGCAAATAACTGACACGTTATCGCTGCAGTACGCCCGATCTTCCTGCCGCGCGCTACTCAATCCCAGGTGTAATCGACCCGGAACCTGTAAGTCTGGTCCAGTTCGTCGACGTTCTCGACCGCGCCCGAGTCATAATCGAACAACACCTCCGCCGCCGCCTCCAGACTCCACAAGAGGGGAAACGACAGGCCGAAGGTGGTATTGACGATGACGTCCGAGGTCTCATCCAGGTTCCAGATACCTATCTGGTCGAAGTACAGGGAGGAGTCGCCGCCGAGCACATTGCTCGAGGCTTTCAAGTGCCAGTTACTGGCAGGGTAGTCCTGGTCTTCGGCCTCGTCGAAATCCTCGTTGACGTAGGAAACACCGAGTTCGCCGCTCAGCGAGAACAGCGGCTGGTCGTAGAACTGGCGGCCGTAGTAGGGGCCGACCAGGTAGCGCAGGTTCAGGTCCTCGAACTTGTCCGACTCGGCCACGGCCCACAGGCCCACGTAGTTCGGATCGGTGAGAAAGTAATCGTACTTTGCCATGGCCTGCCATTTGTCCTTGGTCTTGTCATTGTCCTTCTTGTCCAGTTCACTTTCCCACTTCAGGGTGTAACGATCATCGATGCTGCGCCACACCGACTCGGCTTTGAGGTCGAGTTCGTCTGTGTCGGTATTGCCCCGCTCCGTCTGGAATGCCATGCCGAACAGGCCGGTCCAGCGGTATCCCTGGCCCAACTCCCAGGGCGCCGGGTTGATCACGCGAAGCTCGTCGAGGGGGACGGACCTGCCCTCTTCTGCCATCGCCAGCTCACCCTCCCGGATCTGCACTGATGATTCATCGTGCACCGAATCATCCGCCAGCAGCAAGACCACGGGCTCGGTACTCTCGATGGATTCGACCTGGTCCACCTCGATACTCAGCGTGCCGGCGAAATCGGTCTCGACGGTCAGCACACCATCCCTGGAATCGACAATGGTGCCGATGACATGGGAGCCGTTGGCGAGTACAACCCTGTCCTGCCCCGGCGGCTCATCCTCTGCCTGCACTACCGCCGGGCCCGAGAGGGCCACGGCCGCCATGAATATCACCCGAATCACCAACGACCTGCTCTTTACCATGCGCTTCACCGTTCCTCGTATCCGACCTCACGTGTCCGGCCGGTCTATTTGCGGGGCACCTATGATAGATAATTCATCCCGGCGAACCCAGCGGGAATTTACCCGTCGCGGGCCGGCGACGGGATGGCGCCCCCCAAGGGGGGGCTGATAGACTTAAGCGGTCTTTCCAGAGGTGAAGCCGTGAGTAATTTTGACTACGACCTGTTCGTCATCGGCGCCGGCTCCGGCGGTGTACGCGCGGCGCGTATGGCCGCGGGATTCGGCGCGAAGGTGGCTATCGTAGAGGACCGCTACCTCGGCGGCACTTGTGTCAACGTGGGCTGCGTGCCCAAGAAACTCTACGTCTACGCGTCCCAGTTCGGCAAGGGCTTCGAGGATGCCCGGGGCTTCGGCTGGAAGGCGAAAAAACCCCGCTTCGACTGGGCCACCCTGCGGGACAACAAGAAGACCGAGATCGCGCGCCTTAATACCATCTACGACCACCTGCTGGAGGGCGCGGGCGCAGAGCTGATCAGCGGGCGGGGCCGCATCGTGGATGCGCATACCGTGGCCGTGGGCGACGCGCAGTACAGCGCCGAAAAGATCCTTATCGCGACCGGTGGCTGGCCGCACATCCCCGACTTCCCGGGCAAAGAGCTTGCCATCACATCCAATGAGATCTTCGACCTCGAGACGTTCCCCGAACGCCTCGTGATCGTCGGCGGCGGCTACATTGCCGTGGAGTTCGCGGGCATCTTCAACGGGCTCGGCGCGCAGGTCACCCAGCTGTACCGTGGGCCCCTGTTCCTGCGCGGCTTCGACCTCGACATTCGCGCGCACGCCGCGCGGGAGATCGCCAACAGCGGCGTCGACCTGCGTTTCGAGGTCAATGTGGAATGCATTACGCAGACAGCGGATGGGTTGGAACTGGAGCTGACCGACGGCTCGACGCTGGAAGCCGACGTGGTGCTTTACGCGACGGGGCGAAAACCCCACCTGGAAGGCCTGGGCCTGGAGAACGTGAACGTACAGATGTCAGACAAGGGCGCCATCGAGACCGACGAGTACTACCAAACCAGAGAGCCGGGTATCTACGCCCTCGGCGACGTGACGGGCCGCATCGAGCTGACGCCCGTTGCCCTGGCCGAGGGGATGTCCTTCGCCCGGCGTAATTTCGGCAACCTCGAGCAGGACGTCGACTACGAATTCATCCCGACCGCGGTGTTCTGCCAGCCGAACATCGGCACCGTGGGTTTCACCGAGGAGGAGGCCCACAACCGGTTCGATGACGTCCAGTTGTTCAAGTCCAGCTTCAAGCCGATGAAGCACACGCTCAGCGGCCGGGACGAAAAGTCCTTCATGAAGATCATCGTGGACCGCGCCACCGACCGGGTGGTCGGCGTACACATGATGGGCCCCGATGCGGGCGAGATCATCCAGGGCATCGCCATTGCCATGCGCGCGGGCGCGACCAAGTCCACCTTCGACACGACCATCGGTATTCACCCGACGACCGCAGAGGAGTTCGTCACCATGCGCGATCCCTGGGTGGAAGACTGAGCATGACGCTGGAGCTGTGGCAGGCCGGACTGCTGGTCGCGGTCGGCACAGCGGCGGGCTTCCTCAACGTGATGGCGGGCGGCGGCTCGCTGCTGACAGTCCCCGTCATGGTCTTCCTCGGACTGCCGGGACCGGTCGCCAATGGCACCAACCGCATCGCGATCCTGGCGCAGAACATCACCGCCATCGCCACGTTCTTCCGCCGCGGCTTCCAGGATTTCCGCCTCAGCCTCAGCCTGGCTGCCTGCGCTATCCCCGGCGCGGTCGTGGGCGCACTGGTCGGCGTGCAACTGGAGGGTGTCTGGTTCAACCGGGCGCTGGCAATCATCATGATCGGTGTCATGCTGATCATGCACTTCGACAAGGGTAAGCGCGAGGGTTCCGCGTCCCACCAGCCGACCCGCACGCAACTGCTCCGGGGCCACCTGCTGATGGTGGGCGTGGGTTTCTGGGGCGGATTCATCCAGCTTGGCATCGGCTTCATCATCATGCCCGTCCTGAACCGGGTCATGGGGCTGGACCTCGTGCGGACCAATATGCACAAGGTTTTCATCGTCGCCGCCTACACGGTGATTGCCCTGCTGATCTTCGCGAGCCAGGTCGAGATCCTGTGGATCGTCGGCCTGGCACTGGCACTCGGTAATTCGCTGGGCGGATACCTCGGCGCGCATTTCACCGTCAGCGGCGGCGAGCGCCTGATCAGGCTGGTGCTGAACCTCGTGCTGATCGCCTTTATAATCAAGCTGCTGTTCGGCGCCTGGTGACACACTTTGTCAGCTCGCCAATGAATAAAAGACACCACGGCTGGCTCCATGATTGAAGTACAGTCCCTGACCCGCCGCTTCGGCAGCGTCCGTGCGGTGGAAGACGTGAGCTTCGCCATCCGTAACAGCGAGGTCGTCGGCTTGCTCGGCCCCAACGGGGCAGGCAAGACCACCATCATGCGCATGTTGTGTGGCTACCTGGAACCATCCGCCGGCAGCATCATTATCGACGGCAGGTCCGTGTGCGACGAACCGGAGTCCGTCCAGCGCTCACTCGGTTACCTGCCGGAAAACCTGCCGGTATACCCGGACATGCTCGTGGCTGACTACATGGATTACGCGGCCACATTGAAGGGCATCCCTGCGGGGGAACGCCTCGCGGCGGTACGCGAGGCGCTGTCCGCCACCGACCTGCTGCAGAAGGCGCTCGAGCCGATCCACATCCTGTCGCGGGGCTTCAAGCAGCGAGTGGGCGTGGCGCAAGCCATCCTGGGCCAGCCGAGACTGCTGGTGCTGGACGAGCCGACCAACGGACTGGACCCCAACCAGACCGCGCACATGCGAGACCTGGTCAAACGTCTCGCGGAACACACCACGGTCATCCTGTCGACGCACATCATGCAGGAGGTGAATGCGGTCTGTGACCGCGTATTGATGTTGCATGAAGGCAGGCTGGCACTGGACAACAGCCTGGACGAACTTCAGGACAGCAAGGCCCTGACCTTACGGGTAGGTGTCTGCTCGCCCTCGCTGATAGCAGACCTGAGAAAGATTCCGGCTGTCGATTCGGTCGAGGATGTATCACGCGAAGGCGGCCGGCAGAAACTGTCCGTTGTCCTGCACGGCGATGCCGATGTGGACTCCGCGGCCGGCGATATCGCCCAGCATGTCATCAGCGGTGGCGGACGGCTGTACCAGATCGACGTTCCCGGCCGCGACCTGGAGAGTATTTTCCATGAGGTCTCAGGGCATGGCGACTGACTCGGTTGTCCTGCGTGTCGCCAGCAAGGAGCTGGGCCAGCTTTTCCTGTCACCCGTGGCCTGGCTGTTCCTCGCGGTCTTCGCGGCGGCTAACCTGTTTATTTTCTTCTGGGTGGAGTCCTTTTTTGCCCGCAATATCGCCGACGTGCGTCCGCTGTTCGAGTGGATGCCCATACTCTTCATATTTCTCTGCTCCGCCATCACGATGCGAATGTGGAGCGAGGAACGGGCGAGCGGTACGCTCGAACACGTACTGACTCAGCCACTCAGCCCCTGGCGCTTCGTGCTGGGCAAGTTCCTGGCCTGCTTTACGCTTTTATTGCTGGCCATCGTCAGCACCCTGCCTTTGCCGATCACGGTATCCCTGATCGCCAACCTCGATTGGGGGCCGGTGGTGGGAGGCTACCTCGCCGCCGTCCTTCTCGGCGCCACGTACCTGGCGATCGGGCTGTTCGTGTCCGCCCTGACACACAACGCGATGATCAGCCTGATCGTCTCAGTGCTGCTGTGCGGCATCCTCTACCTGTGTGGCAGCACCGCCCTGGCAAGCCTGCTCGACGACGGCGCGGCAAAATTGCTTGCGCAACTGGGCAGCGGCTCGCGCTTTGGAAATATCACACGCGGTATCGTCGACCTGCGCGACCTCTTCTATTATCTCAGCGTAACGATCGCGTTCCTCGCGCTGAACGTGTTCGCTCTCGAGAGGTTGCGCTGGGCGAGCGACGCCAGCAACGCCAGGCACACAACCTTTCGCGCCTTCATCGTACTGCTATTGGCCAATCTTGTTCTCGCCAACGTCTGGATGAGCCGCCTCAAGGCCGCACGACTGGATCTCACGCAGGGCCGGATCTACTCGATCTCCGAACCTACCCGAACCATGCTCGATGAACTGCAGGAACCACTGCTCATCCGGGGTTACTTCAGTAGCCGGACGCACGCCCTGCTGGCTCCGCTCGTACCGCAGTTGCGCGATCTGCTGCAGGAGTATGAGCAGGCCGGTGGCGGCAAGGTGAAGGTCGAATTCATCGACCCCGCCACCGACCCCACGTTGGAAGAGGAGGCCAACAAACGCTACGGCATCACCTCGACACCGTTTCGCGTGGCCGACCGGCACCAGTCCGCCATGGTAAATGCCTACTTCAATGTCCTGGTGCGCTACGGCAACGGTCACAAGACACTCGGGTTCTCCGACCTGCTGGAAGTCCGCAGCATTCCGAATCAACCGACCGAGGTACGCCTGCGCAACCCCGAGTACGACATCACGCTCGCGATTCGAAAGGCGCTGTTCGACTACCACGCGGGAGGCAATCTCTTCGACGGTATCGAGGGCACGGTGGAGTTTATCGGCTATGTCTCCGCCGACGATCGGCTGCCGGAACAACTGCAGGACTACCGGAAAGCCATCGTGCCGCAGCTGGAGCTGGCGGCCCGCAACTCGGGCGGCAAGATGGCGATCCGCTTTATCGAGCCCGAGGCGCGAGGCGGGGTCGTCGCGCGGCAGATCAGCGAGCAGTGGGGCTTCAAGCCCATGGTGGCTTCACCGGACGACAGCAGCGAGTTTTTCTTCTATCTCACGCTCGCGAACCCACAGCAGGTGGTAAGGCTACCGACAGACAACTTCGACCCGGTAGCGTTCAGGCTGGCGCTGGATACCGGGCTCAAGCGTTTTGCAGCGGATTTCACCAAGGTGGTGGCTGCATCGATGCCGCAGGTAGACCCGAAGTTGGCGGAGCTAAACATGGGCGGCCCGGGGTTCGCGAATCTGGAACGCGTGATCGGCCGTGACTACAGCATCCGGCTGGAGGATCTCGTCGACGGCAGCGTCACGCCGGACGCGGATATCCTGGTGGTGGTCGCCCCGAAGGAGCTGGACGAGGCCTCCGTGTTCGCAATCGACCAGTTCCTGATGCGGGGCGGGACTGTCATCCTGGCGACGTCGCCCTTCGCCGCCGAGACCCGGGACGGCGAGCTGCGCATGCGAGACTGGGACAGCGGCCTGGAGGCCTGGCTCGCGCATCACGGCCTCGAGATCGAGGATGAGCTCGTGCTCGACGAACAACACACCAGTTTCTCTGCTCCCATCATGCGGCGCTCGGGCGAGCATGAATTCCGCGACATGCAAGTCGTCGACTACCCCTATTTTATCGACTTGCGTCCGCCGGGCCTTGCCGATCACCCCGTGACAGCCAACCTGCCGCAGGTCACGATGGCCTGGGCATCGCCGATCGTCAGCAACCAGCGCGAGGGATATACGACGAGCTATTTGCTGATGAGCTCCGATCAGTCGTGGCAGAGCGCCCGCAAGGATGTCATGCCCATACTGGATGAAGAGGGCCTGCGCACCTTCGCGCCCGAATCTCCCGAAGAATTGGACCGCAAACCACGCATACTTGGAGTCAGTGTGCAGGGGCGTTTCGAATCCTTCTTCGCGCGTGTGGACATCGCCGAGGGTGCCCCCCCCAACATTCCACCTACGGGTCTGGGGCTGCTCGAGCGCTCGCCCGAATCCGCCCGCATCATCCTGTTCGCTTCCAACGACTTCATGAGCGACCGGGTGCTGCAGAGCATCGTGTCCGCTACCGGCACACGCTACCTGGGGCCGCTGGAGCTTTTCATCAACACCCTCGATTGGGCGCTGGAGGATGAGCAACTGCTGGGCATACGCTCACGCGGACACTTCAACCGGACACTGCCGCCCATGGAGCAGCGCATACAGGAGCTCCTCGAGTACATCAATTACGGTTCGGCGCTGGCGCTGCTGTGCCTGTTCGCGCTGCTGACGTGGCTGCGCCGCCGTGCGCGCCGCCGCTACTATGCGCGGGGGCTGGCCGCGTGAACCGTGCAGTAATCTTCCTGCTGACCACCCTCGCTATACAATGCGGCATCATCGCCTACGCGTGGTGGCCGACGGATACTTCGAATCAGGCAACCGTCCAGGATAACTTTGCACCCTTTAACCCGGAAGATGTGGACCGAATTGCCATCGGCGACGCCTACGATAACGAGATGGTAATGAGTCGCACGGGGGAGCAGTGGTCGCTTCCCGGGCTGCACGGCCTTCCCGCGGACGGCGACAGGATTGGCGGGCTGCTCGCAGGCCTCGCCGCCGGGAATGAAGGCTGGCCCATCGCACGTTCCGAGACAGCCCGACAACGTTTCCAGGTTGGCGATGGCAATTACCAGAGACGACTGCAGCTATCGGCCGGTGACAACACAGCGGCCACCGTCTTTTTGGGAACTTCCCCCGGTTTCGGCAAGGTACATGCGCGCAACAGCGAGCAAAACGCCATCTTCAGTATCGCGCTGAATCATTTCGAGCTGCCCGCGGTCCCGGGCATGTGGCTGGACCCGCGTATACTGCAGGTCCGGGTGCCCGTGCGTATCGACAGCGACCTGTACCACCTGCGCCTCGAAGACGGTAACTGGCTGGCGGGCAATGGCTCGCCCCCCGATAACGCGGAACTGACGACACTGTTGACCACCTTGAAAACCCTGACCGTGATCGGGGTAGCCGACGAGGACCAGGTACGCAGCCTTGCAGAGACCGAGGCGGATGTCATCATGGACATCGAGAGCCTCGCGGGGACGATAACCCTCGAACTGATTGCCCGCGACGGCCAGCACTTCGTCCACAGCAGCGAGTACCCGCTGTTTTTCGAGATCGGCGAGCTCGATTTCGAACGCATCGCTGGAATCGATATCAACCTGATCTCCGGTGCGGCCAATGGGCCCTAGCCCACCGGGAGTTGTCGTCCGGCGCACTGTGCTGGTATCTTCGGGTCATTAGGTTCAGGCCGAGTCCGGTGTCGAGATTCCTTATCGTTTTTACCGTTCTGCTGGCCGCGCTGTTCTCGATCGAGATGCTGGTGCCGGTGCAGGAGCACGTGATCGTACCTTTCACGGAGTTGCTCGCCAAACTCAGCGCCGCGATCATCCTGCCTTTCGATGACACCGTCATCGCGTACGGGAAAATCCTGCAATTCAGGGACACCGGCTTCGCCGTATCGATAGAGGCCGGGTGCAACGGTGTCGAGGCGACCATCGTGCTGATCGCGGCGGTGTTTGCCTATCCCGCCAGCTGGAAGTCGCGTGCTATCGCGATCGGCATCGGGTTTATCGCCATCCAGGCCCTGAACCTCGTACGCATCATCAGCCTATTTTACCTGGGCAACTGGAACACCGAGATCTTCTCCTGGATACATCTGTACCTCTGGCCGTCGCTGATTATGCTCGACGTGTTGATCGTTTTTATCGTTTACCTGCGCTACCTGGCGAGGCAGGCCCAATCGGTGCAGGCCTGTGCGGGCTGAGGACCGCCACTTCCGTCAATTCCTGCTGTATGTGTTTGTCCTGCTGGTGCCCTGCTTCCTGCTCTGGAGTGCGGGCAGCGGCGGCCTGCAGGCTCCGGCCGTCGGCCTCGTTCACTTCACCCTGACCCACTGGTTTCCCGATATTGTCAATGGCCTGTTCACAGACGGGGCGAACGCATTGCTGATGACGGAGTTCGGTGAACAGGGCGGGCAGCCCGTCGCACTCGCCGAGGCCAGTCACAGGCTGGGGTTTCGCCTCAACCCGCGCATACTCACGTACTCCATGCCGTTCTATACGGCCCTGTATTTTGCGACACCCCGGGACCACTATCTCGCCGATTACCTGTGGGGCCTGCTGATCCTCTACGCACTGGCCACTTTCGGGCTGCTGTGGCTGTGCCTGAAGGAACTGATGGTAAACCTTGGCGGGCTATTCATGGAACAGCCCGGGGCTGTTGTGCCGGGGACAAACCTTATCGGTATACTTTACCAATTCAATGTACTTGTCATGCCGACACTGGCACCGGTGGCAGTATGGTTCTGGCAGAGCAAGGATTCATCTCTGCTGGGCGAGATTCTGGGCCCGCGCCGGGGGGAACACGTGCAAGAAAACGCTGATCGAGGCAGCGGATGAACTGGGAATTCACAATGCGGGAGTTCATATCGATCTGGGTGGTGGTCGATCCCATCGGGACGATCCCTGTTTTTATTGCTGTAACCGCCGGTCTCACTGCTGCGAATCAACGCCTGGTTGCGCTGAAGGCCGTGTTCATCGCCACCCTGGTATTGCTGTTCTTCATTGTCGCAGGACAACTGCTGATAGAGGCCATCGATATCCGTCTCGAGGCATTCCAGCTCGCAGGCGGCATCGTGTTGTTCATCTTCGCGATGACCATGATTTTTGGCGACGGCAAGCCCGCGCGGGAGCGTTCGGCGGCTCAGTCCTCGTAGTTCGGAGAGCGGCCTTCTTTGCGCGCCTTGATGGCCTCCTCGAAATTCTTCGTCGTCATCCGGACGAACAACTGCGCGTGCCCCTCGTGGTTCATATGGGCATGCAGGCTGCCTGCATCGATGCCGGCCCACAGCATCTGCTTGCTCAACTCGACGCCCAGCTGGGAGAAGCCGTTGATTCGCTCCGCGACCGAGTAACACTCCTCGAGCAGCCGCTCCTCGTGCACGACCTTGGAGACCATGCCTATTTCGTGGGCCTCCTCCGCGTCGACGTCGCGGCCGGTCAGCATGATGTCGAAGGCCCGGCTGGTGCCGATCGCGCGGGGCAGCAGGTAGCTCAGTCCGAGTTCAGCCGAGGTCAGGCCGTTGTTGATACCCGCTGGACGAAAGTAGGCCGTATCCGTGGCGATGCGAATGTCCGTCGCCATGGCGAGGCAGAAACCACCGCCGATAGCGGGCCCGTTAATCGCGCCGATGACCGGCTGGTGCATGCTGTAAATCGCCTTGATCACGTCGTCCAGTATGCGCATCGCGCGACGGGCGATGCCGGGCACCGTGAGTCCATCGAAGATATCCAGCCAGCCCGGGTCCTCCAGGTCGGCGCCCGAACAGAAGCCGGCCCCGGCACCCGTGACGATCACGACGCGGGTGTCGTTGTCGAAGCTCACCTCCTCCAGCGCATCCTTGAAGGGCACCATCACGTCGAACGCCATGGCATTCATGCGATCGGGCCGATTCAACGTGATCTGGGTAATGTAGGGACGGGGCTTCTCGACGATAACAAACGACATGGGGCAGCCTTCGGAATGTGTCTCAGAGCGCAAAGACTACGCCTTTGGCGGGGTCGAATCCATGTCGAAATAGGCCATCCGGGAGGTGACAACTTTGCTCAACGGCAATACTTCCCAATGCCGGTGCGGAAGAGAGACGGGGGCGCACGGTCATGCTAGAGTAATCGTGGGAGGTGATTTTCATGAGACTCATCGGCCTTATTCTCTCGCTCGGTGCCATCACCTGGGTAATGCTCCAGATTTCCGGTGGCGACGATGCCGAGACCGTCGTGCCCGAGGGGCATCGTAAAGCCCTCGAAAAAGCCGGCGGCGTAGAACAGTCACTGATGGACGCCACGCAGAAAAAGATGCAGGACCTTGAGGACGAGGAGTACTAGGTCCCGCTGGCATACTGGCGCACGAATGGGAATACCCGTGGCACGGAGTGCGCCGCCCGCATCAGTGAAATGCTCAAACGCAGTGATACGCCGATCGATCTTGCAGATGCCTCCTGAAAGTCAGAGGTGAAGAAAATCGAGACAGAACTGCCGGACGACGTGATTGCTGAACTGGAAGCAGGTCGCAAGATCGAGGCGATCAAGTTGTTACGCGCCCACGAGGGCGTCGACCTGAAACAGGCCAGGGAACTTGTCGATGCCTACATGAAACAACATCCCGGCGTCCCTGCGCACCAGATTCCGCAAACCGACAGCGGCATTGGTCGTATCATCATCCTCATCATTGGCGTGGGCGCGATCTATGCAATCTACAAGTACTTCTCATAAACCGACATGACCGGGTGACGGAAACATGCCTGACCATGTAAGGGAGAACCTATGGCTGAAAAAGGTAAAGCGCCTGCACGCCATTGCCGAGACCGGCCTGTCCTACGCCACCAGCCAGTATGACCTGGAGCGGTACCGGGAGGTTTCGCAGATTGCACTGGAACTCATG
>CAJIAD010000024.1_pt1 | contig 17259 bp, 18 predicted proteins | sample 9198981 | NCBI WGS metagenome assembly CAJIAD01 (sample SAMEA7708274, study PRJEB35096) | sediment metagenome | biome: marine neritic benthic zone biome [ENVO:01000025]; feature: sediment [ENVO:00002007]; material: shallow marine sediment [ENVO:03000034] sea grass bed [ENVO_01000059] ...
ATCCGGACATTGTCACCGGCGCGCCGTACGCTGCCCTCCAGTAGCGTGGATACTCCCAGCTTCTCGGCGACGGTCGGGATATCGACGTTCTGCCCCTTGAAGGCGAAGGACGAGGTTCTCGACGACACTTTCAGTTGCGGCAGCTTTGCGAGAAGGTTCAGCAATTCCTCGGAAATGCCGTCACTGAAATACTCGTTCTCGGCGTCGCCACTCATGTTGACGAAAGGTAGCACCGCGATCGATCGTGTCTCGTCCTCCTCTCTCGTCACGGGTCTTGCGGCGTGCCGTGTCTCGACGGCTTCCACTGGCACGTCAGTCTTGGCGCCCCGCGGTGCGGTCGGCGCTGGCTCCGTTACCGGTTGCGATTCCGTGAGCGGCGCCGTTCGATGGATGCCACCCGGGCCGATATCGAATGCCCAGGCGACCACGACGGCGATCGGAAACCCGAGGGCCAGCAACATGATGACCAGCGTGACGGTCCAGTCCGGGAGGTTGACCGCCGGCATTACGGTGGCGGCCACTTCGATCATCACCCAGGCGGCGATGGCATAGAGGACGACCACACGGATCACGCGACGGCGACGCAGCTCGGCAAAGAATGAGGCGATCGTGCCTTGCTTGTCTTCGTCTGCCATTCAGTGGTTCCCCTGCCGCCGTTCTCTGCCAGCGATTGGCGCTAAGCATGGACCAGCGCCGGGCACTCGGCAAGCCGGGGTCCTTATGTCAGTCCGGGTCGTCGAACCCGGTTGGGCGCACAGGACCCCGGCGCGTGACCGGGGCCCTGTGAACCATTCGGGGTATTGCTACAAGACGTTGCCTGCCTTGAGTGCGTTGTAGTCAATCACGATCAGACCAGGGGCCGTCTCACCTGCGGCTGCGTTCGGATCGCGTGCGATCGTGGTGAGGACGTCGCCACCGGCGACGACAAGTCCCTGAACCTGGATCGCCGGAGTGGTGTCGCCGGCAAGCGTGACCGTAACATCGTATGTGCCGGGAGCCAGCGAGACGAAACCGGTATCAGCGCCGAAGGGCACGGATTCGAATGCGGGCGGTACGTCCGGGTCACCGATGACCGCGCCTGGCGCCGTCACATAGATGTCGACCTCAGGCGTGGAGGGCGAACCGTGCACGATGCGAACCCTTGCCTCCGTCGCGATGCTACGGGTGTCGTCGGCAAGCACCAGGGCCTGCAGTTCGAGATCCTGGGACGGGGCATTGGCAAGGAAACCTGTCACCAGGCCCGTCACCTCATCACCGGCCAACAAGTCGGCCTCGATCTGCAGTGCATTGACCGATGGGTTGTCCTCCGGGGTTACGGACAAGGTGTACTCGCCGGGCGGAACCTCTGACAGGTAATCGAACTGCGTATAGGGCAGGCTATCGACGAGCTTCAGTCCCTCGTCCTGCTGGGTGGTCCGGTCGTCCGCGAGGATGTCGACGATGGGGGCGTCCGGAGAATCGTGTACTGCCGTGAGTGATGACGGCGTGGCGATATCGCGAATCTGGTCGGACTGTCCGTCGCGATCGACGATGATCAGCGAGACGGGTGACGCACCGGGGCCTGTGTTTTCCACTGCTGCGATCAGGAAGTCGCCGCCGGGCAGATCCCCGGGGCCTGAGTCGAACACGACGGTATCCGGGTCATCGGCCAGCGTGATGCGGATCTGGTAAGTTGCGGGCGGCACGACCGCAGTGAAGCTCTCCTTGAAGGAGAACGATGCCGCTCGATTGACGGCAGGATCGAGCGCGTCGCCCGGTGCGGTCAGGTATACATCCACCTGGGGCGCCGACGGCGATGCGTGCGCCACTACCAGTTGCGCCTGGCCCGTTGACACGTCGAACGGCGTGGCAGGAATCACCAGCGGTTCTATTGTGCCGTCCGCCGTGACGCCGACTGCCAACACGTTGTACTCGGAGCTGCTGTCCAGCGGCAGATCCTGCACGTCGATCACGGTAACGGTCTGATCCGGCGGCACGATCGCGTCGACGGCAATGTCATAGGAGCCCTCGTTCACCGCCAGGAATGCCGAGCCGACGCCGAAGGGGACTTCGGACAATACTTCGCTGCCATCGAGATTGACGTTCACCGATGGCGCGTCTGCGACTGCATGCACAACCCGCAGCGCGGTCGTTTCAACCACTGGCGCGGCATTGTTGTTGTTATTACTGCTGCCTCCACAGCCGGCCAGGCCAAGGAGCACTATCGCCAGGAGCGGCGACCATCTTGTCAGCGTTTTCATTGTATTTCTCCTAATTGAGAGAGTGTTGTCCCCCGGGGCCACCCTTGGTTGTGGGCGGTCCATGGAGGAACATCAGGTTGAGTTCAGCCGAGTTTGCTAACCGACTCCGTGCGTCGGTGTTCCGGGGTCAATGCCGCTTCCTGCCATTGACCATGTTTGGGATCCAATCGCGGGACGCGAATGTCCGGCGACCAGGCGCGCCTCGAGCCATACAGGCCCTGGCGACATTGAAAGGAGCGCTTGTTCACGTCTGGCGCACCTCTGTTTTCGCTTGTTTCTTGGGATGCACCAGGAACGGCACGCCTTTGAGCCACAGTCGCAGGGCCTGCCAGTGAATGGCGACGATTATCCTGAGGGTCATGAGTGGATAACTGATCAGTACCCGCGCCAGCGAGGTGGCATTGATCTCCCGCCGCTCCAGGGCCAGCGTGGCGTCGAAATGCTTGCCGCCGTTGAGGTGGTTCTCCATGTGCACCGACAATCTTGCGCCGGGCTCGCCGAGCCGCCAGTCGTAGTCGATGTTCATCGGCATGAAAGGAGATACGTGCATCTTCTTGTCCAGCAGGAAACGTCTCATTCGATCACGTCCGATGTTGCGATCCGACGGCAACACATAGCATTGGGTCTCTCCCCAAGGCGTGTTATTGACCTCGGCCACGATCGTTTTGAGCTGCTCGCCCGCCTCGTCGAAACAGTAGTAGAAGCTCACGGGATTGAAGCAGTAGCCGAAGTAGCGGAAGTGCGTCAGTAAGCGGATCGGCCCGGCCGGCCGTTGCCCGGTTCGTTGTTCGACAAGGCGCCGAATGGATTCGTCCAGCGGCAATTCGGGGTTGCCGATATGGTCCGCGCGCCGGAACCAGGCGAGGGCGCGCCTTGTCCCTGACCACAGCCAGCGCCGCCGGAACAGGTCGGGGAGTTCCGCAAGGTCGACATACATCATGAACATGCGGTACGTGAACGCATGGTCGACCGGGCTGAACCGGCGGTGTCTAACCCGCCCTGCGTAGATACAGCTCTTCACGGCCAGCTCTCTCGTCGAAATAGTCGAGCGCGTTCAGCGCGCTCACGACACCGTCTTCATGGAATCCGTTGCGCCAGTACGCGCCACAGAAGTAGGTTCTGTTAACGCCACAGATCTCACCGTGCCGCTGCTGTGCCTGGACACTGTTGCGGGTGAAAACAGGATGGTCATAGTCGATACGCTGGATGACCTTCGCAGGGTCGATCGCATCGCTGTTGTTGAGCGTTACGCAGAACTCAACCGGTGCATCCAGGCTCTGCAGGATGTTCATGTTGTAGGTCAGCGACACCCGACCCCGGTCACGATCCAGTACGTGATAGTTCCAGGCGGCCCAGCCGCGGCGTTTGGACGGCATCAGACTGGTGTCGGTATGCAGGATCGCTTCGTTGCGTTGGTAGGGGATCGCGCCAAGAACCTCGTGCTCCTCACGGCTCGGATCCCGCAACATCGCGAGCGCCTGGTCGCTGTGACAGGCCAGAAAAACCTGGTCAAAGCGCTCCGGTGCATTGCCGTCGGTATGGATCTCGACATGGCTGTCGTACCTGGCGATGCGTCGTACCGGGCTGCGCAGGCGGATCTTGTCGCGATGCGCCGCCACCAGCTTATCGACATAGCAGCGGGAGCCACCGCGGATGACACGCCAAACCGGCCGGTCCTTGATGCTCAGCATCCCGTGGTTGTGGAAGAAGCGGATGAAGAAGCGCGCCGGCATCGCCAGCATGCCCACCGGGTCGGCCGACCAGATGGCGGCGCCCATCGGAACGACATAGTGATCGATGAATTCGCGGGCGTAGCCGTTCGCGAACAGGTACTCGCCCAACGTGGATTCGTCGTCGTCGCCATCCAGGAATCCGGGGGCTTCCCGGTTGAAGCGCAGGATATCGCGGATCATCCGGTGGAAAGACGGTCGCAGTACGTTGAGGCGCTGAGTGAACAGGGCGTTCAATGACGAGCCGTTGTACTCGAGACCTGTGCGATTGCATTGCACACTGAACCCCATGTTGCTCGGTTGCGAGGCGACGCCGAGGTCGTCCATCAGGCGCACGAAGTTCGGATAGGTCCAGTCGTTGAACACGATGAAGCCGGTGTCCACCGCGTAGTGCCGTCCGCCGAGGTCTACGTCCACAGTATTGGTGTGGCCGCCGACATACTCACCGGCTTCAAACACGGTGATGTCATGATCCTTGTTCAGCCGGTAGGCCGCGACGTTGCCGGCGATGCCGGTTCCTATGATTGCAACTTTCATTTTCAGCTCACCGCTTTCGCCGTTCCGTTTGGTCCGACGTCTATTCGCCGCGCGTTCAGCATCCGCGCCGGCACACGTCGCAGGTCGCTGATCAGACCAAGCGACGCCAGGAGGCGCAGGAAGTAGTAGGTCAGGTCGATCTCCCACCAGAAGAACCCCTGGCGGGCGGAACCCGGATAATGATGATGGTTGTTATGCCAGCCTTCCCCGAAAGTCAGCAGGGCCAGGAACAGGTTGTTACGACTGTCATCCCGGGTCTGGTAGCGCCGTCGGCCAAACCGGTGCGCCAGGGAATTGACTGTGAACGTGGCGTGGTAAAGCGCGACGGTAGATATCGCAAAACCCCAGACCAGCAACTGCGCTCCGGTAACTCCGAGCCCGGGCGCCAGTTTCTCGAGGCACCATCCGGCAACAAACAAGCTCGCGGCGAGCAGGACCGGAACGAGCTTGTCGTGACGGTCCAGGAAGCGCAGCTCGGGAAAAACCAGCCAGTCTCGTACAAGCCCGGATCGCGTCGCGAAATTCTCGTCCGCCAGGAACCAGCCAAGGTGACTCCAGAGAACGCCGTGCTGGTGCGGCGAATGGGCGTCCTGCTCGGTATCGGAGTACTTGTGGTGATGGCGGTGATGAGCCGCCCACCAAAGTGGGCCGCGCTGCACTGCCGACGCGCCAATGACCGCGAATACGAACTGTACCGGCCGCGACGCCTTGAATGCCTTGTGCGAGAAGTAACGGTGGTAGAAACCGGTGATCGCCAGCATCCTGATGACGTAAAGCCCGGTGGCGACCGCGACGGCGGTGAAACTCCAGCCCACCCAGATGACGGCGAAGCAGGCGACGTGCATCAGGATGAACGGCAGGATCCGCATCCAGTCGATGCGTCGGTTGCCCATATCCTCTCTTGTGAGAGCCGTTTCCACGATGCTTATCCGTTGTCCTGCCAGCGTTGGGGAACCCGTCGGATCAGGCTCGTGTCATAGCCCTGGCGCTCGACAATCGCGACGAGATCGCTGTAGCGCTGATCGGAGATAAGCGGTTCGCGGGTCATGATCCACACGTAGTCCCGCTTGGTTCTGCCGATCACTGTTTCCGAGTACTCGTCGTCGACATGGACGATCCGGTAGTCGGCCTTGATCGGCCAGATAAACCGCATCCCCCACACTGCGTTGCTCTCTGTATCGGTCACGAACCCGCGCGGCGTGTAGGTTTTCTGCTTGCCGTCGAAACCGCCCTTGCGGAACGTAAATGTCGTTGCGATCGATCCGTCGTCATCCAGACGATAAGACTCGACCGCGTTGTAGGCAGATCTCTCGATACTGGTTGGGATGCTGGCGATCACGTACCAGTCACCCATGAAACGATCGAGATCCACCGATTCGGCGGTCTCCAGTGGGGGTAGGTTGCTGTTGGAACACGCCGCACTCATCGCAGCGACAACGATCCCCAGCGCAATTACTCGTAATTTCGTCATTGGTCTATCGAATCGGTCTATAGGAGTTCGTAGCGCAGCTTCCGCCCGCCCTTCGTCTCGGACTCCAGGCCCAGCCAACGGCTGTCATTCGAGTACCAGAGATCCATGCTGAGTTTCGGTGACTGCAGGGAATAGCGCGTGGCCGGCGTCTCCTGGCCGCGGATCACCAGGATCTCCTCCCCGACCGGGCGGATATCCACGTCAAGGTAATCGCCGGTCTGGGAGTTGAGCAGCCGCGACTGCTCGAGAAACGCCGGGTTCCAGTAGGCAAAGCTCATCACGCAGGATTCGAGGCGCTTCTCACCTTCCTCCGAACGCAGAACGAACCCGTCGTCGCTGCGGCCACCGGAAACAGAGAGCGAGTCGCCGTTGATCTCGGTGCGCGCGTTGATATCGAGCAGGCAGTCGTCGCCCCAGCGTTCGCGGTTGACGTGGTCGTAACGGTAGGCGGGGATGAAGAAAAAGCTGACCCGGAATCGCGCCTCACTGTCGATCACCTGCTGTCCGGCATCGCTACTCAGGCGGAAGCTGTGATAGCCAATCTCCCGCTCATCGAGCAACACCCGAAAGCGCCATTCCTGATCCGTGGTGCCGGACTCAAGGCCGGTTGAGGCCGCTGTGCTCCAGGCGCCCAGCAGCGTGAGCAGGATAATCAGGGCGCGGGTGTTCATGCGCGCGACTCCCTTCCGCGCCCCGCCGCCGAGGGTGGACCCGGGAAAAAGGCGTTGGTGCGCGCGATGTAGTCTGCATATCGCGGCCTGCGGTGGCCGATGTCCTGCTCGAGCAGGGTGACGCCGGAGACCTTGAGCAACAGCCAGCTCATGAGCAGCGGCGCAATGATGGTCCACCAGCCGCCGGCCGACAGGGCGATCAGGTAGAAGCCCCACCAGATACAGAAATCGCCGAAGTAATTCGGGTGGCGCGTGTAGCGCCACAAACCGCTGTCCATGACCATGCCGGTGTTGCGCGGGTCGGACTTGAACCGGGCCAGCTGGTAATCACCGACGCTTTCGAAAAAGAAACCCAGCGTCCACAGCGCAACACCTAAGTAGTCCAGGGTACCGATCGGGTACGACCCCGTTACGGCTGCGAGAAGGGGCAGCGAGATGACCCAGGCCAGCAGGCCCTGCAGGCCGAACACGAGATAGAGACTCTTGAGCGGAAAGCCTGGCTCATTGCGCTCGCGGATCGCGACGTAGCGGCGATCTTCGGGTTCACCCCAGTTACGCCAGGTCAGGAAGATGGCAAGGCGCAGCGCCCACACGGCAACTAGTACCAGGACCAGCGCCATGCGCGGACCGGATTCCGTGCCAAAGAAGACATAGGCCGCCGTAGCGAACAGGAAAAAAATCGACCACATGCTGTCGACGATGCTGACGTCGCGCAGCGCCAGGCTGACGAGCCAGGTCGCGGTTGCCGCCGTCAGGATGATCATCAGGCCGGCCAGGAAAGTTGTAAATTCGAACATCACGAGGGGCTCCTGGCCAGTTCACTTGCGCCATGCATCAGACCCCGCTGGCTGTACCCGTCGAATCGGGTCGCAAGCACGACCAGCAAAGGCATGACCGCGGCCCAGCCGACCGCAATCGCACCGAGTGCCATGGCGGTGTTCTCGAATTGCACGGCTCCCATTTTGTGGCCGGCGTAGAACGCCAACGGCCCGGAGATGGCGCCGACAGCGGCCGCCAGCAACAGCCGGCCTTTCAGCCACGTGAGAGAGACGTTCAAGGTCGTGGAGAACGACAGCCACATGGCGACGATCCAGTACGGTGCGGTACCCGCGAAGAGGGTGCCGGAGCTGTAGCTAAGCCAGCCGGTTGTGGCAAGCAGGCTGTCCCAGATGGCGCCCAGGAGCCCTGCAGCGATGATCAGCCGCAATTCGGCACCGGGTCGAATCGCCCTGGAGAGATGCAGCGCGATCACGCCTAGCGCCACGATGGCACCCAGCCAGGGCAGACCATTGGCGCCGCCCAGCACGCTGGCGAGCCAGCCGATCTTGAAAGCAATGAGATTGATAGCGATTGTCATGGTTCGAGTCTGTCGACGTCGGTCCGTCAGTCGGCACGACTGAACAGGTAATGACCGACCATCCACTCGGCACCGTCGTCGTAACCGAACAGTTCGGCGCAGGCCATGAAGAAGATGCGCCAGCGTGACCACCAGCGGGACACTTCGGCATCGCCGTAGGTAGCCTTCAGGATCGGTTTGATGGAGTCCCTGTCTGCATCCATATTGGCCAGCCAGGCGTTCGCCGTTTTCTGATAGTGCGTGCCGTTCCAGCGCCAGCGTTTTTCGATCCTCAGATCGTCCTGGAAAAACAGGGGGAGATCGGCGCTCGGCATGATGCCGCCGGAAAAGAAATGACGACTCATCCAGTCGCCGGCGCCCCGGTCGACAAAGGCGTACGCCGCCGATCGATGGCAGAAAATATGCATGAAGAACATCCCGCCAGGCCTCAGCCAGCGACGGATGCTGCCGAACAATGCGCGGTAGTTGCGCATGTGTTCGAACATCTCCACCGAAACGACTCGATCGAAGCGCTGCTGCGTATCGAAGTCGTTCATGTCCTCTGTGATCACGGTGACATTGCTTAGTCCTCGCGCCACCGCCTGGGCCCTGATGTGCGCGCCCTGGCTGTGCGAGTTGGAGACGGCGGTGATGTTGCTCTTCGGGTAGTGCTCGGCCATCCAGAGGGTGAGCGACCCCCAGCCGCATCCCAATTCGAGGATGTCCATCCCGTCTTCAAGACGCGCGTGCTCGCAAGTGGTGCCTAGCGCATAGACCTCGGCCTCTTCCAGTGAGTCGACGTCGTCCGGCCAAAAGCAGCAGCTGTACTTCCTGGCCGGCCCGAGAGCATGCTCGAAAAAGGCAGCCGGGATCTCGTAGTGCTGGCTGTTGGCCAGTTCAGGCAGCGGTGCGATCTCGGAGTCGTCCATCTGCGCGATGAAACGCTGCAGGTCGCCATCGCTGGCCTCCGGGTCCGATGCGCGGATCTCGGTCAGGCGTTGTCGTAGCAACGCACGGATTCCGCTGCGGATGACCGGGTCCGGAACGAGACCGCCAAGTTCTGTCCATTCGATGGCTTTCTGTTTCGCGAGATTCATGTCACTGGTTTCCTGGGTTGTATCTAGACCTGGTCGCCATCGCTGGCGGGGGTCATGGTGGCGTTGAGTGTCTTGATACCGCGTTCCAGGTCATCGCCCAGCGGCGCTGCTCCGGATGCGGTTATCTGGTCGCAATGACTGACCGAGATGCGGCCTCCGACCATGACCGGTCGGTCGGTCTGGCGCACGAGATCGGCGAGTTGCGAGGTAAGAACCTCAGTGTCGGGTGTCATGGACCCGGACAGAACGATCCCGTCGCTTCTCGCCTGCCCCGCGGCCACCGCGATCTCGGCGAGGGGCATGTTGGCGCCCAGCAAAACGAGCTTGTAGCCATGCTCATGGGCGGCAAGAGCAAACAGCAAAAGGCCGATCTCATGTAACTCGCCGGGCAGGCAGGCGACCAGCAGGCGAGGGCCGGAGTTGTTTCGATGCCGATGATGGAAGCGGGCACCGAGCTTGTTGCGCAGATAGAAACCGAAGAAGTGCTCCTCGGCGATGCTGCCCAGTCCGGAAGCCCAGCGCTGACCGAGTTCCTTCAGCAAGGGGGTCAGCAATTCGCGCGTGACGACATCTACGCGGTAAAGAGAGAGGGCCTCGTTATATGCAGTTTCCAGCGAGTCCTCATCGAAGCGGATGATGGCAGCCGTCATCCGGCGCTGGTACGCACGCCACGGCCCGGTTTCCTCAGCGGGTTCGCTGCCTGGCCCGTAGCCCTGCGCTTCGAGTTCGTCCCGGACCTGGCCGATGCGCATTCCTTTCTCCAGCAGCGCGACGACACGGTGGACGAGGTCGATATCGTTCCTTGAATACAGACGATGACCATTGCCGGACCGGGTCGGCTCGATCAGGCCATAGCGTCGTTCCCACGCGCGCAGGGTGATCGAGTTCACGCCCGTCAGCCGGGAAACCGTACTGATCGGGAAAAACTCCGAATGATTCTCTGCGCTCTTTGTCACTGCAGACTGCACGATGTGGTCCTTGGCATAGTTCGCCTATACAAAACTTGTTCAATAGGTTATCCAAAACCAATGCACGGTGCAAGAGGTGGGTATCAATAGTTGAGAAAAACCAAAGAAAACAGTAATTAAATGGGCTTGATATTTTCTAGGGAATAAAATATCGTTGTACGAAACCTATGCAAGAACATATACAAACTTGGCGCCGGCGGTAGTTGGTGCGGAGTTTGTGGGAGATTCAGAATGAAAGTCGTATCGCTTGATTCCACGCGGCACCTCTCGGGAACGCCGCGACCCGGATTCCTGACGGGATTGTTTCGACGACTCCTGCTCGGACGCCTTGGTGGCATCTCGCGGGGGACCGTCATCGTGAAGGACGCCGGGCGCTGCGAGGTTTTCGGCAAGGATGACGACCGGGAAGGTCTCAGCGCGACGATCACGGTGCGTGATCCCCGTTTCTATAGCGATATCACGCTCGGTGGCTCGATCGGAGCAGGTGAGTCCTGGATGCTCGGCCGCTGGGATTGCGATGATCTCGTTGCCCTTGTACGGATCCTTCTACGTAATCGCGATTTGTTGATGGACATGGAAGGCGGGCCGGCGCGCCTGACGAGACCGCTGCAGCGTCTCTATCACCGCCTGGCCGAGAACAGTCGCCAGGGCGCACGCAGAAACATCTCCGCGCACTACGATCTGGGCAACGACTTTTTCCAGCTGTGGCTGGATGACAGCATGATGTACTCCTGCGGTATCTTCGAAACCGCGGAATCCACGCTGGCCGAAGCCCAGAACGCACGGCTCGATCGTGTTTGTGAGCGGCTTAACCTCAAGCCGGGCGATCACCTGGTAGAGATCGGCACTGGTTGGGGTGGTCTGGCGATCCACGCCGCCACGAAATACGGCTGCCGAGTCACAACGACGACGATTTCACGGCAGCAATTCGATTTTGCCCGGCAGCGCGTCGCGGACGCAGGACTAGAGGATCGGATCACTCTGCTGCTGGAGGATTATCGCGATCTGGAAGGACAGTTCGACAAGCTGATCTCGCTGGAGATGATCGAAGCCATCGGCGCGGACCAGTACGACACCTATTTCGCGAAGTGCGAAAGCCTGTTGCGGCCTGGCGGGCGCATGCTGATCCAGGCGATCACGATCGAGGACGACCGTTTCGAGGAATACAGCGAGCGAGTGGACTTCATCCAGCGCTACATCTTTCCGGGCAGTTGCCTGCCGTCAGTCCGTGTGATGCGCGAGACAATCGGCCGCGTCAGCGATCTCGCGGTGACACGCGTCGACGATATCGGCCTGCACTATGCGACGACGCTCAATCACTGGAGGCGGAATTTCTTCGCGCGGATCCAGGAGGTGCGGGCTCTCGGCTACCCGGAGGCTTTCATCCGCATGTGGGAGTTCTACCTGTGCTACTGCGAGGGCGGCTTTCTTGAGCGATCGATCAGCGACGTGCACCTGGTTGCCGAGAGGCCCGGTTCGTGAGTGCCGTGTTCAACAGAAAGCCGCCTGCCAGGGTCTTCGTCAATGACCGTATGCAGGCAGATTACCTCTACGAACTGAGCGAGCCCGCAGGAAAACGCTTCCACCCGGACTTTGAGCCACAGCTGACGCCGGCCGAGATGTTGCGCATGGGCGTATTCGGCGGCAAGTACATGACGGATTGTCACGACGAATTTCCGTCGGACTGGTTTGTCAAAGCCCGCTTGAGCGCGAACGGGCGCGATCCGTCACTCAATTTCTTCGGCGTGGACGCATCCAAGCCGCTGGCCTACTGGCGGGAGAAGGGCTGGATACACCAGGACGACCCCCGTGGCTGGTTCCAGTGGTACTGTCGTTATTACATGGGCCGCAGACACGAGGACGACGCACGGCAGATCAAGCGCTGGCGCAATATGCGACGCCACATCAGCCAGCTCAAGAAGAACTGCATGAAGGGTGACCTGATGTGCCGGCGAGGCCAGAGGCAGGCACTGTTGCACTGGGCCTACGACTCGAGGCTTATGTGATGATCGCGCGTCTCCGCATAGGACGCACCGGCGTCATCAGGCGAGGGCTGCTTCTGGCAGTCCTGGCGGCGTGCCTGAGCGGTTGCCTCGGCATTCCGGACGATGCCGAAGCGGTGCGGGGATTCGAGGTCGATCGCTACCTGGGCACCTGGTACGAAATCGCCAGGCTAGACCATCGTTTCGAGCGCGGGCTGACGCAGATCAAGGCGGAATACAGCTTACGGGACGACGGCGGAATCCGCGTGATCAACAGCGGCTTCGATTCAGAGGAGGGCGAGCGTCGCTCGGCGGAAGGTCGCGCCTATTTTGTGGAGGGTGCCGATGTCGGGCGACTCAAGGTGTCGTTCTTCGGACCCTTCTATGGCGCTTACAACATCATCGAACTCGATCGTCAGGATTACCGCTACGCACTGGTTGTCGGGGCAGACACGTCCTACATGTGGATCCTCGCCAGGGAGCCGACGCTGGATCAGGCCATCATCGACAGGCTCCTCGACAAGGCGGGAGTATTGGGTTTTGCCACCGACGAACTCATCTTCCCCGAGCCCTACGGACCGCAGACTTGAACCACGAGGAATTACCATGCGCCGGATTCGCGCCCCGCTGTTTTTCGTCATCTGTCTGGCGGGCCCACTGATGGCTGCGACGAAGAGCAGCGTAGACCTCGCGCTCGAACCGTGGCTGGCGGTCAACGATGGCGTGATGGGGGGTATCTCGGCCGGTGAGATGGTGGCGATACCCATGGGCCTGCGATTCCAGGGCCAACTCTCGCTCGAGAACAACGGTGGCTTCGCCTCGGTGCGTCGGTCCTGCGATGGCGTATTGCGGAAGGCGACCGGTGTGCGACTGGTAGTCACGGGAGACGGTCGACCTTTCCAGTTTCGCCTGCGCACGGACGACCGGTTCGATGGTGTGTCATGGCGCGCCGTTTTCGAAACCGACGGATCCCGGCAAACGATCTTCCTGCCTCTCGACAGCTTCGAGTCGGTCTTTCGCGGTCGCAACGTTGCTGCCGACAGCCCTTTGTCGGCCGAGCGCATCCGGCAGATCGGGTTCCTGCTGGCCGATGGCGCCGATGGGCCATTTCAGCTCGATATCTGGAGTATCGACTTCGTTGCAGGCTCAACTGACTGACCCGCAGAATCTGGGTTATGACGCCGTTGGTGTCCCGCGGATCACTGCATCAACTCAGTGGAGGATCCGGAGTGGGGGAACACGGCACGCGCACGCACAGGTGGTCGCGGGGTCGGTGCCGTGATCGAGACCGGCGGCAAGAACACCTTGCCGTAGATCGGCGGGTAACGTCGCCCGTCGGATTAGCTAGCGAATCGATCCGGACCGTTTTCGGAGCCACAGACTGGATCCCGGGCTGCCGGCGAAAAGCGGCATCGACCGTTCGACCCTATCCCCATGGACCAGGCCGACCTGCGAATTAAAGCAGACGATCTCGAAATCCTTGTTGTACTGCAGGAATGCGCGCAAAACGTAGCACTCGTTCCAGGCGCGGCCTTGGTAGATCCATTCGACCGGATACTCGAACGGATAAAAGATGTCGTGAAAATGGATCAGAACTCCCGCTTCCAAAGCCGGCATGAATCTGAACAGGAGATGCGTCAGGTCGCTGTCGGTTTTGACCACATGGCTGGAGTCGACGAACAGTATGTCCCCGCTCGAAAGTTTGGCGAACTCGGAGATGTTCGTCTCCTGCACGCGTTGCTGACGCAGTTCGATACGGTCCAGGTCCCGGTCGCTCAGCAGTTCCAGCAAACGATCCGGATAGGGCTCAATGATCGTGAACTCGACACGACCGCCAAGGAACCGGTCGTCGATGTCCAGCATCGCTGCTGTCGAGAACCCTGCGCCGATTTCGAGGATCCGTGCCGGTTCGGCATGACGCATGAAGCCGAGCAGGACGATTGCGTCGCCAATGCCGTAGTAGTCATTGTCATAGTAGTAACGGCAGTCCTGGCTGGGGGATGGCCGGAAAGGGTGCTCCGGATAAAACGACTCGATCACGCCCAGCATTTCCTCCTGGTGATCTTCGGCCAGGTCAATCGCGGGTAGTGATTTTGGCGGTGGCGCAAACACCCGTTCTTCATTGATTGCGATGTCGTTGAGATTGGGGATCGGTGAGTAGAAATGGCCCGGTGGCCAGCCCTGCTCGTACTTCTCAAGACGAGCGCGCAGTTCGTCGAGTGTCTCTTGGGTGTCATCCCCGGATTCCGGGCGGGACTCATCGTCGGTCATTGCTTGGGTCCTGGGTACGATTGGATGGATGGGCATCCTGTCGGATCGCACGATCGCTGCGGTAGGTCGCCAGGTAGGCCGCCGGTGCACCCAGCGCGCCTCTCAGTTCGGCGAGAAGCAACCGCATCGGCAGACGATGCCGGCGGAACAGGCGTTTGACCGGACGACTGACAAGCCAGCGGCCCCAGTTCCAGAGCGCGAAACGGATCAGGCTCTTGCGGGGCACATCGCCCGTGCGCCACAGTTTGATCAGGTAGACCCCGAAGGAACGCCCATTATTCCGGATCTGCTGTATCAGGCCTTCCATGTCACGGCGATGACGATGGCGGACCAGGGCGGAAGGCTCATACGCGATCTTGTGACCGGTCGCCATGACGCGATGGAACATATCGAGATCGCCGCCTCCGGCAGAGGGGGTGCCGACATCGAGTGCTGTATCGAAACCACCAAGCTCCTCGAGAACGGCTTTGCGATATGCCATGTTGGCCCCGACGCCCACGTCCTGGGACCGGATCAGCATCATCGGCGAAACAACACCCGGACCAAATGTCCTCGGCGACATGCCCTTGCTCATGCCATTGCCGTAGGACTCGAACAGGTGCTGCGCCCAGGTTTGCAGTTCCGCGGGCAACACCAGCCCTGTCACGGCAGCGGTGTCAGGATCGCGAAAACCGCGACAAATTCCCTCGAGCCAGAATTCGTCCGCGCCGGCGTCGTCGTCTACATAGGCGACAATATCGTTCGTCGCATGCTTCCAGCCGCAATTGCGAGCCCAGTTGAGGCCGGGTCGATCCTCACGCACATATCGGAACCCGCTTTTCATGACCACGCGGCGGGTTTCCCGGGATCCGGACGCATTGTCGACAACGATGACTTCGCAGTCTGATTGCCGAAGCTGCTGTAGCCTGTCGAGGCACTCCTTCAGCAAGATATGCCGATCGCGCGTACACACGATCACTGTGATCGGCGTTGGCACGAGGTCCTCGAAGTTCTCGCCGGTCGTTTCGGTTGGCAGATACGGTGCAACCCAGGGCTTGAGTTGCCGGATCGATATAGCATCGTGGGATGGATTGAGTGGGATCCTCAGTTCGTCCAGTGGACGTGAACCCGCCCGCACCAGGACCCTGGCTTCCTTGCAACCAGTCGTCCCCCACAATGTCGCTGGCGGCTGGTTCACGTCGACGCTCGTGACAAAAGACTTCACGGCGTTTCCTTCAGTGGAAACGCACTGGAATCAGCGGTCTCAAGAGGCGGCAGCTCACGAAATCGTGTGGCGTCCACCCGATCCGCCAGCGAGGCGACGAGATGCTCGTAACTAATCGGTGCCGTGCCGGGGTAATCCCCGATCCAGTGAATCGGGTCGGCGCCGGCTCGGAGTCCAACGGATCGCGGTTGCGCCTTCGTGATGATCTCGGCGATGTCATCCGGGGCCTGACCGATGTCGATCTCGATCGCGTCGGCGTTGATCGAGGGGTACGGGACGTTCTGGATCATTTCACGCAACCCGGACAATCCGCCCACTTCGTCGAATACGCCCTCCCAGTAAGTCGCGCTTCGGGAAAGGCCAAAGAGCCTGCCGAACAGACGGCGGAGCTTGAGCGTTCTCGCCGCACCGAGCAAAGGAGTTGCCAACCCCTTGATCAGGCGAACCCTGGACGGCGTCATGCGCCACCAGCGTCGGATATGGATCCATGGTTGCCCGTCGAAACCATTGCGCAACGGCAGCGACATGAAACTGTCCGGGTGCCGGCGCGCGATGACGACGTGCCCCCGACCTTCGTTGTAGGCACGCCTCAGCGCTTTCTCCGGCGATGGGTGATCAAGGTGATACGTCCGTGCCTCCCGGCAGTAGCAAACCTGCCCGCCGCCCGTCAGCCAGCGAAAGCCGAATTCGTAGTCCTCACCGGCCCATCTTCCGACCTCCGGGTCGAAACCGCCCTTTTTCAGGAACGCTTCGCGGAATACCGACATGTGTCCGCTGCACACATCACGAAACGACGGGCGATGGCCAGCTTTGTTCAGATGGCGAAAACGGTCGTCCCACCATGCATTGCTGGACGCGACGAACGGGTCGTCTGAACGAAGTGACGGCGGCTAAGGGTAGGAGCCAATCAGCAATGACGGCTGAGCCTGCTGGTGCTGCCAATGAGCGTCCAGCAGTCCGGGATCCGGATCCATGTCATCGTCCAGGAATACCAGTAGCGAACCGCTCGCAATCTCGGCGCCTGCGTTGCGAGCAGCGGCCGCTCCGAGAAGTTCCTGGTCTATTACATTCAAACGGAAGGGCACAGCGAGTGCGCCCAGCATCTCCACGGTGCGATCCGTGCTTCCGTCCGAGACGACGATGACCTCGAATCGGGAAGCATCAACAGTTTGCCTGGCTAGTGCCAGGACATTACGGCATACCACCTCGGCACGCTGGTACGTCGGGATGATGACACTGATTTCCAGCATCAGGGGCGCATCTCCGACTCGAGTTGTTTGTCGACGACTGGGTATGGCCTGCGGTCGTTCCACCGGGTGCCCAGATAAGCCAGCGGTGCGGCCAGGCATCCTCTGATCTCGGCCAGTGTCATCTTCAGAGGTTGGGCGCGAGGTCTGCCACGCAGACCGCGATAGAGTTGCCTCAGGTGATGGGTTTTGAACCAGCTGAGACCGGCGCGCAGCGCGCCAATATCACCGTGTCGCAGCAGGCAATGAAGAAAGAACACATAGGTACCGAGGCTGTAGTCGCGCAACGTCGAGACTACAGCTTCTACATTTTCGCGATGCTGGTGTCGGACCACGACATCCGGGTCATAATCGATGCGGTAGCCCATCGATATCAGGCGGTAAAAAGCGTAGGTGTCGCCGCCGGTCCGCGCCTTCGTGCCCGCGTCTATTTCCACGTTGAACAATCCAAGTTCAGTGACGATTCGACGCCGGAACGCCATGCAGGCGCCAGCCCCGGCGTTGG
>CAJIAD010000264.1_pt1 | contig 17199 bp, 13 predicted proteins | sample 9198981 | NCBI WGS metagenome assembly CAJIAD01 (sample SAMEA7708274, study PRJEB35096) | sediment metagenome | biome: marine neritic benthic zone biome [ENVO:01000025]; feature: sediment [ENVO:00002007]; material: shallow marine sediment [ENVO:03000034] sea grass bed [ENVO_01000059] ...
ATCATCCTGATCGAGGGCGATCCTATCGAGGCCAATATCCCGGGCGCGTCCCTGCAGCTGATTCCAAACGCGTCTTTCCCCATCGTCAAGGACACCGCTGACGGACGTTATTACCTGTTGCATGCGCCGCAGTGGCTGGTGGCCCCCGACCTGGAGGGTCCCTGGGTCGCGACCGCCGAGCTGCCGAAGTCGTTCAGCCAGATTCCGGCGGACGCCGGGTTTGACCAGTTGCGCAGGCATCTGCCGCCGCAAGCCAGCGACGATCCGGCCCCGGAGGTGATCATCAGCCGCACGCCGGCCGAATTGATCGTGACCACCGGCGCGCCGGAGGTTGACGCGATCGCGGGTGCGGATGGGCTCGAGTATGTGAAGAACACCACCAGCCCCCTGTTCAGGCTGGGCCCGGACTGGTATTTCCTCGCGTCGGGCCGCTGGTTTACCACCACGCAACTGGATACCGGGAAATGGACGTTCGTGCCCAAATTGCCGGCTGCATTTGCCAGCATTCCTGACGACAGCCCGCAGGCCTATATCCTGGCCTCGGTGGCGGGCACGCCCGAAGCACGGCTGGCGCTGCTGGAATCCAGGTTGCCGCGGAAGACAACGATCGCCAGCGATGCCCAGCCGGACGCCGATGTGACCTACGCCGGCGACCCTCAATACGAGACCATCAAGGGCACGAAGATTTCGCGCGCCACCAACACGGACTTCAATGTGCTGCGCTACGCGGACACCAATTACCTGTGCTATCAGGGCGCCTGGTATTCCGGTCCTACCGCGACCGGCCCGTGGCTGCCGGCGGCGCAGGTGCCCGCCGAGTTTTACCAGATCCCGCCGGACTCACCGGCCTACTCCTGCACCTATGTCAGAGTAGCAAGCGTCACCAGCACGACGATTATCTATAGCTCCACGCCGGCCTATTGGGACAATGTATATGTGGCCTATGGCATCCCGGTCTATGGCACCGGCTGGTACTACCCTCCTTATATCTACGGACCCTATTACTATCCCTATCGTGGCACCTATGGCTACGGGAGCTGGTACAACCCGGTCACCGGTGGCTATGGCTCGCGCTCGGTCTGGTATGGCCCCTATGGCGGCTACACCTATGCCCAGGGCTACAACCCGCGCACCGGGCGTTACGGCTATATGGAAGGCTCCTGGGACAATGACGGCTGGCGTGCCGAGGGGGAAACCTACAACCCGCGCACCGGGGTCTCCACCGAGACGACACGCAAATATAGCGATGACAAGCAACGCTACACCCAGGATCGCACTATCGAAAAGGGCGACAAGTCGATGAATGTGGAGCGCACCCGCGACTATGACGGCAATTGGTCCAGCGTGGAGGCCAACACCAAGGCCGGTGGTTCGTTCAACACCAAACGCGAGTTTGATGACGGCACCATGACCGGCTCCGGCTCGATCAAGACCGCGGATGGACGCTCGGCGGACTTCAACAGTGAAATCTCTGGCGGCCAGGCAAAACTGGATGTGAGCGGGTCCGGTGGAGGCTCCGGGAGTATCACGCGAGAGGTCGGCCCAGGCGGCGTCACCCGTGAGGGCGAGTTCTCGAAGGGTGGCGAGACGCTCAATACCTCCACCCAGCGTGTCGGTGGTACGTCGCGCACCGAGATGCAGTCCTCGGCAGGCGGCTCAGCGATCTCCACCGCAAACAGGCAGGGCCGGACCACGGTCGGGAAAAGCGCGAGCGGCGATCTTTACGCCGGCCAGAACGGCAACGTCTATCGGCGCACCGACGACGGCTGGCAACAACACACGGGCAACGGCTGGCAGAATACCGATCGGCAGGGTCCACGCGCACAAGGCGGTATGTCCGGCCAGCGCGGTATGAACACATCCCGACTCAATCGCGACTTCAACTCCCGCCGGTCCGGATTCCAGCGCCATAGTCAGCGCAGCCAGTTCGGGAGATCCGGCGGCCGCGGTTTCCGCCAGGCCGGGGGTATGGGCCGCAGGGGTGGTGGCGCCGGCGGTCGGCGTGGCGGCCGGCGCTAGCCTGCGAGGACCAGGTTACGCTGTTCCTCTAAGGGGCCAGAGCATCGCAGGGTGCTTGCATGCGAGCGCCCTTTCGACAAGCAGTGTTCGCAACACGCAGAATGCGACTAGCAGTGCTATCGTTCGCATGCTCAATTTCTATCACGCCCTGATGAGGGAAACCGCATGCTCCCGACGATCCAGCTCTATACCTTCCCCCCATCGCAGAACGCGGTGCGCCCTGAAATCGCGCTGCGCGAAAAGCAGCTCCCTTTCGAGAAAATTGCGGTAGACCTGCTCAAGGGCGAACACCGCCAGCCACCGCTGGCCGACATAAACCCGCGCCACCAGGTCCCTACCCTCGTCTATCAATTGGACGGGCCGCCCATCGTTGTCTACGAGAGCATTGCTACGATTCGGTTCATCGACGACATGCATCCAAGCCCGCCCCTGATGCCGCCCATCGACGAGCCGGAGCGACGCGCGCGCGCTTTGATGCGCATCGAAGAATTTCAGGCCAAGCTCGATCCGAAGAACATCTTCGGCTCAGTGGCTTTTGCTGGAAAGACGCGAACGGACCTGGCCTCCAGGATTGAAGCGCTCACAGCCGAACTGACCCGCTGGGACGGCTACCTGACCGGGCGTCAGTTCCTCGCCGACGACCAGTTCACACTGGCCGACATCGCCGTGTTTCCGTTGCTTCTGCACTTCGAGGCACTCGGATTCGCCTACGCGGAGCGCACGCCAGCACTGGCGTCGTACATCGAGCGCTGCAAGGCCCGAGCGTCGGTCAGGGAGACCGGCTGGGTCGAGGCATTCTTTGGTTTCGTATCGCAGCTAGCTCCCGCCGAGGTTCTTGCTGACAGCTAACGAATCAATTGGGGTCAACGAGTCAATTGGGGTGGAACCGCGGTTTACCTGCGATATTGCTCGAACAAGCCCTCGGCTCGACCCGGATTTCTCGGTGGCTCCTAAGAAACTGAGCTACTATGCTTGCCTCGCCCCGGTCGCGTACCAAACGAGGGACAACACATGCCACTAAGTCCATTGGGCATCTTTCATACCGTTGTTGGCGGCGGCGCTGTGGCCTGTGCGGCTTACCTGTTGTGGCAAGACAAGCAGATCAGAATCGACAGGCCGCTCGGAAAGATCTATCTACTCGCCACGCTGCTTACCGCAGCGAGCGCCCTGGGTATTTTCAAACATGGCAGTGCCAATGCGGCGCACATGCTGGCCGCGCTGACTATCGCGGCTGTAGTAGTCGGTTACGTCGCGGTCAATGTCAGTTTTCTGGGTGCGTTCAAGAAGTACTTTGTCGCCCTGTGTTTCTCCGCCACGGTCCTGTTCCACCTCATCCCGACTGCCACGGAAATTCTCACTCGATTCCCCATGGATAGCCCCCTGGTCACATCGCTTGAAGATCCGCTATTGCTCAGGACCTGGTTGGTTATTCTGGTCGTGTTCCTCTTCCTGCTGGTCATGCAAATGAACTGGCTGCGGAAGCAGACTTAGAAGCGATCGGGATCGAACCGGGGTTTGCCTCCGATATCAATGGACCAAATTCCTGGGACAGTTTACCTATTTCACCTGCCGCTCCAGGTCGCAGCGAGCTCTATCAAAATAGATAAACTGTCCCCGGATTTCCGTCGTGCTATCCGTCAGAATCTAGCATCATGACAAAGCAGCATTTCCCGTACCGGTTCGACAAGCGATGGGCCGCACTGTTTTTCGCGTTGGGCGTAAGCGAAGACGACGGCGTCGATATCTCAAATAATGGCGAACTCGTCGCGACTTACGGACGAGTGAAAGTGAAGACGACACTCGACAACATCGACCATACGCTCGTCACAGGCCCGCACCGTTGGTACACCGCGGTGGGATTGCGGCTCAGCTTCGTCGACGACGGGCTCACCTTCGGGACCAACCATCACAAGGGACTGAGCATCGCGTTCGTGCACAAGATCCCAAGGGTCATCGGCTTCAAGAAGCACTCCATGCTGTGGGTCAGCGTTGCCGACCCCGAAGGGCTCGCCGCAGCAATCGGCAAGTAAACGGCGCAGCGAATTGTAGAGACAATCAGCTATCGGGGCCGAACCGGGGTTTGCCCCCGATATTGCTGAGAATGAATCCGGTTGGACCAGGATTTCTCGTGATCCTTATCGCGCAAAAGCCTCCACCGTGCGCAAGATGTGGCTAAATGCGACCACCGCCTTTCGAACGCGGCGCTGGCTGCCAAGCGGGCTGAACAGCGAGCCCGGAGCCAATTGATCGCCGTTTTTGACTGCGATGTAAACCCGATCACGCAAGAAGCACAGCCGCATTTTGTGGTTGCGGTAACGCCGCGCGAGCTTGACCAGTTTCGGCGCCAGACCGTGTGCTGCCAGCACTCGTGGGGCCATTTGTGTCTCCCCCCAAACGGTGTAGTACGGTCTTAATTGCTCTGCCTCTGCGGTGACATTGACTGCCCCGGCGTGGGGCTTTCTACGCGAATGGAACCACTCCTTGCGAGCGATTAACGTCACGGACTCTGGCAAGGTAAACGGCAAATCAATCCGGAACAACTGGCCGGCAAAAACGGTGCGCTCGCCACCATTATCTCTTGCCCGATAGCTCAGCCAGGCTTCTGAACACGCAAACTCAACGCCCCGCCAGACACCTTCGACGATATCGCCGCATTCGACCATATTGTTTTTCGGCACCAGATTTCTCTTGCGAAACGTCTCAAGGCTACGCGGGCGGGTTGCATCGTCTATGTGGCTCAGCCCAAGGAACTCCGCAATACCGCCAAGAAGCGCGGTACTCACTTGGGTATGAATGCCCGCCATCCGCCAATTCAGGCCAAATACGACAATCGCCCCGGCCAGCATGAAGCCGACAAATGCCAAGGCAAAGGACTGGAACACGGCGATGGCCGCCCAGGTGGTGCCTGCAAAGAAAAACAATGCACTGGCGATGATCAGCCAACAGTCACGCGCCACCTTTTGCCGGCCGGCTTCCAGCGGAGCCAGCGACGGCGTTATCTTTTCCTCGAAGTAGACGTCAAAACCGTCAAAGGCCGGGTGCCGGTCCGGCGCTTTTTGAAGCTGCGTCATGTGGTGGCTCCTTCAAACATTGTTGCCATGCCCATGGCGTACGCTGTCGCAAGAGCATAGCAGTGCGCCCAAGGCATCTTGAAGCCGAGTGCCAGAATCGCAACAAAGAGCGTTACAGAAACAGCTGCAATCACTCCTTGCCGAGCAGAAGCCTGGTGATTGGAAATCACGATCTTCCAAAATCTCCTACGACGAGCCACGAGACATCCGCATGGATAGAGAAAGCTTCCCACAGACAATAACCAACGCATTACGTCTTGCTGCGTATCAAAGATCAGGAAGTTGCTTGTACAGATCCGCCGGTGGCAATTGTGAACTATTGTTTCCTTCTGAAAAAACACAAGTCGACGACTCTAGACTGCTATTTGGAAGGCGCACCGAGGGGGTGCGCAACGATCGGTACAGCAATCAGCGAGAAAACTATGAAGATGACAAGACTAGGCATTACGGCGAGCATCATGGTCGGGTTAATCGGCTGCGCGAACAGCGGCCCGGGTTCCGAAATGGTGTCCTCGGACATGGACACAAAGGAGATTGTGGCAGCCAAGGATAAGGAGATCACCAGCCAGCGCAAACAGATCGAGACGCTTCAGCGCCAGGTTGAGGAGCAGAAAGCTTCGTCTGGAGCAGCCAGCATGGGTGCGTCTGCCGCAGGTGCCGGCGCCACAAGCCAGCTGTTCCCGCCGGATCCGAAGCCGGGGCAGTGTTACGCGCGCGTCCTGATCCCGGGAGACTACAAGACCGCTCAGGAAACGGTTCTCCTCAAGGAGGAGTCCGAACGCTTTGAGATCGTACCGGCGCAATACAAGACGGTGGAAGAGCGTGTGCTGGTCAAGGAAGCGTCGACCAGACTGGAAGTGATCCCTGCACAGTATGGAAAGGTCACGGAAAGGGTCATGGTGCGGGAGGCCACGACTCGCCTCGAAGAGAAGCCGGCAACCTACAAGACGATCAGCGAGCAGGTCCTGCTGACCCCGGCGCGGACAGAATGGAAGCGTGGTCCGGCCGCGAGTTTTGCCGCCGCTGGCAATGTCATCAACACCAAATCCACCGACACCGGCGAAATCATGTGCCTGGTGGAAGTGCCTGCGACCTACAAGACGGTCACCCGGACTGTGCTTGCGTCACCGGCGACGACCAAGGAAATCGCCATACCCGCCGAGTACAAGACGGTTACCCGGACGGTCCTCAAGACTCCGGCGACCACGCGCGAGATCACGATACCGGCCGAATACGACACCGTGAAAGTCACCAAGCTGGTGGCGCCCGCGTCGCGTCGCAGCGTAAAGATCCCGGCCGAGTACCAGACCGTGACGCAGAACATCAAGGTCAGCGAAGACAAGCTGGAATGGCGTCAGGTGGTCTGCGATGTGAATCTCAATCATGAAAACGTGCGCAAGCTGCAGACCGCGCTGAAGCGTAACGGCAAGTACCAAGGCAGTGTCGACGGCGTGCTCGGCCCGATGACCTTGAAAGCCGCGAACAGTTATGCACGTTCGAAGGGCCTGCCGACCGGATCCAACTACATTGCGATGGAAGTAGTCAAATCGCTTGGTTTGAAGATGTAACGATCCGACGGCGACGGCGAAGTTCATGTGTGCCGTGCCCGGGCTGATCCGGCAACCACGCACACTGTTTACGCCCCGCCCGACCTCCTGCATGTTTCTGCGGAAGGCCGGGCGGGGAACTGCCCCGCGGCATCGTTACTACATCCTCCACCAAGCCAAGGACGGCTCCCCCAGGAGCCATCCCACCAGTTAGAAGTGAGATGCGAGAACATGGACGTCCTGCCTTCACGCGGCGGGACCCTTTACGGGGCCCGCCGTCTTTTTTTTGCAAGGGGAACAAACCATGCGAAGGTGCCCGGGTCCGTTCCGACCTGGGGCATGCCCCCAGTCACCGGCCGACACGCTCGCGAGGCAGATGCAAGCAAGCCTGGCAGAAGACCAGAGGCTGGGCCGGGTTGTTTTGACGTCAGCCGGATGATCGACAAGAATTGCGTATGAACACTGAATCCGGCTGTTTCGACATTGTCGTAGACGATGATGCTACGGAGCACTTGTTGAGGAAGTACCTGGCGAACCGAAGGTCACAATCAGGCGCGCTTCGGCGGGCACTAAGTGCCGGGGACTTTGCCTTCATCGAGGATGCCGGCCACAAACTCGTCGGCTCCGGGGGCGCATACGGCATGCCGCGACTGACCGACATTGGCGCCAGGCTGGAAAAATACGCAATGCTGAAAAGCGCCGCCGATCTCAGCGCGCCGCTGCGTGAATTCGATGCCTATGTGCACAATGTGCGCGTCGTCCGTCGCCAGTAGGCATGCTTTGACTCGATGAATTTGACCGGGTGACGCCATGCGAATCAGCCTGCTCGAAGATGATCTGGATCAGTCGGAGATTGTCACCTTGTGGCTGGAGACTGCAGGGCACGGGGTGACACATTTCGGGTGCACCGAAGATTTTCTGCATGGCACCATGAGGGAATCCTTCGATCTTCATATCCTCGACTGGATGCTGGGACAATCGGGTTCCGGCCTTGACATGCTGAAGGAGCTACGCAGACAACGGGAGGACAACACGCCCGTCATCTTCGTAACCGTCAAAAGTCAGGAGCACTTTATTGTGACCGCGCTTGATGCCGGGGCCGATGACTATATTGTCAAACCGCTACGACGATCGGAGCTGGTGGCGCGGGTCAATGCGCTGGGCAGAAGGGCCGGGTTGCTGGAGTCGACTCGGGGGCAGCTGGAATTCCCACCTTACACCTTCGACCTGGAGCGACGAGAGGTGCGCGTGGCCGGTGTCGCGGTGGCGCTGACGCACCGCGAATACGAGTTGGCGCTGTTCCTGTTCAGACGTGCGGGAACCCTGGTCTCCCGGCAGCATGTCCTGGAGGAGATTTGGGGCTTGGATCAGTCCAAGGTGTATACTCGAACGGTCGATACGCACGTGAGCCGGATCCGGAAAAAGCTGAATATCGCCGAGCGGACCGGCTGGACACTGACCTCTGTATACCAGCATGGGTACAGGCTTGAAGCGGTGGAGGATCGGGCTCCGGATCCGGTCCAGGACGAATAAAGAATACAGCACAAGTGGGGGATGACGGTGGCAACCAAGGCAGCAGGCAAACGAGCCGGCCGTCCTGAGAATATCAGCGACCTGAGCGCGGCAGCAGAAAATGAACTTGGAAAGATCAAGGACATTATCCTGGGTGCGGACCGCGAGCGACTGGATCAGAGCCTGGCCGGGCTCGACAACAAACTCCAGCAGACGATCGAAGCGCTCGAGGCCCGACTGACAGCGGAAATTTCTGCCGTCGGCGATGCCCAGGCGGCGGCCGAAAAGGCGTATGCCAAATCCCTGGAGGCGGAACGTACGACCCGCGAGAAGATGACCGCCAAGATCGAGGCCAAGCTCGATAAGCTTGACCAGGCCATCAAGAAGGTCAAGTCGGAAGGCGGCCAAGACCTCAAGCAGATCAAAGCCATGCTGGCCACCATCGAGGGCGATCTGACCGATGGTCACCGAGACCTCACAGACCGCATGGATCAGGGGTTTGCTGAGCTCTCTGAAAACAAGACCGACGCCGAGAGCCTGGCTGATCTCTTTGCAGATCTGGCAGCGCAGCTTCGCGGCAACCAGAATAACTGACTCGGGTTGGCCGGGCGATCAAGAACATTACCGAACTCGATAGATTAAAGAAGCTGCTATTGCGGCCGGAGAGCGATCGCATCTCCGCCATAGAACGACGACTGGATAACCCGGAGCGTCGTGCCGATGAGATCGCGACTGTGCTGCCGCAAGCCTTGCGCCGTTCACATGAGAGGGGCGAGTTCGCGCCGGCGATACAAAAGCCGCTGGCGAAGATCATGCAGGTCGCCATCCGCGAGGAGCCGGAGCACTTTGCCGATGCCTTGTTCCCGGTCATCGGCCCGGCAATCCGCAAAGCCGTTAGCGAGGCTTTCAAGACTCTCGCGCAGCAACTCAACGACGCTATCGAACACAGTCTCACCCCCCGTGGTTTGAGCTGGCGATTCCGCGCCTGGCGTTCTGGTATTCCATATAGCCATTATGTGATGCAGCAGACACGCTCGTTTGCGATTGAGCAGGCATTTCTCATCCATGCCGACTCCGGGCTGTTGATCGCCCATGCGCAGTCCGCGATGCAATCGGGACGCGACAAAGATGCTATATCGGCGATGTTTTCCGCCCTGCAATCTTTCGTCAAAGAATCATTCACGCACGACAACAAAGGTGATCTGGAGACGGCGGAACTCGGTGGTCTGACCGTATGGGCCATCCACGGGCCGACCAGCATTCTGGCTTGTGTGATCGATGGCTTGCCGCCCCGATCCTTGCGCGGAGAACTGCGGGCGATTCTGGAAGGCATCGAGGGTGCCCATGGAGAGCTGCTGCGCGGGTTCCCTGGTGAGCGCGATGCGGAGGCGGCTGTCGGCCCGGCTTTGCGCAAGGCAATAGACCTGCGCGGCGAAGGATCGGGTGCGCCGGCGAAGAGTGGCGCAGGCACGATGAAGCCGATCGTCGTCATTGCCGGCTTATTGTTGCTGGGCCTGCTCTGGCTGATCGGCTCGGCGATCCTCGATCAGGTTCGCGAACGCCGTCTGGCGGAGGCATTTGTGGACGTCCCGGGTCTCATCATCGGCACGCTACAGAGCGAAGATGGCAAGATCGTCGTTCGCGGATTCAGAGACCCGTTGGCGGCTGAGCCTGCCAAGTTGGTTGAATCTGCCGGGATGGATCTGAACCGCGTGCAGCTCGAGCTGGTGCCTATCCTGTCGCTGGACCCGGAGATAGTCTTGCAACGCGCGAGGTCGATCCTGCGGCCGCCAACTGGCGTCAGCATCGAGTTGATCGACAACATCGTCCAAATCAACGGCCAGGCAGACGCGGCCTGGATCGAACAGGCTCAGCAAGCGGCACGTTCGATCCCGGGACTCGAGCAGGCGGTATTTGACCTGCATGCTCAATCCGCGGATCCACCCGAAGCTGCCGCGGAGGACAATGACGCCCTTGACCAGATTGCGGCGGAACTCGACGGTACCATCGTGCGATTCGCCGAAGGCACGCGATTCCTCGCGGAGGACGAGTCACGCATCAATGGCCTCGCCCTGAGGCTGGCGACGTTCGTCAATGCAGCCAGCGCTGAGGACTATGAGTTCCGCGTGCGTGTGGATGGTTACACCGACAGCCAGGGTCCGGCTGATCTCAACGCACGCCTGCGACAGCAACGCGCCAGCGCTTTGGCAGATCGATTGTCAGATGCCATCGCCCAAGGCGGCGACACACCGCCGTCGATCGCCGTCGGCGGCAGCACAGATGCCGATGGCCGGCAGGCAGTGCTGAGGGTCCAATTGCTACGCCCTGACCCGCAATGACCGGAAACCGCACCGCAAAAGTTTGTGTCCTGGGTGATTTCGCGGTCGGCAAGACCAGCACCGTTGCAAGATTTGTCCACAATGAGTTTTCGGACAAGTATCTGACCACGGTGGGCGTCAAGATCGACATAAAGGAGGTCGATCTGGATGCGCAGGGTTCGATCAAGTTGATCTTGTGGGATATCGCCGGAACCGATGCGCTGGACGGCCTGCAACAGGCGTATCTGCGCGGGGCGTCCGCGTATCTCCTGATCGCCGACGGAACACGCAGAGAAACCATATCAAATGCGTTGAACCTGCACCGTGATGTCCAGGCGATCTACGGATCATTGCCGTTTGTTGCATTAGTTAACAAATCTGATCTGGATTCAGAATGGGAAGTCGGCGAGGATGAAACGATGCAATCACGAGGCGCCGGCGTAGAGTGGTTACCCTGCAGCGCCAAGAGTGGAGAGAATGTCGAAGACGCAATCCGATCGCTTGCCGTCGCCCTCATCCGGCAGTGATGGGACCGCGGGATTCCCGCGTATCGTCCAGCTGGAGATCGATCGCTGGATCAGTTCGCGGCTGAGACCCTTCTGTTTTGAATATGATCCGTCGCTGACGCTGCGCGCCCAATGGGGCCCCGCCGCACATTACGGTTTTGAGCGGATCACGGCCGGCATTGACATCAGCACCGTAGCGCCGTATCTGATCGGCGTGGACGGCGAGATGGACTCGGTGCTGCGCTTCATCGAGGACCCCGAGGGTCGTCATATCCACGTCTATCTCCTGACCGAGAGCGGCCGATCATTCGCACTGCTTTGTGATGCGGGCGAGGAACATGAGGCCGCGCGCCGAATACAACAACGATCGAACGAAAATGCGCTCCTGCTGGCTCGGCAGAAAAGGCTGATCGATGAGATGATCGATGTACGCTGCGAACTCGATCAGCGGCGACGGGAAGCCGAAGAGGACGGCCGGCGGAAGGGTGAATTCATCGCAACGATGTCGCATGACCTGAAGAATCCATTGAGCTCAGTATTGCTTAACGCAGAGCTCATCGCGGGTCGTGGGCTTGATGATGAAAGGGCACGAGCCGCTGCGGAGGCGATAAAGCGGGTGGTCGGCGAGCAGGTCAGAATCATCGATAACATGATCGATCAAGCTCGCTCAGAGGCGACTGGACAGGCCGTCCATACGGGCACCGTGGATATCCGTGCGCTTCTCGATGAGGTCAGTCTGGTATTCGCCCCGTTGGCGGCTGAGAAGGAGCTCGGGTTCGAATTTGGCGTTGCGGAAGACGTATCGGGTTTTGTTCAATTGGACGGGACCAAGCTTCGCCGGATCCTGGGGAATCTGCTCGGTAACGCGATCAAGTTTGCCGATGCCGGCAAGGTGCACCTGGCGGTAGCGTGCGATGCCGAACAGCTGCATTTTGATGTCGAAGACACGGGCCCAGGCATTGCGCCCGAGGATCGGGAGCGCATATTCCTCGCCTTCGAGCGGGCGGGCGATCAACGGCCACGGCCTGGTGCGGGATTGGGTCTCGCGATATCCCGAGGCTTTGCCAAAGCCATGGGTGGTTCGCTGTCCTTGTCATCGTCATCGGATCGCGGCAGTCGCTTCTCGCTGACCATTCCCTATTGCCCGGTGGTGAGCTTCCTGGCTCCTTCACCGGCGCTGGATCGGTTGGCGCTGCGCGATGATGTGCCACTGCCCTACGAGATTCTATTGTGCGACGATGATGAAGACATTGTCGGCTTGCTTGGATTGCATTTGTCGGGTGCGGGCTATCGTGTCCGCTCGGTAACCGATCCGGATAAAGTTGTGGAACTCGTTCGTTCGTCGCCCCCTGATCTGTTGGTCCTCGATATCAATCTGCAGGGAAGAAACGGACTCGATATCGCCCGTGAGTTGCGCGAGGCTGGATTTGCGGGTGCGATTTTGGGGCTGTCGGCGTCCAATCTCGGGCGCACGCGGCGCCGATTACTGGCGAACGGGTTCACAGACTTCTTGCCGAAACCGGTCAGTTCGCAGCTTGTACTCAAGAGAATTGAAGCGCTGCTTTTGGCAAGCCGACCCGAGTCAAATCCGGGGCAGTGCATCTGAACCTGTATCGACTGGCCTGCGGCAGTCGAGTCCAACGAGGCCCGGGCCCGGCATTCGCCATCGGCACAATCTCGTTCCGCCTCAAGTCTGCCCAACGCCCCCCTATTGCGCCAGTGGGGTCTCAATGGACCTCCGCGACCGCGCCCGATCCCCCGCACAGAGTCGGGTGTCTCGATCGCAGACGATGGTACTCGCCAGCGAAATGCCGCGGGCGATCAGCGCCTGGATCGATTTTGCATAACGTCTGAGCAGTGTGACAGATGTCACGGACTTCCATCGCCCCATCGTCTAGCGTCAAAGCTCATTTTGCACCCGGAAAGTCGACAGGCCTTCAGGCAGAGAGGATGCAGTGCGCAATTTTACGCCGCTTTATCGGCTCGGACTACTCGCAGGCCTGGGCCTGCTGAGCGCCTGCGCACAGGCACCGGTGGTGCAGGCGCCAGAATCGCCCACCGTGCTGCTGGTTAGCCTGCAGGACGGATCCATCGTCAAACAGGACATCGACCTGGACGCCGATATCTGCATGAAATCTAATGCCAGCTCTGTAACGACCTGTCTCTACAAGGGTGATCCAATCTTCGACCCCGATACGGATCAGATCATCGGCTACCACATGCAGAGCGAACAGGTCGATCTGTACGGAAAGTGATGCCACACAATTTCTGCGCATCTGGGCGCATCAGGCAGCGGCGACGTACAGACCGCGCCGTCTCCTGGAACGGGAACTCACGCGGCTGGCAACGATGCCGTACCACCCAAGCCATAGGCACAATGTAGTTCGGGCTTAAATCCACATGACCCCAGCCCTGGAGTCATTTTCCGGATAAGGCCTCGCGAAGGCGGACCCGTCGGCCAGGGTCCCAAAGTCCATCCCAAGATCTGATCGCTACGCAACCGACGACTGATCTGTCGCCTTGGCTCCTGCTGTCAGGCGCACTCGGGAATGGGCTGCCGCCCCCCTCCGCCCGATCAGAGAGACTATTCGGGGGTCGGCTCCTGCTCGTTCCGCATGATCAGTACGCGACGGGCATACGGTATCTCGATGTCGTTCGCATCGAAAGCATCCTTGATCCGCTTGCGTAGATCTCGCTCTACCGGTAGATGGCAGCCCGGCTTTACGCGCGTGACCGTGCGCAGGGTCAGTTCAGACTCACCGAAATTATCCAGGCCCTTGACCGACGTCGCTTCGAGGACCAGGTCGTTTTCGGCTTTCAGCCTTTCGCCGGTTTGCTTGAGAACATCGAATACCTTGTTGAGATCCGACTCGTAGGCAACGCCGACCTCGACCACCGCGTTGGTGTATTCCTTCGAATAATTGACCAGATCATTGATCTGCCCGTTGCGGACGATATGGTGCCGGCCGGCGTTGTCCCGGACCCTGGTGGTGCGCAGGTCGATCGATTCCACGGTTCCCTCAGCCTCGCCGATCTTGACGAAATCGCCCACGAGATAGTGTTCCTCGAACAAAATGAAGAACCCGGACACCATGTCATTGATCAGGTTCTGCGCCCCGAGGCCGACGGCCAGACCGGCGATACCGGCGCCCGCCAGGATCGGGGTCGGGTTGATGCCGAGCTCTTTCAGAATCATGATGCCGGCGAAAAAGTAGATGGCATAACTGACGATGCTGCGGAACAAGGGGACCATCGTCTTGCGGCGCTGTCGCTGCTGCGGCGTCAGACTGGCCTGCTTGAGCAGCATCTCATCCATCAGGTAGTGAGCCAGCTCCTTCACCAGCCGGGCCAGGAACACGATGCCGATGATGCGGATAATGCGCGGGCCCCATTCGGCCAGCGACGCTATGGCTTCTACCTGCACGACCACAAGGGTCGCGACAGTGACCATCAGCACGTATTCGATACTCCGACGGAAAATAGGCACCAGCGATTTGAGGCGTTCGTAGGCGCCGGCGAATCTGGATTCGACGAGGTACTTCTTACTGAGTGCATCGGCACTGTCGATGAGTGCGCCCAGCGCGCGCCAGATCAGGATACCGACGGCGATAACCAGGAATATCCGCAGAGCCAGCATGATGGTGCCGGAAACGGCCGTGGGAAGACCGAGCCAGGCGCTCGCCACGGCCAGCACGATGAGCCAACTGGCGGTCCGCACTGTCCGGTTCAGACTGCCGAAAAACTGCTCGATGCTTTCGTTGTTGGCGTGGATACCTTCGAACGCCTTGGCGCGGGCACAGAGAAACGCGAACAGGCGGCGCACGTATCGAAGGACGATCGCCGCGACGATGACGAGACCGATGACCTTCGCCAGTGCGATGCCGGTATCGATCCAGAATTGCGTCGGGATACTGCGGATCAGCTCGACCGTGTACTCAGGCAGGTTCTCCCCGAGATACATCAGGTAGAGGTTGGCGCCGATCACGGCGATGATGCACAACGTCGCCAGCACGACCAGCAGCACGCGGAGATTCGACTGCGCTTTGGTTGCGACACGTTGCCAGCGTGCCAGCGCGGGCGCCGCGATGATGCCCGATATGATGCGTTTGAAGACCCAGTTCAGGATCACAAACGCAACCGCGATTACGCTAACCTCAACTGCAATCGTGAGGACGTTGGAAATCAGCGCATCCAGCTCGAAAATCTTTTCCATGCGCGGTTGCACCTTGCCGATAAATCAGGTGCAGCCGATTATGACAGATCGAGGCTGTGTGCAGTCAATCCGGTGCTCGCAACAGCGTGAGCTATTCGGCTATTGGGGATAGTGACCCTAACGCTTAGTATTTCGCTTACCCGTCGCCCGTCGGCCCCGCTACGGTGCGTTATGGTCACTGTCCCTGATCTTGCGGATGAATTGCGGCACCTGGGCAATAAGTGAATAAGTGAATAAGTGAACACCGGCACCGTATCCACTTCCGCCCAGTTGATCGGTCCTGCTTGCCGCCTCCATATAGCAGGCAATTAGACCGAGTGCGCCCCGCGCCAAGAACAGGTTGTCAATCAGGAGAACCACCTATTGTGTGCTGTCTGGGCTATCCCCAGTTGACTAAATAGGAAGCCCTTGAATGCGGGAGGTTGTGCTGTGCTGTAACGCCATGCCACGAAAGGGGCCGGGAAACGCCTGCATCTTACAGCCCGGAGTCGATCCTGGTCGAGGAGTTCGTTATGGAGATATCAGAAATTGCGAGGGTTGCGGCCGCCTCCGCGGCTGCCGTCAATAGCTGGCGGATAGGACGCATACAAGCCCCGCCCGGAAGTTCGCGGCGACATGAGCTAAGGCAAGAGAGCAGTCGTCGGTCGCGTCGCGATGAGGTCTTGGAACGGACTCTGCGATTCTGGCCGAGGACCGCATAATGTACCGTCGGTAACATATTGTAGTGCGATGAGAAAGCGTCTAATTTCGCCTTTGGCCGATTTCTTCCGCGAACTCAAGCATCGCGAGGTCTATCCCATTATCGCAGGATATGCCGTTGTCTCCTGGATCCTGCTACAAATTGGCGAAGTAACTTTCGCACCCATGGGTCTCCCGGACTGGGTAATGGTCAGCCTGATCGTTACTGTAATTCTCGGGTTTCCCGTGGCAATGGTTCTTGCGTGGGTCTACGACATCACTCCGAACGGCATCCGCGTCGATACCGGGTTCAGGCTGCGTGCAAAGAAAGAAGACGATCGTCCATCGATCGCTGTGCTCCCCTTTGCCGATATGAGTCCTGACAATGACCAGGAGTACTTCTGTGAGGGCATAGCGGAGGAGATCCTGAATGCCCTGACGAGTATTCGCGAGTTGCGCGTCGTTGCACGATCGTCTGCATTCCAATACCGACAGGAAGAGGCTGACGCCAGGCAGTTTGGAAAGAGACTTGGCGTCGACGCTGTCCTGGAAGGGAGCGTGCGCAAGTCGAACAATCGACTGCGCGTAAACGTCCAACTTGTCAATCTCGCCGACGGGTATGACATCTGGTCGAAAAGTTTTGACGAAGAACCAAAAGACGTATTTTCAATCCAGGATGAGATTGCCAAAGAGGTTGTCGATTCGCTGCTGCAGACGATTACGGAAAAGCATCAGCAGACCCTCCGGACGACATCTTGTCAGAACACCCGTGCATATGACTACTATCTTCGCGGTCGACAGTATTTCAATCGATTTCAAAAAATAGATATTGAGTCTGCCCGGCAGATGTTTCGGCAGGCTTTAGAAATTGATCCCGGTTGTTCGTTCGCCTGGACCGGTTATGCAGATTGTTATTCGTTTCTCTATATGTTCGTGAAGCGCAACGAAAGCTACCGGGCAGAGGCGCACAGAGCGAGCCAACGGGCGCTGGAGTTGGCGCCCGGTCTCGCTGACGCTCATGCGTCGCGAGGGCTGGCTTATCTCATCAGCGAGCAATTGGATTTGGCTGAGGCGGAGTTTGACGAGGCACTCAGGCTGAATCCGATGCTTTCCCAGGCTTACTACTACCGTGGCCGGACCGGGATTCACCAGGGAAATGCTGAGTTGGCAGCCAAGATGTTCGAAAAGGCTTGCGAGGTCGACCCGGCTGATTACCATTCCAAATTTCTTCGCCTGAAAGTCTTGCGCGGCATTGGAATTATGAAAGACCCTCCAAAAGCGGCGAAAAATCGTATCCCCATTCTGGACAAGACCCTCATGCGACCCCCGGACGAC
>CAJIAD010000240.1_pt1 | contig 17100 bp, 17 predicted proteins | sample 9198981 | NCBI WGS metagenome assembly CAJIAD01 (sample SAMEA7708274, study PRJEB35096) | sediment metagenome | biome: marine neritic benthic zone biome [ENVO:01000025]; feature: sediment [ENVO:00002007]; material: shallow marine sediment [ENVO:03000034] sea grass bed [ENVO_01000059] ...
CCCCGGCGTGGTTCGCCGAATCCGGCGGTCTTACTCGATGACTCCGAGGATCTCGTCCTCGCGAAGGATGACGTGCTCGACGTCCTCGATCTTGATCTCGGTCCCGGCGTACTTGCCGAACAGGATCCTGTCGCCAGCCTGAAGATCCAGGGGCCGAATCTCGCCGTTCTCGAGGATCTTGCCCTTGCCCACCGCGATGACTTCGCCACGAACCGGCTTCTCTGTTGCCGAATCCGGAATCACGATACCGCCAGGGGAGGTGGTTTCCTCTTCCATCCTCTTGATCACGACACGATCGTGAAGGGGACGAATATTCATGAGTGTTTTCTCCTTCGTGAGATTTCTGGGGTCGCAGACCGACCCAATTGAAAAGGGGCGAGTTATTAGCACTCACCCGTGACGAGTGCTAATAATATGGGCGGTTTTCCGGTAGTCAAGGGCGAAAGGCGATAATTTTTCACCTGTTGGGCGGTCCCCGGTATGCTTGGACTCCGGCAGCTCCCCTGCCCCGGCCGCAAACATCGTATCCTGATGAATAACAAAGAAATTGTGGTTTTCTCGACATGCCCAGACGCGATAGTGGGCGGCGCGATTGCCCGCTCGCTGGTCGAGAGACGCCATGCCGCCTGCGTCAATCTCGTGCCCGGCGTCAGCTCGGTGTACCGCTGGGAAGGGCAAACCCGGGAGGACACGGAGTGTCTACTCGTGATCAAGACGACAACAGACAGATTCGACGAACTGGCGGACCACGTGTCCGAGAAACATCCCTACGAACTTCCGGAGCTCGTCGCGGTCCCTGTATCTGCCGGATCGGCTGGCTACCTGGACTGGATCAGGACCTGCGTGGCGGACGGATGCTGACCCTATGAAACGATTGATTGCCAGCCTGTTGCTAGTGATGGCGGCACAGCCACAAGGCTTTGCCTCCGAAGACGAATTGCTACGTGTCGAGCAGGCTTTCACCTACTCGGCCGAAGCGAGCGGGGGCGAGATCATCCTGAGCTGGCGCGCCGAACCAGGCTACTACCTCTACAAGAAGCGCTTCGGTTTCTCGGTCGAGGATCCGTCTGTAACACTGGGGGAGCCGGTCTTCCCGGAAGGCGAGATCCACGAGGACGAATTCTTTGGCCGCTCCGTGATCTTCCGTGGCGAATTCGAAGTCCGTATCCCGTACCAGGGTAGCGCCGGCGGCGACGGGCCTGTTGAACTCGAAATCCGGTCCCAGGGATGCGCCGATATCGGTCTGTGTTACCCACCGCAGAATTGGACAGCCGAGCTCGACCTCCCGGAATCCGGGGGTACTGCGGCTGGCAATAACCTGCTAGACGCGCTCCGTGAGAGCGGCGCCGGGACAGGAGACGAATTCCTGCCGGTCGACGAGGCCTTCGCCTTCACCGCAACCACGGTAAATGCCGGCTGGGTGGAACTCGCCTGGCAGATTGCAGATGGCTACTACCTTTATCGTCAGCACCTCGCCTTCGAAACGGACAAGCCCGGCCAGCGTGTCGGGCAACCGGTATTTCCCGACGGCAAAAAGAAGCACGACGAGTATTTCGGTGACGTAGAGGTCTACTATCGGGAGCTCGTCCTGCGTCTCCCGGTACAGAGTGACTCTGACTCACTCGACCTGACTGTCCGTTACCAGGGCTGTGCCGAGGACGGAATCTGCTATCCGCCAACAGCGAGATCCGTCACCTTGGATCTGACCCAGGTGAACGAACCACGCAGCGGTCGTTCCGCCGCCGGAAACGGCGTCCCGGTCTCGGAGGAAGACAGATTGGCGGGGCTGATCAGGAGTGGCGCACTGGGCTGGGTGATGGTCGCCTTTTTCGGCTTCGGCTTATTGCTGGCCTTCACACCATGTGTCTTGCCGATGGTGCCGATCCTCTCCAGCATCATCGTTGGCCAGGGAGATCGGATCAGCACAGGTCGCGCCTTTGCACTGTCGCTGGCCTACGTGCTGGCGATGTCTCTCACCTACACGGTGGCCGGCGTCGCAGCCGCCATGCTTGGCCAGAACCTGCAGGCCGCGTTCCAGCATCCGGCCATACTTATCGCATTCAGTGCGGTATTTGTCGTGCTGTCGCTTTCCATGTTCGGCTTCTATGAGTTGCAGATTCCGGCCTCCTGGCAAACCCGCCTGACGTCGACAAGCCAGAATCAGAAAGGCGGAACCCTCGTGGGCGCCGGGATCATGGGTTTTCTTTCCGCCCTGATCGTCGGACCCTGCGTCGCGGCGCCGTTGACGGCAGCGCTGATCGTGATCGGTCAGACCGGTGACGCGATGCGCGGCGGCACAGCCCTGTTCATGCTCAGCCTGGGCATGGGCGCGCCGCTGATCGCGTTCGGCGCGTCGGCCGGCAAGCTGATACCGAAGGCCGGCGCATGGATGAATGCCGTCAAGGCAGGCTTCGGTGTCCTCCTGCTCGGTGTTGCTATCTGGATGCTGGAGCGAATCATCCCGGCTGCGGCGACGCTGGCTCTTTGGTCCGCATTGCTGATCGGGACCGGGGTATTCATGGGCGCAATGTCTCCGCTCGGCGAAAGCACCGGGAGCGCTCGCAAGCTGGGCAAGGCGGCCGGCCTGCTGGCCATCGGCTATGGACTGATCCTGCTGCTCGGCGCGGCATCCGGTGGTTCAGATCCGCTCAGACCCCTGGCGGGCGGTTTCCTTGGGGGCGGCCCACAGCAGGGACTCGAGTTCCGACGGATCAAGTCCACAGACGATCTCGATCGTGAACTTTCCGCGGCGGGCGACGAAGGCCGCATGCTGATGCTCGACTTCTACGCTGACTGGTGCGTGTCGTGCAAGGAGATGGAGCGCTACACTTTCCACGATCCGGACGTCCTGGAGGCGCTGGCCGGTGCAGTGCTCGTGCAGGCGGACGTGACCGCCAATGACGACGCGGATCAGGCACTGCTGAAACGCATGGGCATCTTCGGACCACCGACGATCTCGTTTTTCAATACGGATGGTGTGGAGCTGAGAGGCTTCCGCCAGGTCGGCTATGCCCCGGCCGACGAATTCGCGGAACTCGTGCGCCGTGCCCGGCGGGAGGCCGAGCAATGACCGCGAAACAGCTCCTGCTGATCACTTTGCTGGCCATCCTGTCCGCGGCCGCAGGCTTCTTCCTTTACAAGGGTTCTCCGCCACGCATCGATGCGCCAGCTATTGCCGGAGAAGCACCGGCGTTCGTGCTACCCGATATCGAGGGTACCGAACGTCACAGCGAGGAATGGTCCGGAAGCGTTCGATTGATCAATTTCTGGGCCACCTGGTGCCCACCTTGCCGTCGCGAAATCCCCCTGCTTATCGATCTGCAGGAGGAGCACGGCCGGTCCATCCAGGTGCTCGGCATCGCCATCGACGATATGGAAGCGGTCGAGGCGTACGCCGCGGAGAAGAACTTCAATTATCCGGTTCTTGTCGGCCAACAGGATGCTATCGACATCGCCAACGCTTTTCTGAGCGATTTCATAGGGTTGCCCTTCACTGCATTCGTGGACGAGAACGGAAAGCTGGTTCACGTGCATGTCGGGGAACTGCATCGCGACCAGGCGGAAGAATTCCTGTCAGAGTTGCTCTGATCGCTGCGCGCGCCAGCCCGGATGGGTGCGTTGCCAACAATAAGCACCCGAAATTCGCGGAAAATTCGCAATCTGGGCGGGAAAAGCTATAATTTTGCATCTATCTGCCCTGAACGAGACCTCGGAACATCTCATCGAATGGCTGGCTTTCTGCTGATAAATGGGCCGAACCTCAATCTGCTCGGCGAGCGCGAGCCTGATATTTATGGTCACCAGACCCTGGCAGACATCGAAAAGGCCTGCGCCGCACTCGCGGCCCGGGCAGGACACGAACTGAGCTGTTTCCAAAGCAACGCCGAGAACGAACTGGTCGATCGGATCCAGGAGGCGGGTCGGGCAGGAGTCGGATTCATCGTGATCAACCCCGGAGCGTTTACCCACACCAGCGTTGCGCTGCGCGACGTACTGCTGGCAACCGCTATCCCCTTCATAGAGATCCACCTGAGCAACATTCACGGGCGTGAAGAATTCCGCCGCCACTCTTATCTGTCGGATATCGCCAGGGGTACGATCTCGGGCCTGGGTCCAGTCGGATACGAACTGGCGATCCGTGCCGCAGCCGCGAGCATGGAACAAGCAACTGACAAGAACTGAGAATCGAGGCAAGGCTGATGGACATCAGGAAAGTAAAGAAACTGATCGAATTGCTCGAGGAATCCGGGCTGGCCGAGATAGAGATCAACGAGGGCGACGATTCGGTACGCATCAGTCGTTTCGCGAGTTCGGCCGGCGCCCCGTTTGCGCCGGTGCCCGCAGCGCCAGGCGTACCGGCCGCGGCGCCACCGGTCGCTGCACCGGTAATGGACGAATCGCCTCCGCCGACGCCACCGGAGGGCCACTCAGTGACCGCGCCAATGGTCGGGACGTTTTACGGGTCGCCGGCACCGGGCGCCAAGGAGTTCGTCCAGGTCGGCAGCGAAGTCCAGGTTGGTGACGTGCTGTGCATCATCGAGGCGATGAAGATGATGAACCAGATAGAGGCAGACAAGGCTGGTCGCGTCGTTTCGATTCTCACCGAGAACGGCGAGCCCGTGGAATTCGGTCAGCCACTCTTCATTATCGAGTAGCCCGAGGATCAGCCGATGATGGACAAGCTGGTCATAGCAAACCGCGGTGAGATCGCACTGCGTGTCCTGCGCGCCTGCCGGGAACTGGATATCAAGACCGTAGCCGTGCACTCGGAGGCAGACCGCAGTCAAAAACACGTACTGCTCGCAGACGAATCCGTCTGCATCGGCCCGGCCCCCTCCGTCGACAGCTACCTGAACATGCCGGCCATTATCAGCGCCGCCGAGGTCACCGACGCCGCCGCCATCCATCCGGGATACGGATTCCTGTCCGAGAATGCGGACTTCGCCGAAAGGGTTGAGAACAGCGGATTCCTGTTCGTTGGTCCGCGCTCGGAGACCATTCGCCTGATGGGTGACAAGGTCTCAGCGATCCAGTCCATGAAGGAAGCCGGCGTGCCCTGCGTGCCAGGGTCTGACGGGCCGCTCGGCGACGATATCGAGAAAAATGTCAGGATGGCCAGGGAGATCGGCTACCCGGTCATCATCAAGGCGTCCGGGGGAGGAGGAGGACGTGGCATGCGCGTCGTGCACACGGAAGCGACGCTCTTGAACGCGATCAACGTGACTCGTTCCGAAGCACTCGCGGCGTTCGCCAACGAAACCGTGTACATGGAGAAATTCCTCGATCACCCCAGGCACATAGAATTCCAGGTGCTCGCCGACAGCCACGGCAACGCTATCCACCTGGCAGAACGCGACTGTTCGATGCAGCGCCGACACCAGAAGGTCGTCGAAGAGGCGCCGGCGCCGGGCATCACGGAGGAACAGAGAAGGGACATGGGCGCCCGTTGTGTGGAGGCCTGCAAGCGGATCGGCTACCGCGGCGCAGGCACCTTTGAATTCCTTTACCAGGACGGCGAGTTCTATTTCATCGAGATGAATACGCGGGTACAGGTAGAGCACCCGGTCACCGAGATGATCACGGGCGTCGACATCGTGCGTGAGCAGATCCGCGTAGCGGATGGCGCCGAGTTGTCCTGGAAACAGGAAGACATCCAGATCAGGGGGCACGCCATGGAGTGCCGGCTGAATGCGGAGGATGCCGCCACGTTCCTGCCCTCGCCGGGTACGATCACGCAGTGGCATTCGCCCGGCGGTCCCGGTATCCGGGTGGACACCCATATCTATAGCGGCTACTTCGTACCGCCGTACTACGACTCGATGATCGGCAAGCTGATTTCGCACGGCCGCACCCGTGCTTCGGCGATCGCGCGGATGCAGGCAGCACTCTCGGAAGCCGTCGTGGAAGGAATCAAGACCAACATCCCGCTGCACCAGGAGATCTTCAGCCTGGGCGCCTTCAAGGCGGGTGGAACGGATATCCACTACCTGGAAAAACGCCTGGGACTGTAGAACGCCACTACGCCCCGCCCCATCCCGTCATGCCCTGGTTGCAGTGCTCCTTCGAAACCGATCGCGACAATGCGGACGTGGTCGGAGACCACCTCGCCGAGTGGGGCGCACTTTCTGTAACGCTGACCGCTGCGGATGATGATCGGATCCTGGAGACATCGCCCGGCGAGAACGCCCTGTGGAATCGCCTGCGTGTCACGGCCTTATTCGATACCGACACTGATATCGACAAGATCGCCGCCCGCCTTGCTGTTTCCTTGGGCGACAGGCTACCGGACGATTTCAGCGTGGAGCGCATCGGCGATCGAGACTGGGAGCGTGAATGGCTGAAAAATTTCCGCTCGCTGAGGTTCGGCGATCGTCTGTGGATCTGCCCGACCGACGGGCCGTTTCCAGACACCGATGGCGCCGTGGTGAAGATGGACCCGGGGCTCGCCTTCGGGACCGGCACTCATGCAACGACCGCGCTGTGCCTCGAATGGCTGGGCAACAACGATCTGTCGGGCCTGACGATGGTTGACTACGGTTGCGGGTCCGGCATTCTGGCCGTGTCAGCAGCACGTTTGGGTGCCCGCCGCGTCTATGCCGTCGATCACGACTTGCAGGCCCTGCAGGCGACTCGTGCGAACGCCGATCGAAACGGGGTTGGAGATGTCGTCGAGGTGCTCGAACCGCTCGACGTTCTGAGGCGCGACAGGCAACTCGTTTCGGACGTCGTCATGGCCAATATCCTGGCGGTCCCCCTGATCGATCTGGCTGACATACTCGCCGATCTGGTGACGCCGGGTGGACACCTGGTGATGTCAGGCATCCTCGCACAACAGGGCGTCCGGGTCAGCGAGAGATACAGCGATTGTTTCGAACTGATCGAGACAGTCGACAAGGACGGTTGGCTGCGGCTATCGTGCCGACGAAAAGCTAAGGAGAATTGACTTGTACACCCGTTGCCCGCACTGCCAAACGACCTATCGCCTGAGCAGCGACGACCTGCGAAGCGCCGATGGGGAGGTTGAATGTGGCCATTGTGGAGAACAGTTCAACGCGATCAAGACCCTGACGGAAAGCCCCGCCTCGCCGCTGCCGATACCCGACCTGTCTCCAGACGAGGCGCAGGATGAAGCGCCTGGCGCGGCGGAAGAAGCCGGCGACGACGAGGGACAGCCAGACGGTGCCGATCAGCCCGTCGACAGCGAGGAACATGCCGACTCCGGGGACCGAGCCGAGGCTGATGCCAGGGACGAAGCCATCGGGGACCCGGAAGAACCTGCGGACCAGGACGGCAGCCACGAGGAACCGGCCGATACGCCAGCCGAAGAAAAGCGGGATGAAGCCGCGGACGAGACCGACGACACGCACGACGACGATTCGCAGGACGAAGGCGCCCGGGTGCCGGAAGAGAGTGCGAGCCATCAGGAGGCGATCGCAGCAGACGGAGAGGAGAATCGGAACGAGACCGCGGCTGAAGAAGATGACCTGACCAACCCTGATTCCCGGGACGAGGATACCGCAGACGACGTCGAAGATCCGGCGCACGATGACGGCCACGAGGAGTCCAGCGAGGATCCCGGTGAAGAACAACTCGACGACGCCACTGACGCCACTGACGCCACTGACGACGCTGACGACGCTGACGCGATCTCGTCGACAATGGATTCCGCTGATGAATTCCGCGACGACAATGTTGACCTGGCGGAGGAGGATCCAGATGCGGCGCCGGCTAGCGAAGCCCAGGTCGCAGTCGATGCATCCGAATCAGAGACCGACCCTGCCCTATCCGGCGAGGAACAGGATGGGGAGGCAGCGGGTTTCGTCGACGAGGAGTCCGACACGGTCGATCTTGGCGAATATGACTGGCAACAAACCACCGTCGTCCAGCCGGAGCAGGCGCCGATGGTGGCGGTTAGCATGGAAGAAGGCGATGCCGAGGTCGCCGGCAATGACGCTTCCGAAGTATTGCCGACGGAACTGAACGCCGCGACCAGTGGTGGTGGCATCAGATGGATCCGGTGGCTGGTCCCTGTCGTGTTGCTGTTACTGGCCCTGGGCTGGGTCCACGAATCCAGGGACAAGCTGGCCAGGAATGCCTACCTGCGTCCGGTCCTCGTTTGGGCATACGGGCTAGCGGGGGTCCGCGTCGAACCCCTGGGGGATATCAGGAGGTTTGCGATCCTCGACTCGAATGCAAGCGAGGACCTTGGCAGTGGACTGACCGTCAGCGTGACGTACAGAAACCTGGCCGACTATCCCCAGCGGTACCCGATCCTGCGAGTCACGCTGGAGGACCGGTGGGGAGGATCGGTGGCCGTGCGCTTCTTCGATCCTGCCGAGTACCTTGCGGGCTTCGTGGCCGGCCGTTCGATGGGTGGAGGTGAGAGCGCGACCGGCGAGGCGGTCATGGCTTCGGCAGGCACGACTGCCGTCGGTTTCAATGTCGACCTTTGCACCCGCACGGCCACCGGCGACACACGCTGTGCATCAGATCCGTAATATGGCTCGGGTTCGAGACGAAATGACGCGAGCGCGCTGGCCAGCACCCGGGGATGGCCGACAATGATGAAGATCGGTCCCTACGAATTCCCGAACAATGTCGCGCTTGCTCCGATGGCCGGCGTGACCGATCGCCCGTTCCGGTGGTTGTGTCGCAAGCTGGGGGCAGGCATGGCGGCATCGGAGATGATTACCGCCGACACGCGCTTGTGGGATACAGCGAAGACCCGGTGCAGACTGAATCACGACGGCGAGGTGGCACCGATCATCGTCCAGATTGCCGGTGGCGACCCTCGCATGATCGCCGATGCGGCGCGTCGCAGTGTAGAGCTCGGCGCACAGCTGATTGACATCAACATGGGCTGTCCCGCCAAGAAGGTCTGCAAGCGACTCGCCGGATCGGCGCTCCTCGAGAAGGAGGACCTGGTCGCCCGCATCCTGGAAGCCGCTGTGGCTGCAGTCGATGTTCCGGTGACCCTCAAGATAAGAACCGGCCCCTGCCCCGGCACCCGCAATGGTGTGCGGATCGCCAAGATCGCAGAGGACGCGGGGATCCAGGCGCTCGCCGTCCACGGCAGAACGCGCGCCTGCCGGTTCCGGGGCGCGGTCGAATACGACACGATTCGGGAAATCGTGAGGGCCGTTTCGATGCCCGTTCTGGCCAACGGGGATATCGACAGCCCGCAAAAAGCGGCGGCAGTTCTGGCCGCTACCGGTGCCGCCGGAATCATGATCGGCCGCGCGGCGCAGGGGCGTCCGTGGTTGTTCCGAGAGGTCACCGAGTACCTGGACAAAGGTGCCGAACCAGCAGCGCCGACACCCGGGGAAGTCCGTGATATCATGCTCGCCCACCTGGATGAGTTGTACTGTTTTTACGGTGAATTCACCGGGGTCCGGGTCGCTAGAAAGCACCTGACCTGGTACCTCCGAAACGACCCTGGTTCGGGATCGATCAGGAACCGGCTCGTACGTGTGGAAACGGCTGCAGAACAGCAGCACCTCGTAAGACACTATTTTGACCAGACTCCGCAAGAAGAGTTGGCGGCATAAGCATCGGGATAAAACTGCAAGTGAAGAAGGAACAAAACCTGTTTGAGGTGACGACGGGGGCTCGGCCACTGCGAAACGTCACCGAGGAAGCACTGGACAACTATTTCGCCAACCTTAATGGTCACAACCCAGGCGAGCTCTACGACCTTGTCATGAGCGAGGTCGAGGCGCCGCTATTCAAGGCGGTCATGACCTACACCGGCGGCAACCAGAGTCGCGCTGCCAGGGTTCTTGGTATCAATCGCGGCACTTTACGAAAGAAACTGCGCGTCTACGGCCTTCTTGGCTGAGACCAGGCGGCATCGTGCCGTTGCCGGCCCCTGAAATCAGGCCCGGCCCACAAGGGAATCAGGTATGTCGAGCGACAAGAGAGCGCTGATCAGCGTCTCCGACAAAGAGGGTATTGCCGGGTTTGCCGCTGCCCTCATCGAAAAGGGTTTCGAGGTGCTCTCGACCGGCGGTACCGCCAGGTTGCTGCGGGACCAGGGCCTCGCCGTCACGGATGTGTCGGAAGTCACTGGATTCCCCGAAATCATGGATGGCAGGGTCAAGACATTGCATCCCAGGATCCACGGGGGGCTGCTTGGCCGCCGGGAGCAGGATCAGGCCGTCATGGCCGAACAGGGCATTACTCCTATTGATCTGCTCGTCGTCAATCTGTACCCGTTCAGAGAGACTGTTGCAAACCCCGAATGTACGCTAGCCGACGCCATCGAAAACATCGACATTGGCGGCCCGGCGATGATCCGTGCGGCGGCGAAGAATCACGAGTCCGTCGCTGTGGTGGTGGACCCGGCCAGCTACGACGAGGTCCTCGCTGGGCTGGACAGCAGTAACGGCGAATTGCCGATCGAACTCAGGCGCCGCCTCGCCGCTCGCGCCTATGCTCATACCGCATCCTACGACGCTGCGATCTCGGGCTGGATGCAATCGCGACCCGAATTCACCAGCGCCGACGAAACCTTCGCGCAGGACATCGTGGTAGGGCTCAGCCGCAGCGATATCATGCGCTACGGTGAGAATCCGCATCAGCAGGCCGCCTTCTACAAGGCAAACGGGGAGCCGGGTGGCATCGCGAGCGCCAGGCAACTCCAGGGCAAGGCGCTCTCGTACAACAACATTGCGGATTCCGACGCGGCCCTCGAATGTGTCCGCCAGTTCGAACAACCGGCCTGCGTGATCGTCAAACACGCGAATCCCTGTGGTGTCGCGGTAGCCGAGTCGATCGGGGCCGCTTATGACCGGGCCTTCGAGACGGATCCGACGTCTGCATTCGGGGGAATTATCGCCTTCAACCGGGAACTGGATGCGGCCACCGCAAACGCGATTACTGATCGGCAGTTCGTCGAAGTGATCGTTGCGCCGTCAGTCGAATCGGGAGCCGGTGATGTGCTCGCGAAGAAGAAGAATGTTCGTGTTCTTGTCACGGGCCCGCTAGCGGAAAACGCGCCCGGTGGCCGACAATTCAAGCGTGTGGGCGGAGGTTTCCTGGTACAGACGCGTGACGACCTCATCGTCGGCGAGAGCGACTTGAAGGTGGTCACGAAGCGGGCACCGACGGATAGCGAGATCCGCGATCTACTGTTTGCCTGGAAGGTCGTGAAATTCGTCAAGTCCAACGCGATCGTCTTCGCGCAAAACCAGATGACGATCGGTGTCGGGGCGGGCCAGATGAGCCGTGTCTACAGCACCAGGATTGCCGCGATCAAGGCCGAGGACGCGGGACTGGCGACCAGTGGATCCGTTATGGCGTCGGACGCGTTCTTCCCGTTCGCGGACGGCATAGAGGCAGGCGCTGAACACGGAATTACGGCCATCATCCAGCCGGGCGGCTCAATCCGTGATGAAGAGGTGATCGCAGCAGCCGACGAACGCGATCTGGCGATGGTCTTCACGGGTGCCAGGCATTTCCTCCACTGATCGATCGATATCCGGCCAGCCCGGACACCCTTTGCGAGGCATTCGACAATGAAAGTACTGGTTGTTGGTAGCGGTGGCAGGGAGCATGCGCTGGCCTGGCGGTGTGCTCGTGCAGACTCGGTGGAGAAGGTACTGGTGGCGCCTGGCAATGCCGGTACAGCGCTCGAACCGGGAATCCAGAACCTGCCAGTGTCGGCCGGCGATATCAACGGCCTGATGAATGCCGCGCGCGAACACGGGGTGGGTCTGACCATCGTTGGGCCGGAGGCGCCCCTCGTAGACGGGATCGTGGACACCTTCACCGCGGCTGGACTGCGATGTTTCGGCCCGAGTGCGGCCGCAGCACAGCTGGAAGGCTCGAAGAGTTTCACCAAGGACTTCCTGGCCCGGCACGACATTCCGACGGCGGCCTACCAAACCTTCAGCGAGTTGCAGCCGGCCCTCGACTATATTCGCGAGGTTGGCGCACCTGTCGTCGTCAAGGCCGATGGCCTTGCCGCCGGCAAAGGCGTCATTGTCGCGCAGGATCTGGCGGAAGCCGAGCGCGCCGCAGAATCGATGCTAACGGCGGGCGAGTTTGGCGACGCCGGATCGAAGATCGTTATCGAGGAATTCCTCGATGGCGAAGAAGCCAGTTTCATTGCACTCGTGGACGGCAAGAACATCCTGCCAATGGCCACATCCCAGGATCACAAGGCACGGGACGACGGTGATAGAGGGCCCAATACCGGCGGGATGGGGGCTTATTCGCCGGCGCCCGTCGTGACGCCGGACATCCACCAGCGGATTATCGACGAGGTCATGCGGCCAACCGTCGATGGCCTGGCGACCGAGGGTACGCCCTACACGGGATTCCTCTACGCTGGCCTGATGATCGGCCGTGACGGCGGCATCCGCGTGCTGGAATTCAATTGCCGATTCGGCGATCCGGAAACGCAGCCCATCATGATGAGATTGCAGTCGGATCTCGCCGGGCTGTGCGACGCAGCGATCGATGGACGATTGGACGAGATGACGATCCGCTGGGACGAGCGAGCCGCACTTGGCGTCGTCCTGGCAGCCCGCGGCTATCCTGGCAGCTACCCCAAGGGCGATCGCATCACGGGCTTGGATCGCTTTGCGTCCGATCAGGACGTGAAGGTATTCCACGCCGGTACGGGTCTGGACGACGGCGACGTCGTCACGGCAGGTGGTCGGGTGCTGTGTGCGGTGGCACTGGGCGACGGCGTGGTCCAGGCCAGGGACCGCGCATACGAGGTCGTCAGCGCGATCGACTGGGACGGGATGTTCTGCCGGTCGGACATCGGCTATCGAGCGGTCGCAAGGGAACAAGCGACGACAGCAGACGCGTAGCGCCGGCGCCGTTGCGTCAGGCGCTTTTATTCGGGCTCGTCGTCGTCGCTCTCAAAAATGCAGTGCTTCGCGTAGTCCGTCGCCTCATTGGCGGTCCAGTCACCCTTTGGCTTTTCATTCATGCCCTCGCACCAGGCCTCGCTACCAACTTTCGGCGAGCAAGCGGCGGTCAGGGCCAGCATCGCCAACAGCGCGGCAACGGCAAGACTCTTCATGATCGGATCTCCTTCTTTTTTCGGAATGGCAGTTCGTTCGGACCGCGGGCCCGGCGCTAACAACCGGCCCGTTCGGCGGTGGTCGCCAGCGCCGTAGTAAAACACAATGCTCTCGAATTGTTAGCGTGAAATCGAATCAGGCGACAAGTCGTTGCCGCAGCCGCACGATGTCGCCGGCACGAACCCGGCAGCAGCCACCGACACAGCTCGCACCCTGTGAGACCCAGCCCGGCGCCGCGGCGGCAAACTCGACCTGCTCGTCACCCGATCGCCATCGCTTGCTAGCTGCATCGTAGTCTTCACCGGAGTTGGGATACACAACGATCGGTTTGCAGGTCTCGCCGCGAATCCTGCTGATGAGACCGTCGATATATGCGGGTGCCGTACAGTTCACCCCCACCGCTGCGACGCCTTCCTGGGAATCGCAATGCCCGGCGATACGACGGATGGATGTGCCGTCCCACAGATGCCCGTCATCGGCACAGCTAAAGCTCATCCACGCCCAGGCCTGCGGGGATTGTTGCAGAACCCGCAACAGAGCGATTGCTTCACTCCCCGCCGGGATCGTCTCGCAGGCCAGCAAGTCGGCACCGCAATCTGCCAGGATCGACCAGCGCTCCCCGTGGAATGCCTCGAGTTCGCCGGTGTCGATATCATAGTCGCCGCGGTATTCAGAGCCGTCACCGAGCACAGCACCATAGGGGCCGATGCTGGCAGCCACGACCGGCTTCAATCGATTGCGCCGGTTCGCCTTCACCCCCCAGAAATCATCCCGCGCTTCCAGTGCCAGCCACACCGACTTCCTGAGCAAGTCCCTTGCAGTCGCGTCGTCCATCCCGCGATCGCGAAAACCGGCAAGGCTCGCTTGGTAGGACGCCGTCGTAATGCAATCCGCGCCTGCTGACAGAAATTCGCCATGAACATCCCTGATTGTGTCCGGATCGTCGATCAGCATCCGCGCCGACCAGAGCCGGTCGTCCAGCGGGTGCCCACGGTCCTCCAGCGCGGTCGCCAACCCGGCATCGAGTATGGCGACGCCCTGCTTGTCGATGAAATCAAGGAGCGGATTGCTCCCTCGCTCCGCTGCGCCGGCATGAGCAAGTGGAGACGATTCGGTCATTTCATATCCCCGCCAGGCTTCTCTTACGCTCGGCAGGCAGTGCCTTGATCGCAAGCTCTCTGCGTAGTGCAGAGCCGCGGTCCGGCACCTGCTCGCAATAGACGAGTTCGACTGGCCGACGCGCACGAGTGTACTTCGCGCCTTTCCCCGCATTATGCGCATCGATGCGGGCGGTCAGGTCCCGGGCAATACCCGTGTACAGCGATCGATCGGCACAACGAACGATGTAGACATGCCACCGCGACCCCGGGTCACTAGCCATCGTCGCCAATCTCCCCCACCGCCCGCGGTGATCGGTCCGATCGACGGCGCGGGGCCACGACCTGCCATTCGAACGCGCCTGTCACGTCGCAATCGATGCGGATTCGATCACCGATCTGCAGTGTTCCGACGCCGGCGGGTGTGCCAGTGAAAACCAGGTCACCATCGCGCAGTTTCCACGCGGCCCCGATTGCGACCATCAGTTCAGAGAAGTTGAACAGCATGTCCGCACTGTTGCCGCTTTGCCGCAGTTGGCCATTCACGGAACAGGAAAATTCGATGTTCGCGAGATCGATGTGATCGTCCAGGGGCACCAGGTCCCCGACCAACGCCGACTGGTCGAATGCCTTCGCCAGTTCCCAAGGCAGTCCCCGAGACTTGAGATCCGCCTGTACGTCACGCAACGTCAGGTCTACACCCACCGTCACGGCCCGCGCCATGGGCTCGACGCTGCGGTCCGTTTGCCCGGCCGACAAGCCGACCTCGACGACCAGTTCGACCTCATGCTGCAGATCGCCGCCATAGCTCGGGAAATGCACTGCTGTTCCGGGCCTGACGATCGATGTGCCGGGCTTCATGAAAATGACCGGTCGCGCCGGCAACGGGTTCGACAACTCGGCTGCATGTTGGGCGTAGTTCCTGCCGATACAGAAAACACGCCTTCGCTCGTCCTGCATGCTCATTGGGATGGTCGTCGCCCTCTCGGTCGATGGTTGCTCTTGCCTTCTTTGCAACGTCCTTTTAGCACAGCCTGACCCGGCGCGGGGGAGCTGCGGGGCGCGGTGGGTGGCAATCCGTTCCTGTATGCGGGTTATGATGGAGGATCGCGGCCCCGCAAGGGAGGTCGTCGGTGCCTGACAATGAGGGCCGGTGGCGCGGAGTCGCGGCTCACGAGCAAAGACAAGCTGGCGCCTGGCATGCACTCGGATACGACTTCGACACATTGGTATGCACGCTACGCGATGCTGACCGGCGTCGCAGCGATTGCGCTCGGCGTATTGGTCCTGCTCGGCTGGTACCTGAACAAGCCGACCCTGATTCAGATCAGCGCCGCCTTTGCGCCGATGCAATACAACACGGCGCTTGGTTTCGCGCTGAGCGGTCTGGCTCTAGCGTTGCTGGTTAAGGGGGCACAACGAGCAGCGCTGCTGGCCGCGATTCCCGTTTTCATCATCGGCGTGCTTACGCTGATCGAATACGGATTCACGGTGGATCTCCGCATCGACCAGCTGTTGATGGAGCACTACATCGATCAACAGACGTCCCACCCCGGCAGGATGGCGCCCAACACTGCGTTGTGTTTCAGTCTCACCGGACTGGCGCTTGTCATCGCAGTGACCAGAGCCTCAAATCTCCGGACGCCGGCGATCGCGGCCACGATCGGCGTTGTTGTCGTCGCGCTGGGGATCACGGCCTTGTCAGGATATGTTGTGGGCGTGGAAAGCGCCTACGGCTGGGGCCACCTGACACGGATGGCCATACACACCGCCGCGGGCTTCGTCGCAATCGGAAGTGGCATCGTGTTCCTTGCCTGGGCGGAAGAGATCCGGCGGCAACCGACGCTGAAGGTACCGGTATGGATGCCCTCCGTCGTGGCCGTCAGCGGTACCACGATAACGATCGCCCTGTGGCAGGCCCTGGACGCCCAGGAACACCGGATGATCGAGCAGATGGGCGAGCAGGCGGCGAGCCCTGCTGACGATGGCCTTGTCGTCTTTGGCGCACTCCTGACGATCGCGTTATTTCTCCGCACCCGGCACGTCGCGAGGGCTCACGATGTAGCACCATCGGATCGCAGCCTCGTGGGACCGGTGCTCACGGTGCTGCTTGGGGCATTACTGTCCGTATCGCTATACAAGCTGCTCGAAACCAGTTTCAAAGCCTCGGTCAAGAGTCGCTTCGAGGCGGCGGTGGCCCACCATGTGGAGTCCATAGGCTACGGTGTCGAGACCTATATCGAGGCATTGTTCCACGTCCGCTCCGGATTCGCCGCGTCGTCGCAGGTCGATCGCGACGAATTCGGCGCCCTTGTCCGCCGTGATGTTGCGCGTCTCGACGGGCTGCGCGCAATCGCCTGGGTGCCACGGGTTGGACCGGAACAGCGACCAGCGATGGAGGCACAGGCCGCCACCAAACTCGGCCACGAATTCGGATTCAGAGATCTGCCAGCCGACTCGGACGGAGTCAGAGCGCCGGTGCGCGATCAGCATTTCCCCGTCTACTACATAGAACCGCTGGTGCCCAACATGACCTACCTGGGTCTCGACATCGCCGGATTGCCGGATCACCGAGCCACGCTGCTACGCGCAATCGAGAACGACGAACCTGCCGTCTCGTCGCGCCTCGCCAGGTTCCGGGGAACCGGAGAGACCTTCACGGTATTCGTCGCTTTGCCGGTTTTCGGCAGAGGGATGCCGGCCTCGACCGTCGACCAACGAAAGGCGGCGCTGGAGGGATTCGCGTTGGCCGTGATCGAGGTCGGACCGATGATCGACACGATCCTGACACGCTATACGAGAGCGGCGGGGGTCGCGATGACCTTCGAGGACGATCACGGCGCAGGACGCGAGTTCATGCATCACCGGAATTCCCGGTTGCAGACCAATCAGCCTCGGGTATCGGTAAGTGATGAAGGGAATGACTGGCTCACAACCTCAGTGGGAATGTCTTTTGCCGACCGTCA
>CAJIAD010000179.1_pt1 | contig 16972 bp, 10 predicted proteins | sample 9198981 | NCBI WGS metagenome assembly CAJIAD01 (sample SAMEA7708274, study PRJEB35096) | sediment metagenome | biome: marine neritic benthic zone biome [ENVO:01000025]; feature: sediment [ENVO:00002007]; material: shallow marine sediment [ENVO:03000034] sea grass bed [ENVO_01000059] ...
ATCACCCCAGGACGATCGCCCACCTGCACCACCAATCGACAATCGGGCATCAGCCACCGCCTTTGTCAGGCCGTCGGCCGCTCCTTGCAGTTCCGTGACCCCGAGCCCTGCATCCAGCGACTCGGCGAGCGCATCCCTCGCCAACCCGTCGAGTTGCCGTGCACCGATGTTGACGCCGAAGAAACTGATGGCCGTCTCGGGCAACTGGTGTGCCTCGTCAACGATGATGGCGTCGGCGCCCGGCAACAACTCGCCGAATCCTTCTTCTTTTAGGACCATGTCCGCTAGCAGCAGGTGATGATTGACGACCACGATGTCGGCCGACAAGGCCTTACGCCTGGCCGCGAGGACATGACAGGCGTCGTACTCGGGACACTTCAGCCCAAGGCAATTGTCAGCATTGGACGTGACCTGCCCCCAAACACGTGCAGTGTCCGGAACACCGTCCACCCCGCTGATATCACCATCCGCCGTCACCGTCGACCAGCGATCGATCACGGAGAACCATCCTGCCTCCTGGCGCGAGCCGAAACGCGCCTGCTCGCGGGCGACTTCCAGGCGGTGTCGACAAAGGTAGTTGCCGCGCCCCTTCAACATTGTGACGGTGACCGGTCTGCCAAGTACTTCACAAATCGCGGGCAGATCACGGGAGAACAGCTGGTCTTGCAGGCTCCTGGTGCCGGTGGAGATCACGATCCGAGAGCCCGACAACAGTGCTGGCACCAGGTAGGCGAAAGTCTTGCCAACTCCGGTGCCGGCTTCCACCAGGAGTGTATTCCCGGTTGCCAGCGCCTCCGCTACTCGCCCGGCCATTGCGATCTGCTCCGGACGTGGTCGGAATCCGTCTATAGATCGCGACAAGGGACCGCTGGCTGTGAATACCGCCTCGATGTTGCTCATACCGATGTCGATCCCCGGGTCAATTCCTGACGGCCCTATCGCGCCGCCCTCGCCCTTGCCGCCAATTCCTGCGCCTCTTCCTCGATAACCCGGTTCGACCCCGCCAGGGACTGTGCCTTGATCGCCAGGCTCTCGGCCAGATCCGGTCGCCCCTGCGCCAGCCGAACCTCGCCCAGGGCAACCCACAGGTCCGGGTCCCTGGGATCGATGCGGATCGCTCGTTCCAGCGTTGCGGCCGCACGGTCGTAGTCCCCCGCCGAGAATTCACTCGTCGCCCTGGCCTCTAGAGCCACGGCACCGGCGTTTCGCGGGGCCGCGTCCGCAGATCCTCCACGACCTGCATTCCTGGCCGAATCCGGCGGTTCCGAATGCCTCTCCTGCTGCGCGTCCCCCGCGCGAATTGCGCCACCCGATGACGCACAGGCGCTCAACAGTACCACTGGCAGCAAGACGCAGATCAGTCGTCGCCAAGTCGTTTCAACCAATCCAATGCCCTCTCGGCGATGTTTCTTTGTTGCACATCACAACGACTGTTGACTCTCAGACGGATACTCGCTGGCACCGTCACCAGGACGGCATCCCCACAGTTCTCAGTAGCAAGCTGCCCCGTCTCGTAGTCAATCCAAACATCAACGACGCCATCTATTTGAGAGCGCCTGAAACCAGACCCGCCGATTCCACTCACTACTTCGCTCCAGATCGGCAACGCCCCGGTCGAACCCGTCAGACCCGTTGGAGTGCTGTCGTCATGGCCGAGCCAGACGACGACCACATTATCCCCTGTGAACCCGGCAAACCAGCTATCCCGAAAATCGTCCGACGTTCCTGATTTGCCCGCCACGTCCAGGTCAATGGGCAAATATCGTCCTGCACTCCGACCGGTACCCCTGGCCATGACCTGGACCAGACCGCTGTTGACCTGGCTTACCTCTGCCCGGTCGAGAGTCTGTGATAGCTCGATACCGTAACGTGTCACTGCCCGTCCGCTTTCGTCAATCACCTCGCGCACTGTCCGCAGCGGCACCCGAAAGCCTTCGTTGGCCATACCGGAATAGAGCTGGGCAACCATCACCGGCGACATTTCCACGGCGCCGAGCAGGAGCGAGGGATAGGGTCGTATGTCGCGATCGAAACCAAGCCGTTGCAGGACATCTATGACCCTGTCGATGCCGACATCCAGCCCCACATGCACAGTCGCCAGATTCAATGACCGCGCCAAGGCCGCCACCAATGTGACCTGCCCCTCGCCGGACCCCTCGAAATTCGCCGGCGACCAGGTCTGACCGGTATCCAGTTCAACTGTGATCGGTCGATCCTCAACAAGACTCGCCATCGAATATTCGGCGCTTTCGATGGCGGCAAGGAACACAGCAGGTTTGATGAGTGAGCCGATCGGCCTGTGTGCTGACAGGGCGCGGTTGAATCCCTCCTGCCCGGCCCGGCGCCCACCGACGATCGCCTGCACCTCGCCGGTCTGAATCCGGGTGACGACAACTGCACCTTGCAGACTGTCCAATCCTTCCCGGTCCCGCGCCAGATTCAAGATCCCGTCATTGAGCGCCTGCTCTGCGCGTGTCTGGACGCTGGGCTCGAGTGCCGTAAATACCGACAATCCTGCGGTCGCCAGATCCGCCCTCTCATAGTCTGTGGCCAGGTGTTTTCTCACCATGTCGAGGTAGGCCGGGTAGTAACCTGAACGTGCATGTCGGGAAGCCAGCGCCAACGGCTGCGAACGAGCTGCTGCAGCGGTCTCCGCTGGGAGGACGCCCTCCCGCTCCATGACATCAAGCACAAGATTGCGTCTTGCCAGCACTCGCTCCGGGTTTTTCCAGGGGTTGTAGTACGAAGGGCCGCGCACGAGTGCCACCAGTAAGGCAGTCTCCGGCAAACCCAGTTCCGACAGGGGGCGCCCGAAATAGAATCGACTGGCCAGGCCGAATCCATGGATGGCGCGCCGCCCGTCCTGGCCCAGGTAGATTTCATTGACGTACGCGGTGAATATCTCTTCCTTGCTAAAGAGTCCATCCAGCCACACCGCCATTACCGCCTCTCGCAACTTGCGACCTATCGTGCGGCGGTTGTCCAGGAAGTAATTCTTGATCAGCTGCTGCGTCAGCGTACTGCCACCCTGGCGGATCTCACCCGATCGTAGGTTGACCCAGAATGCTCGCAGCACCGCCAGCGGATCGACTCCGTGATGGCGGTTGAAGTTCTGATCTTCTATTGCCATGAGCGCGTCGCGCAGGATGCCTGGTATCTGACCGGGTTCGAGCACAAGCCGGTCCTCCCCATGGACCGGAAAGATACTGCCGATCTCGAGGGGGTCGAGTCTCAACAATGGCACGGTGTTGCCGTCGAGAGACCGAATCCGTCGCACGGAGCCGGCCCCGAAATCGATCTGGATTGCCTTGTTGGGCTGTGGACCGTCGGGAAAACGGAATGGTCTGGTCGTCATGCGCACGCTATTGCCGCTGCGCCACCAGGTCGCCGGTCTGACGGTACGACCATCAGCCGATTGATACCCGAGCTGCTCCAGAACCTCTACAAATTCGTCGCGGGATATCCTAAAACCCGGATATATCTCCAGCGGGCTCGCGAATACCCTGGCCGGCAACGTCCACAGGCGGCCCTGGAACTGCCGGTACACAACCGCCCCCTGCCATCCGGCCCATAATAGGATCGCCAGCAGAACCCAGAGCGACGCCTTGATCAGCAGTGCCCTGCGCCGGGCGCCGGTGGTCCGCTTCGTGCGACGTCGGGGTCGCGCCCGCGCAGCTGCGCCACGCTTGCTCGTGGCGCGACTCTTTCTTTTTGTTTTCTTCATTGGCAAGGCCTGTAGCGGCCCGCGGATTGTTGCAGATGACCGCCAGCATTTGAACAACCGCGGTCGGCATGAACACCGAGGATGGCGAGGCCCTACCCGGGCCGAGGGCACAGTTTCAGGGGTTTGCGCGGGTGTCGAACAGGCACGCCGGGATACTGTAATGGAACCGTTCAAAAACCCTTGACTTTGGCTCGGAAAGAGTTATATTGTGCATTGCAACATAGTGCAGTGCACCATTTAGGGGAAAAACATGATCCGTAAGATTGAAAAATTCGCCCGTGACCTTAAGGTCGAATACGGTCTTCGCGCCGATCGCGCCCTTTCGAACATCCGGGAGGCGACCATCGATACGGCCGAGTTGATCAAGAGCGGCAAGAGCCCTGTTCGCAAGATCGCGGACACCGGCCTCAGGTTGAATCGCATCACCTCACGTAGCCTGGACAAGCTGGTACGCAACCAGGTCCACCTCATCGAAGGAACCATCGACGATGGCGCTCGCAGGCTGAAGATGGCCGCACGTGCCCGGAACGTCAGGGATCTTGTCGGCGACCAGATCGCCAGCATCCCGGCAACCCGTGAGCGTACTGCTACCAACGCCCGCAAGACCATCGACATCATCAAGTTGACCGGAGACGACATCCGTGGTGTCGCCACCGAGATCATCGGCGATATCAAGACCAGCAAGCCTGTGGTTACGGCTCGCAAGGCGGCATCGAAGGTCGAGGCAAAGACGCGCGACGCAGTGACTGTTGTCGAGAGCAAGACGCGCAAGGCAGCGTCCGAAGTCGAAGCAAAGGCGCTCAGCACGATTGCCGAAGCGGAAGGCAAGGTTCGCAAGGTTGTCGCCAAGGTGGAGCGTGACACGCGCAAGGCTGCTGATAAAGCGGAAGCGGAAACCCGCAAAGTCGTTCGGAAGGCCAAGAAGAAGGCCGCACCTAAGCGCAAGCCGGCTACCAGGAAGGTAGCACGCAAGACCACGGCCAAGCGCAAGACGACTGCCAAGAAGGCCGTTGCCCGCAAGACGACCGCCAAGAAGGCCGTTGCCCGCAAGACGACCGCCAAGAAGGCCGTTGCTCGCAAGACAACCGCCAAGAAGGCCGTCGCCAAGAAGTCGACTGCTCGCCGGGCAAAAGCTGCCTGAACCAGAGCACCGACAGTTCGAAGTTGGAAATAAGGAGGCCCTCATTCGAGGGCCTCTTTTTTTTGACTCCAAAATCTCCGGAGGAACCGGCGGCTAGTCTTCCAGTATGAAATGGATCGCCTGCGCCGATCCTGGCTGGACGACGCGACCGAGACCGATCACTCCCTCACCAGTCAGCTGCACGCTATCGCGCCTGACGAACAATTCCTCGCCCTGCCGGGTAATGATGAACGTGCCATTGGTCGACTGGTCCACGATCATGAACTTGTCCCGGCTGATCTCTACGCGACAGTGAATCCTGGAGATCAGGTTACCCTTGACGATCAGGTCATTGTCGTCTGAACGGCCAATCGTGACGTCGGGCTGGTTCGAATCGACGAGGACCTCGCTGCCCTGGAAACGCAAACGCATCCTGGCAGCACTTTTCTTGGTCTCTTTCCCCCAGCTGATTGTGGGCAACATGCTCGTGATGTCGTCCTTCTGCCACAGCACCTCATAAAGCGCGATCTCGCCCGATCGTCCCTTGACCGGCGCCAGGTCGATCTGCCGCACCGAAGCCCGCCACTCCGCCGACAGGTTGTTGACCATGTTTGAAGTGGTGACGATTTGCGACGCTTTCGCCTGGCTGGTCATGCGATTTGCGGTATGCACTGTGGAACCGAAGATATCTCGTTCGGCCGGGACCACCGGCCCATAGTCGCAGCCCACCCGGATGGCAAGGGAAACGCCGTCTGCGGCAACCGTGTCACCCTTGCTGATTCCCGTCTGCATCTCGCGCGCGGCATTCAATGCATCATCGGCGCTGGGGAATGTGGACATCACCTCGTCACCGATGGTCTTGATCACGGTGCCGTGGTTCTGTTCGGTGGCCTTCTTCATCACCTCTAGGCAATTCGAGATCGTGTCCCGCGCGCGCAGGTCGCCGAGCACCTCATATAACTGGGTGCTTCCGACAACATCGGCGAAGAGAACGGCGACCTCGTTTTCGCTTTCCATGAACCTCTGTGACTCAGGTTGTCCAGATCAATGGCGACCGGACGGCAGCTCGACGCGGACGAGAATGATAACAGGCGGGGACGGATTCAATAAGCCCCGTTGCCGGGCCGGGCATCATCGCTCCGACACCACATAGGCAATCCATGCGGGATCATTGTCGGCGCTTGGGACCCGGGAAAACTCGCCATTGGGCTCACCGTCTTCGTCGGCACCCTGCCAGTACACATGACTTTCACTGAAACCCGCATCAGCCAGAACGTCAAGCAATTCGGGCAGAGTCCACAATCGCCAGTGATAAGTAAACGCCTTTTTTATCCTTGATCCGTCCTTGAATCGAAAATGGATATAACAAACGTATTCGCCGGTTACGGGATCGTAGGATTTCTGGTGCCAGACGTAGGTGAACCCTTTGTGCTTGGTCTTCTCTTTACACTCGGTGAATGCTTCTGAGCCACCGAATACGTCGATGAAAAACAGGCCATCCCGCTTGAGACCGCGACGTACCGACCTGAAGTATTCGATCAGTTCCTCGCGTTGCCGGAAACACCAGTAGCTGAAATTGAAGGCACAGACGATGTCTGCCGGACTGGCGGCGACTGTCCGGACGTCGCCCCGGACCAGGCGGATCCGCTTACTCTGCGACGGCGACAACCCGGCCAGGTGACGCACACGCCCTGATTCAAGCACCGCAGGATCGATGTCGACAGCGATGGCTTTGTGGCGGCGGTTGCAGGCAACCCAGTGAGTGGCTGCATTCGCCGTGCCGCAGAAGTCCTCTCGCATCAGGACAGGCTTTCTGTTGCGGAGTTCGAGGTAGGCCTGGTCGAGAAACTCCGCCTCTTGCTCCACGTCCTGCACGGACATCTCATAAAGGCTGTGTTTGTCGACCTGTTCCGCCAGGGTCGTTCCCGACTCTTGCTCTTTCTTTGAACGTCCCATCGATCTGCCTCTCGCCCGTCTCCGGCAAAAACGGCGGCCATTGTATCGAAGTCGCCCGTGGTCGGTCAGAGCAATCGAACTTAGGGGGATTCGACAAGTTCCAGCGCTTCCATAATCGAAGATGCGTTGGCGTCGAGCGATGATCCGAGGCGCCCGAGATGGCGACGCCATGCACGCGCGCCGGGCCGTCCCATGTAAAGCCCCAGGATATGACGTGTCATCGAATGCAGGCGAATGCCCCGGGCAAGCTGCTCCTCCACATACGGCAGGTAGGCCTCGATAATCTGCCGGCGCCCGCCCGCCGGTCGTCCAGCCAGAACGACCTCCTCCAGCTCGGTCAGGAACCAGGGATTGCGATAGGCCTCCCGCCCAATCATGACGCCATCGACCTGTGCCAGGTGTTTCTGTACGTCAACACTTGTCCGGATACCACCATTTATTACGACCGCCAGCGACGGATGATCTTCCTTGATTCTGTAAACCGACTCGTACCTGAGCGGCGGGATCTCTCGATTTTCCTTCGGGCTAAGCCCTTGCAGGATCGCTTTGCGCGCATGGATGACGAATGTCGCACAACCCGCCCCTGCCAATACGGCCACGAAATGCTCGAGAAAAGCGTGATCGTCATTGTCATCAACGCCGATCCGGCTCTTGACAGTTACCGGGATATCCACCGCATCCTGCATCGCAATGAAGCATTCCCGAACTCTTTCCGGTTCCAGCATCAGGCAGGCGCCGAAGCGACCGGACTGTACACGGTCACTCGGACAACCCACGTTGATATTGACCTCGTCGTAACCAAAATCGGCAGCGATTCGCGCGGCCTGAGCCATCTCGGATGGGTCGCAGCCACCGAGTTGCAGGGCAAGTGGTCGCTCGAACTGATCGAATCCCAGCAGCCGATCCCGGTCGCCGTGAATCACGGCAGACGCGGTCAGCATCTCCGTGTACAGCAGAGCGCCCGGAGACAACAGTCGGAAAAAATATCGGCAGTGTCTGTCTGTCCAGTCCATCATCGGTGCGACAGAGACTAACCGTCGCAACGCTGTGGTCTGGCCAGGCGACGGACACTCTGTTGCACCTGATGCCACTATCATTTGTGTCGGCAAGACGACAAGACCGATGCGTCCCGGGTCGCTGTCACGCCCGGACTAAACTGACCTGAGAATTTTATTATCTTTATCAATTAATTACGCAATAGATTTACAGCAAAATATTAAGCAGGAACGGTGTGCTGTTCCGCTTACGGCGGTGGTACCGGCACGACTCGCGTAGCCACCGTATCGCTGGCAAGCCGGCGGCGGGAGTCAGGAGACCTTGGCAGTCTCTTCGATCAGGAAGTCCACGATCGCCTTGAGCGCGTCCTGCTCGTCCATACCGGATTCGAGTGCGGCCTTGTAGATCGCGATCTGCCGGTGTGCGCTGGTGCCATCGGTCAGTATCTTGCGCGCGTGCTCGATCTCCCGCACACAGCCCAGCTCTTCGGCGTCTTCGCGGAGCATGACCACCATCTCCTCGACCAGTTCGCTATGCGGAACGACGACACCCTTCGCAAGATCGATAAGACCTTCGTCGAAACTGTAACGCATGGCTCGCCAGCGATTCTCCATGAGCAACATCGGAGAATAGATCCGCCAGCGCCGATTCTCGCATCGGAGTCGATAGAGCATCCGCAGGATACAAACCACCAGGGCGGCAATCGTGACGGCGTCGTCGAGACGGGTGCACACATCGGCGATCCTGGATTCCAGCGTCGGGTAGCGATCGCTGGGCCGCATATCCCACCAGATCTTGGTCGCATCCTCGATCAACCCTGCGTTGATCATGACGTCCACATGGCGCCGATACTCCGCCCAGCTGGCAAACCTCTCCGGGAGACCCGTCCGCGGGAGCGCATCGAAGACCGTCAACCGGTAGGACTTCAGTCCCGTGTCCTCTCCCTCCCAGAATGGCGACGAGCAGGAGAGCGCCAGCAGATGAGGCAGGAAGTACGAAAACTGGTTCAGGAGATCGATACGGAGCTCATCATCCTCGATGCCGACGTGCACATGCATGCCACAGATGAGCAGTCGTCTGGCGGCGGCCTGCATCTCTGACGAGAGGCTCTCGTATCTCTCTCGTTCCGTATGCTGTTGGTCCAGCCATCGCGCATAGGGATGGGTTGATGCGGCGATCGGCGCCAGGCCATGCCTTGCCGTGACATCGACGATGACTGTACGCAATCGCGCAAGGTCGGCCCGCGCTTCGTCGACGGACTCGCAGACTTTCGTGCCGATCTCGATTTGCGCCTTCATGAACTCCGGGCTCACCTGGCGCTTCAGCACCTTTTGACACTCGTCCATGATCGACGCCGGCGGATCAACAACGAGGTCACGGGTCTCTTTGTCTACCAGGAGATATTCTTCTTCGACACCAATACTGAAGCTTGGGTCCTTGATACTGATCATTTCACCGCACCATCCAGCGTTTGATAGATATTCTGATCGCTGAGAATCTCTCCCAGTGCGCGGCCGAGTATGACTGACCAACGCTCAACGCCCTCAGGGGTCCTGATGAGATCCTGTCTGATTTCGATTGACACGTGCGGCAGCCCTTTCGGCTCGGCGTGATGATCAATCGTGTAGTCTGCCGGGGCTCTCCCCGAATAGGGTTCGTTGTCTCCCACAACGGTCCCCGGTATACGGCTCAGTTTGTTCATTAACGGCACAGGGATGCGCGCATCCGTATCCCACAGGACGCCGATCTGCCAGGGTCGGCTGGTGCGGTCAAAGATCGGCGTAAAACTGTGGATTGCGATCACGGCGGGCACGATGCGCTGCTCGCTGAATTGTGCGAGTCGCTCTTCGATCGCACTGTGATAAGGGTAGAAAATCGCGTTAGCCCGGGCGGCCTTGGCGACCCTGTCGAGATCGTGATTTCCCGGCACGAACTCACCGTCACTGACAGCCCGAAATGCCGTCGGATCATGCAGGTGTCTGTTGCAGTCGACGACCAGTCGCGAGTACTGGGCCAGGATCGCTGGCGCGTCGAGGATTTGGGATAGACGTCGCGTCACGTCACCGGCGCCGATGTCACAGGCAATGTGCCTGCGCATGGCCAGTTCGTCGAGCCCCAGGTCATCCAGGGACCTGGGGACCCTGCGACTCGCGTGGTCACAGACCAGCAGCACCTTCGCGGCGCCAGAATCATTGATAAGTACGTACGGTGGTGGCTCGTCAGGTGCCAGAAGGGGCTGCTCTTCCCGCTTGTCGTCGCCTGCTACTGATTCCACTTCGATCGCCCGGCCCTGTCCTAGCAAGTGTTCACCCGATGCGATCGCCATTCGGGCAGTGTACCCGATTCTCCGGCCCTGCCAAAGACCATTTCCGGACGATGTCAGGCGCTTTGCCGATCGTCTGCCGGATTGACCCTGACCAACTCAGGCAGTTCGGAAACCGGTGCCGGTTCGGCGAAGAAAAACCCTTGCGCGAACTCCACCCCGATAGCGGTCAGCGTCTCCAGGACATCGCGTGTTTCTACGTGTTCAGCGACTACCCGGATGCCCATCGCGTTACCGACTTCCGTAATGGCCTTTACCATCGCCTGATCGATCCTGTCATCTGTCAGGTTGTGGATGAAGTGGCCATCGATCTTCAGGTAGTCGACCGGGAGTGTCTTCAGATATGTAAACGAGGAAAGCCCGCTCCCGAAGTCATCCAACGAGAATTCGCAGCCGTGCTTCTTGACCTCGTTCATGAAGTGGGCGATGCGATTCAGATTACTGATCGCTGCTGTCTCCGTTATTTCGAAGCAGATGGCGCCGGTTGCCAGCTCGTGCGACTCGAGTTCGGTGAGAATGAAGTCGAGAAAGCCGTCATCGTTGAGTGATGTACCGGATAGGTTGATGGCCAGGGTGTACCTGTCATCACGATCGCCGACGCCCCTGTCTGCAAGCTCCTCGATAGCATGGCGAACGACCCATCGATCGAGGGTCGGCATCAGATTGTAGCGCTCGGCCGCCGGAATGAATGCGTTGGGGGCCACTCGATTGCCGTTCTCGTCATTCATGCGCAGCAAGAGCTCGTAATGGGCACGGCGCTTGCGGCCACCGCTGATCGGCACGATAGGCTGATAGAACAACTCGAGGCGACCGTCCTCCAGGGCGCGTGTCACCCTGGCGATCCATTGCATCTCTGCGTGCCTTTCGGCAGCGTCCCCCGACTGATAGACGTGCAACCTGTTTCGACCGTGGTCCTTTGCGGCATAACACGCAACGTCGGCAGCCGACAGCAGGCTGGCGACGCTATCACTGTCCTCGGTCATGCTGACAAGGCCGATACTGACCCCGATGTCGAAGGCAGCGTCTTGCCAGAAAAACCTGTACTGGCAGATTGCCTGGCGCAGCCCGTCGGCAACCTCGACGGCCCGCTCAATGCTGCACTCTTCCAACAGGATCCCGAATTCGTCCCCACCCAGCCGCGACACGATGTCGCTGGCACGCACATGTCGACCAATCAGGCTCGTTACCTGCTGCAGAAGTTGATCGCCCGCGCTATGCCCGCAGGTGTCGTTGACCACCTTGAATTGATCAAGGTCCAGGTATAGAAGAACGTGGGAGGCACTCTGGTCGCCGCGTACATCTTCCAGAGCGTCCTCCAGTCGTAACTCGAATTCGCGGCGATTGATCAGGCCTGTCAGCGGGTCGTGCGTGGCCTGGTAAGCCAGCTGATGTCTGAGGTGACGCTCTTTACCCATGTCATGGAACACCATGACAGCACCGACTACACGCCCGTGCTTGTCACGAATGGGGGCCGCAGAATCCTGGATCGCAATCTCGCATTCGTCTTTGCTGACCAGAATCGAGTGCTGACCCGGATCCGTCGTCTTTCCTTCCCTGAGGCAGATGTCGACGGGGTTTTCAATCGGCTCTCGACTGTTCTCATGCACGATAGTCAGAACCTCGGATATCGGTCGCCCGCTCACCTCCGACCGTTCGCGACCGGTCAGATCTTCAGCCACCGGGTTCATGTAATCGATCAACCCGGAAGAGTCGGTCGTAATAACCGCATCGGCAATCGACTTCAGCGTGACCTGGGCCCTTTCCTTCTGCTCGAAGACTTCCGTCTCGGCACGCTTGCGCTCGGTGATATCAGACAACGTCCCCTCGTATGCGATGACCTTGTTGTCTTCGTCTCGCACGACTCGGGAGTTCTCTAGAACAACGATCTCCCGTCCATCTTTGCGCCGCAGGCGCAACTCCGCGTTACGAATCTGACCATCACGATATAGTTCGTCGATGATGCCTTCCCGCTCCTTGGGATTGACATAGAGGTTGCTGGTGGAGCCAACCGCCTTCAGGTCTTCCTCGGATTCGTAACCGAGCATCTTGACCATCGCAGGATTGGCGGATATGAAGTAACCATCTGAAGAGATCTGGTAGACGCCGTCGAGAACGTTTTCAAATAGTCCGCGGAAACGAGACTCGCTCTTGCGGACGGCACGCTCTGTTACGTTGCGTTCGATCGCGATACCGGTCAGGCGGGTCATCCGGTCGAACAATTCGAAACTCTTCGTCACTGGCGCTTTCGGCGAGCGGTAGAAAACAGCGAAGGCTCCCAGGATGTTGTGCTCGGAGGACCGGATTGGCGTTGACCAACAGGACAACAGACCGTGGTTCTCGGCAAGTTCCCTGTGCCGTCCCCATATCGGGTCGGATCCCATGTCCGCGGTGATTACCGTCTCGGCAAGGGTCTTGTCACCTGAGGCCTCCCTCGTGAGAGTGGCCACGGGCAATGGCCCAAGCGCATCCACGAGTGCCTCCGGCAATTCCGGGGCCGAACCGACGACAAGGTGCTCCCCATCATGATCGAGCAGCAATATGGCGCAAAGTGCATCACCGGTCGCTCTGCTGACAGTGTGTGCAATGGAGTCGAGGACATCCGATAGCGCAGCATTAGAGGCTACCTGCTCCAATACCGACTTTTCGCCGGCGGCCAACAGCTCGGCTCGTTTTCGCTTCGTGATGTCCGTGATACTGCCGCGAACCAGTCGCTTGTCGCCGCTCTCGAGCCGATTCAGACGCACCTCGCAGGGGATCTCATGACCCTCCGAGTCAATGTGCTGCCACTGGAAAACCGGTGTCTTGCCATCCAGCGCTGCCCTGATCACTTGCTTGACGGCCAACTGCGAAGAAGTACCATCTGGCTGTTTTTCCGGGCTGATGTCATTTGTGCCCCATGTCATGAGCGTCTTGCGATCGGTTCGGAACATCTTGAGCGCCGAGTCATTGACGTCCACAAACTGGTCGAGGTCCACGTCATAAACAACCACCGCTTCAGGCGCGCTATCGACCAGTGATCGGTATCGGGATTCGCTTTCACGCAGGGCGCGCTCCGCCTGTACTCGTTCTGTCATATCGCGTACGCCAACGATGAAAATCTGCTCGTCCTCAACGACGGCCCGGCTGACGACGATATCGATGGGAAACAGATTCCCCTTCCTGTGACGCGCTTCGGTTTCGTAAGGGGTCATTTCCAGAACTGTGCAATCCCGGGTTCTGGAGAGTTCGCCCAGGTAAGTGGACGCTGTCTGGTTGTCTGGGAACGGAATCAACAAGGACAGGTGCTTGCCCTTAAGCTGACCGGCCCGGTAGCCGAAGATACGCTCGCCGGTGACGTTGATCGACAGGACCGAGCCGTCTTCCCCGACAGAAAGGATGCCATCCTTGACGTTATCCAGAACAACCTGCAATCGCTGGTCACGTCGTGCGCGGTCGTCGGTGCTGTACTCCCGCAGTTGGCCGCGCAATTCCTCACGGTCAGCCTCCAGGTCGTCGATACGGGTCTGAAAACTGTGATATTGACGCAGGATCAGGGGAAGCAGTCTCTTGAGGACCGACTTCTTGTTCTCTGCGTCTTGCGTCGCCCGCTCAAGCTGTTTTCGCAGGAGCTTTTTCATCCTTACGCACTCACTTCGTTACGACCGACCGGTTGGGCGGCGTTCCCGTTTCAACGCGCAAAATATAAAGCTGGTGGCAGCAGCCCCGGCGTGACATCGGTCACGAATTGAACATAAAACGTGAATTGAGGCTCAGGCTTGAAGAATGAATTTGTTATTTATAATTTATTTTTCAATGAATTAGAAATGATAATTAATCTTTAATCTCGAATTAGCTACCGTTCGCGACGAGACTGTTGCTTTCTTTCGTGCTCTTTGAGGTATCGCTTTCGCAGTCGGACGGCGGCGGGCGTGATCTCCACGAGTTCGTCATCCTCGATGAACTCCATCGCCTGTTCCAGCGTCATTCGCACCGGCGGCGTCAATAACACCGCATCGTCACGTCCCGCTGCCCTGATGTTGCTGAGTTGCTTTGTCTTCATCGGGTTCACGACGAGGTCGTTATCGCGCGAATGAATTCCGACGATCTGACCCTCGTAGATATCGTCGCCCGGCGACAGCATCATCCGCCCTCGCTCCTGCAGGTTGAATATCGCAAACGCGACCGCTTTGCCCGTCGAGTTTGACAGCAGCACACCGTTGGCGCGCTTCGGCTGCGACTTGGCGCTGGCCGTCCGGTAGCTGTCGAAGACGTGATACATGATCCCTGTGCCGGACGTTATCGATCGGAACAGAGACTGGAAGCCAATCAGGCCACGGCTCGGAACCCGGTAGTCAAGGCGAACGCGCCCGGCGCCGTCCGGCTGCAGGTCGAGGATGTCCGCGCCCCTGACACCCAACGCTTCCATAACCGCGCCCTGGTGAGATGCCTCGACATCGATGGTCAGGTTCTCGAAGGGTTCCTGCAGAACCCCGTCGATGGTTCGGTAGATAACGCGTGGTCGGGACACGGCCATCTCGTAGCCTTCCCGTCTCATTGTCTCGATCAGTACCGCGAGATGAAGTTCGCCGCGACCGGACACCTTGAACTGTTCAGACGACTCCCCGGGCTCAACCCGCAGAGCGACATTGTGTATCGTCTCGCGGCCAAGACGATCAGCAAGCTGACGACTCGTAACGTATCGCCCTTCGCGGCCAACGAAGGGCGAGGTGTTGACCTCGAAGGTCATCGAGATCGTCGGATCATCAACGATCAATGGCGGCAGCGCCGCCACATGGTCCGCGGCACAGATGGTGTCGGAGATTTTGGGATGCTCGATCCCACTGAATGCAACGATATCGCCCGCTTGCGCCTCGCTGATCTCCACCCTGTCCAGACCTCTAAAGCCGAAGACCTGAAGCACCCTTTCCTTCCGGACAGCGCCATCCGGCGCGATGACTTCGACCCGGGTGTTGGTCGCTAAAGCGCCGCGCTTTATCCGGCCTATGCCGATAGCACCAACATAGCTGGAATAGTCCAATGCGCTGACCTGCAGCTGCAGTGGCCCGTCGGATTCAACGTCGGGCGGAGGGCAATGTGCTACGACGGATTCAAAAAGCGCTTCCATCCCGTCCCGGAGATCGTCGCTCCTGTGCCCTGATCGGCCCGCGATGGCGGAAGCATAGATCACCGGGAAGTCGAGTTGCTCGTCGCTGGCACCCAGACCGGCCATCAGATCGAAAGTCGCATCCATGACCCAGTCAGGCCGCGCCTCAGCTCGATCCATCTTGTTGATGACGACGATGGGCTTAAGACCGTGGTCGAAGGCTTTTCGTGTTACGAAACGGGTCTGTGGCATCGGCCCCTCCACCGCATCGACAACCAGCAGCACCGCATCGACCATCGACAGAATGCGCTCGACTTCGCCTCCAAAATCGGCATGCCCCGGGGTGTCGACGATATTGATGACCGTATCCTGCCAGCGGATCGCTGTGTTCTTCGCCAGGATCGTAATGCCGCGCTCGCGTTCCAGGTCATTCGAATCCATCGCTCTCTCCGGGAGGGACTCTCGCGCGGACAGGCTGTCAGAGCACTCCAGGAGCTTATCGACGAGAGTGGTCTTGCCATGATCGACGTGCGCGATGATGGCGATATTGCGTAATTCTTGGGTCATGTCTGGCAGGAGGCTCCCCGGGGCGGCGACGCATTATAGGAGACCAGAGCTCGCGTGGGCAGTCACAGGCGCCTGAAAAAAATGCCCCGATGCGATCGAATCGCATCGGGGCGGGAGGGTGACCAGAGGGACAGCTGCGGGATTGAGGGGACGCAACCGTCCACCGAGCTGGTCTCACCTATGGTGGATCTGCCCCGCCCTGAGAGTCCTGGCGAGGTAGAAATTCCATTTATTATCGAGCCGTTCCGTCGGACTACCCCTTACCGCAGCCTTCGAAAACGGGGCAAATCCGGGGAGAGAGTCTAAAATCAGTACTTAACCCGGTCTTGTCATTTGGCGACATTCTCTGGTCCTATGCCGTCCACCAACAGCACACTAGTCCGCAGGGCAACCACGCTTTCCACCCTGGCAAGAGCGCTCGTGCAAGCTGTTGAAGCCAGGGGGCTGGATTCCGGCTCGCTGCTGCACCGGGCACAGCTCGACCCTATCCTGATCAATACTCCGGGGGCCCGCGTCCCCATGGAGGCGATGACCCGATTGTGGTCGCTGGCCATCAAGGAAACCGGCAATCCGGCATTGGGCCTGGATGCAGCGCGTTACATTCAACCCGCGAGCAATCATGCGCTGGGCCTGGCCTGGCTTGCCAGCACGACATTACGTGAGGCCCTGGCACGCCTGGAGAGGTTCCATCGGGTTCTTTCCACGGGTATGAGCATGCGGCTGCAACACTCACATGAGCTGCTCGAACTGCTCGTCGAACCGACTGACTCCGGCGTCCTGGTGGCCAAAGAGGCCATCGAGGCGTTCTTCACGGTCACTGTCGTAAAATGCCGGATGCTGATGGGCGAGGAATATGCGCCGGCCGCCGTTTACCTGATGCGCAAAAACCCGGGGCTTGACGACGTCTACCGCGCGGCGTTGGGCGTGGACCCGCAATTTTCGTCCCCCTTCAACGCCATCTTTTTCCATGGCGACAGGCTGGATGACCCACTACCGGCCGGAGACCCGGACCTGGCGGCGGAGCTCGACAAGATCTCAGAGCGCTACCTTTCAACGATCGATCCGAAGGCTTTCACCCATAGTGTTCGGGATATCCTGGAGGACATCATGCCGTCGGGAAGGCCCACGCTGGGCAGTGTCGCCCGGTTGATGAACCGGGGTGAAAAGACAGTCCAACGAGGACTGAAGACCGAAGGCACAAGC
>CAJIAD010000206.1_pt1 | contig 16631 bp, 12 predicted proteins | sample 9198981 | NCBI WGS metagenome assembly CAJIAD01 (sample SAMEA7708274, study PRJEB35096) | sediment metagenome | biome: marine neritic benthic zone biome [ENVO:01000025]; feature: sediment [ENVO:00002007]; material: shallow marine sediment [ENVO:03000034] sea grass bed [ENVO_01000059] ...
GCAAGGCGTGGCACGACCGGATTTGCGACACCCGCGTCGTACGTATCGACCTGGCGCCGGTCAGCGCGCCCTGACTATGCCAATGGCCGCCGCGCTACCGATGATCGCGACGGGGATCCAGGCGGTGACGACGGCTGGTATGTCGTAGACGGCCGAGGTGTTGGCCAATGCACCGTTAGCCAGGTAGTAGAGAATGCCGATCACCATCCCGACAACGAGTCGGATACCGTTTCCGCCGGTACGCAGGGGTCCGAACACAAACGGCAATCCAAGTAGCACCATGAACGGCACGGCCGACACGTTGGCCACCCGCGACCACAACGCCATCTCGTACTTGATCGTGTCCAGCCCGTTTGCCTTCAGGTACGCGGCGTAATCCCAGAGATCGAAGATCGACAGGCTCTCGGGGTGAACCACCGACACTTCCAGCACGTCCGAGCCGATCTCGGTTTCGAGATAGTGATCATCTTCCACGGAGACTTCAGCCACAACACCATCGACCCGGGTAGCCCGATAGTCCTCCAGGCGCCACGACGTGTCGCCGAGTCGAACGCCTTTGGCAGCCCGACCGATCGTCAGCAACCGGCCGCTGTCGTCGAAATCAAAAGTGAAGACGCCGGCCAGGTTTTTGTCATTCTGTACCTGCAGGATATTCAGGATTCGACTGCCATCCCGCAGCCACACGCCGGCGAGGTCGCTGACGCCCTGCTTGTCTTCCTTCAGTTGTGCCTTGTGCGACCGCGCGAACTGTTCGGCCGGCGGTGCGACGAACTCGCCGAGGACGGCAGCAAACGCCGCCAGCGCGAGCCCGGTGATCAAGCCCGTGCGGGCAAATCGCCACATGCTGACTCCGGCCGCGCGGATGGCGATCAGTTCGCTGTGGTTGGCCAGACCGCCCAGGCCCAGCATCGTGCCCAGCAATACGGATATCGGGAAGATCTCGAACGCCATGCTGGGCAGGAGCAAAAGGCTGACAAAGAACGCGTCCGCGGTCGCGAAATTGCCCTCTCCGATCTCGTCAAGCTGGTCCACCAGGTTGACGAAGCCGGACTGGGCAAGGAGTACGAGCAACACCAGCGCCGTCATTCGAATGATCGTGACAAAGAGATAGCGATCGATGATCCTCATCGCGCCAACCTCCGGCGAAGCGGTCGCCACCCGGTCTGGATAGCGAGCAGCACCACCCCGATGATCAGGACCGTGATGTGCGCCCACCACATTCCGGCCCATACCGGCAGGGTCTCGTTCTCGATCAGGCTGCGCCCAACGCCAAGAAGGCTGCTGTAGATGACGTAGAACAGGATCGCGAGGCCCATCCTGTCGTAGCGGCTGCCCCTCGCGTTACTTCGCGCCAGCGGCATCGCCATCAGGGCCATCAACAACAGTGAGATCGGAGCTGCGATCCTCCAGTGCAACTCCGCCTTGTCGCTGACGTCGTCTGACGCCATCAGCTGCTCGGTCGTCGCGGTTTCCGGCTCCGGCGGAAATTCATCGGCTGCCGGCAGAACAATCGGTATGCCGTGCTCCTCGAAGCTCAAGAGATAGAAATCGAGGGTGCCCGGGAGACCGACGTAACGTCGGCCGTTATACAGGATGAGCTCGCGACGACTGCCGTCATCCGACAGCTTCTGCTCCCCGCTGGCCGCAATCACGACCTCGAGCTGTTCGCCGCGCCGCCTCTGTATGAAGACATTCTTGAAGACTCCGTCCTCGTCGGCTTCCTGCGCGTAGAACACGAGTTTTCCATTGGGCGTACTTCGGAATCGACCCGGCACGAGAGCCGCTGACTTCAGTTGCCGCTTTGCTTCTACCTTCACCCGGTGCGACTGAAACGTGACCCATGGGCTTACCTCGAATGACAGCCAGGCGACGACTGCAGCAACCAGCACCGCCACCAGCATGACCGGGCGGAGCAAGCGGACCGGGCTGACTCCACACGCCGCCAGCGCGGTCATCTCGCTGTCCCTGTACAACCGCCCCATCGCCATCACGATGGCGAAAAAAAGTGACAGTGGCAGCAATACGGTCAAATACTCGAGTGAACTGAGGTACAGCAACTCGAATACCGCGTCTCTTGTCAGCCTTTCTGCCGCCGCGCGGCTCAGGACCCGGGCAAACTGGTTTCCGATCAGGATCAGGAGGAGCACGAACGTGACGCCGAGACAGGTGCGGCCGATTTCCCGGATCACATATCGATCGACGATGCGGTTCATTTTGCCCCTTGTCGTTGCTTTCGCCAGGTACCGGAAAATCGGCTAGACTTCCGCCCTTCGCCCTACAGCCTGTTGGACAACCTACAGGCAGACCAAGGTCCCCTGCGCGCCACGTTAATTCAGATCAGGGATGGCCTCAAACGAGCGCACAGGTATCCGGCCTGGAGACTCGAGTTTAAAGGAGTTGTCGATGGAATATTTTTGCCGCAGCGGGATCCCCTCCAAGCACAAGACCGGGTGCGCCATCGTCGGCGTGTTTGACGGGGACGGGTATTCCGGACCGGGCGATCACTTCGACAAGATCAGCGACGGTCTGCTGACATCCCTGAAGCGTCAGGGCGACCTCCCGGTGCGACCGGGGCAGTCCCTGCTCCTGCGTGAACCCAAAGGTCTCGGATGTTCGCGCTTGTTGCTCGTCGGCTGCGGCAAGCGCAAGAACTTCGACATCCGTTCTTTCCGGAGCGCCATTGCCCTTGCGATCTCGCGACTGGGTTCGCTGGGGGCGCGGGACGCCATTTGCTACCTGGCGCCGGAGAATACCGATACATATACAAGGACAAGACAGGCCGTAGAGGCAGTCGAGACCGCACTGTATCGCTTTGACCAGTTAAAGAGCGGCAAGAAGGAAGCGACACCCCGCCTGCGGAAGTTCGGGGTTGCGTTGCCCGACGCGAAAGGACGTGGCCAGGCGACGAAGGCCATCAGCCACGCCACGGCCATCGCCAAGGGCCAATCGGCTGCCCGCACGCTCGCCAACCTGCCGGCCAACCGCTGCACGCCGTCATACCTGGCTTCCTACGCCCGCAAGCTCGCCCAGGGTAATGGTCGAATGACGGCTACGATTCTGAACGAGTCAGACATGCGCAAGCACAAGATGGGCGCGCTGTTGTCGGTGACGGCAGGCGCCAAGGAACCGGCCAAGCTGATCGTGCTCAAGTACAGCGGCACGCAGCGCAAGGCCCCGATCGCGCTGGTCGGTAAGGGAGTGACCTTCGATACCGGCGGCATCTCCCTCAAGCCACCCCAGGCGATGGACGAGATGAAATTCGACATGGGCGGAGCAGCCGGTGTGCTGGGCACGATGACCGCGATCGCCGAGCTGGCGCCGCCGATCAACGTCGTGGCAGTTGTCCCCGCCTGCGAGAACATGCCGGGCAGCCAGGCCACGCGGCCGGGCGACATTGTCACCAGCATGTCGGGCAAGACCATCGAGATCCTGAATACCGATGCGGAAGGCCGACTCATCCTTTGCGACGCGCTGACATATGCGCGCCGATTCCGCCCGTCGACGGTGATCGATGTTGCCACGCTGACCGGTGCCTGCGTCATCGCCCTGGGCCACCACCTGACCGGCCTGATGAGTAAAAGCGACGGACTCGCCGAGGAGCTGATCGCTGCCGGCCGTTCCGCACAGGATGAGGCCTGGCGGATGCCGGTGACGGAAATCTATGATCGCGAGCTGAAAAGCAATTTCGCCGATTTCCCGAATGTCACCGGGCGTGAGGGCGGCGCAGTCACTGCCGCCTGCTTCCTTTCCCGTTTCACGGATGGTCTGGAATGGGCCCACCTCGATATCGCTGGCACAGCCTGGAAATCCGGCGCCGCGAAGGGGGCTACGGGCCGGCCCGTACCGTTGCTTGTCGAATTTCTGCTGGCACGCGCCGGTGTGAAATAGCCGGGGCCGGGATGACGCGGGTCGACTTCTATGTCCTGAAAAACGGATCCGGCCACCAGCGATCCATATTCGCGTGTCGACTGACCGACAAGGCATACCGAATGGGGCATCGGATCTATCTGCACACCGCATCAGATGCGGAGACCCGCAGGCTTGACGAGTTGTTGTGGACATTCCGCGATGGCAGTTTCGTCCCCCATCTGCCGGTCGCGACGCCCTCCGATGAGCCGCAGGCGGAGGATACGCCGGTCCATGTCGGTAGCGGCGAAGAACCCGGTCAGCATTCCGATTTGCTGATCAATCTCGCAGATGAAGTACCATTGTTCTTCAGCAGGTTCGAACGCGTCGCGGAGATCGTGGCGGCGGACGCCCGGGAAAGCGCGCGGGATAGGTTCCGCTTCTATCGCGAACGCGGTTATTCGATGGAGACACATACGCTGTAAGGAAGCCGAAGTGAGCAACCACGGCGAAAATCCAAAGGCACCTCCCGTACTCACCAATGTCGCCGATACCGAATCGGCCCGCGTGATACCGATTCTGAGGGATGTCGTGGCGTCGGCGCCCAGGACCCTGACGGAAGATGAAATTGCGGCATTGCAAACCGAATTGACGACCTTGACCCGCGATGTGGCGGAGCAACTGGTCGGTTCCGCGTTGCGGGAGATGGAAGCTGCTTTATACGAACAACTCGACGGCAGGTTACGGGAGGAATTGCCTGACCTGATCGCCAAGGTTCTCCAGCAACACCTCGATACCAAAAACTAATCGCGGCCGCGCGCTTGACCGCGCCCCCACCGGGCCGCCTTCGCTATAATCGCCCGCCGGATTCACGGCCTAACAGGAAGCTCTCAAAGACTGACATGGAGAAGACCTATAACCCGGCCTCAATCGAAGCCAGGCTCTACGACTTCTGGGAGAAAGAGGGCTTCTTCAAGCCATCTGGCACCGGCGAACCTTACTGTATCGTGATCCCGCCACCCAACGTGACGGGCACATTGCACATGGGTCACGCGTTCCAGGACACGATCATGGACGCGCTGATCCGCCTGAAACGCATGCAGGGTCGGGATACGCTCTGGCAGACCGGCATGGATCATGCCGGGATTGCGACCCAGATGGTGGTCGAAAGGCAACTCGGCGCACAAGGCACATCTCGTCTGGAGTTGGGGCGGGAAGCATTCGTTGACAGTGTCTGGAAATGGAAACATGAGTCGGGCGGCACCATCGCCGAACAACTCCGCCGGCTTGGCGCATCGGTCGACTGGAGCCGGGAGCGGTTCACGATGGATGATGAACTGTCATCCGCGGTCACAGAGGTGTTCGTTCGTCTGCACGAGGAAGACCTGATCTACCGCGGGAAGCGGCTCGTCAACTGGGACCCTGTACTGCATACCGCCTTGTCGGATCTGGAAGTCCTTTCCGAGGAAGAAGATGGCCATCTGTGGCACCTGCGTTACCCGCTTGTCGGGTCCGATCGCTTCCTGATCGTCGCCACGACACGACCCGAGACCATGCTGGGTGACACGGCCGTCGCCGTCCACCCGGAGGACGAGCGCTATCGCGATCTCGTGGGGACCATGGTCGATCTGCCACTCACGGGTCGGACGATCCCGGTCATTGCCGACGAATATGTCGATCCGGAATTCGGCAGCGGTTGCGTGAAGATCACGCCGGCACACGACTTCAACGATTACGAGGTCGGCGAGCGGCATGGCCTGGACAAGATCAACATTCTCGACATCAGCGCCTGCCTGAACGATGAGGTGCCAGCGGACTATCGCGGCCTGGACCGGTTCGAGGCCCGCCAACGCGTCCTGGACGACCTGGAGAAAGTCGGGTTGCTCGACAGTATCGACAAGCACAAGCTGATGGTGCCAAGGGGAGATCGCAGCGGTGCGGTTGTGGAGCCCTTCCTGACGGACCAGTGGTATGTGCGTGCGGCACCACTCGCGGAACCGGCGATCCAGGCGGTCGAAGACGGCTCGATCCGTTTCGTGCCGGAAAACTGGTCCAAAACCTACTTCGAGTGGATGCGCAACATCCAGGACTGGTGCATCAGCCGCCAGCTCTGGTGGGGACATCGGATCCCCGCCTGGTACGACGAGGACGGCAATGTGTTCGTCGCGCGCAGCGCGGAGGAAGCGCAGCGTCAGGCCGCCGATCAGCATGGACGGCATGTCGCACTTGTGCAAGACGAGGACGTGCTGGATACATGGTTCTCATCGGCACTCTGGCCGTTCTCTACGCTGGGCTGGCCCGAAGAATCGCGCGAGCTCAAAAGTTACTACCCATCCGCGGTTCTGGTTACGGCATTCGACATCATCTTCTTCTGGGTTGCCCGGATGATCATGATGGGGCTGAAATTCATGGGCAAGCCGCCGTTCTCGGAGGTATACATCCATGGCCTGATCCGGGACCAGGATGGTCAGAAGATGTCCAAATCGAAGGGCAACGTTCTCGACCCCCTCGATCTGGTCGATGGCATCGAGCTTGAAGAGCTGGTGACCAAACGAACGACCGGCATGATGCAGCCGCATCTCGCCGAAAAGATCGAGAAGAGTACGCGCAAGCACTTCCCGGACGGGATTCCGGCTTTTGGTACCGACGCGATCCGATTCACTTTCGCGGCTATCGCGACCACCGGGCGGGACCTGCGCTTCGATCTCGGCCGTGCCGAGGGATATCGAAACTTCTGCAACAAGCTCTGGAACGCGTCCCGCTTCGTGCTGATGAACACGGAGGGCGAGGACTGTGGCGTCGACAGCGGCGACCTGGAATACAGTCTTGCGGATCGCTGGATCAAGTCACGACTGGAGCGGACCATCAGCGAAACCCTGGGCGCCTTCGACTCGTACAGGCTCGATCTTGCGGCAAAGGTGCTGTACGAGTTCACCTGGAACGAATTCTGCGACTGGTACCTTGAATTGTCGAAACCGATCCTCCAGTCCGATTCGGCGACCGCCGCCCAAAAGCGTGCTACGCGACGCACACTGGCGGAAGTGCTGGAATGCATGCTGAGGTTGTTGCACCCGATCATGCCTTTCATCACCGAGGAAATCTGGCAAAGATCAGCCGGTCTGGCCGGCATCGATGGCCAGACGATCATGCATCAGCCCTACCCGATCGCGGAGGACTATCCGCGTGACCCCGGGGCAGAGGAAGACCTGGCCTGGGTCCAGGGATTCGTGCTGGGTCTGCGGCAGATCCGCGGGGAGATGAACATTTCGCCGGGCCGGGCCCTGTCAGTGATCTTGCAGGATGCAGGGGAAAAGGACCGACTGGCGCTAGACAGTCACGGCCCATTGGTTGAGCGACTCGCACGTATCGATTCCATCCGGTTTCTCGATCAGGACGAGGCTCCGCCGCCCGCCGCGACGGCGTTGCTGGGCGATATGCGGATACTGGTGCCGATGGCCGGATTGATCGATGCTGAGGCCGAAATTGCCCGATTGAGCAAGCAACGCGATAAGCTGAAATTAGAACTGGGTCGTTGCACGAAAAAGCTGGCTAATGAAAACTTCGTGAACAATGCTCCGGAATCCGTGGTCCGAAAGGAACGCGAGCGTCTCGAAGAATTCGACAAGACGATCGCCAAACTGGACGACCAGCTAGCGGTCATGGAGGCACTGGAGCGTCCGGACTAAAAGGAACGGAGGATCTCGGTCATCGCACAGTCAAGCAAGATACAGGCCGGCGAGGCAGCACGCAGGGAAGCATTGGCGAGGCTGGACAAGGCGATGGATGCCCTGGACCAGATCGTCCTCGGCAAGGCAACCGAAATCCGCCTGTGCGTCGCGTGCATGCTGGCTGGCGGTCACCTGTTGATCGAAGACGTACCGGGGGTCGGCAAGACCACGCTCGCCCATGCCCTCGCTCGTATCCTGGGGCTCACCTACCAGCGCGTGCAGTTCACCAGTGATCTCTTGCCGGCCGATATCACTGGCGTATCCGTCTATGATCGCGACGAATCCAGTTTCCGTTTTCATCCCGGACCCGTTTTTGCCCAGCTGGTGTTGGCGGACGAGGTCAACCGGGCCACCCCGAAAACCCAAAGCGCGTTGCTCGAGGCGATGGAAGAAGGCCAGGTAACGGCGGACGGGGAAACCCATATTCTGCCGAAGCCATTCTTCGTGGTCGCGACGCAGAATCCCACCTACCAGATCGGCACGTTCCCGCTGCCCGAGTCCCAGCTCGATCGTTTCCTCATGCGTATCAGGCTAGGCTATCCGGGCGAGAGCCTGGAGCGCGAGTTGTTACGCGGTGATGATCGGCGGGAAATGCTGGAGCGAACAAGTCCCGAGGTCTCACCGGAGTTGATCCTGCGGCTACACCAGGACGTTGTGTCCGTGTTTACCTCGGATGCCGTGCTGGATTATCTGCAGGCCATTGTGAGATTTACCCGGCAACACGCGGAACTGGAATCCGGTCTGTCTCCGCGCGCAGCGTTGGCATTAATGCGTGCATCCCAGGCGTGGTCGCTGCTGAACCACCGTGAATCCGTAATGCCGGAGGACATCCAGGCAGTTCTCCCCTCGGTGGTCGGCCACCGCCTGCAGCGTAGCCATGAGGTGACGCACAAGAGCGCCGACGAGATCCGCGAGGAGCTGCTGACCGCCGTTCCGGTTCCCTGATGAGCCAGCTCGTCGCCGCCCTGAAACACCCTGTCGGCTGGCTGCGGCAGCGGCTGGCGAATTGGGCACGCAAACGACAGGGCACGGATCCCGATCCCGTCACTCTCAAGAGCCGGCGCACCTACATTATTCCGACGGCGCTGGGCATCGGCTATGGACTGGTGCTGTTCGCGATGCTCATGGCGTCCATGAATTACAACAACAGCATGGGGTTCGCCCTCACCTTCACCCTGGCGGGACTTGGTATCGTTGCCATGCACTGGTGCCATCAGAACCTGACAGGACTGACCGTCAGGGGTATCCGCGTCGACCCTGCTTTTGCGGGCGACCACGCGACTCTTAACCTGTGCCTGGAGAACGCATCCAATAGCGAAAGGTACGAGTTGGTCGTCGCCTGTGGCGCCAACGTCATACCCACTGTCGATTTGGCGCCTGGCGAATCCACAGAGGTAGCGATCAGGATCCCAACCCACCGTCGCGGGATCTATTTCATCGAGCGTGTCGGTGTATCGACCCGATTCCCGTTCGGCCTGTTCCGTAGCTGGTCGTGGTTGCACCCGGCAGTCAGCGGTGTCGTCTATCCGGCGCCCGCACCACGGGATGAGGCACCTCCGCCGGACAATACGGATACGGGCGGCGCCCAGGATGATCGCAAGGGGGAGGACGACTTCGCCGGCCTGCGCAATTTCCACCGCGGTGATTCGCCGCGCCACATCGCCTGGAAGGCGATGGCGAAAGGCGGTGAGTTGCTGGTCAAGCAATTCGCCGGCACGGATGTGACGACCCACTGGCTCGACTGGGAGAAGGCGCAGGAGCAGGACACGGAAGAGAAACTTTCGCGCCTGTGCCGTTGGGTGGTCGACGCCCATGCGCATGGCCAGGCATACGGTCTGCGAATCCCCGGCTCCGAGTTTCCGCCTGCCATCGGGCACAGCCACCGACACCATTGCCTGATGGCGCTTGCCGTGTTCGGCAACGACGGAGTGAAGGGTGACTAGGCGCCCGCCAAGCCTGAACAGGGTCGGCTGGGCGATCATCGCCCTGGTGATCGCCGTAGCGCCTCATCTGCCGCGGATTCCGGCCTGGGTCATCGCGCTGACTTTCGTCTGCATGGGCTGGCGGCTGTTTGCTGCAGCCAGGGGCTGGCCGGAACCGATGCGGATATTGCGGTTGATCATGGCGGTAGTGGCTTTCGCAGGTGTTGTCGCGAGCTATGGCACGATCAATGGCGTAGAGGCCGGCAGCGCATTGTTGATCGTCATGATGGACATGAAGCTGCTGGAAACCTGGCGGCGTCGCGACTTCCAGGTGTTGATGTTCATCAGCTATTTCCTGGTGCTTGCACAACTGCTGTTCGAGCCGGGGATGTGGACATTGCCCTGGATGATCTGTTCGGTGTGGCTGTCCACCACGGCCCTGATGCAGTCTGTCCGCGTCAATCGGCCTCTTCCGACCGCGACCGCCACCAAGCTGGTCGCCAGGATGCTGGCCCTGTCGATTCCGATCATGGCCGCGCTCTTTCTCCTGTTCCCGAGAGTTCCCGGCCCCTTCTGGGCGATGCCCTCCCGATCGTCCTCCGCGACCTCCGGACTGACGGACGAGATGTCACCCGGCGCCATTAACGCGCTCAGCCTTTCCGATGAAGTCGCATTCCGTGTGACCTTCACCGGAGATGTGCCACCGCCGCAACAGCGCTACTGGCGCGGACCCGTCCTGCATCGTTTCGATGGCGCCACATGGAGCGAGCCCGGACGCATTCCGTCGAAGACTGTCAGCCTGGTACGCGCCGGCCAAGCGATCGATTACCGCATTACGATGGAGCCGAACGATCGTCATTGGCTGCTGGCGCTCGATTATCCCTACAGCTGGAACCGGCCCCTGTCGTATCTCAGCTATGACTTCCAGTTATTGTCGAGAAAACCGATCGACCAACTTGCCGCCTACGACGTACAGTCCTACCCGGACGCGATCGCCGATCCGCAGCTGCCAAACCGGGCACGCTGGCAGGACCTGCAACTGCCGAGGGACCGAAACGAGGAAACCGTCGAACTCGGGCGGTCCCTGAGGACCCGCCATGCCAATGACCGCGATCTCATCGATGCGGTTCTGCAACGTTTTACCGAGCAAACTTTTGTCTACACATTGAGACCGCCTGCATTAATCGGTCCGGATCCCGTGGATGAGTTTCTGTTCGATACCAGGCGCGGTTTCTGCGAACACTTCGCATCAGCATTCACAACGCTGATGAGGGCTGCAGGAATCCCGGCCCGGATCGTGACCGGATATCAGGGTGGCGAACTCAACCCGATCGACCAGCGAATGACAGTTCGCCAGTCCGATGCGCATGCGTGGTCCGAGGTCTGGCTTGCCGACAGCGGATGGACCCGGGTCGACCCCACGGCGGCGGTAGCACCGGATCGAATCGAACTCGGCCTGGCAGGCGCGCTGCCGGAAAGTGACCTGGCGCCGGGTCGATTGCTTCGCGCGCTGCCGATGCTGGAGCGCATGCGGCAACGCTGGGATGCAATGGACGCGGCGTGGAACGAATGGATCCTGGGCTATGGTCCCGATCAACAGATGGCAATGTTGAGAACGCTGGGAATCGGTGATCCGGACTGGCGGCAGCTGACGATGATCATGGCCCTGGTACTGGCGGCCCTGCTGGCCGCGTTGACCGCCTGGTTTGCCTGGCAATACCGGCGCCCGACGATCGACGAAGCGCGGCGGCTGTACGACCGGTTCGTCAGCAAGCTGGCCCGGCGAAAACTGGAGCGTCATCCGGCTGAGGGACCGCTGGACTTCGCGCGGCGCGCGGAGGCCAGGTTCCCGGAGCTCGCACCCGGTATCCGCGGCGTGACGCGTAGCTATGTGCGCCTGCGTTACGAGGCCGAACCCGATCCTGACGAACTGGACCGGCTGCGTACTTTGATCAGGGCCTTCAGAACCTGACCTGAGCGGCCAACGGCCTGGTAGTCAAAACCGCCCCGCCTTGCAATACTCCCGCACCGAGTAGCCTGCCGCGGTATCGCCCGCCGGCTCGATAACATCAGGAGACAACAATGACTGTCAGGATTCTTCTGCCAATCACCGCCCTTGTCATTCTCAGTGCCTGCGAGGGCGGTGATGTCACGACGGTCTCGACCGACGCCTCTGAACCGGTGACGCGACCCGACTTCAGTTACGAAGAAACCGCAGCTTTCTCCGCGGCGGAAGTGCCCGTCTACGAGGGCGAGCACACGGCAGTGTACAAGTACATCGACGACAACCTGGACGATCACATCGAGGCGCTCCGGCGCTGGGTACGTCAGCCCTCGGTCAGCGCGCAGGATATCGGCGTGCGCGAGATGGCGGAGATGCTGCGGGACGACATGCTGGAACTGGGGTTCGCCGAGGCAGAACTCGTGCCGACATCGGGGCATCCCGGCGTATGGGGGTACTTTGATGCGGGCGCAGACAAGACCTTGATGATCTACCTGATGTACGACGTGCAGCCTGTCGAGCCGGAGGATTGGCGAACTCCGCCCTTCGAGGGCAACCTGGTTGAACACGAACTCGGCACAGTTCTCATGGCGCGCGGCGCTACCAATCAGAAGGGTCCCCAGCGTGCGTTGTTCAATGCCATCGAGGCCATTGTTGCCACCGAAGGCACCCTGCCCGTCAACCTGATGGTCACCGCGGAAGGCGAAGAGGAACTTGGATCGCCCAACTTTCCTGAAATCGTCGATCGATACGAAGAACGTCTGAAAACAGCGGACGGCGTTCTTTTCCCCTTCAATTCGCAGACGGCCGGTGGCCGGGTGATGATGAACCTGGGGGTCAAGGGAATCATCTACTTCGAGATGGAAGCCAGGGGTGGCGAACACGGCGGACCCACGCGCAGCGAAATCCACGGGTCGTACAAGGCGATCACCGATGCCCCCGGCTGGCGCCTGGTCCAGGCATTGTCGAGCCTGACATCCAAGGACGGCAATACGATCCTCGTACCCGGATATTACGATGGCATCAGGCCGCCTACGCGGGAGGAGCAACGACTGATCAACGGCATGCTGGCTGACTGGAACGACGAACAGATGCAGGCGGTGCTTGGCGTCCAGCGCTGGATCGACGACCGCACGGAGCGTGACGCGATCCTGGATTATCTCTATCTGCCGACACTAAACATCGATGGAATCTGGGGCGGGTATACGGGCCCGGGCACAAAGACCATCCTGCCGCACGTCGTGACAGCCAAGGTCGACTCACGACTGCCCATGGGCATGGATCACGAATCCGCCATGAACAAGATCCGCCGGCACCTGGTCGACCAGGGATTCGGCGATATCAAGATCACACTGCTTGGCGGTTACCCGCCGGCACAGACGTCGGTCAGTTCGCCACTCGTGCAGGATGTCATCGGCGTATTCAGAAAGCGTGGCTATGATATGGCCGTTCGTCCACGCGTCGCAGGCAGCGCACCGTTCTACCAGTTCACCGAGCGTCTCGGCTTACCGATGGTGTTTGCCGGCGTTGGCCATGGTTCCGGTGCGCACGCGCCGAACGAGTACATGGTGATAGAGCCGGCCGAGGACTCGGGGATCGCTGGTCTGGCAGACGTCGAGAAGTTCTACGCTGACGTACTGTACGCGCTGTCCGAGAGCAAATAATTTACATTAATAAATGAGCGTAAATTATTAATTAATAATTGATAATTATTAATTATCTTTGTCCATCTCTGCGGCCGCTTTGGCGCCGGCCTCGACATCGACCTTCCACAGCAAGAAGCCGCCAACGACGAACAGCAACGTCAGTGACAGTATGCTGTCACGCTCATCGGCACCGGTGATAACGATCGGCACCATGGCCATCAGGAGCGGACCGATGATCGCGGCAAACTTCCCGACCATGTTGAAGAAGCCGAAGAACTCCGCCGTCTTCGACTTGGGAATCAGGCGCGCATAAAGCGATCGACTCAGACTCTGCACACCGCCCTGTACCAGGCCGATCGCAATAGCGAGCTTGTAAAAGTCGGCGCCCGTGTCCAGCCACCGCCATGCGTAGAACAGCGCTCCGATGTAGACGGCGAGACCGATCAGAATCGCCGGCCTGGGTCCGATCCGCTTGCCCAGCCAGCCGAAGAATAGCGCCGCCGGGAATGCGACGAACTGGGTGACGAGCAGCGCAGTCACCAGAGATTCCTGAGGCAGGCTGAGAACGCGATCGCCGAAAAACACCGCCGTCTTGATTACGGTGTTGACCGCGTCGATATACAGCCAGTAACCGACCAGGAAAACCAGCAGTACTTTCAGCTTGCGGATTTCGCGGAAGGTATGCACGAGTTGCATCATGCCTTCGCGGACAGCGGCGCCCGCCGACGCCTGGTTCTGGGTCGGGGTTTCCTTCACGCCCCTCAGCAAGGGAATGGTGAACACCGCCCACCACACAGCCACGCTGAGGAAGGACGCTGCGACCGCGGAACCGGCATCGGCCAATCCGAACCACTCCGGCTTGGTCACCATGATGACGTTAACCATGAACAACAATCCGCCGCCGATATAGCCCATGGCATAGCCATATGCCGACACGATATCGAATTCTTCTTCCTCGGATACGTCGACGATCATCGAATCGTAGAAGATGTTGGCGCCCGAGAAACCGATGGTGCCGAGACCATAAAGCAACAGGCCGACCCACCACATGCCCGCATGCACCCAGGCGAGACCTGCGGTCATGAATACGCCGAGCATGGCGAAAGTCACCAGGAACTTCTTGCGGCTTCCGCCGCGGTCAGCGATAGCGCCTAGCAGTGGCGCCGCAATTGCGACCAGGATGCTGGAACCGGCCAGCGTGATGTTGAACCAGAACTGGGAGTCCTGGGCGTTCAGATCTTGGCTCAACGCGCTATAGAAAACCGGGAAGAACCCGGCCATGACTGTGGTCGCGAACGCGGAATTCGCCCAGTCGTACAGCGCCCAGGAAAGGACAGTTTTTCTCAGCAATAGGTTCTTCATGCCCATTCTCCGGCTATCAGGACGATCGGTCCGCGCCAGACGGACACTCGCGCAACTATACCCGCGAGCAACGCGACGACAAAGAAGCGCCTTGCCCTGCCCTGTCTATGTGACGATCTGTTCGCGGGTTGTTCGGAACTCGATATCGGGCCAGCGTTCCTCGGTCAGGCTGAGGTTCACGCGGGTCGGAGCAATGTAAACGAGACACCCGGCGTGGTCGACCGCGAGTTGGCCGTGTGCCTTGGTCTCGAATTGCTCGAGCTTCGACCTGTCACCGCTGTAAACCCAGCGCGCCGTCGCCACTTCCACATTTTCGAATCCACATTCGACGCCGTACTCGCTCTTGAGGCGGTATGCCACGACGTCGAATTGCAGCGGGCCCACGGCGCCGAGAATCAGGTCATTGTTCTTGCGCGGTCGGAACAACTGCGTGGCGCCCTCCTCGCACAATTGATCCAGGCCCTTGCGCAGCGCTTTCATTTTCAGCGGATCCTTCAGTACCGCACGACGGAATATCTCTGGCGCAAAATTCGGAATGCCCGTGAATTGCAGGTCCTCCCCCTCGGTGAAGGTATCGCCGATATTGATTGCCCCGTGGTTATGCAACCCCAGGATATCGCCGGCGCACGCCTGCTCGGCGTGCTGCCGGTCAGCGGCTACGAAGGTCAACGCATCGCCGACGCGTCGATCTTTGCCGGTCCGCACATGGCGAAGCTTCATTCCCGGCTTGTAGGTCCCCGAGCAAACCCGCAGGAACGCGATACGGTCCCGGTGACCCGGATCCATGTTGGCCTGGATCTTGAAGACGAATCCGGTCAGCTTGGGCTCGTCTGCGTCGACCATCCGTTGCCTGGTTTCGCGCGGTAGTGGCGCCGGCGCCCAGTCGACGAATGTATCCAGCAAGGCCGTTACGCCGAAAGCGTTGATCGCCGAACCGAAGAAGACCGGCGTCTGACGACCCTCGAGGTAGGCTTGCAGATCAGGCTCGTCGCACGCGCCGCTCACCAGTTCGACCTGCTCCCTGAATTCCGCGGCCCTGTCACCAAGGAGATCCGAGGCTTCCTGACTATCAAGTCCGGCGATGCTCGTGCTTTCGCCCAATGCGCCCTTCTCACCCGGTCGATACAGGTAGATCCGATCGTGCAGGAAGTGGTAGACGCCTAGCAGGTCACGCCCCATACCAATCGGCCACGTCACCGGTGTACAGCGAATACCCAGGACCTCTTCGATCTCATCGAGCAATTCAAGGGGATCGCGACCGTCTCGATCCAGCTTGTTGATGAAGGTCATGATCGGCGTCTGCCGCAAGCGACACACCTCCATCAATTTGATCGTGCGCTCCTCTACACCCTTGGCGCAGTCGATCACCATCAGTGCCGAATCGACAGCGGTCAGGGTTCGATACGTGTCCTCGGAGAAATCCCCGTGCCCGGGCGTGTCCAGCAGATTGACGACATGATCGCCATACGGGAACTGCATCACGGACGATGTCACCGAAATCCCGCGCTGCTGCTCCAGCGCCATCCAGTCGGAAGTCGCGTGCCGCGCGGCCTTCCGCCCCTTCACGGTGCCCGCCATCTGGATGGCGCCACCAAAGAGCAGCAGTTTTTCGGTCAGGGTTGTCTTGCCCGCGTCCGGGTGCGAGATGATGGCGAAGGTGCGCCGGCGCGAGATTTCCTGCTTGTCCATCCAGGCTAGTCCGTGGCAAAAGCCGGGCATTCTACCGCAACGGGCTGTCGCCGGTTCTCCCGGCGGCACGAGCGGGTATTACGGCTGTTTCAGACTCAGTGACAGGACGATGGCATCCTCACGACCTTCCTGCGCGCGATAGTAATTCCTGCGCAAGCCGATGGCCTTGAATCCCGCCGCGTTGTATAGCGCAAGTGCCGCCAGATTCGACTCGCGCACCTCCAGGAAGATGCGCTCGGCTTCGGACTCCCGTGCGCGCTTCAACATGAAGTCCAGCATGTCCCGCCCCAGGCCACAACGCTGGCGAGCGGGCCGGATGCAGAGATTCAGGAGATGCGCTTCGCCCGCGGGGACCGACATCACCGCGTAACCCAGCAGGCTTTCGTCGTCCTCGAGGACGACGCAACAATATCCGACACGAAGGCAATCCCTGAAA